>OFIS01000332.1_pt1 | contig 34289 bp, 29 predicted proteins | sample 1775071 | NCBI WGS metagenome assembly OFIS01 (sample SAMN08195774, study PRJEB24354) | sludge metagenome | isolation source: sludge from phenol fed wastewater aerobic bioreactor C | place: India: Nagpur | collected 2016-09-17
TCGGAGATCTCGATGTCGAGGTCGGTGGCCTTCAGCTTCAGCTCGCCGCCTTCGGCGCGCAGAAGCACATTGGAAAGGATCGGAATCGTATTGCGCCGCTCCACGACCCGATGCACGTGGGTCAGGGACTTCACGAGTTGCGCCCGCTCGACTGTCACTTTCATCGATGTCTTCCGAAGGCTGGATCGGAGCCGCCACGCGGGTGCGGACATGCTCCTCGTGTCTTGATCTGGTCGCCGGGACCGGGGGCGTCGACCTTGACCTCTCCCGTCCGTCGACGCAAGAGCCGGGGCGGGAAAGCTCGCATTTTTTCAGGCCCGAAGACCTCAGCCGACGGTGATCGCGGCGCTGGCGTCGTGGCCGTGCTCGCGCGCGATGCGCACGTTGCGGGCCTTCATGTCCGTCAACTGCACGTACATCTCGCCGGCGGAGAGCGCGTCGTTGAAGGCGTCGTGCAGCGCCAGCGTCCTCAGGCCGAGATCGCGGGTGATCGCGGCGAAGGAGAGGTCGATCTGGGTGCCCTGCGGCGCGTCGCCGTATTTGCGCTCGTAATAGAGGCCGGAGACCTCGATGCGCCGATTGGGCAGGTGGAAGCCGTAATAGGCGGAGACGTAGCGGTCGAGCATGGCGGCGTCGTAGTCGATCCAGTAGCCGACCAGCGGGCGCCCGCCGAGGAAGTCGAGGAACTCCGGCAACACCTCGCGCATCGGCCGGGCATCGGCGACGTCGACGGTGCGCAACTGGTGCACGCGGATGGCGTCGGCGCGCATCTCGGCGTCGGGGCGGACATAGGCGTTGAAGGCCTGCGAGGTCAGGATCCGATTGCCGGCGATGCGGATCGCCGAAATCGAGATGATGTCGTCGGTGCGGGTGTCGAAGCCGGTCGTCTCGCAATCGACCGACACCACCTCGCCGGAGGGATCCTCCCGGAAGAGCGGCAGCCAACGCGGGTCCTTCAGGCGCATCCGGTCGTAGCGATGCCTCAGCCAGCGGAACATGGGCGCCCCCTTCAGAACATGCCGAGTTTGAAGTGGTTGCGGACGATTTCGCGGAAGCGCTTCACCACGCGCAGCGCGTCGCGCAGGAGGTCGCGGTCGAGGGTGGTGAGGTCGGACGGGCGCAAGAGGGATTCGCCCTCGGTGGTGCCGGCGAGATGGGCGCGGAGCTGCGACTTCAACCGCAGTTCCATGAAGTAGCCGAGCGCGTCTGAGAGTTCGCGGGCGAAGGTCTCGTCGAAGAAGCGGGTCTCGGCGATGGCCAGGATGCGCTCGGCGGTGGAGGTCGCGGAGAGGCCCTTCTCGATGGCGAGGGAGCGCACGCCGTGGACGATCGGGAAGGTGCCGGACTTCTTGATGTCGATCGGCTCCTCGCGGCCGACGGTGGCGAGGATCGAGTTGATGACGCCGCCGGGGCCGGGGAACTGATCGATCGCCTTGGCGAAATGGGCGATGGCCGCGGTCTCGCCGCTCATCATGGCGATGAATTCGCGCTTGGCCCGGGTCAGGAGATCGGCATTGCCGGCGACGCAGACGGCGTCGAAGAAGATGCCGAGATGCATCGGACTATCGGCGTCGGGGCTGTGCACCCAGCGCTTAAGTTGCATGACGAAGTCATCCGTCGTCTGCGACCACAGCGGATTGGAGACCATCACGTTGCCGGGACAGGGCGGGAAGCCGAAGGTGGCGAGCGCGCCCTGGAACTCGCTCCGGAAGCGCGTCAGATCGGCCTCGGGCACCGCCTCGGCGAGGAGGAGGCCGTTGTCCTGGTCGGTGCGCACGGTCTGTTCGCCGCGCCCTTCCGAGCCCATGACGATCAGGCAGCCGGCCTCCTGGATGCTCTCCGGCGCGATCAGCGCGAAGAGTTTGCGGAAGAGGTGGCGATTGAGGTCGGAGGTGATGGCGGCGATGTCGCGCACCTTGACGCCCTGATGGTGGAGGCGGACCACCTGGGACTGGATGTCGGCGGCGGCGCTCGCGAGGTCGTCGACGGTCTTGGCGCGATCGATGCGGCCGGGGATGAGCTGCGAATTGCCGGCGAACATGCCGAGGATGTCGATGTCCTCGAGGATCCCGACCTTCGCGCCGCCGCGTTTGACCACCAGCCGGCGCTTGTTGTTGCGGGTCATGGTGATCAGCGCGTCGAAGACGAATTCGTCGTCGTCGACGGTGATCAGGTTCCAACTGGTGCACTCGCCGACCGGGGTGGTCAACGGCAGTTTGGAGAGGATCGCGGCCTTGGACAGATTGGTGCGGGTGACGATGCCGACGCGGGCGCCGTCGCGCACCAGGAGCGAGTTGGTGTCGGTCTCCGACATGCGCCGCTCGGTCTCCTCGATCGTCGTCGTGGTGTCGATGAAGATCGGCGCGCGCAGCCGCGCCTCGGAGATGCGCGAGCGCAACACGCCCTCGAGGCCCTGGCCGCGATCGTGTTTGGCGACCTCGGCGAGTTTGCGGGAGATGTCGGAATAGAAGAGGGCGGCGAAGCCGGGGTTGCGATGGATCAGCGAGAGCAGGGTCTCGCGTGGGACCAGATAGGTCAGCGTCTCCTCGCAGGCGACGTAGCGGGCGCCGGCGCCGCCGTGGACGACGGCACGGGCGCCGAAGGTCTCCTTGGGGCCGAGCACGGCGACCACGTTGTCCTCGTCGTCGTGTTCCTCGACCGCGCCCTTCAGGACCACGTGATAGTGATCCGACGGCGCGCCGCGCATCAGGATGGTGTGGCCCTCGGGCCAGTAGCCGATGTCGAGAGCGGCGACCAGTTCGGCGGCCTCCTCCTCGGAGAGGCGGTCGAAGGGCGGACTGGCGGTGTCGAAGGAGCGGGGCATGGGGTCACCGGACGGTCGCGTCGCGACATGGCGACGAGATCGCGACACGGGGCGCGTGGGCGCCGGCGCGCGATCGGTTGAAGCGGAAGGAGGCGCTCCCCCTTCGACGATGCGCGGACCCCGTCTCAGGTCGCGGCGATCGGGTGACGGGCGCGGCGGAGGCGCGTGGGCGCGCGGGATCCGGCGGCGGTCGCGTCACGGTCGGTGATCGAAGCCCCTCGACGACGATCCTCCGACGAACGAACGGCCGGAGGGCTCGTCGAGGAGCCGCCCGGCCGATCGGAAGAGGACCGAGGCGGGTGGCCCGCCTCGGTCGAAGACGAGATCAGTGCGAGGCCGCGCCCTGAGCACCGATGCCGGTCTCGGAGCGGATGTACTGATCCTCGAAGCCGTCCTTGTCGGCCTGGGCGCGGGACGAGCCGTCGATCAGCGAGAAGATCCAGATGCCGATGAAGGCGATCGGCATGGAGAAGATCGCCGGGTTGGACAGCTGGATCAGCGCCGAGCCCTTCGGGTTGCCCATGACGGCCTCCCACACGGACGGCGACAGGATGACGCCGACGGTGGCGGCGATCAGGCCGAGGAAGCCGCCGATGACGGCGCCACGGGTGGTGCAGCCCTTCCACTTGATCGACATCAGCAGGACGGGGAAGTTCGCGGACGCCGCGATGGCGAAGGCGAGACCGACCATGAAGGCGACGTTCTGCTTCTCGAAGGCGATGCCGAGGATGATGGCGACGATGCCGAGCACCACGGTGGCGATCTTCGAGATGCGGATCTCGTCGGCCTCGTTGGCCTTGCCGCCCTTGACGACGGTGGCGTAGAGGTCGTGCGAGATGGCCGAGGCGCCCGACAGCGTCAGACCCGACACGACCGCGAGGATCGTGGCGAAGGCGACGGCCGAGATGAAGCCGAGGAAGACGTTGCCGCCGACCGCGTCGGCCAGATGGATGGCCGCCATGTTGGAGCCGCCGCGGATGGCGGTGAGGCCCTTGGTGGCGTCGGTCAGGAAGTCGGGGTTGGTGGAGACCAGCACGATCGCGCCGAAGCCGATGATGAAGGTCAGGATGTAGAAGTAGCCGATGAAGCCGGTGGCGTAGAACACCGACTTACGCGCCGCCTGGGCGTCCTTCACGGTGAAGAAGCGCATCAGGATGTGCGGAAGGCCGGCGGTGCCGAACATCAGGGCGAGGCCCAGCGACACGGCCGAGACCGGGTCCGACACGAAGGTGCCGGGCGCCATGATGGCGTCGCCCTTCGGATGCACCTCGACCGCCTTGGCGAACAGCGCCTCCGGCGAGAAGCCGAACTTGGCGAGCACCATGACCGCCATGAAGGTGGCGCCCGAGAGCAGCAGGACGGCCTTGATGATCTGCACCCAGGTGGTGGCGACCATGCCGCCGAAGGTGACGTAGACGATCATCAGGATGCCGACGACGACGACCGCCATCCAGTACTCGAGGCCGAACAGAACCTTGATCAGCTGACCGGCGCCGACCATCTGAGCGATCAGATAGAAGGCGACGACGACCAGGGTGCCGCAGGCCGCGAGGACGCGGATCGGGGTCTGGGCGAAGCGGAACGAGGCGACGTCGGCGAAGGTGAACTTGCCGAGGTTGCGCAGCGGTTCGGCGATCATGAAGGTCACGATCGGCCAGCCGACGAGGAAGCCGACCGAGTAGATCAGACCGTCGTAGCCGGACATGTAGACCAGGCCGGAGATGCCGAGGAACGAGGCCGCCGACATGTAGTCGCCGGCGATCGCGAGGCCGTTCTGGAAGCCGGTGATGCCGCCGCCGGCGGTGTAGAACTGCGCCGCCGAACGGCTCTGCTTGGCCGCCCAGTAGGTGATGCCCAGCGTCAGCACGACGAAGGCGACGAACATCGCGATCGCCGTCCAGTTGGTCGCCTGCTTGGCGAGCTGGCCGGCGTCGGGACCGGCGGCGAGCGCCACGGTCGGCAGCGCGGCGAGGGCCGCGGCGGTGAGGAGAGTCTTCAGACGCGACATCACTTGGTCTCCTCGACGATCTGAGCCGTCAACGTGTCGAAGCTGGCGTTGGCCTTCTTCACGTAGATGCCCACGATCACGAAGGAGAGAATGATGACGACGAGGCCCACGGGCATGCCGAGGGTCATGACGCCGGCGCCGATCTTCATGCCCAGGAACTTCGGATCGAAGGCGATGAGCAGAATGTAGCCGTAGTAGAGGACGAGCGTGGCGATCGTCAGCTTCAGGCCGAGGCTGTCACGGGTGCGGACGAGCTCGGCGAACTTCGGATTGGCTCGTACTTTCTTTGCGATGTCGGAACTCACGTGGATACCTCCCTGATTCTCTTGTGCGAGGAGTCACGGCGACGTGTCACCATCCGCGATCCCGTCATCTCGAGATGAACGGACTCGTCGTGCAAAACGAACTCGTCTGGCGCCGGTCTCCCCCCGGATACGAACGGACTCGCCCCCTGAAGCGAGCCGCCATGACGGAAATTTGCCTTTTGGCAATCTTTCGCGATAGCCCACCCTTCGTATAGCTACTTAAGACTCAGAAAGTTATCCGCCATATCCAGCTATTGCATTGCACAATTTCTATTGTGCTGCGCTTCATGACTACATGACGAAACGACGTCAGCGATTTTCGCATGCCTCGGCGATCTCCTCGACGATCGCCTGGGCGGCGGCGCGGCGGTCGCTCGCGCCGAGGATCGGCCGGGCCACGACCAGGAGGTCGGCGCCGGCGCGGATCGCGGCGCCCGGCGTGGTGACGCGCTTCTGGTCGCCGGCGGCGGCGCCGGAGGGGCGCACGCCCGGGGTCACCAGGGTGAGGCCGGGGCCGACGGCGGCGCGCAGGCGGGCGGCCTCGGCGGCGGAGCAGACGATGCCGTCCATGCCGGCGGCGACCGCGTCGCGGGCGCGGGCCTCGACCAGATCGGCGACCGGGGTCGCGTAGCCGGCGGCCTTCAGATCGGCGTCGTCCATCGAGGTGAGCACGGTGACGCCGAGCAGCTTGGTGCGCTCGTTGGCCTCGGCGTCGCGGGCGGCGACGGCGGAGCGCATCGCCTTGGGATAGGCGTGGAGCGTGACCCAATCGACGCCGAGCTTCAGGATCGATTCGATGCCTTCGGCGATGGTGTTGTCGATGTCGAGCAGTTTGACGTCGAGGAAGACCTTCTCGCCCTCGCCGACGAGGCGCTCGACCAGGGCGAGGCCGCCGGCGAAGACCAGCCGATAGCCGATCTTGTAGACGCCGACCGCGCCGCGGGTTTCGGCGACGGCGCGGGCGGCCTCCTCGACCGAGGGGAGGTCGAGGCCGAGAATCAGACGGTCGCGGGGATGGGAAGCGGTGAAGGCCATGGTCGAGAGCTCCGTACGGAAGGTCTCGACGTCTTAGCGCGTCCTCGAGCCGCTTTCCACGCGGGATCGGCCCGAGGGGGCGTGTGGCGGGCCTCGCTCAGGCGGGGCGGCGGTAGATCCAGACGCGGGCGGGGGGGAGATTGCGCACCACCCAGCCGGAGCGTTCGATCTCGAAGCGGGTGGCGCCGTGCGGCACCGGCGAGACCAGCGCGTAGGAGAACTGGATGAAGGGGGAGCCCGGTTCCATGCGGTGGAAGGCGTCGTCGAGGAGGCGGGTGCGCTCGGGCAGGGGGCGGGTGAAGAGCGGCAGGCTCGACACCACGGCCGCGAGCGGGAACGGCTCGGCGCCGACGAGGCCGGTGATCGCCTGAGGCAGACGATAGGCGTCGCCCTGGATGAAGTGGACGCCGGGGTAGCGCTGGCGCAGGAGGCTGCAGAAATCGGCGTTGTATTCGATCGAGACGATCCGTTCGGGCGCGATGCCGCGCTCGAGCAGGGCCTGGGTGACGACGCCGGTGCCGGGTCCGAGCTCGACCACGAGGCCGGGACGGGCGGGGTCGACATAGGACGCCATCAGCCGGGCCAATTGCGGCGAGGACGGCGCCACGGCCCCGGTCATCAGGGGCTTGTCGATCCAATTCTTGAGAAATCTGACCTCGTCGAGAACCTTGTGACCGATGCCGTCGGTGACGGCACGCTTCTTGGCTTGTCCCATGAAAGGCTCCGAGGAGGAAAGGGCTTCGGGTGGCGTGACCCTGCTTCGAAGATGTGACGTTACCATGGCGATGCGGACGAGGCGACCGCTCGATCAGCCACCGAGATTGTCGAAGAAGCCCTTCATCTTGGCGAAGAATCCGTGCGCGTCGGGGTGGGTCTCCTTGGAGCAGTCCTTCTCGAACTCCTCCAGCAGCTCGCGCTGGCGCTTGGTCAGGTGGCGCGGGGTCTCGACGCCGACCTGGATGTAGAGATCGCCGTGGCCGCGGGTGCGCAGGATCGGCATGCCCTTGCCGCGCAGCGGGATGCGCTTGCCGTTCTGGGTGCCCTCGGGGATCTTGACCTTGGCGACCTCGCCGGAGAGCGTCGGCACCTCGATCGAGCCGCCGAGCGCGGCGGTGGTCATCGAGATCGGCACGGCGCAGAAGACGTCGGCGCCGTCGCGCTGGAAGAAGGCGTGCGGCTTGATCGAGATGAAGATGTAGAGATCGCCGGCCGGGCCGCCGCGCACGCCGGCCTCGCCCTCGCCGGCGAGACGGATGCGGTTGCCGTCCTCGATGCCGGCGGGAATGTTGACGGCGAGCGCCTTCTCCACCGAGGTGTGGCCGGAGCCGCCGCAGACCTTGCAGGGGTCGGGGATCACCTGACCGCGGCCCTGGCAGGTCGGGCAGGTGCGCTCGATGGTGAAGAAGCCCTGGACGGCGCGAACCCGGCCGAGGCCGCCGCAGGTGCGGCAGGTCTGGGCGGAGGTGCCGGCCTTGGCGCCGGAGCCGGAGCAGGCCTCGCAGGTGACCGTGGTCGGCACCTTGATCTCGATCTGCTTGCCGGCGTAGGCCTCCTCGAGGGTGATCTCCATGTTGTAGCGCAGGTCGGAGCCGCGCTCGCGGCCACCGCCGCCGCGCCGGCCGCCCATGTCGCCGCCGAAGAAGTTCTCGAAGATGTCCGACATGGTCTGGGCGAAGTCGCCGTTGAACCCGCCGGCACCGGCGCCGGCGCCGCCGTTCTCGAAGGCGGCGTGGCCGTAGCGGTCGTAGGCGGCGCGCTTCTGCCCGTCCTTGAGGACGTCGTAGGCCTCGTTGATCTCCTTGAACGACGCCTCGGCGGCGTGATCGCCGGGGTTTCGATCGGGATGATACTGCATGGCGAGCTTGCGGAAGGCGCTCTTCAGCTCCTTCTCGTCGGCGGTCTTGGAGACGCCGAGAACCTCGTAGTAGTCGCGCTTGGCCATGGTCGGTCCGTCTTTCGGGCGGGCGGGGCGGCGTTGCCTCTGAGATGCGAGGCGACCCGGCGTGAAGCCTCACACCGGGTCGCCCGCGCTTTCGAGATCAAGAAGCGGGCCTCAGCCCTTCTTCTTGTCGTCCTTGACTTCCTCGAAGTCGGCGTCGACCACGTCGTCGCGCTTGGTCTCGCCTTCGGGGGCGGCGCCCGCCTCGGCCTGACCGGCGGCGTACATCGCCTCGCCGAGCTTCATCTGGGCTTCCGCCAGCTTGTTGGCGGCGGCCTTGATCGCCTCGACGTCGTCGCCCTCGAGCGCCTTGCGGGTCTCGGCGATGGCCGCCTCGATCACCGACTTGTCGGCGCCGGAGACCTTGTCGCCGTAGTCCTTGAGCGCCTTCTCGGCGGAATGGGCGAGGCCTTCGGCGTGGTTCTTGGTCTCGACCACTTCCTTGCGCTTCTTGTCCTCGGCCGCATGGGCCTCGGCGTCCTTGACCATCTTCTCGATGTCGGCGTCGGAGAGACCACCGGAGGCCTGGATGCGGATCTGCTGCTCCTTGCCGGTGCCCTTGTCCTTGGCCGAGACCTGGACGATGCCGTTGGCGTCGATGTCGAAGGTGACCTCGATCTGCGGCACGCCGCGCGGCGCCGGCGGGATGCCCTGCAGGTCGAAGCGGCCGAGGCTCTTGTTGTCCTGGGCCATCTCGCGCTCACCCTGGAACACGTTGATCGTCACCGCCGTCTGGCCGTCTTCCGCGGTCGAGAAGACCTGGGACTTCTTGGTCGGGATGGTGGTGTTGCGATCGATCAGGCGGGTGAAGACGCCACCGAGGGTCTCGATGCCGAGCGACAGCGGGGTCACGTCGAGCAGCAGCACGTCCTTGACGTCGCCCTGGAGCACGCCGCCCTGGATCGCGGCGCCGATGGCGACGACCTCGTCCGGGTTGACGCCCTTGTGGGGCTCGCGGCCGAAGAACGACTTCACGATCTCCTGGACCTTGGGCATGCGGGTCATGCCGCCGACCAGGACCACCTCGTCGATCTGACCGGCGGTGAGGCCGGCATCCTTGAGCGCCGCCTTGCAGGGCTCGACGGTGCGCTGGATCAGATCGTCGACCAGCGCCTCGAACTTGGCGCGGGTGAGCTTCAGGTTGAGATGCTTCGGCCCGGTCGCGTCCATGGTGATGAACGGCAGGTTGATCTCGGTCTGGTTGGTCGAGGAGAGCTCGATCTTGGCCTTCTCGGCCGCCTCCTTCAGGCGCTGGAGGGCGAGCTTGTCGTTCCTGAGATCGATGCCCGACTCCTTCTTGAACTCGTCGGCGAGATAGCCGACCAGCCGCATGTCGAAGTCCTCACCGCCGAGGAAGGTGTCGCCGTTGGTCGACTTCACCTCGAAGACGCCGTCGCCGATCTCGAGGATCGACACGTCGAAGGTGCCGCCGCCGAGGTCGTAGACCGCGATGGTGCCCGAGGTCTTCTTGTCGAGGCCGTAGGCGAGCGCGGCCGCGGTCGGCTCGTTGATGATGCGCAGCACCTCGAGACCGGCGATCTTGCCGGCGTCCTTGGTGGCCTGACGCTGGGCGTCGTTGAAATAGGCCGGGACGGTGATGACCGCCTGGGTCACGGGCTGACCGAGGAAGGCTTCCGCCGTCTCCTTCATCTTGCCGAGCGTGAAGGCGGAGATCTGCGAGGGCGAATAGGACTTGCCGTCGGCCTCGACCCAGGCGTCGCCGTTGCCGGCCTTGGCGATCTTGTAGGGGACGAGGTGCTTGTCCTTCTCCACCATCGGATCTTCGTAGCGGCGGCCGATCAGGCGCTTCACCGCGAAGAAGGTGCGCTCCGGATTGGTCACGGCCTGACGCTTGGCGGCGACGCCGACCAGACGCTCGCCGTCGTCGTTCATGGCGACGATCGACGGCGTGGTGCGCGCGCCTTCGGAATTCTCGATGACCTTGGCGGTCTTGCCGTCCATCACGGCGACGCAGGAGTTGGTCGTGCCGAGGTCGATACCGATCACCTTACCCATGATGCTTCTCCTTTCGGCAGGCCGTCCGAACCCCTGTCGGGCGTTTCGGCACGAGCGTTCCCGCTCACGGCCCCCAGATGGACCCGCTCGTCGAGCGGATCCCGTCGTTTCGGGTTTCTTGCACGCCGTCCCCCGGGAACCCGGTCACGACGTGCTTCGCCGGGGTATATAAGTGGGGCGTTTCGGGGCCGCAAGGAGGGAAGGGCGCGGTATTCTCCTCGCGCCCGATGCGCCGGCGCGGCACCGACGTGCCGTCGGCCCCCTCGTTTCTCGTCACCCCCGCCCTGGAGGTTCGCCATGTCCTCGACGATCCGTTCCGCATCGGTGATCACCCGCCGGCCACCGTCGAGGACCGGGCGACGGCTCGCGGCGGCCGCGATCGCGCTCGTCGCCTCGATCGGCCTCGCCGTCGGCATCGATCCCTTCGGGCTGATCGCGTCGGCGCCGGAGGAGACGGTCGCGCTGGGGTTGATCGCGACGGAGGCGGTCGTCGCCTTCCTGGTCGTCTATCCGATGGTCGGGTTCGTCGTCGATCTCGTCGCCGCGTGGCGCGGCTCGCGGCCGCTCGGTTCCGGCGGCTCGGGCGACGGCGGCGCCGCCTTCGGCGTCTGGAGCACCTCCGAGAGCGGCGCGGACGGCTGGACGGTCTCCGAAGGGTGGGGCCGCCACAGTGGCGGCGATTTCGGCGGCGGCGGCGATTCCGGGGGAAACGGCGGAGGGGGAGGCGACTGATCGGCCATGACCGAAGCCCGCCGTCCCGCGAGTGTCCCGGCCGGCCTCACGCTCCTTCCCGGCCGTCTCGATCGCTCCGCACAGCTGGCGCTGATCGAGGATCTCCGCGCGGTGGTCCGCGCCGCGCCCCTCTTCACGCCGGTGATGCCGCGCACGGGCAAGGCCTTCTCGGTGCGCATGACCAATTGCGGGCCGCTCGGCTGGGTCTCCGACCGGGCCGGCTATCGCTATCAGGCGACGCATCCGGTGACCGGACGTCCATGGCCGGCGATGCCGGCGGCGGTGCTGGCGCTCTGGGAGGAGATCACCGGATATATTGCCCCGCCGGAGGCCTGTCTCGTCAATTTCTATGGGGCGCAAGCCAAGATGGGGCTGCATCAGGATCGCGACGAAGAGGATTTCGAGGCGCCGCTCCTCTCCGTCTCGCTCGGCGACACCGCGCGGTTCCGTCTCGGCGGGGTCGAGCGGGGCGATCCGACGCGGTCGTTTCCGCTCGCCTCCGGTGACGTGATGATGCTCGCGGGGCCGCTGCGGCTCGCCCATCACGGCATCGACCGGATCGTGCCGGGCACCTCGACGCTGCTTTCGGAGGGTGGACGGATCAATCTGACGCTGCGGCGGGTGACGCGGAGCGACGGGGATCGCGACCTCGGCGATTGACGCATTCGACCGGCGCCGATACCCCGGGGAGGCTTTCGAGAGGTTCCCCCGCCGATGTCCTCCCTCGCCTCGTCCGATCTGACCCGCGCCCGCGCGATCCTGCGCGACGTCTTCGGCTATCCCGATCTGCGCGTCGGACAGGACGAGATCGTCGCGGCGGTACTCGAAGGGTCCGACGTGCTGGCGGTGATGCCGACCGGCGCCGGCAAGTCGATGTGCTATCAGCTCCCCGCCCTGGTGCGCGAGGAACTGGTCGTGGTGGTCTCGCCGCTGATCGCCCTGATGCGCAATCAGGTGGCGCAGATGCGGGCGAACGGCATCGCCGCCGGGGCGCTCAACTCCACCACCGACACCGCCGAATGGCGGGCGATCATGGACGACATGAACGCCGGGCGGCTGCGTCTCCTCTATGTCGCGCCGGAGCGTCTCGCCCGGCCGGACACGCAGGACATGCTGGCGCGGGCGAAGGTCGCGATGATCGCGGTCGACGAGGCGCATTGCATCTCGCAATGGGGCCACGACTTCCGGCCGGAATATCGCGACATCGGCGCCTTCGCCGAGCGGCTCGGCAATCCGCGCATCCTGGCGCTGACCGCGACCGCCGACGCCGCCACCCGCGAGGAGATCCGCGAGCGGCTCTTCGCGCGCGAGCCGCGGATCTTCGTGCACGGGTTCGACCGGCCCAACCTCTTCCTGGCGATGCGGCCGAAGGCCGAGCCGAAGCGCCAGCTGCTGCGCTTCCTCGAGAGCCATACCGGCGAGAGCGGCGTCGTCTATTGTTCCTCGCGCAAGCAGACCGAGGATCTCGCCGCCGCCTTCGAGGCCGCCGGCCATCGCGCGCTCGCCTATCACGCCGGCCTCGAGGCGGGCGTCCGCTCCGAGCGGCAGGACGAGTTCCTGCGCGAGGACGGGATCGTCATGGTGGCGACGGTCGCCTTCGGCATGGGCATCGACAAGCCGGACGTGCGTTTCGTGGCGCATGCCTCGCTGCCGAAGTCGATCGAGGCCTGGTATCAGGAGATCGGCCGCGCCGGCCGCGACGGGCTCCCCGCCGACACGCTGACCCTCTACGGCACCGACGACATTCTCCTGCGCCGTCGCCAGATCGACGAATCGGAGGCCTCCGACGAGCAGAAGCGGATCGAGCGGCAGCGGCTCAACGCGCTCGTCGCGCTCGCCGAGACCCCGCGCTGCCGGCGGCAGGTGCTGCTCGCCTTCTTCGGCGAGGAGAGCGAGCCCTGCGGGCACTGCGACGTCTGCCGCGACGGGGTCGAGACCTTCGACGGGACGCTCGCGGCGCAGAAGGCGCTGTCGGCGATCGTGCGCACCGATCAACGTTTCGGCGAAGTGCACCTCGTCGACGTTCTGGTCGGCGACGCCACCGAACGGCTGGCGCGTTTCGGCCACGAGAAGCTGAAGACCTTCGGGGTCGGCAAGGAATTCACCAAGTCGCAATGGCGGGCGATCTTCCGGCAGATGCTCGCCTCGGGCCTCGCCGACGTCGACATGACCGCGCACGGGGCGTGGTACGTGACGGAAGCCGGCGGCGAGGTGCTCAAGGGACGGCGCACGGTGGTGTTCCGCGCCGACGTGGTCGAGGCGGCGCGGGAGAAGGGGTCGAAGAAGGCGGCGCGGGCGGAGAAGATCACCGCCGCCGGGCTCGACGCGACGCAGACGCGCCTGCTCACGGCGCTGAAGGCGGTGCGCGCGGATCTCGCGCGCGAACTCAATGCGCCCGCCTATGTGGTCTTCGCCGATCGCACGCTGATCGAGATGGCGAAGTCGCGCCCGACCTCGCGGACCGAGATGGCGACGGTGCACGGCGTCGGCGCGGCGAAGCTCGAGCGCTTCGGCGACGTGTTCCTCCGAGCGATCCGGGACTTCGAGGGCTGAGGCGCCGCCTTCCGAGGGTGTCTCCGCCGTCGCGTGAGGGGTGATACGCGGGCTCGCCTCCACGCGATGCGGGCTATGATCCGTCGGGAGAGAATCATCATGGGGATCCGGTCTCGGCCGGTGAGGGGAGACGGGCGGCGCCAATGACCTCGCGACGGCATCGATTCGGGATCTTCGCCGGCATCGCCCTCCTCGGCGTGGCGTCTTCGGCCTTCGCCGCCGATCTGCGCGGCGCGCCGCCGCTCGTCCCCGTGGTGCCGGTTCCGGCGCCGGAGGAGACCTGGGTCGTCGGCGTCCATTCCTATGCCTGGGCCACGTCGGTGGACGGTCGTTTCCGCACGTTGCCGCCGGGCCAGGCGGTGAAGGTCCATCTCGGCTTCGCCGACATTCTCGACGATCTCGACGGCGCGCTGATGGTCTCGCTCGACGCGCGGCGCGGCCGCTTCGTCGTCTTCTCCGACGTGATGGTGTCGCGGCTCTCCGCCGGCAAGACCTTCACCGCGCAGGGCTATCCGGGCAGCGTGTCGCTCGCCAGCTCCAGCGTCGTCGGGCTTGCGACGGCGGGATACAGGATCGTCGACGAGCCGGCCCTCGCGGTCGACCTGCTCGGCGGCGTCCGAGGCTTCGCGCTGTCGAACACGATCGCCGTGGCGGTGGCGCCGTTCGGGCTCTCCTACGGCAAGGACCGGCAATGGGTCGACGCGGTCGCCGGCGCGCGGGTCACCCATGCGTTCGGCGATCGGCTGTCGGTGACCGCCATGGGCTTCGTCGGAACCGGCGGCGCCCGCTACGAATGGGACCTCTTCGGCGGCGTCGGCTATCGCTTCGGCGAGCGGATCGGCGGTTTCGCCGGCTATCGCGCCTTCAAGGTCGACTACGAGCGGGGCAGCTATGTCTACGACGCGCTCCAATACGGGCCGGTCGTCGGGATGCGGGTCTCCTTCTAGGTGTGGCGCGGCGGATGTGAACGCGCGTCTGAGAGCCTGTCTCGAAAGGTCGGACGGGTCGGCTCGGCGGGTCTTTTCGCACCTCGCGGCGTCGGCAATCTCGCCGATATCTCGATATCGGCATCGACTTCCTCCTTGCGAGGCACGAAAATCCCTCGCCGTTCCTCCGCCGCCGACTTTCGAGACAGGCTCTTAGCGAAACCGATACGATTTCATCCGAGACTGCGCCCCGAACCGAACGAGGTCTCGCGGAGATGCCGGCCGTGCTCCGCCCCTGATCGCCCCGGGTACGGGCGATCTTCCGATCGATGGCGGCCGATGCCGTCGCCTTCGCGTCGCTCGCGAGGCGGGGTGGATCGAGAGGCTGGCCATGGACGATCTGTCACGTCGCGACTTCGGCGCGCTCTTCTGCGCGATGACGCTCACCCCGCTCGGCTGGGGCCGAGCCGAGGCGGCGATGCCGAAGGCGCCGAAGGTCCATGCGATCGCCTCCGACGTGGCGACGACGGCGGAGCGGACCATCGTTCCGGGGGCCGGCCCCTCCGGCCCGGTCCGGCTCCAGGACATCGCCCATTACGGAAAATTCGGCGCGGGCAAGTGGACCTGGGGCGCCCCGCTCGCCCATGTCCGGCGCACCGACCTGACGGCGCCCGGCGCCGTCGCCCCGTCGTCGGCCGGGCGGAGGAAGCTCCTCTCCTTCTTCACCATCACCGACATCCACATCACCGACAAGGAAGCGCCCAACCAGGGCATCTACATCCAGCGCATGCATCCGACGACCCCGGTCGGCACCTCGCTCTATTCGGGCGTGATGCTCTATACGACCCATGTGCTCGACGCCGCCGTCCAGACGATCAACGCCCTGCATCGCAAGACGCCGTTCGATTTCGGTCTGTCGCTCGGCGACGTCTGCAACAGCACGCAGTACAACGAGCTGCGTTGGTACATCGACGTCCTCGACGGCAAGACGATCCGGCCGAGTTCGGGCGCCCATCTCGGGGCGAAGACGATCGACTTCCAGAAGCCGTTCAAGGCGGTCGGCCTGGATGCGTCGATCCCCTGGTATCAGGTGCTCGGCAATCACGATCACTTCTGGCTCGGCTCGGTCTCGGTCGATCACGGCCCGCGCAAGGATCTCCGCGCCTCCTATGTCTCCGACGAGGTGTTCGCGGCCGGCGACGTCCTCGCCGATCCCACCCGGATCCGCGAGCGGACCTTCTACATGGGCGTGCTCGACGGCTCGAAGCCGCTCGGCGACGTCGTCCATACCGGCGTCGCCGCCGATTTCGACGCTCCGCCGAAGGTCGCGGCCGATCCCGATCGCCGCTCGCTGACGCGGGTCGAATGGATGAAGGAGTTCTTCACGACGACGAGCGCGCCGGCCGGCCACGGCTTCGACGCGGCGGCGGCCGAGAAGGGCTTCGCCTGCTACAGTTTCGTTCCGAAGTCGGACGTGCCGATCAAGATCATCGCGCTCGACGACACCCAGCTCGACGACGATCGGTCGCTCGACATCCACGGCCACGGCTTCCTCGACGCGGAGCGGTGGGCCTGGCTCAGGAAGGAACTGGCCGACGGCGACGCGGCGGGTCAGCTGATGATCATCGCCGCGCACATTCCGATCGGCGTCGAGCCGACGGCGCCGCATTCGGAGATGGGCTGGTGGATGGATCCGCAGAACGCGGTGACGCTGCCGGATCTGGTCGCCGAGCTGCACGCCCACCCGAACCTCCTGATGTGGGTCGCCGGGCATCGCCACCTCAACACGGTCAAGGCCTTCGTCTCGCCGGATCCCGCCGGCGCCCCGGAAAAGGGCTTCTGGCACGTCGAGACCTCGTCGCTGCGCGACTTCCCGCAGCAGTTCCGGACCTTCGAGATCTACGTCAACGCCGATCAGACGATCTCGATCGTGACCACCAACGTCGACACGGCGGTGGCGAAGGGCACGCCGGCGGCGAAATCGCGCGACTACGCGGTGGCGGCGCAGCAGATCGTCAAGGCCGACATCCGCACGAACAATCCGACCGAGGATCCGACCATCCACCCGATGCCGACCGGCTCCTACAACGCCGAATTGGTGAAGGTGTTGAGCCCGGCGACGGCGGCGGCGCTGAAGGCGCGGTATCCGGCGGGGTGAGGGGGGCTGTGAACGGACCCGAAGGGGACGATCATGGCGGCCCACATGAGACTTCTCGACCGAACCTCGTGGGACATCATCCGAATGCTGAGTGTTCCGACGGCGGATGGTCTTCTCGCTCCGGCGGGCGAAGCCGCCATCACGTCTCGGCGACGACCCGTCCCATGTCGGCGATGTCGTAGCCGCCGATGCTGCGGAACTCGTTCTGGAACTTCGTCGATCGCAGGATCTCGAGCATCGTGCGGACCTCCGGCCGGTCGAGATGCTCGATCTTGACCACGAGATCGTAGCGTTCTCGCTTCATCGGCACGAAGTCGAGATTGTCGACCTGCCGGGCGATCTTCTCCGTTCCGACCGCGACGTCCGCCTCGCCGCGCCCGACCGCGCTGGCGACGGCGAGATGGGACTGGTTCTCGTCGCTCCAACCGGCGATCCGACTGCCCCACAGACCGAGAAGCTTGAGGTTCTCGTCGAGCAGCACGCGTGAGCCGGCACCCTTCTCGCGATTGATCATGCGGATGTCGTCGCGGCCGAAATCGGCCCACGAGACGATACCCTTCGGGTTGCCCCTGGCGACGTAGAGCCCCTGCGTCCGATAGGCGATGTTGACGATGGTACAACGGACGCCCGGAAGCAGCGCGCGGACATGGGGAATGTTGTAGTCGTCGGTCGCGCTGTCCCAGAGGTGGGCCGTCGCGACGGCGACCTTGTCGTTGTAGAGCGAGACGAGGCTGTCGTAGCTGCCGATGTAGGCCCGGAGCGCCATGACGCCGTGGTGGCGCATGAAGTTCGACAGGATGTCGAGCACCAGATCCTGACCACAGATGACGAAGCCGGCGTCCTTCCGACGCTCCGCCGACAGGTCGAAGTACCGCGCCTCGTCGAATGCGGAGGGCCTCGGTGGAGCCGGAGGGAGCGGTGCCGTCTTCGACGCCTCGATGCAAGTCCGCACGTCGGCCTCGGTGAAGCGGATCTTGCGGCCGACCTTGTAGTGGCCGATGCCGCCGTTCTTGATCAGCGTGTAGACACCGCTTCGGCTGATGTTCAGCCGCTCGGCGACATCCTCGACCGTCAGGGCATCACTGGGGGGCTTGGTCAGTTCGTCCATTTTTGTTTTCATTCATATTCGTTCGCACAGACTGCCGACAATTTCGCCGTTCGTCCAGTTCATTCGAGTTTACAGCCCTCACAGGAGGTCTCTTATCTTATGAAAGAAGATGGGCGCACGAGATATATCTCGTTTCGTTTGTTTTCATCAATTTTCATTTGGCGTCCAGACTGACGCTGGAGACCGCGAGGAAACGAGATGACCGAAGCGCCGACCGTCGTCGTATCGAATGCCGATGGTGCCCCCTCGGACGACGCGCCCATGGCGATGCGGTCGGCCGCGCCGGCCTTCGCCGGGGGCGCCCTCATCGGCTCGCTCGGCGGATTGATCGGGCTCGGCGGGGCGGAGTTTCGTTTGCCGTTGCTGATCGGTCCCTATCGCTTTCGGGCGCTCGAGGCTGTGATCCTCAACAAGGCGATGAGCCTGATCGTCGTCGCCTCGGCCTTGCCGTTCCGGGCCGCCGCCGTGCCCTTCGCGGCGGTCGTCGATCATTGGTCGGTCATCGTCAACCTGCTCGCCGGGAGCCTCGCCGGTGCATGGCTCGGCGCGGGATGGGCGACGAAGCTCGGCTCGCGGACGCTCTACCGCGTCATCGCCGTGCTGCTGGTCCTGATCGCCGGGGCATTGCTGTTCGGACACGAGGCGGGTGGAGCGCAGGCGGCGCTCTCCGGCGGGTGGCAGATGGTGGCCGGCGTCCTGGCGGGGTTCGGCATCGGCGTCGTCGCTGCGTTGATGGGGGTGGCCGGCGGTGAGCTGTTGATCCCGACGCTGGTCCTTCTCTTCGGTGCCGACATCAAGCTCGCGGGTTCCCTGTCGCTCGCCGTCAGCCTGCCGACGATGGTCGTCGGCTTTGCCCGCTACAGCCGCGACAGCGCCTTCGCCACGCTCGCCCGCAACAAGCGCTTCGTCGTGGTCATGGCGGTCGGCTCGATCGTCGGGAGCTTCCTCGGTGGGCGTCTGCTCGGGCTCGTCCCCTCGTCCGTGCTGCTGCCGGTGCTGGCGGCGATTCTCGTCCTCTCCTCGGTGAAAGTCTGGCGGCACGGTTGAGACTGGAGATGGGGCGCTCGGTGGGGAGTGATTCCGAACATACACGACGGCCTACCAGAGAGCGCCCCGCACTGGCGTCGAGCTTCCACTTTCGGCGCGAAGCCCTCCCTCACACCCTCTCCACCACCACCGTCACCAGCTTCTCCGCGACCTCGTCCTTGGCCATGTCCGGCCAGTCCGTCACGCCCGAGGCTTCGACGAGGCGGACGGTGTTGCGGTCGCCGCCCATGATGCCGGTCTCGGGGGAGACGTCGTTGGCGACGATCAGATCCGCGCCCTTCTTGGCGAGTTTCGCTTGCGCGTTGACGAGCAGGTTCTCGGTCTCGGCGGCGAAGCCGATGACGAGTTTCGGGCGCAGCGTCGGGTGGCGGCCGACGGTCGCGAGGATGTCGGGGTTCTCGACAAAGGCGAGCGAGGGGGTGCCCTCGGGGCCCTTCTTGATCTTTTCCGAGGCCTCGGAGGCGACCCGCCAGTCGGCGACGGCGGCGGCCATCACCGCGACGTCGCAGGGCAGCGCGCCTTCGACCGCCGCCAGCATCTCGCGCGCGGTCTCGACGCGGATCACCGTCACGCTCTCCGGGTCGGCGAGGCCGACGGGGCCGGCGACCAGCGTCACCGTGGCGCCGGCACGCGCCAGCGCGGCGGCGATCGCGAAACCCTGTTTGCCGGAGGAGCGGTTGGCGATGTAGCGGACGGGGTCGATCGGCTCGTGGGTCGGGCCGGCGGTGACGACGACGCGGCGGCCGGCGAGCGGGCGGCCTTCGCCCGCCGCCTCGAACTGGGCCTCGATCGCGGCGAGGATCTCCATCGGTTCGGCCATGCGGCCGGCGCCGAATTCGCCGCGCTCGGCCATGGCGCCGCTGTTGGGGCCGACGAAGCGGATGCCGTCCTCGACCAGACGGGCGACGTTGCGCCGCGTCGCCGGGTGGCCCCACATGCGCGGGTTCATCGCCGGAGCGGCGAGCACCGGCTTGTCGGTGGCGAGAAGGACGTTCGAGGCGAGGTCGTCGCAGAGGCCGTTCGCCATCTTGGCGAGGAGATCGGCGGTCGCGGGCGCCACCACGATCAGGTCGGCCTCGCGGGAGAGGCGGATGTGGCCGATCTCGTGCTCGGCGGTGAGGTCGAAGAGGTCGGTATAGACGCGGTCCTCGGAGAGGGCGCCGACGGACAGGGGCGTCACGAACTGTTGCGCCGCCTTCGTCATCACCACGCGGACGTGGGCACCGCGCTCGCGCAGGCGGCGGATCAGTTCGAGGCACTTGTAGGCGGCGATGCCGCCGGCGATGACGAGAAGAATGCGCTTCGACGCGAGCATGGACCGTCCGTCCCCGAGGAAGGTGGCCGATGGTGCCTCGGCCTTCATGGGGGCGCACCCTAGCAGGGCGCGGGGGCGCTCGTCACGATCCGGTGGGGCCCTTGCGCCCATGGACTCGGAGGCCGCCGCGTGGCAGAGATCCGCGGGCTCGCGGGGCCCGTGCCCGCCAGAGGTGACGATGACGCTCGAAGTGAAGATCTGCGGCCTGAAGACGATCGAGACGCTCGACGCGGCGCTCGACGCGGGCGCGGATCTCGTCGGCCTCGTCTTCTTCCCGAAGAGCCCGCGCAACGTCTCGCTCGACGAGGCGGTGGTGTTGGCGGAGCGCGCGCGCGGCCGGGCGCGGGTGGTGGCGTTGGTCGTCGACGCCGACGACGGGTTGCTTTCGGCGATCGCAACGCGGGTGCGTCCCGATCTCTTCCAGTTGCATGGCCACGAGAGCCCGGAGCGGTCGGCGGCGATCCGCGCGGCGACGGGGGTGCCGGTCATGAAGGCGATCGCGGTCGCCGACGCTGAGGATCTCGCCGGCGTCGCCTCGTTCGTGCCGCATGTCGATCGCATTCTCTTCGACGCCAAACCGCCGCGTCGGCCGGACGCGCTGCCCGGCGGCAACGGGCTCGCCTTCGACTGGCGGCTCATCCGCGATCTCGACCCGGGTCGGCCGGTCATGCTATCGGGAGGCCTCACGCCGGAAACGGTGGCGGAAGCCCTGGCGATCACCGGCGTGTCGAGCGTCGACGTCTCGTCGGGCGTGGAGAGCGCCCCCGGCGTCAAGGATCCCGAACGGATCCGCGCCTTCATCGCCCACGCGCGCGAGGCCGACCGGCTTCGCGAGAGAACTCGAGGTTCCCGCCCGTGACCACCATGCCCAATTCGCTGCGCAACGGACCGGACGAGCGCGGGTTCTTCGGCCTCTACGGCGGACGTTTCGTCGCCGAGACCCTGATGCCGCTGATCCTCGAGCTGGAACAGGCCTATGACGACGCCCGCAAGGATCCCGCCTTCAAGGCCGAGCTCCAGGCGCTGTCGACCCATTACGCGGGCCGTCCCTCGGCGCTCTATTACGCCGAGCGGCTGACCGAGCATTGCCGGGCGCTGACCGGCGGCAAGTTCGGCGCGGAGATCTGGTTCAAGCGCGAGGAGCTGAACCACACCGGCAGCCACAAGATCAACAACTGCCTCGGTCAGATCCTGCTGGCGCGGCGGATGGGCAAGACCCGGATCATCGCCGAGACCGGCGCGGGTCAGCACGGCGTCGCCTCGGCGACCGTCTCGGCCCGGTTCGGGCTGCCTTGCGTCGTCTACATGGGCGCCACCGACGTCGAGCGGCAGAAGCCCAACGTGTTCCGCATGAAGCTACTCGGCGCCGAGGTCAACCCGGTGACGTCGGGCGCGGGCACGCTCAAGGACGCGATGAACGAGGCGCTGCGCGACTGGGTCACCAACGTCGACGACACCTATTACCTGATCGGCACGGCGGCGGGGCCGCATCCCTATCCGGCGATGGTGCGCGACTTCCAGTCGGTGATCGGCACCGAGACCAAGGAACAGTTCCGCGCCGCCAAGGGCAGGCTCCCCGATGCGGTGATCGCCTGCATCGGCGGCGGCTCGAACGCCATCGGTCTCTTCCATCCCTTCCTCGACGACCCCGAGGTCGCGATCTACGGCGTCGAGGCGGGCGGCCACGGCGTCGAGGTACCGAACGGCCATGCCGCGTCGATGACCGGCGGGCGTCCGGGCGTGCTCCACGGCAACCGCACCTATCTCCTCCAGGACGGCGACGGGCAGATCCTCGAGGGGCACTCGATCTCCGCCGGGCTCGACTACCCGGGCGTCGGGCCGGAACATTCCTGGCTGAAGGACACCGGCCGCGTCACCTACGTGCCGGCGACCGACAAGGAGGCGCTCGACGCCTTCGTGCTCTGCTCCAAGCTCGAGGGCATCATTCCGGCGCTGGAGCCGAGCCATGCGCTCGCCCATGTGCTGAAGCTCGCCCCGACCATGGACAAGGACAAATCGATCGTGCTCTGCCTCTCGGGCCGCGGCGACAAGGACGTGTTCTCGGTCGCGGGCTACCTCGGCGAGACGATGAGCGAGATGTGAGCGAAGCGATGACCGAAACCCGCATCTCCCGCCGTTTCGCCGCCGTGGCGGCGCAGGGCCGTCCGGCGCTCGTCACCTTCGTGATGGCCGGCGATCCCGACTTCGACACCGCGCTCTCGATCGTCTCGGCGCTGCCGGCGGCCGGCGCCGACGTGATCGAGATCGGCATGCCCTTCTCCGATCCGATGGCCGACGGGCCGGCGATCCAGGCGGCGGGCCTGCGCGCGCTGCACGGTGGCCAGACGCTCGCCAAGACGATCGAACTGGTGCGCCGCTTCCGCGCGACCGACGCCGAGACGCCGATCGTGCTGATGGGCTATTACAACCCGATCTACGTCTACGGACCCGAGCGGTTCCTGGCGGACGCCAAGGCGGCCGGGGTCGACGGACTGATCGTGGTGGACCTGCCGCCGGAGGCGGACGACGAGCTGTGCACGCCGGCGCTCGCGGCGGGGCTCAACTTCATCCGCCTCGCCACGCCGACCACCGACGACCATCGTCTGCCGACGGTGCTCGCGAATACGTCCGGTTTCGTCTATTACGTATCGATCACCGGGATCACCGGCGCGGCCAAGCCCGACGCCGCCCGGGTCGCGGAGGCCGTCGGCCGCATCAAGCGCCACACCAGCCTGCCGGTCGCGGTCGGCTTCGGAGTGCGCGACGCGGAGACGGCGCGCGAGATCGGCCGCAACGCCGACGGCGTGGTGGTGGGCTCGGCGATCGTCCAGGCGATCGCGGGAAGCCTCGTCGACGGCAAGGCGAGCCCGGCGACCGTCGCCGCGGTGACGACTCTGGTCGCCGATCTGGCACGGGGCGTCGCCGCCGCCCGCGCCGCCGAGTGAGTTTTCGGGTCGCGCGCCCGCGAGGGCCGCGACCGATCATGGAGAAGCCCTTTGAACTGGCTCACCAATGTCGTCCGCCCGAAGATCAAGAGCCTTCTGACCAAGAAGGACACGCCGGAGAACCTCTGGATCAAATGTCCCGAGACCGGCGAGATGGTGTTCCACCGCGATCTCGAGGCCAATCTCTATGTCGTGCCGTCGTCCGGGCACCACATGCGGATGCCGGCCAAGGCGCGGCTCGACACGTTGTTCGATCGCGGCGAATGGACCGCGATTCCGTCGCCGACGGTCACCCCCGATCCGCTCAAGTTCCGTGACGAGCGTCGCTACGTCGACCGCATCAAGGACGCCCGCGCCAAGACCGGCAAGGACGACGCGGTGCAGATCGGTTTCGGCACCGTCGAGGGGCTCGCGGTCACCGCCGCGGTTCAGGACTTCGAGTTCATGGGCGGTTCGCTCGGCATGGCGGCCGGCGAGGCGATCGTGACGGCGATGCTCACGGCGCGCGATCGCGGGACGCCCTTCGTGCTGTTCGTCGCCTCCGGCGGCGCGCGCATGCAGGAGGGCATCCTGTCGCTGATGCAGATGCCGCGCACGACGGTGGCGGTGCAGGCGCTGCGGCGGGCGAGGCTCCCCTATTTCGTCGTGCTGACCAATCCGACGACCGGCGGCGTCACCGCCTCCTACGCGATGCTCGGCGACGTCCACATCGCCGAACCGGGCGCGCTGATCGGCTTCGCCGGGCCGCGCGTCATCGAGCAGACGATCCGCGAGAAGCTGCCGGAAGGCTTCCAGCGCTCCGAATATCTGTTCGATCACGGCATGGTCGACATGGTGGTGCCGCGCCACGAGATCCGTGGGACGATCGCCAATCTCGCCCATCTCTTCATGAAGAAGGATCGGCCCAAGCACGGCACCGCCGTGGTGCCGGTCGCGGACGAGGCCGCCTGAGGCGCTCCGGAGGTCCGATGCCGTCGTCGCTCGACGCGCTGCTGGCGCGGCTCGCCAAGACCGTGCCGGCCGGTTGGGATCTCGGTCTCGACCGGATGCGGCGGGTGCTCGCCCGGCTCGGGGATCCGCAACGGGCGATCCCGCCGGTGATCCACGTCGCCGGGACCAACGGCAAAGGCTCGACCACGGCCTTTCTGCGGGCGATCCTGGAGGCGTCGGGACGCCGAGTCCACGTCTATACGTCGCCGCATCTGGTGCGCTTCGCCGAACGGGTGCGGGTCGCCGGCGTCATCGCCACCGACGCGGCGCTGGCGGAGACGATCGCGCGGGCCGAGGCGGCCAACGACGGCGAGCCGATCACCTTCTTCGAACTGGCGACCATCGCCGCCTTCCTGCTCTTCGCCGAGACCCCGGCCGACGTCACCCTGCTCGAGGTCGGGCTCGGCGGGCGGCTCGACGCGACCAACGTGGTCGAGAACCGTCTCGTCTCGGTGATCACGCCGATTTCGATGGATCACGAGGCCTTTCTCGGCGACACGCTCGAGAAGATCGCCGCCGAGAAGGCTGGCATCGTCGAACGCGGCCGGCCGGTGGTGGCGAGCCCACAGGAGGACGCGGTCGTCGCGGTGCTCGAGCGCGCGGCGGCGCGGGCCGGGGTGCGGCTCGCGCTCGGCGGACGCGACTGGAGCGCGAGCGAGGACGGCGGACGACTGATCTTCCAGAGCGAGCGCGGGCTGATCGATCTGCCGATGCCGCGTCTCCTCGGACCGCATCAGGTCGAGAACGCCGGCACGGCGATCGCGGCGCTGGAGGCGGCCGGGTTCGATCTCGACGCCGAGACGATCGGGCGCGGGTTGACCTCGGTCGATTGGCCGGCGCGGATGCAGCCGCTGACGTGCGGCGCGCTCGTCGACCGTGCCCCGCCCGGTGCCGAGATCTGGCTCGACGGCGGTCACAATCCGGGCGCGGGGGTGCGGATCGCCGCGACGCTCGCCGCGCTCGGGCGCCGGGCCCCGCGACCGCTCCATCTGATCGCCGGTCTGCTCGAGACCAAGGATCCGATCGGCTTCTTCGCGCCCTTCGCCGGGCTCGTCGACACGGTGACGACGGTGCCGATCACCGGGGGCGAGCATCCGGGGCGCGATCCTCGAGCGCTGGCGGCGCTTCTGCGCGACCGCCTCGGGCTCGCGGCGACGCCGGCGGGCAGCGTCGGTTCGGCGTTGGACGGTCTGCGGGCGCGGGCGGGCGAGGCCTCGCCGCGCATTCTGATCGGCGGCTCGCTCTATCTCGCCGGCGAGGTGCTGCGCGAGAACGGCACGCCGCCGGTCTGATCCTTCACCGTCCGAAGAGGCCGCCGAGGAATTCGCCGAGCGTCTGCGGATCGCGCTCATAGGAACGCCGGGGGAGCGAGCCGGTGGTCTCGGGGTCGGCGGGCCGGGCGCGCGGGCGCGGCGGCGCCAGCGGCACGGCGACCTGCCGGCCGGCATCGACCATCGGGATCGCTTCGGCCCGTCCTCCCGTCATGGCGTCCTGGGACGCCGCGCGGCCGGGTGCGCCGCCGTCGTCGCGGGCATAGGCGCGGCCGGTGGTGCCGGGGATCGCCAGGGCCTGATGGCCGCGATGGGCGTCGAGCATGAAGCGCTGCCACACCACGGCGGCCAGCGTGCCGCCGGTGCCGCGCTTCGTCGGCGCGCCGTCGTCGTTGCCGAGCCAGACGCCGGTGGTGAGAAGGCCGGTGTAGCCGATGAACCAGGCGTCGCGGAAATCCTGGCTGGTGCCGGTCTTGCCGGCGGCGGGCCAGCCGGGGATCTGAGCCTTGCGGCCGGTGCCGGTCGCCAGCGTCTCGGCGAGCATCGTGTTCATCTCGGCGAGCGGCACGGGCTCGATGACGCGGCCGATGCCGGTGCCCTTGCGCTTGTAGAGAATCTTGCCGTCGGCGCCGCGGATGGTGGTGATGACGTGGGGCACCACGCCCATGCCGCCGTTGGCGAAGGGAACATAGGCGCCGGTGATCTCGAGCGGGGTCACTTCCGAGGTGCCGAGCGCGATCGAGGGGGTCGCCATCAGGGGCGAGGTGATGCCGAGGCGCATCGCCGTCTCGGCGACGTTCTTCGGGCCGACCTCGATGGCGAGCTTGGCGGCGACGGTGTTGATCGAATGGGCGAGCGCGTCCTTCAGCGTCACCGGCCCACGGAATTCCTTCTCGTAGTTCTTCGGGCTCCAGCCCTTGTAGGTGAAGGGGGCGTCGTCGCGGACGGTGTCCGGGGTCAGCCCGTGTTCCATCGCGGTCAGATAGACGAAGGGCTTGAAGGCGGAACCGGGCTGACGCTTGGCGGCGACGGCGCGGTTGAACTGCGACTTGGTGTAGTCGATGCCGCCGACGAGGGCCTTCACGGCGCCGTTCGGGTCGAGCGAGACGATCGCGCCCTGGCTCACGTCCTTCTTGTCGCCGAACTGGGCCATGCCGGCCTGGAGCGCCGCCTCGGCGAGGATCTGGAGCGAGGAATCGATCGTGGTCTCGACGACGATGTCCTTGTCGATCGAGCCGATGTAGCTCGGCACCTGATCCATCACCCAGTCGGCGACGTAGTTCTCGGAGCCGGAATTGGGCTGGGTGAAGATCATGCGCGGCTGGGCGATCGCCGCTTGACGCTGCTCCTCGGTGATGACGCCGGTTTCCACCATGGCGGCGAGCACGGTGAGGGCGCGCGCCTTGGCGCGATCGGGATCGCGCGAGGGGGCGTAGCGCGAGGGGGCCTTGAGCAGGCCGGCGAGCATCGCCGCCTCCATCGGCGTCACGTCGCGAGCCGACTTGCCGAAATAGCGGCGGGCGGCGGCATCGACGCCATAGGCGCCGGCGCCCATGTAGACGCGATTGAGGTAGAGTTCGAGGATCTGATCCTTGGTGTAGGTGTGCTCCAGCCACAGTGCGAGCAGGACCTCCTGAACCTTGCGGCCGAAGGTGCGTTCCTGGGTCAGGAACAGGTTCTTGGCGAGCTGCTGGGTCAGGGTCGAACCGCCCTGGGAGACGCCGCGCGCGGTCAGGTTCACCACCACGGCGCGGGCGAGGCCGATCGGGTCGATGCCGTAATGGTCGCGGAAGCGGCGGTCCTCGATGGCGATGACGGCGCCGGGCAGCCACGGCGGCAGGTCCTTGATCTTGACCGCCTCGCCGCCGGTGTCGCCGCGATTGCCGACGAGCTTGCCGTCGGCGGAGACGATCTTGACGTTGGCCGGGCGCTTCGGCACGGCCCATTCGGAGGTCGGCGGCAGACGCGCGCCGTAATAGAGCACGATCCCGCCGACGCCGATGGCGCCCCAGATCATCAGAACGAAGCCCCAGTAGAAGGCCCGGCGGACGAATCGACCGAAGCCGCCGGGCGGGCGGCCGGAGCCGCCGCGGCGCGGGCGCCGGGGTTCGGGAGCGTCGGTCATCTCGGAGGCCTCCTCGTCCCGGGCGACGCGCTCGCGCCGGCGGGGGCGATCGAAATCGTCGTCGCGCTGGGCGGAGAGCGGCCGTTCCTCGATGTAGAGGGTGGGTTCGATGCGGCCGCGCCCGACTTCGCGGGGCGGGCCACGGCGCACCGGGCCGCGGCCGGCGGTGGGGCGATCCTCGGGGCGCAGGCGCAGATCGAGGCGATCGGGGGCCTCTTCGTCGTCCTCGAAGACGGGATCTCGACGTCGATCCGCTCGCTTCGCCACACCGCCCCTCCAACCCTCGCGATCGTCCCCTCTTCGGCGACGGTCTCCCTGATGGGAGGGTATTGGGGGCGTTTTAAGGCGAGGTTAACCGAGAACGATCCGGGGGCGGGGAGCCGGGCGGCTCCCCGTCCTCGTCGTCAGGCGCGCTCGGCGAATTTGCGCGACATCGCCTCGACGGCGGCCAGCGTCGACATGTTGACGACGCCGCGCGAGGTCACCGAGGGGGTGAGGATGTGTGCGGGCTTCGCCGCGCCGAGCAGGATCGGGCCGACGTGGAGGGCGTCGGTCATCGCCTTGATCAGGTTGAGGGCGATGTTGGCCGAATCGAGCGAGGGGAAGACCAGGAGGTTGGCGTCGCTCTTCAGGGTCGAGTCCGGCATGATCCGCTCGCGGATGGCACGGACGATCGCCGCGTCGCCGTGCATCTCGCCGTCGATCTCGAGGCCGGGATCGAGGCTGCGGACGACCTCCAGCGCCTTGCGCATCTTGCGGGCGGAGGGCAGGTCGCGCGAGCCGAAGTTCGAGGCCGAGAGCAGCGCCGCCTTGGGCTCGAGGCCGAAGCGACGGATGTGGCGCGCCGCGAGGATGGTGGCGTGGGCGATCTCCTCGCAGGTCGGATCCGGCGTCACATAGGTGTCGGTCAGGAACCAGGCGCCCTTCTGGGCGATCAGGAGCGACACGGTCGAGAAGTCCATGTCGGGGCTGTCGAAACCGACGACGTCGCTGACCACCTTGCGATGGCGCTCGAAACCGCCCTCGAGGCCGCAGATCAGGGCGTCGGCGTCGCCGCGCTCGACCGCGATGGCGCCGATCACCGTGGTGTTGGAGCGCACGATGGTCTTGGCGCCGTCGGGGGTGACGCCCTTGCGGCCGACCTTGGCGAAATAGGTCTGGGTATAGTCGTTGAAGCGCCGGTCGTTGGCCGGATCGACCACCTCGAATTCGACGCCGGGCCGGATCTTGAGGCCGAACCGCTCGCAGCGCGCCTCGATCACCTTGGGCCGGCCGATGAGGATCGGCTGGGCGATGTCCTCCTCGAGCAGCACCTGGGCGGCGCGCAGGACGCGCTCGTCCTCGCCGTCGGAATAGACGATGCGGGCCTTCTCGCGGGTCGCCTTCGCGGCGGCGGTGATCGGCTTCATGATCAGGCCGGAGCGGAAGACGAAGCGGGTCAGCTCCTCGACATAGGCGTCGAAGTCGCGGATCGGCCGGCGCGCCACACCCGATTCCATCGCCGCCTTGGCGACGGCGGGGGCGATGCGCAGGATCAGACGGCGATCGAAGGGCGAGGGAATGAGATAATCCGGGCCGAACACCACCGGGCCGCCGTCGGCGTTCCTGAGATCGCCGGCCTCCTCGTGGGCGAGTTCGGCGATGGCGCGCACCGCCGCCTGTTTCATGTTCTCGTCGATCGCCGTGGCGCCGACGTCGAGGGCGCCGCGGAAGATGTGCGGGAAACAGAGGACGTTGTTGACCTGATTGGGGAAGTCGGACCGGCCGGTGCAGATCATGGCGTCGGGGCGGACCTCGCGGGCGAGGTCGGGCATGATCTCCGGGGTCGGATTGGCGAGGGCCATGATCATCGGGCGATCGGCCATCCGCTTCAGCAGTTCCGGCTTCAGGACGCCACCGGCGGAAAGGCCGAGGAAGACGTCGGCGCCGTCGATGACCTCGGCGAGCGTGCGCTTGTCGGAGGCCTGGGCGTAGACCGCCTTCCACTGGTCCATGTGGACGGTGCGGCCCTCCCAGACGAGGCCCTCGAGGTCGCAGACCCAGATGTTGGAGCGGGTGGCGCCGAGCGAGACCAGCAGGTTGAGGCAGGCGAGGGCGGCCGCGCCGGCGCCGGAGGCGACGATCTTGACGTCCGCGAGGGATTTGCCGGCCACTTCGAGGCCGTTGAGGATGGCGGCGGCGACGATGATGGCGGTGCCGTGCTGGTCGTCGTGGAAGACCGGGATCTTCATGCGCTCGCGCAGGCGGCGCTCGACTTCGAAACACTCGGGCGCCTTGATGTCCTCGAGGTTGATGCCGCCGAAGGTCGGCTCCAGCGCCGCGACCACCTCGACCATGCGGTCGACCTCGGGGGCGTCGACCTCGATGTCGAAGACGTCGATGCCGGCGAACTTCTTGAAGAGGACGGCCTTGCCTTCCATCACCGGTTTCGACGCGAGCGGGCCGATGTTGCCGAGGCCGAGAACGGCGGTGCCGTTGGAGACGACGGCGACCAGATTGGCGCGGGCGGTGTAGTCGTCGGCGCGCTCCGGATCGGCCTCGATGGCGAGACACGGGGCGGCGACGCCGGGGGAATAGGCGAGCGCGAGGTCGCGCTGGTTGCCGAGCGGCTTGGTCGGCTGGACCTCGAGCTTGCCGGCGCGCGGATACTTGTGGAAGTAGAGCGCGGCCTCCGAGAGTTCGTCGTTGTGCGAACGCTGGCTGAAGGTCGGGGCGTTCTCGGTCGTCGGCTCGGTCGTCATCGGGTGCTCCCGTGTGTTCTCGGCCCGGGCGCGACGTCGGCTCGAAGGCGAGCCGATTCTCAATGAAAGTCTCGAAAACTCGACTTTCGACTGCGACCACGGGCCGCAAGCGTTAGCGCCCGAATTCGACGGTAGCAAGTCGTCACTTCGCATGAAATGCCCCGTAATCGATTGAAAAATCAATTCATTTCATGCTGCATCGCAGCACTGCGCGGGCCGCGTGTCGCGATGGCGCGTTGCGCGTGTCGATGCCGCACCGTAAACAAGGCGTCGGGCGCGGCCGCCGATCGGCGCCGCGGGGATCGAACCGGGTCGAAGGGGACGATCGGCATGTTGCGTTTCATGGTTCGCGTGCTCGGCCTGTGGTGTCTCGCCGGCGGTTTCGCTGCGGCGATGATCGACGGGATGAAGAGCATCGCCGCCTCGAAGGTCGCCATGAGCACGGCGGCGGAAACCTGGGGCGAACTGGCGCCGGGGTCGCTCGCCGCCGTCGGCGGCTTCGTCGAGGCGCGGCTCGGGGTCGGCGCCTGGGCGGCGGTGAAGACCGCGCTCGCGACCGTTCCGACCTGGGTGCTGCTCGGCGTCGTCGGCGCGCTCCTGGTGGCGGTCGCGCTGCCGATCGAGGACGAGGCACTGCCGCCGACCTGAGGCGCGGCGCGCGCGGCCGCCTCGCCCGTCGGGTCGCACCCGCGGGCCCCACGTGACGGACCGTCATGGAACCGTCGAACAAGCGCCGTATCTCCTCGAAGACGACGCCCGCCCGGATCGTGATAGACTGCGGTCCACTACCGGGATCCAGAGACGCGTCGAGCGAGGAGACCCCGTTGAACGCATTCGGCTCTTGCACCATCGCGCCGTGCCGGGACGCCGTCGGTCGTCGCGGCGGCCCGGTGATCGGCATCGTCGTGGCCGCCTCCGTGGCGAGGTTGGGGAGGGCGGCATGACCCTTCCCTCGATGGACACCGGGCCGACCGTTCCCGTCGAGGACGTGTTCGCCCAATCGCCGGTCGGCAAGGCGCGCTACATGCCGCGCTCCGGCGAGACGTTGGCGGGGGCGCTGAGGCGCATCCTGATCGACGAGATCACCGGCGCGCGCGCGATCGTCTGCGATCCCGATCTCTCGCGCAGCGAGACGGTGCACCGGACCCGGCGCGCCTTGAAGCGGGTGCGCAGTCTGTGGTCGGTGCTGGAACCTCTGCCCGGGGCCAATCGCGAGGGGCGGATCCGTCAGGTGCGCGATGCCGGTCGACTGCTGGCGGAGGCGCGCGACGCCGACGTGATGGCGGCGGAGGCGAGCCGGCTGGTGGAACGGGCGGCGGGGCGGGCCGATCCGGCGGCGAAGCTGCTCGAGGCGCGCTGCGCGGCGCGGGCCGAACGGGCGCATCGGGGGACGCCGCCGTTCGAGGAGGTGGCGGCGCGGCTGCGGGCCTGCGAGGCCGACGCGCGCTCGCTGCCGCTCCTCTTCGAGGGCGGGCCTCTCCTCGTCGAGGCACTGGTGGCGAGCTATCGGCGCGGGCGCAAGGACTGGCGTGAGATCGACGACGGGGCGACCGGCAAGGCGCTCCACGACTGGCGCAAACGGGTCAAGCAGCGGCGCCATCTCTCGGCGATCGTGCCGATCGCGACGGCGGTGACCAGCCGTTCGATCCAGACCGATCTCGAGCAACTCGGCGAGATCCTCGGCGAGGAGCACGATCTGGCGGTGATGCGGCATCATCTCGAGAAGGACGCGGGCTTTCTGGCGCCGAGCGAGGGCCGCGACGATCTGCTCGAGCTGATCGCGCGGCGTCGGCGCAAGCTCAGGAAGGTGGCGCTCGATCTCGGCGGCGAACTCTACGATCTGCGCACGCGCGCCTTCGCCCGGGATCTGGAGGCCTTGCGGGAACTCTGATAGGGCTTTCGCAACGCAACATGTTTCCGGCGCCATCGCGCCGGAGCGATCACGGAGACGGCGATGGCCGAGAAATTCATCGAACGCGGCCTCTTCGCGAGCCGCTGGCTGATGGCGCCGATGTATGTGGGGCTCGTCGGCGCGCTGCTGGTGCTGATGTTGAAGTTCCTGCAGGGGCTGGTCGAATTCGCGCTGCACGCGGTGACGGCGAGCGAGGCGCAGACGGTGCTGGCGATCCTGTCGCTGATCGACCTGACGCTCGCCGGCAATCTCCTCCTGATCGTCATCTTCTCCGGCTATGAGAACTTCGTCTCCAAGATCGACGTGGGCGATCACGAGGATCAGCCGGATTGGAAGGGCAAGGTCGACTTCGCCGCCCTGAAGATCAAGCTGATCGCCTCGATCGTGGCGATCTCGGGTATTCACCTTCTGAAGATCTTCATGGACATCGGGAAGTTCACCGATCGCGACATCATGTGGATGACGATCATCCACGTCGTCTTCGTCGTGTCCGGCGTTCTTCTGGCGCTGATGGACAAGATCCACGGCGCCCACGAGACGCAAGGCGCCCTGCACTGATCTCCGGTCGCGCCGCGCCTCAGCGCGCCACCAGCACCTCGCGACAGGCCGAGGGCAGGTCGGCGACGGTGAGCGGCGGGCGCGGCTTTTCCGGCGGGCTCGGCTTCCATGGCTCGGGGCCGAGCCACCACGCCAGATCCGCGCCGCAGCCGTCGCCGTCGGGCGGGGCCGGCTGATCCTTGCAGGCGGTCTCGCCGTGGGGGCAGGCGAGGCGGACGTGGAAATGGTAGTTGTGGCCGTACCAGGGGCGGACCTTGGCGAGCCAGTGGCGGTCGCCGGTCGCCCAGTCGCACAGCGCCTTCTTGATCGGCGGATTGACGAAGATGCGTGCCACCTGCGGGTCGCGCGCCGCCTCGCGCACCAGTTTCGCCCGGGTCTCGGTCCACTTGGTGCGGTCGAGCTCGCGCGCGGCCATGTTCACCATCGACACCGCCGAGATGGTCTCGCGCTCCTGCGACGACAGGATGCGATCGGGCATGGGCGAGAACCAGATGTCGGCGTCGAGGCCGAGCTGATGGCTGGCGTGGCCGGTCAGCATCGGGCCGCCGCGCGGTTGCGACATGTCGCCGACGAGGAGGCCGGGCCAGCCGACGGCGCGGCCCTTCGCGGCGAAGCGCTCGAGGAAGGCGATCAGCGCCGGGTGGCCCCAATTGCGATTGCGCGAGAGGCGCATCACCTGCCAGGCGCTGCCGTCGACCGGCAGCGCCACCGCGCCGGCGAGGCAGCCGCGCGCATAGGCGCCGATCGACCGGGCCTCGAGCGGCGCGGGCGTGGTGGCGGCGCCGAACAGGACCTTGGCGGCATCGGCGGGAAGGGCGGCGCGGGCCTTCTCCATCTCGCTCCGCCCCTCGGCGCCCGAGGTCTGGGCGGCGGCGGGGGCGAGCGAGGCGAGGAGCACGGCGGCGGCGAGCGGCAGGGTCGATCGCATGGCGGGCCTCGAGGCGGGAGGAACGTCGTGAGATCCTACAGGCGGGGTCTTTACGAATCGTCGACCATGTTCACACGGCGGCGATCGCGCGATAGACGAGCCGCGCCGCGACCAGATCCTCGAGCGCGGTGCCGACCGACTTGAAGAGGGTGATCTCCTCGGCGCTCGCGCGGCCGGCGACGGTGCCCCGGCAGAGTTCGGCGAGTTCGCCGGCGACCGCCGCCTCGGTGAGGACGCCGGAGGCGAGCGGCTGCGTGAGGTCGCCGGCCTCCTTCAGGGCGCCGGCGCGGGTGTCGACATGGACGCGGGCGCGGGCGATCGTGGCGTCGTCGGCCTCGCGCATGGTCGGGGTGTAGCCGCCGACCAGATCGACGTGCGTGCCGGGGGCGAGCCATGCGCCACGGATCAGCGGCTCGGTCGACATGGTGGCGGCGGAGACCACGTCGGCGTCACGGACCGCCGCCTCGAGATCGGAGGTGGCGCGCACGCGGAAGGGCCGGCCGGCGAAGCGGGCGGCCAGGGCCTCGGCCTTGGCGAGCGAGCGGTTCCAGATCGTCACCACCTCGATGGGGCGAATCGCCGCGTGGGCCTCGATCAGATGTTCGCTCAACGAACCGGCGCCGACCATGGTGAGGCGTCGGGCGTCGGGGCGGGCGAGGTAGTCGGCGGCGAGGGCCGAGGCGGCGGCGGTGCGCCACAGGGTCAGGCGGGTGCCGTCGAGCACCGCCAGCGGCGCGCCGGTGACGCCGGACATCAGCACATAGGCGCCGATCACCGAGGCGACGCCCCGGGCGGCGTTGCCGGGAACCACCGAGACGATCTTGACGCCCATCACCGCGTCCTCGGTCACGGC
>OFIS01000333.1_pt1 | contig 34204 bp, 39 predicted proteins | sample 1775071 | NCBI WGS metagenome assembly OFIS01 (sample SAMN08195774, study PRJEB24354) | sludge metagenome | isolation source: sludge from phenol fed wastewater aerobic bioreactor C | place: India: Nagpur | collected 2016-09-17
CACCCGGCGGCTGTTCGACGCCGGGCTGCGCCGGTTCCTGATCGCCCGCGACAAGACCTGCCGCACCCCCTGGTGCGACGCCCCCATCCGCCACGCCGACCACGTAAAAGACCACGCCACCGGAGGCCCGACCAGTGCGGGCAACGGGCAAGGACTGTGCGTGCGCTGCAACCACACCAAACAGCACCCCGCCTGGCAGGTCCACGTGCGCGAGGACGGCACCAGCCGCGGTCGACCACACCGCACCCGGGTCCGCACCCCCCTCGGATACGACTACGACTCCACCGCCCCACCATTGCTCTACTCGGCCACCCCACGGTTCCCCGGCCAGACCTACGAACCGGACAGCCCCATCGAGCTCGCCCTGCACACCGCCCTGCACCACCCCCGCGCTGGATGACGCGATGCCATGATTCGCGGAGCATGCGCGAACAGTGACGGTACGTGCCGGCCGCTGCGCTAGGGGCCGGTCGGCGACTCTGCGGCCCTGAAATCGGCGGCGCTGAAGTCGGCGACGTCCACGGTGAGCCAGACTTGCTCGGCACGACCGAGCAGGTCGCCGTCCGCGCCGTACAACGCGGTCGCGGCGGTGTGCTTGCGTCCGTCCACGCCGCGGTGCAGCGCCACCACGACGCACGGTTCGCCGACTGCCGGCAGGCGTGACAGTTCCGCGGTGATGCGTCCGAGCACCATCGGCCGGCGGGAAACGCCCGCGGCCCAGCCGCCGGAGCAGTCGAGCGCGGCCCAGCAGATCTCGGGCAGGACCGATCCGTCCGCCGCGCTCACCGACCGGTCCGGGACCCACGGCGCGGCAAAGCGGCCGTCACCGACAGGCCCGGCGCCGATCCCGAGCCCGTCGTGCTCCGGACGCAGCGGTCCGCACGAGAAACACCGCGGGAACGGGTGGTCGTGCCGACCTGGAAAACCGCGTGCCGCCGAACGCGCTTCCGCGGGGTCGACGGCGGCCGGCGGCGATGCGCCGAGGGGTACGCCGACCGCCTCGGCGACGACGTGTGCGCCGTCGCGCAGCTCCAGCGTCGCGTCGTCGGTCGCCAGCGCGAGCTCGGTCCCGAGCGGTGGCGGGCGCCGCAGCGTCACCTGGACCGGCCCGGCTGCGGCGCCGCCGCGAGACAGCAGCGCCGCCAACCGGCCGGCGACGTAGCCGCCGTTGCCGGACCCGTCCGGACCGTTGAAACGCGCGGGGATCGTGAGGTGATCGCGCATGCCGCCATTGAACGCGGTAGCCGACCGGCGGCGCCACCAAGACCCGGCGGAGGTCGATCATGGCTGACATCGCGGCCCGGATGCGTCACCATCGTCGAGGAGGAGGAGCCGTGACAACAACGGTCAGCGGGATCCGCACGCTGGTGCTCAACGCGTCGTACGAGCCGATCGCGGTCGTCGACGTCGGGCGGGCGGTGGTGCTCGTGCTGACCGAGAAGGCTGTCGTGGTCGAGCCGGGGGAACTCGTGCTGCACTCGCCGTCGGTCACCCTGACCGCCCCCAGCGTGATCCAGCTCTGCCGGTACGTCCGGATCCCCTACCGTGCGCACGTGCCGGTCACGAACCGTGGAGTTCTCGTCCGCGACGGTTACCGGTGCGTCTACTGCCGCCGGGCCCGCGCGACGACCGTGGACCACGTGGTTCCCCGCTCCCGGGGTGGGGCGCACAAGGACTGGGACAACGTGCGCGCGGCGTGCCGTACCTGCAACCACCGCAAGGGCGACCGGCTGCTCTCCGAGCTGGGGTGGCCGGAGCCGGCGCCGGTGGCAGCACCGAGCCCGCGCAGCTGGCTGGTCGTGGGCGTGGCGCGGGTCGAGTCGGTGTGGACGCCGTACCTACAGGGTTGGACCGGACTCGAGGCCGTCCCCGCCTGAGCGGCGGGCCTTTCCTACGGGCTCAAAGGAAGCGGGCCCGCGGACGGTCACACGGCGACGAGCCGGTCGCTGCGCAGCGAGGTCAGCGGCGGACGCATCGGAAGCGCTCCGCGCACCGATCCCGCCGTCGGCGTACGGCTCAGGACCGCACGCAGCACCTGCCGGGACTGCTCGCGCAGCGCGGTGAGCGGACGGTTGCGGTGCACCCGTTCCCCGAGGTCGACCTGCGCGATCGCCGCGACGCCGTGTTCGGCGGCGACATCGAGCAGCAGTCCCATCTCCACGCCGTAGTCGGGCTCGAACGCCAGGCTCTCGGCGACGTCGCGCCGGATGGCGTACTCGCCGCCGAGCGGCTGGCGGATGTGGTCGAGCTCCGGGAAGAGCATCGAGATCACCGGGCGGGCGAGCAGCTCGGTGACCCGGCCGCCCTCGCCCGGCGCACCGCCGAGCGCCCGGTCGTACGTCGCACGGGTGAGCGCGATCGTCGGCTCGCAGAGCATCGGCCCGAGCAGGCCGGTGACGTAGTGCTGGCGGAACTGCTCGAGGTCGGCGTCGAGCCAGACGATCACGTCGCCCCTGGAGGCGGCGACCGAGCGCCACAGCACGTCACCCTTGCCCAGCGCGCTGCCGTACTGCGGCAGGACGTCGTCGACGCTCACGACGCCGGCTCCGGCGGCGCGGGCGAACTCGGCCGTACGGTCGGTGGAGGCGTGGTCGAGCACGAGCAGCTCGTCCACCAGACCGGTGGCGTCCATGAGCTCGTCGCGTACGACGCGTACGACCTGCCCGACGGTGGCCTGTTCGTTGCGGGCCGGGATGCACACGCTGACGGTGCGGGCACCCTTGGCCGCGAGCAGGACGGGGAGGGGGTAGTCGGAATGGTGGGGGACGGGGTCGCCGCTGCCGTGGCTGTTCGCGACGCGGCTCAGAGCGCTCGAGATGGCTGCGCTGGTCATGGATCACCTCCGTTCCGGGGAGGACAGCATCTCCCATGGAGGCGGCCGGATGAAGGCCGGCCCTGTCGTAGTTCTGTCACAGTTCGGTCCCCTCCAGGTGACGCAGCGCGACCGCGGAGGGTTCCGGACGCCGGGTCGGGTGTAATGGTCCCGTGCCGCGCTCCGTCATGCTCGTCGAGGACGACCCCGACATCCGAATGGTGCTCCGCGTCGCACTCGAGGACGAGGGGTACGAGGTCCTCGAGTCCGACAGCGGGGAGAAGGCGCTCGTCATGGCGCTCGACGAGGCCGCCGACGTGATCCTTGTCGACCTGCGCCTGCCCGGGATCCAGGGCCTGGACGTCATCCGGACCCTGCGCGGGTCCAGCCGCGTACCGATCATCGTCGTCACCGCCCAGACCGACAGCCACGACGTGGTCGCCGGCCTGGAAGCCGGGGCGGACGACTACGTCACGAAGCCGTTCGTGACCAAGGAGCTGCTCGCGCGCATCCGCGCCCAGATCCGGCGCACGACGGTGACCGACGAGCCCGAGCAGACCCTCGAGTGCGGCCCGTTCGTGCTCAGCCTGGACACCGCCGTGGTGTCGGTGCGCGGCGCGACCATCGCGCTGTCCCGCACCGAGTTCAAGGTGCTGCACGAGCTGATGGCCGCGCGGGAGCGGGTGCTGTCGCGCGACGACCTGCTCAAGCGGGTGTGGGGCTACCAGCACGCGGGGGACGGCCGGATCGTGGACAACCTCATCTACCGGCTGCGCAGCAAGATCGAGAGAGATCCGGCCGAGCCGGAGCACCTCGTGACGGTGCGCGGGTTCGGCTACCGGCTCAAGGCGTGATGGCTGCGTGCTCGGTCTGCGGTCCCGGGTCGTCCTGACCTTCGCGCTGCTGTCGCTGGTCGTCGCGGTGATCGTCTCGAGCGTGGCGTTCCTGTTCGCGCGCAGCTATCTGCTCTCCCAGCGCGAGTCCACGGCACTCACGCGGGCGCTGCTCGACGCGCGCGCGGTGAGCGCGCAGGTGGAGGCGGGGACCGCGCCGGGCGACGCGCTCGCCGCGGTGCCGGCCGTCGGCCAGTCGCAGGCGCTGGCGAAGGTCGACGGCACCTGGTTCACCCGCGGGGTCACCGTCTCGCCCTCGGACCTGCCACGCTCGCTGCTCGACCAGGCGATGGACACCGGTGCCGCGCAGCAGCGGTTCGCGATCGACGGCCAGCCGTTCTTCGGTGTCGCGTTCGCCAGCCGCAGCAGCGTCTATCTCGAACTGTTCCCGATCGTGGACCTGGACACCTCCTTCCGGGCGGCGACGTGGCTGCTGGGCGGGCTGGTCGGGCTGGCGGGCATCATCGGGGCGCTGCTCGGCTGGTACGCCAGCGGCCGGGTGATGCGTCCGCTGCGCTCGCTGGGCATCGGTGCCACGCGCATCGCGGACGGCGACCTCGCCGTACGCCTCGATGCGACCGGCGACCCGGACCTCGACCCGATCAGCACCGCCTTCAACGACATGGCCGACGCGGTCCAGCAGCGCATCGGCCGCGAGCGGCGCTTCGTCGCCAACGTCGGGCACGAGCTGCGCTCCCCCGTCACCACCGTCCTGGGAACCGCCGAGCTGCTCGACGCCCACCGCGTCGCCATGCCCCCGCGGGACGCGGCGCTGGTGGCGGGCCTGGTCGGCCAGGCGCGGCGGCTTTCGCAGACCCTCGTCGACCTGCTCGAGCTCGGCAGCGTCAGCCCGGCAGCACCCGTGCAGCTGGAGGTGACCGACCTCGGCGAGCTGGTCGAGGCGCTGCTCGTCGCGCGCGGCCTGCCAGCCGAGCTGCTGCGCGGTGACCGCCCGATGGTGCGTACCGAGGCGCGCCGCGTCGAGCGGGTGCTCGCCAACCTGCTCGACAACGCCGCCAAGCACGGCGGCGGGCTGCAGGAAGTGTGCATCGAGCAGAGCCCCGATGCGGTCCTGGTGCACGTCGATGACGCCGGACCGGGAGTGCCGCCGGACGCCGTCGAACGCCTCTTCGAGCCGTTCGTACGCGGCGTCGGCTCCGCTCCGTCCGCGTCCCGTGACGGTGCCGGGCTGGGACTGGCGATCGCCAGCGAGCAGGGCGCCGCCATCGGGGCCCACCTGTCGGTGAGCGGCTCACCCGCCGGCGGTGCCCGCTTCACGCTGCAGCTGCCCGGGGCGCCGGCATGAGCCGGCGGCCGGCGCGGGGGGCATTCGTCGCCGGCGCGCTGGCGCTGCTGCTCGCGGTCGCCGGCTGCGGCGTACCGCTGCAGGAGAGCGCCCAGCCGGTCGACGGCATCGCGACGGCGACCGCGCCGCCAGCGCCGGCAACGACGGGCCGGATGATCGAGTACTGGTTCGTCGCGGACGACGTGCTGGTCGGTGAACGCGACCGCTCGCCGACCCCCGTGACCGTCGCGGAGGTCCTCAAGCGGCTCGCCGCCGGGCCGGTCGAACTCGAGGGAACCGCCCGCTCGCTGGTGGCCGATCCGGTCGGCGGGGCGCTGCTCGTCAGCGCCGCAGACCCGGCCGAGGTCGTCGCGCAGGGCGAGCCGGTGACCGTACGGCTGGCGCCGTCCTTCGGCGCGCTGCCGCCCACCGAGCAGCCGCTGCTGCTCGGCCAGGTGGTGCTGACGCTGACCGGCGTCGGGGCGTCCGCGGTGGCGTTCACCGACCCGGAGGGATCCCCGGTCTCGGTGCCGGCGCCCGACGGGCGGGTCCTGGAGGGCCCGGCGACCCGGTCGGCCTACGTCTCGCTGCAGCGTCCGAGCAGCGCGCTCGCGCAGCAGTTGCACAGTTCGGCCTCACCGACCGCACAGCGCTCGTGACGTAGTGTCGCTCGGGTGGACGACGACTCGCTGCTGCCCGGCGCTGGTCACGTCGATCCCCCGCGGCGCGGGAGCGGTCCCTCGTTCGTCGTCGTCGCACTGGCCGCGTTGTTGGTGGCCGGGGTCATCGGGCTGCTGCTGGGCGCGGTGTGGGCGCTGCGCGACCGCGGCGGCGCCGCGACGACCGGCACCAACGGCGGCGTCCCCGTCGTACCGACACCGTCCGGCACCACCCCGAGCCCGTCGGGGCCCTCGCCCTCGGTGACGCCGAGCCGGTCCCCATCGGGGTCGCCGAGCCAGTCTCCGACCGCCACAGGAGACTTCCCCCCGGCGCCAGCGAGCAGCCAGCAGACCTCCAAGAAGTGGCACGTCGGCAACTGGCGCATCACGAACACCGGCGGAGTGATCGGGATGGAGGCGACGGTCACCAACGGCGCGAAGAAGGCGCGCAGCGGACACCTGACGATGTTCCTGTACGTCGACGGCGCGCCCCTCGCCCGGCTCACCGCGACCGTCACCGACCTCGGCGCCGGCGCGTCGACGGGGGTGACCTTCACCTCCGAGGACAAGTGGGGTCCGGGCACCAAGACGCTGCTGCTGGTCGCGGACGGCTGAGGTCGCGCGGCCGCCGGTCAGGCCACGACGCGCGCCCCGGCGGCGACGAGCAGCGCGACGTCCAGCACGGCCAGCAGCAGGATCGCCTCGAAGAGCCGGTGGCCTGCCTGCCACCGCGCGGCCGCCAGAGCGCCCGCGCCGAGTACGGCGAACGCGACGACCCGCACCGGCCAGCCCAGCGGCAGCTGCGCGAGCAGCAGGCCGGTCGCCGCCAGCAGGCAGAGGACCGCGAGCAGGCGTGAGGTGCCGGCGCCGAGCGCCGCTGCCAGGCCGGTGGCGTGGGCGGCCCGGTCGCCCGCGATGTCGCGGGCCGAGTTGGCCAGGTGCGCACCGGCCCCCAGCAGCGCCCCGACCGTGACCGCCCACAGCGCTGGCGCAGCAGCCGGTTCCAGCCCGTACGTCACGAACGCCGGCACCGTCCCGAACGACACCACCCACGGGAGGATCGAGGCGAGCGTCGTCTTGAGCCAGAGGTCGTACGCGAGCGCCGACCCGACGGCGCACAGGTGCGCCGCGCCGCCCACCGGGCCGGCTGCCACGAGCGACAGCGGTACGCAGGCGAGCCCGGCGAGCACAGCCGCGATGCCGAGCGAGCGGGCGCCGACCCAGCCGCGCACCGTCGGCTTCTCGGCGCGCCCGGCGACCCGGTCCCGCGAGGCGTCGCGGGCGTCGTTGCACCAGCCGATCGCGAGCTGACCGGCGAGGACGGCGGCAGCGACCCAGGCGGTGCCGGACCAGGACCGTCCCGCCGAGCGGGCCAGTGCGGCGATGACGGCGGTGACGACGAGCGTCGGTCCGGGGTGGGAGCCGACGACCAGCCCGAGCAGCACCCGGCGGCGGGTCGCACGACCGGTACGCAGCGCCATCCGACGAGTCTGGCGCAGCGCGCGCTCCGACGATCGCTTCCGGCGCTCCTGTGGCAGGCTCGAACGGTGCCGGCGCTCGTACGTCCTCGCAACGACCTCGGGCAGTACGACGACCTGGCCGCCGAGTGGTGGAAGCCGCGCGGCTCGTTCGCGATGCTGCACTGGATCGCGGCGGCCCGGGCCGAGTTGATCCCACCGGCACCCCGCCCCGGAACGGTGCTGGCCGACCTGGGGTGCGGTGGCGGGCTGATGGCGCCGCACGCGCGGCGGCTCGGGTACGAGCACGTCGGGGTCGACCTGACGACCACCGCGCTGCTGCAGGCGCGCGCCCGCGGCGTACGACCGGTGCGTGGCGACGTCACCCGGCTGCCGCTCGCCGACGCCACCGCCGAGGTCGTCGTGGCCGGCGAGATCCTCGAGCACGTCGCCGACCCGGTGCGCGTCGTGCAGGAGGCGGCGCGGGTGCTGCGCCCCGGTGGGCGGCTGGTCCTCGACACCATCGCCGACACCTGGCTGGCGCGGCTGCTGGTGGTGGAGCTCGCCGAGCGGATCCCGGGCCTGGCGCCGCCCGGCATCCACGACCCGTCGTTGTTCGTCGACCCCGCGCGTCTCGTACGGGCTGCGGGCGAGGCGGGAATCCCCTTGCGGTTGCGAGGGATCCGGCTCGAGGTCGGCAGCGCTGTGCGCTGGCTGCTCGGGCGGGCCCCGGCCGCACGGCTCGTGCCCACCCGATCGCTCGCGGTGCTGTTCCAGGGCTGCGGGGTGAAGACGGCGTGAGCGGTCCGGGTCTGGAGCAGGCACGCGCGCTCGCCCCGCGCATGGCGCAGCGGGCCGCGGACTACGACCGCGACGGCTCCTACCCGGCCGGCGACCTCGCCGACCTCCGGCAGTGCGGCCTGACCGGGCTGATGGTGCCGACCCGCCTGGGCGGGATGGGCGGAACCTTCCGTGACTACGCCGACGTGGCGCTGGTCCTCGGTTCCGGCAACGGCGCCAGCGCGCTGATCTTCAACATGCACGCGTCCGTCACCGGGGCGCTCGCCGGCGTACCGGAGGAGGTGGCCCGCGCGCTCGGCGTGCCCGAGTCGTTCTTCGCCGCGCGCGACCGGATCCTGCGCGCGGCGGCGGGCGGGGCGCTCTACGCCGTGGCGATGAGCGAGCGCGGCGCCGGGTCCCGGCTCTCGGAGCTGACCACGACGTACGCCCCGGTCGAGGGCGGCTACCGCATCCGCGGCGCGAAGACCTTCGTCTCCGGCGCCGGGCACGCCGACGCCTACCTCGTCGCCGCGCGTACCGCGGATCCCGGAGAGCCGCGGGTGTCGCAGTTCCTGGTGCCCGCCGGGCCGGGCATCACGGTCGAGCCGACCTGGGACGCGCTCGGGATGCGTGCCACCGCGAGCCACGACCTGCACCTGGACTGCCTGGTCCCGGCCGACGCGCTGCTCGGCGGCATCGAGGGTCTCGCCGTGGGGCTGGCGCAGGCGATGCCGCAGTGGCTCGTCGCGAGCTACGCCGCGGTGTACGTCGGGGTCGCCCAGGCGTGCATCGACGCCTGCGTCGCCCACACGCAGACCCGCGGCCTGGGGCGGCTGCCGGCCGTACGCGCGCGGCTGGGACGTGCGGACGCGGCGGTCGCGGCGGCGCGGCTGGTGGTGCTCGAGGCGGCGCGCCGGGTCGACGCGGCGCCCGGCGACGCGCTCACCAACCGCTGGGTGTGGCGTGCCAAGCTCACCGCCGGGCAGACCGCGATGGAGGTCGCGGCGTCGCTGCTCGAGGCGGCGGGGACCTCCGCGACCCGGCGCGGGCACCCGCTCGAGCGCCTGTACCGCGATGCCCGCTGCGGCTCGCTGCAGCCGGCCACCTCCGATGTCTGTGCGGACTGGCTCGGCACCGCGGCGCTGGGGGAGGATCCGGAGCAGGTGGCGCGGTGGTGAGCGGTGCCGCGGTGCTCGCCGGCAGCGCGCACGCACTGCCGGAGCCGGTCCGCCAGGACGCCCTGTGGGCCGGGTTCTTCGACGCCCACTACGGCGGGAACCGGTTGGCGCACAAGCTCTTCGGCTCGGTCGGCGTCGACCGCCGCCACGCCGTGGTGAACCCGCTCGTCGAGGACTGCTCGCGCTGGTCGACCGCCCAGCGGATGCAGCGCTACCTGCGCGAGGCCCTCCCGCTCGGCAAGGAGGCCGTCTGCGACGCGCTGGACCGGGCCGGGGTCGAACCTGCCGAGGTGGGACTGTTCGCGGCCGTCTCGTGCACCGGCTACGCGACCCCCGGCCTGGACGTGCTGCTCGCCCGTGACGTCGGGATGGCCGCCGACGTGCAGCGCCTGTTCGTCGGGCACATGGGCTGTTACGCCGCCCTGCCCGGGCTCGGCGCGGTCGCGGACTTCGTGGCGAACCGGGGCCGGGCCGCGGTGCTGCTCTGCCTCGAGCTGACGAGCCTGCACGTGCAACCCGGTGCCGAGCAGGGCGAGCGGGTGGACACCGAGCAGGTCGTGTCCCACGCGCTGTTCAGCGACGCGGCCGCGGCGGTGGTGCTCCGGCCCGGCGGCCACGGGTTCGCCGTACGCGACGTGCGTGCCGTCACCGATGTCGCGTCGGCCGGCCACATGACCTGGGACGTGACCGACCTCGGCTTCCGGATGGGATTGTCGCGGGAGGTGCCCGACGTACTGGCGACGCACGTACGCGGCGCCGTCGAGACGTTGCTGGGCGCGCACCGGCTCTCGATCGGGGACGTCGCCGGTTGGGCGGTGCACCCCGGCGGCCCGCGCATCCTCGATGTCGTACGCGACCGGCTCGGGCTGGACGAGGCGGAGCTGACCGTCTCTCGCGACGTGCTGCGCGACCACGGGAACTGCTCGTCGGCGACCGTGCTGCTCGTCCTCGAGGAGCTGCAACGTCGGCGGCGCCCCGAGCCGGGTGACCACGTGGTGGCGCTCGCGTTCGGGCCCGGCCTGACGCTGTACGCCGTACTGCTGCGCGCCGCCTGAGGGCGCGTCAGGCGACCATCCGCGCGTACAGGTCCGCGAGCGCGCCGTCCGGGTCGTCGGTCAGACCGGTGTGCACCGGGGAGGGCTGCACGACGGTGCTGCGCGGGGCGACAAGCCACCGGAACCGCTCGCCGGCGGAGCGGGCGGCGTTCTCGCCCGCGCCGGGGTCACCGTCGCACAGCTGCGCCACGCGCTGGAGGTGCCGGCGTACCGCCGCGACGTCGAGGCCCGGGTGCAGCGCGCGGGCGCGTTCGAGGTCGTCGGTGACGCGCAGCCCGAGGAACTGCAGCGGCCGGCTGTAGACCAGCACGGCGACGTTGACGAACTCGCCGCGCTCGACGCGCGGTACGACCCGCAGCGTGGCCCACTCATACGGCTGCGGCACGGGCCACCTCCACCGCGTCGAGCCAGTCCTGCGGTCGCCGCACCCGGTCGGCGAGCACGTCGACGTACGCCTGGCGTGCCGTCCCGGGGTCGGGGAGGACGTCGTCGGTGAGCCACTCGTCCGGCACCAGCCGGGTCACCTCGTCCAGCAGCGCCGTGGTGACCAGCGGCGCCAGCGCAGCGTGGGCCGTCTGCAGGTCGCCCGCGACGCCGAGCAGGACGTGCTCGCCCGGGTTGGGGTACGGCTTGCCGGCGGCGAGCTCCGGCGGTCCCCAGCTGTGGTGGAAGTAGAGGCTGGCGCCGTGGTCGATCAGCCAGACCTGGCCGTGCCACACCAGCAGGTTCGGGTTGCGCCAGGAACGGTCGACGTTCTGGGTGAGCGCGTCGAACCACACGATGCGGGCGGCGAGCTCGGCGTCGACGATGCCGTCCGGCACCTCCAGCCCGAGCGAACCGGGCAGGAAGTCCATGCCGAGGTTGTCCCCGGCGCTGGCGCGCAGCAGGTCCTGCACCTCCTGGTCCGGCTCGGCGTTGGCCATCCGTTCGTCGAGTCGCACCACGACGATCTCCGGTACCGGCAGCCCGAGACGCCGTCCCAGCTCGCCGGTGATCACCTCGGCCACCAGCGCCTTGCGGCCCTGCCCGGCGCCGCGGAACTTCACCACGTACGTCCCGAGGTCGTCCGCCTCGACCAGTCCCGGCAGCGACCCGCCCTCGCGCAGCGGCAGCACGTACCGCATCGCGGTCACGGTGCGCAACGCCATGCGCGCACCGTACTCACCGGCGTCACTGTCCTGGTGGTGGGATACGGCCCTGTTGGTGGCGGGTAAACAGCCACCAGCGCAGTGACGTCGGCCGTTGGCGGTGAGCCAGACTGGGGGCGTGCCGTCGACCCCGCCCGCCGGCGAGCCGGTCCCTGCCGACGGCTCGCTGCCCGAGGGTACGGCGGTGGGTGAGCGGCCCTTCTCGATGTACCTGCACGTGCCGTACTGCCGTACCCGGTGCGGCTACTGCGACTTCAACACCTATACCGCGACCGAGCTGGGCGGCGGGGCGAGCCAGGCGTCGTACGCGGCGCAGGCGGTCGCCGAGATCCGGTTCGCCCGGCGGGTGCTCGGCGCGGTGGATCTGCCGGTGCGCACGGTGTTCGTCGGCGGTGGCACGCCGACGCTGCTGCCGGCCGCCGACCTGGCGGCGATGCTGGCGGCCGTACGCGAGGAGTTCGGCCTCGCCCCGGGCGCCGAGGTGACGACCGAGGCGAACCCGGACTCGGTCGACCCGGCCGCGCTGGCAGCGCTGCGGGAGGCCGGCTTCACCCGGATCTCGTTCGGGATGCAGAGCAGCGCCCCGCACGTGCTCGCCGTGCTCGAGCGCACCCACACCCCGGGACGGGCGCTCGCCGCGGTCGGCGAGGCCCGCGCCGCCGGGTTCGCGCACGTGAGCCTCGACCTCATCTACGGCACGCCGGGCGAGCGCGAGGTCGACTTCGCGGCCTCGCTCGCCGACGCGGTGGGCAGCGGCGTCGACCACGTCTCGGCGTACGCGCTCATCGTCGAGGAGGGCACCCGGCTCGCGGCGCGGATCCGGCGCGGCGAGCTCGCGCCACCGGACGACGACGTCGCGGCCGACCGCTACCTGCAGGCGGAGGCGGCGCTGACCGCCGCCGGCTACGACTGGTACGAGGTCAGCAACTGGGCCCGGCCGGGCGGGGCGTGCCGGCACAACCTGGCCTACTGGCACAGCGCTGACTGGTGGGGCATCGGACCGGGGGCGCACTCGCACGTCGGCGGGGTGCGCTGGTGGAACGTGCGGCACCCGGCGGCGTACGGCCAGCGGCTCGCGGCAGGGGCCAGCCCTGCCCAGGCCCGCGAGGTGCTCAGCGCCGAGCAGCGGCGGGTCGAGGACGTGATGCTCCGGCTGCGGCTGGCCGACGGCGTGCCGCGGGGCCTGCTGCGCCCCGCCGGGAGGGTGGCGCTGGACGACGCCGTGGCGCGCGGGCTTGCCGTACCGGCGGGTGTTGACCGGGTGGCCCTCACGCTGCGCGGGCGGCTGCTCGCCGATGCGGTGACCCGCGACGCCGTCGACTGAGTGCCGCCACGCGTACCGACCGCCACAAGATCGCTGGCTCGGGTCGCAGCGCGTAGTCGAACTGCGTTGATCGCCCCTTTGGGAAGAACGTGCGAGGGCCCCCACGTCGTGACGTGGGGGCCCTCGGGAGGTGCGCTACGGCTGCGAGCCGCTACTTCACCAGACGGATGGCGAACGGGTAGCGGTAGGTCTCGCCCTTGTTCGCCGCGATGCCGGCCAGGATGCAGAACACGATGTTGATGATCGACAGCGCGATCGTCAGCAGGATCCCGATGATCACGATCCACAGCACGAAGCTGATGACGTAGCCGATGATCAGCGTGATCTGGAAGTTCAGCGCTTCCTTGGACTGGTCGTTGGTGAACTCGGAGCGCTTGCCGAACACGAGCATCACGATCAGCCCGGACAGGAAGCCGATGATGATGCCGCCGAGGTGGGCGAGCATCGCCCACATCCGCTCGTCGGACTGCGAGAGCGGCAGCTCACCACCGCCCGCCGGCGCGGCAGCACCGGGCGGCGGCGGGGGCGGGGAGTAGCCGCTGGGCTCCGGCGGCGGCGGGGGGGTCGTGGGTTCCGACATGGGGATCTCCTTGGCTCGGTGGTCGATGGTCCTCAGGGCGCGACGGGCTCGCGGTTGACCTGGCGGTAGACGTTCGCGGTGAGCAGCGCACCGAAGGGCAGCAGCACCAGCGTCAGGATGCCCCAGAGGATGCCGGACAGGAAGGCGATGACGATGTTGATGATCGCCAGCAGCAGCACCGGCAGGAAGTTCTGGGTCACCGCGCGGTAGCTGTTGCCCAGGGCGGTGCCGACCCCCTCACCCCGGTCCAGGGCGAAGAACGGCGCGAACTGGAACAGGAAGATGACGACCAGACCGGGCAGGATGCACAGCGCGAACCCGACCAGGCTCAGCACGAAGTAGACGATCGCGACGAGGATGTACGGCACCAGGTTCTCGCTGGTGGTCAGGTGCTCGAAGCGCGGCGCCTCGCCCTGCGTCGTCTTCAGCGCGGCCCGGTAGATCCCGATCGTCACCAGCGCGACGAGGATCCCGAAGATGATCCCGAGCACCACGTTCACGGCGATCGAGGTGCCGAGGCCGATCCCGCAGTTGCCGAGCGCGATGGTGCTGTCGGTGACGGTGACCGTCGGGTTCGAGCAGTCGTTGAGGCGGTTGAAGATGATGTTGCTTACGATCGACTGGACCAGCCGGATCGCGAAGACGATCGCGGCCAGGCCGATCAGCACCGCTGCGTACTGACCGAACTTGGAGATCGCCCAGCTGAAGGCGGCGCCGATGTCGACCCCGCCGCCGGCGGCGGCGTGTGCCGGCGGTGGAGGGGGCGGGGGAGGCGGCGGTGCGCCGCCGCCTCCGGGCGGCGGGGGAGGCGGCACCTGTCCGCCGCCGTGCGGCGGCGAGCTGTCCGCGGGCTCGCCGGTGGGCGGAGGGTTGATGTCCGACATGGTGCTCCTCGGCTGCGTGACGTCGGGCGCACGGGTGTGCAGTTGGACACCGTAGCGAACGGCGTCGCACAGGTGTGGGATCTGGGCCGCTGTTCCACCGGAGGGCGGCGCTGCACCCGCCGCACGCGGAACGGCCCGCACGCGCCGTGCAGCGCCGTAGACTGGCACTCGGGGTCCCGGAGTGCCAGCGAACGGTGACCCCGGTGCGCACGGAACGGAGGGATGCCGGTGGTGGCCGAGGACCGCAGGCTCGCCGTACTGCGCGCCATCGTGGAGGACTACGTCGCGACGAACGAACCGGTCGGCTCCCGCGCCCTCGCCGAACGGCACGGGCTCGGGGTGTCGCCCGCGACGATCCGCAACGACATGGCCGCGCTCGAGGAGGAGGGCCTGATCACCGCGCCGCACACCAGCGCGGGGCGGGTGCCCACCGACCGCGGGTACCGGCTGTTCGTCGACAAGCTCTCGGAGGTCAAGCCGCTCTCGGCGCCGGAGCGGGCGGCCATCGCGAGCTTCCTGGACGGCGCCGTCGACCTCGACGACGTGATGACCCGTACCGTGCGACTGCTCGCCCAGCTGACCCGGCAGGTCGCGCTCGTGCAGTACCCCTCGCTCGCGCGCTCGACCGTCCGGCACGTCGAGCTGGTCACGCTCACCCCCAGCCGGGTGCTGCTGGTGCTGATCGCGGACACCGGCCGGGTGGAGCAGCGGGTCGTCGAGCTGCCCCGCGCGGCGGGCGATGCGTTCCTCGCCCGGATCCGCGACCAGCTCGGGGTGCGGGTCACCGGGGTCGCGCTGCCGGACGTGGCAGCCGCGCTGGAGGACCTCACCGCCGCGTTCGACCCGGACGAGCGGGCCGTCGTCGCCACGATCGCCGCGACGCTGCTCGAGACCCTCGTGGAACGCCACGACGAGCGGGTCGTGCTCGCCGGGGCGGCGAACCTGGCGGCCGTACCCGCCGACTTCGCGGGCAGCTTCCGGCCGGTACTCGAGGCGCTCGAGGAGCAGATGGTCCTGCTGCGCCTGCTCGGAGAGGTCTCCGCCGACCTGGACGCCGACCTCCCGACGGTGCGCATCGGCCGGGAGAACGAGCTGGAGGGCCTCGGATCGACGTCGGTGGTGTCGCTGGCGTACGGTCGAGGCTCGCGTGCGATGGCCCGACTCGGCGTCGTGGGGCCGACCCGCATGGACTACCCGGGCACGATGTCCTCGGTACGCGCGGTCGCGCGCTACCTGGGGCGGATGCTCGCCGACCAGTGACGAGACCTCACGCGCTCACGAGAAGCTAGGAACAGCTGGGAACGTGGCAACACCCGACTACTACGAGGTCCTCGGGGTCGCGCGCGACGCGACCCCCGAGGAGATCAAGCGCGCCTACCGCAAGCTGGCCCGCCAGCTGCACCCGGACGTGAACCCGGACCAGCAGACGCAGGACCGGTTCAAGGCGGTCACGGCGGCGTACGAGGTGCTCTCCGACCCGGAGAAGCGCCAGATGTACGACCTGGGCGGTGACCCGCGCGGCGGCAACGGCTTCGGCGCCGGCGCGTTCGGCTTCGGCGACATCATGGACGCGTTCTTCGGCCCGCAGAGCCGCGGGCCGCGCTCGCGCGTGCGGCGCGGTCAGGACGCGCTGATCCGGCTGACGGTGAACCTGGAGGAGTCGACCTTCGGCGCCGACCGGGACATCACCGTGGACACCGCTGTGGTGTGCGGCACCTGTACGGGGACGGGCACCGCGCCGGGCACCACCGTCGTCGAGTGCACGATGTGCCACGGGCACGGCGAGGTGCAGTCGGTGCAGCGCTCCTTCCTCGGCCAGGTCATGACGTCCCGCCCGTGCCCCCAGTGCGGCGGCTACGGCTCGCTGATCCCACACCCGTGCCCGGAGTGCAGCGGGGACGGTCGGGTGCGCACCCGGCGCACCCTCACCGTGAAGGTGCCGCCGGGCGTGGACACCGGCACCCGCATCCAGCTCACCGGGGAGGGCGAGGTCGGACCCGGCGGCGGGCCCGCGGCCGACCTGTTCGTCGAGATCGTCGAGGCGCCGCACGAGATCTTCACCCGCCACGGGGACGACCTGCACTGCACCGTGGCCGTACCGATGACTGCTGCGGCGCTCGGCACCAGCGTGGAGCTCGCCACGCTCGACGGCACCCAGACCGTCGAGCTGCATGCCGGTACCCAGCCCGGCCACGTCATCACGCTGCGCGGCCTGGGAGTGCGCCACCTGCGCGGCTCGGGCCGCGGCGACCTGCACGTGCACGTCGACGTGCGCGTACCGACCGGGCTCGACGAGCGCCAGCGCACCCTGCTGCGCGAGCTCGCCGACCTGCGCGAGGAGGAGCGCCCGGAGCTCGTCGGCAAGGAGAACCAAGGGCTGTTCTCCCGGTTGCGCGACGCGTTCTCCGGGCGATGACCGCGCCCGTCTTCCTCGTACCGGCCGGCACGCTGGTCGAGGCCGGCGGGCTGCTGCTGGTGACCGGTGACGAGGGCCGGCACGCGGTGACGGTGCGCCGCCTCGCGGTCGGCGAGCCGGTGGAGTGCGTCGACGGCGCGGGATGGCGCGGACGCGGGGTGGTGGCGGCCGTACGCGGCAAGGACGCGCTCGAGGTACGGATCGAGGACGCCGGGTACGACCCGGTGCCGGCGCCGCGGGTCGTCGTCGTGCAGGCCGTGCCCAAGGGCGAGCGGGGCGAGCTCGCAGTGGAGACGCTCACCGAGGTCGGTGTCGACGTGGTGGTGCCGTGGGCGGCGCAGCGCTGCGTCGCGCGTTGGCGCGGTGAGCGGGCCGCCAAGGGCGTGGCGCGTTGGCGGCGTACCGCGCGGGAGGCCGCCAAGCAGGCTCGCCGCTCGCACGTGCCCGAGGTCCTCGACCTGGCCGACGCCCCCGACATCGTCACGCTGCTGGGTACCGCGACCCTGGCGATCGTGCTGCACGAGTCGGCCGCGCTGCGGCTGGCGACGATGGCCGTACCGCCCAGCGGCGACGTGGTGCTGATCGTCGGCCCGGAGGGCGGGCTGACCGACGCCGAGGTGGCGGCCTTCGAGGCCGCCGGCGCGCTGTCCTGCCGGCTCGGCTCCTCGGTGCTGCGTACCTCCACGGCCGGTACGGCCGCCGCCGCGGTCGTGCTCGCCGCCAGCGGCCGCTGGTCCTGACCCGCGTCCCTGCTCGAAACGTCGTCAACTCGCGCAGTTGACGACGTTTCGAGCAGGGACGCGCGGAAGTGGGGGGCGGGCTAGGGTCCGGGAATGGACTGTCTGTTCTGCGGGGTCGCCGCCGGCGAGGTGCCGGCGACCGTCGTGCACGAGACCGACCGGACGCTCGCGTTCCGCGACATCGCCCCCAAGGCGCCGACGCACGTACTGGTGATCCCCCGCGACCACCATCGCGACATCGGCACGCTGATGGCCGACGACCCGGCGCTGGCCGAGGACCTGTTCGCGGCGGCGACCGCGGTCGCGGCACAGGAAGGCGTCGTCGAGGCCGGCTACCGGCTGGTGGTGAACACCGGCCCCGACGGCGGCCAGACCGTCGACCACGTCCACGTCCACGTACTGGGCGGGCGCCCGTTCACCTGGCCGCCCGGCTGACCGGTCACGGAACGGCGTTCTTCACCGAGTCCGGCGACCCGGTGAAGAACCCCGTTCCGTGGAAGTAGGCGATGACGGCGAGGACGCGGCGGTTGTCGGTGTCCGAGCTCTCCAGGGCGAGCTTGTTCATGATGCTGCTGACGTGGGTCTCGACGGTACGGCCGGTGAGCCACAACCGTTGCGCGATGCCGACGTTGGTACGGCCCTCCGCCATCAACGCGAGCACCTCCTGCTCGCGCGGGGTGAGCGTCGCGAGCCGCTCGTCGGCGCGCCGCGAGCCGACCAGCCGCGCGACAACCTCGGGGTCGAGCGCGGACCCGCCGGCCCGCACCCGCTCCAGCGCGTCGAGGAAGTCCTCCACGTCCAGCACGCGGTCCTTGAGCAGGTAGCCGAACCCGCCCCCCGCCATGAGCGCGAGCGCGTACCGGGTCTCGATGTGCTGGGAGAGCATCACGATCCCCATCGCGGGGTACGCCGCGCGGATCCGGCCCGCGGCCCGCGCCCCGTCGTCGGTCAGGTCGGGGGGCATCCGTACGTCGAGGATCACCACGTCCGGCGCGGTGTCATGCACGGCCTGTACGGCCTGCGGTGCGTCCCGGGCGGTCGCGGCGACCTCGTGCCCGGCCTCCGACAGCAGCCGAGCGAGACCCTCGCGGAACAGCGCGCTGTCCTCCCCGATCACGACCCGCACGGCAGCACCGCCTCGACCAGCGTGCCGCGTCCGGTGCAACTGTCGACGTGCAGCGCGCCGCCCAGCGCCTGCACCCGGTCGGCGAGCCCGGCCAGCCCACCTCCGGCACGTACGTCGGCCCCGCCGCGCCCGTCGTCGCGGACCTGCACGTAGACGCGCTGCCCCTGCTGGGACACCCGTACGGCGATCCGCTCCGCCTCGGCGTGCTTGACCGCGTTGACGAGCGCCTCGGTCGCGACGAAGTACGCCGTCGTGCTGACCACGTCGGGCAGCTCGGCGGTGTCCAGGTGCAGGTCGATCGGCAGCGGCAGTCGGCTGGTGAGCCCGGCGAGCGCGGCGGGCAGCCCGTCGTCGAGGGCGCTGGGGCGCAGCCCGTGGGCGATCTGGCGCAGCTCGGCGACCGCTGTCGCGAGCTCGGCGACCGCGCCGTCGATCACGCCCCCGAGGTCGGTGGCCGCGACCGCACCGCCGGCGAGCTGCAGCTGGGCCACGCGCAGCGACATGCCGAGGCTGACCAGCCGCTGCTGGGCACCGTCGTGCAGGTCACGTTCCAGGCGCCGGCGCTCCTCGTACCCGGTACGCAGCAGCCGCTCCCGGCTGGCCTCCACCTCCCGCAGCGCCAGCGTGAGCTCGAGCCGCAGCCGCACCATCTCCACCAGCAGCGGGCAGGCCCCCGCGACCTCCCGGCCCGGAGCCGCACGTCCGGGGCCGGGCAGCAGCAGCCCGATCCGCGCCCCTGCGAGCTCGACGTCGTTGCCTGCCGCACCGTGGCTCACCGGGGCTCCGTCCCGGTCCACCAGCGCGTCGGTGCCGGGTAGCAGGTAGCCGACCCGCAGCCCCGGGTCGCCGCTCGCCTCGCGCAGCACCTGTTCGAGCTGCTCGGGGTGGGCGAGCCCGGCCGAGACGCGCCGGCCCAGGTCCTCGACGGCCGCGACGGCCCGCTCGCGGGCCGGGTAGAGGCGGCGGAACAGCGCGCGTTCGAGCCGGCTGCGTACGGGCACCAGCGCCAGCAGCGTGACGACGGTCGCGCCGACGGCCACCAGCACCGAGCCGCGGCCCGCGACCAGCCCGGCCGCGGCCGCGGTGAGTGCGACGACGCCGGTCAGCAGGACGGTGAGCACGCCGTACGTCGCCAGCCGCAGCAGCACCCGGTCGACGTCGAACAGGTCCGAGCGCAGCAACGCGACAGCGGTCCAGACCGGGAACGCGATGAACATGGCGGCCAGCCCGAGCGCCGCCAGGTCCGGCCCGCGCAGCACCAGGTAGCTCACCCAGCACAGCAGCAGCGTCCCGGGCACGGTGAGCCCGGCGAGCGCGAGCCAGCGCAGCTGCAGCCGGACCGGCTCCGGGGAGTGCTGGTAGCGCCGCACGGCGGCGGCGAAGCTCGCGACCAGCAGCGCGAAGTACGTCAGCACCAGCCCAAGACCGAGCACCTCCAGCCACCGCGGCGGCGCGGCGGCGGCCGGGGTGTCGGCTCCCGGCGGCGGTACGAGCGCCCCGATCACCAGGAACGCGAGCACCACCGCGAGCAGCGCGGCGACGAGCGCCCGCCGGCGCGGGCCGACCAGCCGTTCCGCGGGGAAGACCACCAGCAGCAGCGCCCACGGCAGGTAGCCCAGCATCCAGGCGCCTTGCGTCGCCGCGACCAGCCGGTCGTCGACGGAGAGCATGCCGGGGTGCTGCGCGGCGGTCTGCTGGTAGCTGTCGGAGATCACGCCCAGCGAGAAGACCAGACCGGCGAGGCTGAGCAGCGCCCCGGTCGGGTTCGCCGGTCGGGCGCTCGAGACGACGAGGCCGAGGACGAGCGCCGGCAGCGCGAGAAGCAGCGGGAGCAGCACGAGCCACGCGTCGTGCGGTACGCCGGCGACGACGAACGTCGCGACGATCGCCAGGGTCGCCGCGACGGCGAGCGCGGCCGCGGCGAGCGACACCGCCCGCGGCCACCGCATGGCTCCCACGGCGGTCACGGTAGGGCACCGCGGCCCGGCACGGCTCCGTGTCAGCGCGGATCCCCACCTCCGGCGGATGACGGGGTGCGCGGCGCCACGTAGGCTGGGGCGGTCCCGTACCCGTACGAGGGAGTTCCGGGCCGGACGCCGGCCACCCATGACTGCCGCCACCTCACCGTTCGGCGACGCCGACCGTCCGGACGCGACCGGTCGGCAGGGCGACCCGGCGAGCACCACGAGCACCGTCGTCGTCCCGCCCGCCCACTCGATGCTCGCGCTGCTCGGGGCGCGAGACGAGTTCCTGCGCACGCTGGAGCGTGCCGTGCCCGAGGTCGACGTCCATGTCCGTGGCAACGAGATCACGCTGACCGGGCCGACGCCTGCGGTCGAGCTGGTACGCCAGGCCCTCACCGAGCTGATCGCGGTCGTGGCCACCGGCCAGTCGCTCACCGCCGAGACGGTCGAGCAGGTCGTCCGCATGGTGCGTGCCGACGACGACCAGCACCCGGCGCAGGTGCTGACCGCGAACATCCTCTCCAACCGGGGTCGCACGATCCGGCCGAAGACGGCCAACCAGAAGGCGTACGTGGACGCGATCGACGCGCACACCATCGTCTTCGGGCTCGGCCCGGCCGGGACCGGCAAGACCTACCTCGCCGTCGCCAAGGCGGTGCAGGCGCTGCAGGCCAAGACGATCACCCGGATCATCCTGACCCGCCCGGCAGTCGAGGCGGGGGAGCGGCTCGGGTTCCTGCCCGGCACGCTCTCGGAGAAGATCGACCCGTACCTGCGCCCCCTATACGACGCGCTGCACGACATGCTCGACCCCGCTGTGATCCCGAAGCTGATGGCAGAGGGGACGATCGAGGTGGCGCCGCTCGCGTACATGCGCGGGCGGACGCTGTCGGACTCGTTCATCATCCTCGACGAGGCGCAGAACACCTCGCCGGAGCAGATGAAGATGTTCCTGACCCGCCTCGGGTTCAACTCCACGATGGTCGTCACCGGCGACACCACCCAGGTCGACCTGCCCGGAGGCGTACGCAGCGGGCTGCGCGTCGTGGAGGGCATCCTGACCGGGCTGGAGGACATCGCCTTCTGCCGGCTCACGAGCGCGGACGTCGTACGCCACCGGCTGGTGAGCGCGATCGTCGACGCGTACGCCCGCCACGAGGGGGACCGGCCGGAGGCGGCCCGTCCGGATCGGCGGCGCGGACGACGATGAGCGTCACCGTGCAGGACGAGAGCGGCGCCGGCGTCGACGTCGAGCGGCTCACCGCGGCCGCCCGCCACCTGCTGGCCGAGCTGCGCCAGCACCCGGACAGCGAGTTGTCGGTACGCCTCGTCGACGAGGCCGAGATGACCCGGCTGCACGAGCGTTGGATGGACGAGCCGGGACCGACCGACGTGCTCGCGTTCCCGATGGACGAGCTGCGGGTGCCCGCGCCCGGGGACAGCGCTGTCGCGGGTCTGCTCGGCGACGTCGTGATCTGCCCGCAGGTCGCCGCCGCGCAGGCGTCCGCTGCCAGGCACCCGGCCGCGGACGAGCTCGACCTGCTGCTCACGCACGGGCTGTTGCACCTGCTCGGTCACGACCACGGCGAACCGGACGAACGCCACCTGATGTTCGGGCTGCAGGACCGGTTGCTCACCTCCCTCGCCGCCTGGCGGACCGCCGCCGGCGCCGGCTGACGGGGCGGGGCGTGGCGACGACCGACGTGTGGCTGCTGGTGGCGGCCGCGGCACTGGTGGTGCTGGCCGGCCTGCTGGTGATGAGCGAGGCGGCGATCCGCCGGGTCTCGCGCTCGCGCGCCGCGGAGCTGGTGCGCGAGGACCGCCGCGGCGCGGCGACCCTCGTCGCAGTGCTGGCCGACCGGCCGCGGCACCTGAACGTGCTGCTGCTGTGCCACCAGGTGCTCGCCGTCGCCGCGACGGCGCTGGTGGTCGTCGTCGCGCTCGACGCGGTGCCCGGGCCGCGCTGGGCGCGGGTGCTGCTGGCGGTGGCCGTGATGGCGGTGGTGACGTACGTGGTGCTCGGTGTCGGGCCTCGCACCCTCGGCACCCAGCACGCCGACAGCGTCTCCCGCCGTACCGCGCGGATGACCCGCGGGCTCACCGTCGTCCTGGGACCGCTCGCGGGCGGGATGATCCTGCTCGGCAACGCGTTCACCCCCGGCCGCGGCTACCGGGAGGGGCCTTTCGCCAACCAGGCCGAGCTGCGCGAGCTCGTCGACCTGGCCGAGGCGAGCGACGTGATCGAGGATGACGAGCGGCAGATGATCCACTCGGTCTTCGAGCTGGGCGACACGATCGTGCGCGAGCTGATGGTGCCGCGCACCGAGATGGTGTTCATCGAGGGGCACAAGACGCTGCGCCAGGCGCTCTCGCTCGCGCTGCGCAGCGGCTGCTCCCGGATCCCGGTCGTCGGGGAGAACGTCGACGACGTGATCGGCGTCGTCTATCTCAAGGACCTCGCGCGCCGGGCGTACGAGCACCGGGAGGCCGAGCAGAGCGAGCGGGTCTGCGAGCTGATGCGCGAGGCGTACCTGGTGCCGGACACCAAGCGCGCCGACGATCTGCTGCGCGAGCTGCAGACCGCGCGCGTACACCTCGCGATCGTCGTCGACGAGTACGGCGGCACCAGCGGCCTGGTGACGATCGAGGACATCGTCGAGGAGATCGTCGGCGAGATCACCGACGAGTACGACGTCGAGGTGCCCGAGGTCGAGCCGCTGACCGGCGACGCGTACCGGGTCAACGCCCGGATGAACGTCGACGACTTCGCCGAGCTGATCGGGCTCGACATCGACGGGGAGACCGAGGGGGTGGAGACGGTGGCGGGGTTGATGGCGCGCCGCCTCGGCCGGGTCCCGGTGCCCGGCACCATGATCGACGAGGACGGCTGGGAGCTGGTGGCCGAGGCCGGCCAGGGCCGGCGCAAGGGCATCGGGACGGTCGTCGCGCGGCGGCGGGTGCCGGCGCCGGAAGAGGAGGAGGCACCGTGAGCGAGCGAGGAGTGAGCCGCCCGGGTGTGGCGGGGGAGCCGGTGGGTGGGGCGGGGAGCCCCGCAGCGAGCGAACTGGAAGCACCGTGAGCGAGCGGGAGGTACCCGGCGAGCTCGACCCGCAGGACGCCAAGCTCGTGACGCTGGCCCGCGGGGCGCGCGGCCGGGTGGGCGCGGTCGAGGGTGCCGCGGTCCGTGACACGACCGGGCGCACGTACAGCGGGGCGAGCGTCGCCCTCGCGCACCTGCAGGTCTCCGCGCTCGCACTCGCCGTGGCCCAGGCGGCGGCCAGCGGGGCCACCGGGCTGGAGGCCGCCGCGCTCGTCACCGGGCAGGACACGCTCGCGGACTCCGACGTGGCTGCGGTACGCGACCTCGGCGGACCCGGCGTACCGGTGCTGCGCGTCGGGACCGACGGCGGGCTGCGCGCGCGTACGACCACCTGAGGGACGTCACTGTGCTGGTGGTCGACAACCCGGCCGGAAACGGCGGGTTCTCGACCACCCGGACAGTGACGTCGGCACGAAGCGGGGCTCTGGTGTACTGGCCGGATGCTGCCCTGGAGCGCCGAGCTGGCGGGCCGGCTCGACAAGCACACGATCACCTCCGAGCACCTGCGGGGCAATCCGCTGGGTGACCCGTACGAGCGCCCGCTGTGGGTCTACACCCCGCCCGGCTATGACGGCTCGGCGCAGCGGTGGCCCACCGTGTACGTGATCCAGGGCTACACCGGGCACGTGGCGATGTGGGAGAACCGCGAGCCGTACCGCCAGCCGTTCCTCGAGACCGCCGACGCGGTCTTCGCGGGCGGCGAGACGCCCGGTGTCGTGGTCGTCTACGTCGACGCGTGGACGGCGTACGGCGGCTCGCAGTTCGTCGACTCCCCAGGAACCGCCGCGTACCACTCGTACCTCTGCGAGGACGTCGTTCCCTGGGTCGACGCGCACTACCGCACCATCGCCGACCGGGAGTCGCGCGCGATCAGCGGGAAGTCCTCCGGCGGCTTCGGCGCGATGATCACCCCGATGCTGCGCCCGGACCTGTTCGGGGCGCTCGCGACGCATGCGGGGGATGCCCTCTACGAGTACTGCTACCTCGACGGGTTCGCGCAGGCGGCCCGGTTCCTGCGCGACTACGACCACGACATCCTGCGCTGGTGGGACGACTTCCGCTCCCGCACCTCCTTCACCAGGAAGGAGGATCACGTGCTGCTGCTCACGCTCGGGTGCACCGCGTGCTTCTCCGCGGACCCGGACGGTACGCCGGTGCTGCCGTTCGACCCGGTGAGCGGCGTGCTGCGGCCGCAGGTGTGGGAGCGCTGGCTGTCCTGGGACCCGGTGCGGATGGTCCCGCGGTACGCCGAGGCTGTCCGGTCGTTGCGTGCGGTCTGGATCGACGCCGGCACGCGGGACGAGTGGTACCTCGACCTGGGCGCCACCGCGTACCGCGACCAGCTGCTCGCGGCCGGGCTGCCCGCGGACCGCATCGCCTTCGAGCTGTTCGACGCCGGCCACGGGTCGATCGGCTACCGCTACCCGTTGGCTCTCGCCTGGCTGGCCCGCCGCCTCGCCCGCTGAGCGCCGTGCGGCTGTTCGTGGCGCTGCCGGTCCCCGCGCCGGTCCGCGCCGACCTGGCGGGCGCGCTCGCCGCCCACCACGACGCAACGCCCGTGCGCTGGAGCCGCAGCGAGACGTGGCACGTGACGCTCGCCTTCCTCGGGGAGGTCGACCCGGCGACGGTGGCGCCGCTCTCGACCAGGCTCGCGCGGGCCGCCGCGCGGTACGCCCCGATGACGTTGCGGCTGCAGGGATCCGGCGCGTTCCCGAGACCGGCCGCGGCGACGACGCTCTGGGTCGGGCTCGACGCGCCGCGCCCCGAGCTGCCCCGCCTCGCCGCCTCCACCGTGGCCGCTGCCCGCCGGGTCGGGATCGAGGTTGACGACCGGCCGTACCGTCCCCACCTGACCGTCGGGCGGCTGCGGACCCGGACCGACGTGCGCGATCTGGTAGCGGCGCTGCAGCCGTACGCCGGACCGTCCTGGACCGCGACCGAGCTGCACCTGGTACGCAGCCACCTCGGCGCCCGGCCGCGCTACGAGGTCCTCGCCCACCACCCGCTGTCCGCGGACCCGCCCTAGGCTCGGGCGGTGGCCCGCTTCGCGATCGACGCGCCTACCCTGCTGCACCTGGTGACCACGCCGGTCGCGCTGCACCCGGCCCACCAGCTCGTCGCGCCCAACACCATTCGATCAGCGGCCCTGGCGCTGCTCTACGAGGCGGTCCGCTCCGGTGAGATCGCAGAACCCGTTGCGTTGCAACGGCACGAGCAGCTGACCGAGCTCAAGATGCGGCTGCTCGGTGATCGGGTGTCCCGCCGTACGGCCTGGAAACTCGCCCGCGAGCAGGGATGGACCGACCTGCAGGACGCCGAGTACCTCGCCATCGCCCGGCTACAGGCCGACGCGCTCGTCACCATCGACGCCCGCCTGGCCGCGCTCGCCGAGGGCCTCGTCCCCAGCGCGCCGCTGCAGGCGCTCACCACGCCCTGACACCCGCAGCCCGCCATACGGCACCATCAGGGGCGTGAGCGAGCCCGCGCCCCCGCACCGCAGCGGTTTCGTCGCGCTCGTCGGGCGGCCCAACACCGGCAAGTCCACGCTCACCAACGCCCTGGTCGGCGCCCGAGTCGTGATCACCTCGAGCAAGCCGCAGACCACCCGCCGGGTGGTGCGCGGCATCCTCACCCGCCCGGACGCGCAGCTGGTCCTGGTCGACACGCCCGGACTGCACCGCCCGCGCACCCTGCTCGGGGAACGCCTGAACGCGCTGGTGCGCGAGGCGTGGACCGAGGTGGACGTCGTCGCGATGTGCCTGCCCGCCGACGAACCGGTCGGCCCCGGCGACCGGCGCATCGCGGCCGACCTCGGCGCGGTGCGACGGCTGCCCAAGGTCGCCGTCGTGACCAAGACCGACACGGTGGGCCGCGGCGCTCTTGCCGAGCGGCTCGCGGAGGTGGGCGAGCTGGCCGGTGCGTGCGGCTTCGACTGGGCCGAGGTGGTCCCGGTGTCGGCGGCGCGCGGCGAGCAGGTGCAGCTGCTCGCCGACCTGCTCGTCGGGCTACTGCCCGAGGGGCCGGTGCTCTATCCGGACGGCGAGCCGACCGACGAGCAGCTGGCGGACCGCATCGCCGAGCTGGTGCGCGAGGCCGCGCTGGAGGGCGTACGCGACGAGCTGCCGCACTCGATCGCCGTCCTCGTCGACGAACTGGGTGAGCGCGCGGGCCGCCCGGCGGACCGCCCCCTGCTCGACGTGCACGCGACGCTGTACGTCGAGCGGGACTCGCAGAAGGCGATCGTCATCGGCCGGCGCGGTGATCGGCTGCGCGAGGTCGGCCGCAGTGCCCGGCTCGCCATCGAGGACCTCGTGGGCACTCCGGTCTACCTCGATCTGCACGTCACCGTCGCCAAGGACTGGCAGCGCGACCCGAAGGCACTGCGCCGGCTCGGCTTCTAACGGGCGCGAGAGGATGGACCGGTGAGCCTGTACCGCGTCGAGGGGGTGGTGCTGCGAACCCACAAGCTCGGCGAGGCGGACCGCATCGTCACGCTGCTCACGCGCGACCAGGGCCGGATCCGCGCGGTCGCCAAGGGGGTACGCCGTACCGCGAGCCGGATCGGCGCCCGCCTCGAGCCGTTCGGGCACGTCGACGCGCAGCTCTACACGGGGCGCACCCTGGACGGCGTGACGCAGGTCGAGACGATCGCCGCGTACGGCGCCTCGCTCGCCGCGGACTACCCCCGCTGGACCGCAGGGCAGGCCATGCTCGAGACCGCCGAGCGGCTCACGCCCGAGGAGGGGACCCCGGCCCGCCAGCAGTTCCTGCTGCTCGTGGGAGGGCTGCGCGCGCTGGTCGCCGGCGAGCACGCCGCGCCGCTGGTGCTCGACGCGTACCTGCTGCGCTCGCTCGCCGTCGCCGGCTGGGCACCGACCTTCACCGACTGCGCCCGGTGCGGTGCGCCCGGCCCGCACACCGCCTTCCACCTCGCCTCCGGCGGCGTGCTGTGCGCGGCGTGCCGCCAGCCCGGGTCGGCCGCTCCGGCGGCGGCGAGCCTGGAGCTGATGGCCGCGCTGCTCTCCGGCGACTGGGCGGTCGCCGCCGCCAGCGAGGAGCGGGCCCGGCGCGAGGCGTCCGGGCTGGTGGCCGCGTACCTGTCCTGGCATCTGGAGCGCGGGCTGCGCAGCCTGCCGCTGGTGGACCGCAGCGGCTGAGGCCCGCCTGCCAGGATGACCGGGTGCCGACCCGTCGCGCGCGCCGCCGGGCGCTGCCCACCGCGCCGGGCGGTACCCGTCGTCCCACCCCCCACCCCTCCGGCGCGCGGCCGCCGGCGATCCCGGCCGAGCTGGTGCCACGCCACGTCGCGGTCGTGATGGACGGCAACGGCCGGTGGGCGGCCGAGCGCGGGCTGCCGCGAACCGCGGGTCACGAGGCGGGCGAGGCATCGCTGCTCGACTGCGTGCACGGCGCCATCGAGCTCGGCGTCGGATGGATCAGCGCGTACGCCTTCAGCACCGAGAACTGGCGCCGCTCCCCGGACGAGGTCCGCTTCCTCATGGGGTTCAACCGGGACGTGATCCGGCGCCGGCGCGACGAGATGCACGAGCTGGGCGTACGCGTGCGCTGGGCCGGGCGCCGGCCGCGGCTGTGGAAGTCGGTCGTCGACGAGCTGCAGGCCGCCGAGGAGCTCACGGCCGGCAACACGAACCTGACGCTCACGATGTGCGTGAACTACGGCGGGCGGGCCGAGATTGCCGACGCCGCACGCGCGATCGCCCGGGAGGCGGCCGCGGGCCGGATCGACCCCGAACGGGTCGACGAGCGCGCGGTCGCCCGCCACCTCGACGAGCCCGACATGCCCGACGTCGACCTGTTCGTACGCTCGTCGGGCGAGCAGCGCACCAGCAACTTCCTGTTGTGGCAGAGCGCCTATGCCGAGCTCGTGTTCGTACCGACGCTGTGGCCGGACTTCGACCGTCGCCACCTGTGGTGGGCGTGCGAACAGTACGCGTCGCGGGACCGCCGCTACGGCGGGGCCGAGCCGAACCAGCTCCCCGGCTGACCCCCGCCCCTACGAGTTGATCATGACCTCGTGGGTCCCAACGCGCGTTTGCGACCCACGACATCATGATCAACGAGGGATGAGGCGCATGTCCTCATGATCAGCTCTTAGGTGCAGTTCGGGCAGCGGCCGAAGATCTCCAGGGTGTGCGCGACCTCGGTGTAGCCGTGCTCGGCGGCGACACGGTCGGCCCAGCGTTCGACCGCCGGGCCGGCGACCTCGGCCGTACGCCCGCACTCCCGGCACACCAGGTGGTGGTGGTGCCCGCTCTCCGCGCAGCGCCGGTAGACGGTCTCCCCGTCCTCCCGCGTTATCGCGTCCACCTCGCCGGTCTCGGCGAACGCGGCGAGGGTGCGGTAGACGGTGGTGAGCCCGACCCCCGCCCCGCGCTCGCGCAGCGCCGCGTGCAGTTCCTGCGCGCTGCGGAACTGGTCACCGTCGGCGAGCGCGGCGCGGACCGCGGTACGTTGCCGGGTCGCGCGCAGCGCGACCCGAGCCCCGTCGCTGCTCATGCCGCCTCCTCGCCTTTCGAAGATGATAACCGTTTCCGTTATCATCGGTGCGTGAGGACGCTCGGGGCGGGCCGGTGGACGGTCGCCGTGACGGCGGTCCTCGGCCTGCTCCTCGCCGGCTGCGGCGCGTCCGCCCCCGGATCTACCGCGACAGGTGCGGTCGCGTCCGACGCATGCCCGCACGACCCGGTCCCCGTCGTCGTCAGTATCGACCCATGGACCGACCTCGCCGCCACCCTCGGCGGCGCGTGCGCGCGGCTGACGACGATCCTGGTGAGTGCCCCGGGCGACCCCCACGACTACGAGCCGTCGACCGCCGATGCGGCGCGGTTCGGCGACGCGCGGGTCGTCGTCGTCAACGGCGCCGGCTACGACGCCTGGGCCGCGCACCTGCTCGACGCGCTCGACCCGCGGCCGCAGGTGGTTGACGCGGCCCGGCTCGCCGAGGTGCCGGAGGGCGGGGACCCGCACCTCTGGTACGACCCGGGCATCGTGCACGCCATGGGCCCGGCGCTTACCGCCGCGTTGAGCGCTGCCGCGCCGGAGCTCGCCGGCTACTTCGCGGGCCGGACCGCGGTGTGGCAGGAGCGGCTGCGCCCGTACGACGCTGCCGTGCGCGACCTGCGTGCGAGCGCCCAAGGTCGCACCTACGCCGCCACCGAACCGGTGTTCGACCGGATGGCCGCGGCGCTCGAGATGCGTGACGTGACCCCCGAGGGTTGGCGGCGCGCAGCGGCCGGGGAGGGGGAGCCGGCGCCGGGCGACGTGCTCGCCATGCAGCAGCTGCTCGCCGACCGTGCGGCGGACGTGCTGATCGTCAACTCCCAGACCGAGAGCGCCACCACGTCGACCGTCCAGGAGGCCGCGCACGCGGCCGGGGTGCCCGTGGTGACGGTGACGGAGACGGTCCCCGCCGGCGCGGACTCGTTCGTCGGCTGGCAGGTCGGGCAGCTCACGGCTCTGCAGGTGGCGCTCGGTGCCGGCTGAGGGCGAGGGCGCACCGGTCGTCCGGCTGCGGGACGCGGCGGTCGTACGCGACGGGCGGACCGTCTGGGACGACAGCAGCTTCGAGCTCCCCGCCGGGTCGGTCGTCGCGGTCATCGGCCCCAACGGGTCGGGCAAGACGACGTTGCTGCACGTGCTGCTCGGGCTGCTCCCGGCGCGCGGCACCGTCGAGGTGCTCGGGTCCCGCCCGACCCGCGGCAACCGGCGGATCGGGTACGTGCCGCAGAACTACACGGCGACGACGGGATATGCGGTCCGGGCGCGCGACCTGGTGGCGCTCGGCCTTTCCGGCGACCGCTGGGGCGTACGCCCGCTGCGCGCCGCCGAGCACGACCGGGTGAGCCGCGCGCTGCGCGACGTCGCCGCCGCGCCGCTCGCCGACCGGCGCGTGTCCGACCTGTCGGGCGGCCAGCAGCAGCGGGTCGCGATCGCCCAGGCCCTGGTGGACGATCCACCGCTGCTGCTGCTCGACGAACCGCTCGCCAACCTCGACATGCGGGGGCAGCGGGAGACCGTCGACGTGCTCGCCGCGCTCAACCGGGAGCGCGGGGTCACCATGCTCGTCGTCGCCCACGACCTCAACCCGCTGCTGTCGGTGCTCACCGGCGCGATCTACCTGCTCGACGGGCACGCGCACTACGCCGGTGTCGACGCGGTCGTGGACGCCGAGCTGCTCAGCCACTTGTACGGCACGCAGGTCAAGGTCGTGCGCACCGCCCAGGGCGACTTGTTCACGAGGACCGCATGAGCGCGCAGCTCGCGGCCGTCGGCTACCAGCACGACTGGTGGGAGGTGCTCGGCGCGCCGTTCATGCGCAACGCGCTGGTCGGCGGGACCATCGTCGCCCTGGTCGCCGGGCTGATCGGCTACCTGGTGATCGTCCGAGCCTCCTCGTTCGCGGCCCACGCGCTGGGCCACATCGGCTTCCCCGGAGCCACCGGCGCGGTGCTGCTCGGGATGCCGGTGACCTTGGGGTTGCTGGTGTTCTGTGTGCTCGGCGGCCTCGCGATCGGGGTGCTGGGGCGCCGGGCAGGGGACCGGGAGATCGCCACCGGGACGGTGCTGGCCTTCGCGATGGGTCTCGGCATCCTCTTCGCCTCCCTGTCGAGCCGGAGCACCGGCGTCGTGACGAGCGTGCTGTTCGGGAACCTGCTCGCGATCTCCACCGGGCAGCTGTGGGCGTTCGCCGGCTTCGCCCTCGCGATCGTGGTGGTGCTCGGGATCGTGTTCCGCCCGCTGCTGTTCGCGAGTCTGGACGCGGAGGTCGCGGCGGCGCGGGCCGTACCGGTACGCGCCCTCGGCGTGGTGTTCATGCTGTTGCTCGCGCTCACCGTGACGATGGCGGTCCAGGTCGTCGGCACGCTGCTGCTGTTCGCCCTGGTCGTCACGCCCGCCGCGACGGCGGTGATGTGGACGCCGCGGCCCTCGCGCGCCGTCGCGGCCGCGGTCGCCCTGAGCATCGGCGCGGTGTGGGCCGGGTTGGTCCTCGCGGCGATGTTCAACCTGCCGGTGAGCTTCGTCGTCGTCTCGCTCGCGTTCCTGGCCTGGCTCGCAACCTGGGTGGGCGCCCGCCGCACCCGGCGGGTCGGCGACCCGCACCTGCGCCGCGCGCACGACGCCGCCCACGCGGGGTGAGCGACGCGACGCTCCGCCCGCTCAGAGCAGGCCCGCGAGCCGCCCGATCCCCGCGCCCAGCACGATCGCGACCACCAGCACCCGCAGCAGCCGGCCCTGCCCGGACAGCAGCGGCCAGGACAGCGCGAGCAGCCACCCGAGGAAGGCCGCGACGACGAGCAGCAGCAGACCGGCCAGCCGGAACGGCAGCAGCAGCCCGAGCAGCAGCAGCGCGGCGAGACCGATGAACGTCACCCAGCGCGGGGCGCCGTGCAGCCGGACCAGCAGCGGGGCGCTGCGCCGCTCGAGGGCGGCGCGCACGCCGGTGGGAGGAGGGCTGCTCGCCGGCTGCCGGCGGGCGGCGTTCTTCGCCGGCGGGTGCGGTCGGCGCGCGGCGCGCTGCTGCGGCCGGCGCGCGGGGTGACGCTTGCTCCTGGGCAACGGGATGCGGTCCTTCGCGCTCGTGGGACCGGGCCAGCGTACGTGCCGCGCCCGCTAGGTTGGCGCCGTGCCCGTCGCGCAGGCAGTGAGGCCGTGACGTGAGGTTCGCGGATCGGGCGGCGGCCGGAAGGGCGCTCGCGTCGCTCGTCACCGAGGTGCTCGGGGACGGATCGGAGGCGCTGCTGCTCGCGGTCGTACCGGGCGGGATCGAGGTCGCCGCACCCGTCGCAGCCGCGCTCGGGGTCCGCGCCGTACCGCTCACCGTCGAGCGCAGCGACACGGGTGTGCGCGCAACCGTGCCGGCGGGCGTCGCGGACCGCACGGTGATCGTCGTCGACGACGGCGTGGAGACCGGCCGGACCGCGGCCGCCGTCGCCGCCGCGCTGCGCGCGGCCGGAGCCGCGGACGCCGTGCTCGCCGTCCCGGTCTGCCCCCGCGAGACCGCAGCGCACCTCGCCCGGCAGTACGACGAGATCGTCGCGGTCGTACGCCCGCTCGGGCGGCGCTCGCTGCGCTGGCACTACACCGACTACTGACCCGAGCCCAGCACCTGGACAGCGGGACCGGGCCGGTAGCCTCGGGAGTCGCCCACCCTCGCCGACACCCAGCCGGACGGAGCAGCCGACGATGTCCCAGCAGTCCAAGAAGCGTCAGGTCACGAACCGCGTCGAGGCGGTGGTGAACCTCTCCAAGCGCCGCGGCTTCGTCTACCCCAACAGCGAGATCTACGGCGGCACGCGCTCGGCCTGGGACTACGGCCCGCTCGGCGTCGAGCTCAAGGAGAACGTGCGGCGCCAGTGGTGGCGGACGATGGTGCAGACCCGCGACGACGTCGTCGGGTTGGACTCGGCGGTCATCCTCGCCCCGCAGGTCTGGGCGGCCTCCGGTCATCTGGAGGCGTTCGTCGACCCGCTCACCGAGTGCCTGTCCTGCCACCACCGGTTCCGCGAGGACCAGCTGCTCGAGGCGTACGAGGCGAAGAAGGGTCGGCCCGCCGAGAACGGCCTGGCCGACCTCAACTGCCCGCAGTGCGGGGCCAAGGGCCAGTTCACCCCGCCGCGCAACTTCAACGGGCTGCTCTCGACGAACCTCGGCCCGGTGCAGGACGAGTCCTCGGTGCACTACCTGCGCCCGGAGACCGCGCAGGGCATCTTCGTCAACTTCGCCAACGTCGCCGGCACCGCCCGCCGCAAGCCGCCGTTCGGGATCGCGCAGGTCGGCAAGAGCTTCCGAAACGAGATCACGCCCGGCAACTTCATCTTCCGCACCCGCGAGTTCGAGCAGATGGAGATGGAGTTCTTCGTCAAGCCGGGCACCGACGAGGAGTGGCACGAGTACTGGCTGCAGGCCCGCTGGGACTGGTACGTCGACCTCGGGCTGTCCGAGGAGAACTTGCGAAAGTACGAGCACCCGAAGGAGAAGCTTTCCCACTACTCCAAGCGGACGGTCGACATCGAGTACCGGTTCGGCTTCGGCGGCAGCGAGTTCGCCGAGCTGGAGGGCGTCGCCAACCGCACCGACTTCGACCTGAAGACCCACAGCGCGCACTCCGGGACGGACCTGTCGTACTTCGACCAGGAGGCCGGCGAGCGGTGGTACCCGTACGTCATCGAACCGGCTGCCGGGCTCACCCGCGCGGTGCTCGCGTTCCTGCTCGAGGCGTACGACGAGGACGAGGCGCCCAACACCAAGGGCGGCGTCGACAAGCGCACGGTGATGCGCTTCGACAAGCGGATCGCGCCGGTCAAGGTCGCGGTGCTGCCGCTCTCGCGCAGCGGCGACCTCTCCCCGCGCGCCCGGGAGCTGGCCGCCGCGCTGCGCCAGCGCTGGGCCGTCGACTTCGACGACGCCGGCGCGATCGGCCGGCGCTACCGGCGCCAGGACGAGATCGGCACGCCGTACTGCATCACGGTGGACTTCGAGACCCTCACCGACCAGGCCGTCACGATCCGCGACCGCGACACCATGGCGCAGGAGCGCATCGCGCTGGACCAGGTCGAGACCTGGCTCGCCACCCGCCTCCCCGTCTGCTGACCGCCCGCGGATCGACACGCGCCACGCGGTCGCCCCGATTCCGCCGCACGTTCTGGTTCGTGAACGCGGCGTGTTGCCGTTCTGACGAACCACAACGTGCGGCGCTGGGTGGCAGTCAGGCCGGACTTCCGAAGATCACGGGCACATGACGGCGTGGTCGGTAGCATCGGTGCAGGTCAGGAGGTCGGAGAG
>OFIS01000334.1_pt1 | contig 34161 bp, 28 predicted proteins | sample 1775071 | NCBI WGS metagenome assembly OFIS01 (sample SAMN08195774, study PRJEB24354) | sludge metagenome | isolation source: sludge from phenol fed wastewater aerobic bioreactor C | place: India: Nagpur | collected 2016-09-17
CCGAACTCGCGCGCGGCCTTGAGTGCGTTGATCATGTCGTTGCCGCCGTTGGCGATGCCCAGGATCTGTGCCTTGGAGTTCTGCGCCTGCAGCAGGAAGGACGAGAAGTCCGATGCCCCCAGCGGGTGCTTGACGGCGCCGATAACCTGGCCGCCGTTGGCCTTGATCACGCTCGTCGCGTCGCGCTGCAGGGCCTCGCCGAAGGCGTAGTCGGCCGCAAGGAAGAACCAGTTCTTGTAGCCCTGCTTGAGCAGCGCGCCCGCCGTGCCCTTGGCCAGGGCCGTGGTGTCCCAGGCGTAGTGGATGGTGTAGGGCGAGCACTGCTCGTTGGTCAGCGCCGAGGTGCCGGGGCCGTTGGCGATGAACACGCGCTTTTTCTCTTGTGCGAGTTTGGCCACGGCCAGGGCGGCGGCGGAGTTGGTGCCGCCCAGGAGCATGCTGACGTTCTGGGTGTCTATCCATTCGCGCGCCTTGGAGGCGGCGATGTCGGCCTTGTTCTGGTGGTCCGCGCTGATGAGCTCGATGGGCAGGCCGCCCACCTTGCCGCCGAAGTCGTCGATGGCCATCTGGATGGCCATGGCGCCGTTCTTGCCGTCCAGGTCGGCGTAGGCGCTGGACATGTCGGTCAGAAAACCGATGCGAACCTTGTCCTGCGCCTGCGCGCTGAAGCTGGCGAGGGTGCCCAGGGGCAGTACGGCCGCCAGTGCGGCCGCGGCGAGCATTCGATGCATTTTTGTGGTCTTGAACATGGCTGTCTCCTGAAGAAAGTACCGGAAATGGTCCGGTGGCCGGGGTCACTTGCGTTACACCATCACGTGTGGTTCGATGTTCTTGGGGCCCTTGCGCCGGTTCTCGGTGGAGCCTTTGGTGACTTTCTTACTATGTTATGAATAGCTGCTGGCGCTTGTACTCATTGGCTTATACGAATAAAACACTTGATAAAACGCCTGCGCCTCAGCGGTGCTCGAAAGCGGGCTCACGTTTGTCCAGGAAGGCGTGCATGCCTTCGTGGGCGTCGTGGCTGGCAAAGCGGGCATGCAGGGCGCGGCGCTCGAACAGCATGCCTTCGGACAGCGGGCTTTCCCAGGCGCGGTTCACCGACTCCTTGATGGCCATGAGCGCGGGCAGCGAGAACGCAGCGATCCGCGTTGCCAGCGCCTGGGTGTGCTCCTGCAATTGCGCATCGGGCACCACGCGCGAGACTAGGCCGTAGCGGTCGGCCTCCTGCGCGTCGAGCATGCGCGCCGACAGGCACATGTCCATGGCCTTGGCCTTGCCGATGGCGCGCGGCAGGCGCTGCGTGCCGCCCGCGCCGGGCAGCATGGCCAGCTTGACTTCCGGCAGCGCGAAGCGCGCCGACTCGGCCGCCACGATGACGTCGCAGGCCAGCGCCAGCTCGCAGCCGCCGCCCATGGCGTAGCCGGCCACGGCGGCGATCACGGGCTTGCGTACGCTGCGGATCGTTTCCCAGTTGCGCGTGATGAAGTTGCTCTGGATGACGTCCATGAACGTCGAGTCGGCCATGGCCTCGATGTCGGCTCCGGCGGCAAAGGCCTTGTCACCGCCCGTGATGACGATGGCGCCGATGCCAGGGTCGGCATCGAAGGCCAGCAGGGCGGCGCCCAGTTCGTCCATCAGGGTGTCGTTGAGGGCGTTGAGCTGGCGCGGGCGGTTGAGGGTGATCCAGCCCACCCGGTCCTGCGCCCGTATCTGGATCGTGCTGTGCGTCATGCCGTGCTCCGTTCAGGCGGAGTGCATCAGGTCGCGCAGCTTGAATTTCTGGATTTTTCCTGACGGCGTGGCGGGCATGGCGTCGAGGATTTCCAGGCGCTCGGGGATGTACTGCAGCGCCACCTTCTGCGCCTTGAGGTAGTCCACGAGGGTGGGCAGGTCCAGCGTTTCGCCGGGCTTGAGCACCACCACGGCGCAGGCGCGTTCGCCCAGGCGCTCGTCGGGGTAGGCCACGATGGCCGCCTGCGCCACGGCGGGGTGGCGGTACAGCAGCGACTCGATCTCGACGACCGGGATGTTCTCGCCGCCGCGGATGATCACGTCCTTGCTGCGGCCGGTGATGCGGATGTAGCCCTGCGCGTCGATGCGCGCCAGGTCGCCGGTCTCGAGCCAGTCCTCGGCATCGGTGCCGTTGAGCTGCGGACGCTTGAGGTAGCCGCCGAAATTGGAGCAGGCGCGCAGCAGCAGGCGCCCGGACTCCCCGATGGGCAGGGCCTGGCCGTCGCTGTCCACTACTTTGACTTCCACGCCGGGCAGGGGGCAGCCGTCGGTGGAGGCCGGGCGCGTGTCCGGGTCTTCCGGGAGGGTGAGCGTCACGGCGCCGTTTTCCGACATGCCCCAGGCCGAGACGATCCTGGCACCCAGCGCAGTGCGTGCCTGCTCGACCAGCGGCCCGGGAATGGGCGCGCCCGCGCACAGGAAGGTGTGCAGCGTGGGTACACCGGTGCCGCCGGCCTTCACCTCTTCGCCCACGGTGCGCGCCAGGTCGGTCAGGAACGGGGTGGAGGCCATGGTGAACGTCACGCGCTCGTTGCGAATGAGCTCGATGGCCTTCCTGGGCTCCCAGATGTCTTGCAGCACGGCGCTCGCCTTGAGCATGATGGGCATCATCAGCCCATACATGAAGCCGGTCTGGTGCGCCATGGGCGAGGCCATGAGGATCACGTCCTCGGCGTCCAGGTGCAGGCGCTGGGCGTAGGGGATGATATTGGACATCACCGTGTTGGCCGAGTGCATCACGCCCTTGGGCTCGCCCGTGGTGCCCGAGGTGTAGATGAGCTGGGTCACGTCGTCCGGGCCGGGGCGGCTGCGCGTGAGGATGTCCTGCGCGTCGGGGGCGTTCTCCCACTCGGGGCCGCTGAGCAGCGCCTCGAAGCTGTTGGCGCCCTGGCCGCCCACCGCCACCACATGCTGCAAGTGCGGCAGGCTGGGCTTGAGGTCGGTGATCATCTTCTCGAAGTCGAATCCGCGGAAGACCTTGGGTGCGATGACGACCTTGGCCTCGCCGTGCTGCAGCATGAACGAGAGCTCGCGCTCGCGGAAGATGTGCATCAGCGGGTTCATCACCGCGCCGATGCGAGAGCACGCCAGGTAGGTCAGCGTGAACTGCCACCAGTTGGGCAGCTGGCAGGCGACGATGTCGTTGCGGCCCACGCCCAAGCGCGTCAGGCCCACGGCGATGCGGTCGGCCATGCGCGCCAGTTCGCGGTAGGTGAAGCGGCGCAGTTCGCCCGTCTCCACGCGCAGCGCCGTCAGCGCCAGCTTGTCGGGGCAGGCGGCAACGCAGGCATCCAGGTCGTCGTTGATGGTGCGGTCGTGCCAGAGGCCCTGGGCGATCATGCGCGCGCGGCGCGGGGGCAGCAGGACGGCGTCGAATTGCATGGTGTGTCTCCTGTCGGTTTCTTCAATTAAGAGAGCTACTCGCGCTTGTCAGGCAATGTTTTCAAGGTGTTTTATTCTTGAATCTGGACGGCCGGGGGTTCGCGCCTGCTCAGGCGGGCACGAACTGGCGTCCGGCCCGGACGCGGGCGATGATGGTTTTCATGATCTGCGCCGTGCCGTCGCCGATCTGAAAGCCCAGCACGTCGCGCAGGCGCTGCTCCATCGGGCCGCGGTCGTAGCCGCCGTGACCGAAGCACAGCAGGCACTGGTGGATCACGTCGTAGGCGAGCTTCGGGCCCCACCACTTGGCCATGCCGGCCTCGGCCGTGTGCGGCAGGCCCTGGTCCTTGAGCCACAGGCCCTGCAGGCACAAGAGGCGCGCACCCTCGACCTCGGTGTCGAACTGCGCCAGCGGGTGCGTCACGCCCTGGAAGGCCGAGAGCGGCTGGCCGAAGGCCTGGCGCTCGGTGATGTACTGCCAGGTTTCCTCCAGCGCCACGCGCGCCACGGCCAGGCATTGCAGGCCAATCAGCGAGCGTGAGAAGTCGAAGCCGTGCATCACCTGCACGAAGCCCTGGTTCTCTTCGCCCAGGCGGTGGCTCACGGGCACGCGCACGTTTTCGAAAAAGATCGAGCCGCGCCCGATCGCGCGCTGGCCGTGGCAGTCAAAGCGGCTGGTGGTGATCCCCGGGGTGTCCATGGGCACGAGCAGCGCGGTCACGCCATGGGCGCCGGATTCGGGCGCGCCGGTGCGTCCGAACACCACGGCGATGTCGGCCTGGTCGGCCGCCGAGATGGAGGTCTTCTCGCCGTTGAGCACGTAGTCATCGCCGTCGCGCTCGACACGCAGCTGCAGGTGGGCTGCGTCCGAGCCGCCGCGCGGCTCGGTCAGCGCGATGCAGCAGATGGCCTCGCCGCGCACCAGCCTGTGCAGCCAGGGACCGACGATTTCGGGCTTGCCGTAGCGCGACAGGATCTGGCCGTTGAGCGAAGCCAGCAGGTTCAGGTAGGAAAAGCTCAGGTCGGCGCGGGCGATTTCCTCGTGGATCACGCCCGCGGCCAGGCAGCCCATGCCCAGGCCGCCGAACTGCTCGGGCAGTTCGGGACAGATGAACCCGAGCCCGCCCATCTCGCGCAGCAGCGCGCGGTCGAATTCGCGGGTCTTGTCGCGCACCAGAAAACCGGGCGCCACGCGCTCCTCGGCAAACCGGCGGGCGGTGTCGGCCAGCGCCTGCAGGTCTTCGTCGATGTAGGGGTTCGGGTTCATCGCGGGATTCCGGCGTGCCTTACTTGGCGTACTTGCGGAACTCGGGCTTGCGCTTTTCCTTGAGCGCCTTCACGCCTTCGCGCGATTCCTCGGTGTCGTAGAACAGCTTGAGCGCGTACATGCCCAGACCGGCGATGCCTGCCTGGTGCGCCGTGTCCATGTTGAAGCTGCGCTTGGCGATGGCAATGGCCGTGGGGCTCTTCGCGCAGATCTCTTCGGCCCACTGCTGCACGGTCTCGTCCAGCTTGTCGTGGGGTACGCAAATGTTGGCCAGGCCCATGGCCACGGCCTCCTCGCCGCTGTAGCGGCGGCACAGATACCAGATCTCGCGCGCCTTCTTCTCGCCCACCACGCGGGCCAGGAAGGCGGTGCCGTAGCCCGGGTCCACCGAACCCATCTTGGGGCCCGCCTGGCCGAAGATGGCCTTGTCCGAGCAGATGGTCAGGTCGCAGATGGTGCACAGCACGTTGCCGCCGCCGATGGCGTAGCCCTGCACGCGCGCGATCACGGGCTTGGGCACGTCGCGGATGGCGGTGTGCAGCTCTTCCATCGGCAGGCCGATGGTGCCGCGCCCGTCGTAGTTGCCGTCGTGCGCCGACTGGTCGCCGCCGGTGCAGAACGCCCGCTCGCCTGCGCCGGCCAGCACGATGGCGCCCACGCTCTTGTCATAGCCGGCCTTGTTCAAGGCTTTGATGAGCTCGTCGCAGGTGGTGCCGCGAAAGGCGTTCATCTTGTCCGGACGGTTGATGGTGATCCAGGCCACGCCGTTGCGGACTTCGTACAGGATGTCGTCGAATTGCATGTGTTTCTCCAGAAGGGGGATGGGGACGGTCAGCCGTGCATGGTCAGGCCGCCGGAGACGCTGAGCACCTGGCCGGTGACAAAGCTGGCGTCATCGCTGCCCATGAAGGCGATGGCCGAGGCCAGGTCGTCGCCCTGGCCCAGGCGGCCCAGGGGAATGGCGCTCTTGAACGCCTCGATGAGCTTGGCCGGGTCGCGCGCGCCTTCGGCCACACCCGCGAGCAGGGCGGTGTCCGTGGGGCCGGGGCACACTGCGTTGACGGTGATGCCGTGGCGCGCGTGTTCGCGTGCCAGCGTCTTGGACAGGGCCACCAGGCCGCCCTTGCAGGCGGAGTACACGGCCTCGCCCGAGGAGCCGCCGCGCGCCGCGTCCGACGCGACGTTCACCACGCGGCCGTATTTGCGCTCGACCATGCCGGGCAGCACGGCGTGCAGCATGTGCAGTGCGCCGGTGAGGTTGATGGCGATGAGCTTGTCCCATTCGGCGGGCACCGTTTTGATGAAGGGCTTGAAGATGTCCCAGCCGGCGTTGTTCACCAGCACGGCCACCGGGCCCAGTTGTGCTTGCGTGGCGGCCACGGCGGCGTCCACCTGGGCGCGGTCGGTGATGTCGCACTGGAAGGCGGCGGCCTGGCCGCCGGCCGCACGGATCTCGGTTGCGATCTTTTGCGCCGCGGCCAGATTCATGTCGTACACGGCGACCTTCGCGCCTTCCGCGGCGAAACGGCGCGACGTCGCGCCGCCGATGCCACCGCCGCCACCCGTCACGATGACGGTCTTGTCCTCGAATCGTTGCATTGCGTTTTCCATGGTTGCCAGGCGTGTTGCCGTGGGTTGTTGACGCCGCTTCCTTGCGACGCCACTGGTAGGTCTATTTAGGTAAATGTATTGTCATATCTCTTTTTGAGACGCGCAAGTCTCTGATCGCTGGTTTTTACAAAAATAATGGTTTTCCCTAGGTTTAAACGGCTCGATGCTTGTGCCGACCGGGCTGGATAGATCTTCTGTCTTTGGCTCAATGCGCAAACATGTTGCTTAAAAATGAGTTGTCGATGATGAATTTCCAAGGGCGCGCAGCTCGGGAACCCGGCCTGCGGCGCGGGCGCCCTCGCGGGCTTTTGCGTGAGTGATATCACCGCGCGCCGCAGCACCTGCTCGAGCGGCTGGAGAACACGTGGCGCACCGACAGTGCGCGGCGCGCTGGCGAAGAGATCGAAGGGGAGGAGGTCGCTTCCTGAGCAAAGCGGCCCCGTGCTGGCGCGCGAACCGCGACACGGGCCCGCGCGCTGTTCAGGCCGATGCCGGTGGCGGCAGCTGGCGTGCTTTTTGCAGCAGGTAGTCGATGCAGGTGCGCACCGCGTGCGTCTGGTAGCGGCCCGGCATGTACAGCAGGTACATGCGTGTGCCGAAGATGCTCAGGCGCCAGGCGTCGAGCGTGGTGAGCACCTCGCCCGTGGCGATGGTGTCCTGTACCACGTAGTCGGGCACCAGCCCCAGGCCCAGGCCTGCCAGAATGCCTTGGCGCAGGAACGGGAAGTGCTCGGAGATCAGCGTGGGCTCCAGCATGACCTCCTGGCGCTCCTCGCCCCGGTAGGCGCTCAGGCGCAACTGCTTGCCGACCACGCTGGACGTGATCAGGGGCGCCGAGCGCAGCTCCTCCAGCGTGCCGGGCAGCCCATGCGCTTCAGCGTAGACGCGCGAGGCGCAGGCGAGATAGCGTACCGGGCCCAGCTCGCGGGCCACCAGCGCGGGCGGGGGCTCGGGCATCACGCGGATGGCGATGTCCACCTCGTCGCGCAGGTTGTCGGCACGGTTCTCGAACAGCACGTCGAGCACGATGCCGGGGTACAGCCGCTTGAATTCGATCAGCCAGTCCGACATCACCATCTGCCCGTAGCCGCTGGGCACGCTCAGACCCACGCGGCCCTGCAGGCTCTGGCCCAGGGTGGTGATGGTCTCGCGCGCGGCGAGCACCTCGTTCTTGATGTTGCGGCCGTGCTCGACCAGGCGCAGGCCCACCTCCGTGGGTTCCACGCGGCGCGTGGTGCGGCGCACCAGCTGCACGCCCACCGACTTTTCCAGCTGGTTCAGGTGGTAGCTCACGTTGGCGCGCGTCATCTTGAGATTGCGCGCGGCCTGGCTCAGGGTGCCGGTGTCGACGATTTCCACCAGCAGCGTCAGAGAGGTGAGATCCATGGTGTTTGTATAAATATATTTGACAGTCTGTCAATGGTTAATGCAATTGTCAAGATTGTTTATCCACACAACAATCAGCCACCATTCCAGTGACCGGAGAACCCCGCATGAGCATCGATACCGAGGCTTCCGTGGACAGCTCGCAACAGGAGGGCCTGGCCCATGCCCTCTTCGCCGAGCGCGAAGCCGCGAACATCCCCGAGGCCAGCGCCGCCGCGCCGCGCCCTATCGCCGCCATCGCCGTGATCGGCGGCGGCACCATGGGCGCGGGCATCACCGTGTCGGCGCTGGATGCGGGCCTGCATGTGACCATGATCGAGCGCGATCAGGACTCCCTCGCGCGCGGCCAGAAGAATGTCGAGAAGGTCTATGACGGCCTGATCGCCAAGGGCCGCATGACCCCCGAGGCCAAGGCGGCGGTGCTGGCGCGCTACACACCCTCCACAAGCTACGACGCCATCCGGGACGTTGATCTGGTGATCGAGGCCGTGTTCGAGGACATCGAGGTCAAGAAGGCCGTGTTCAAGGAGCTGGACCGCGTGTGCAAGCCGGGCGCCGTGTTGGCCACCAACACCTCCTACCTCGACATCGACGCCATCGCCGCCGTCACGGGCCGCCCGCAGGACGTGATCGGCCTGCATTTTTTTAGCCCAGCCAACATCATGAAGCTGCTGGAGATCGTGGTGCCCGCGCGGGTCAGTGCCGACGTGGTGGCCACGGCCTTCGAGTTGGCCAAGCGCATGAAGAAGGTCCCCGTGCGCGCCGGCGTGTGCGACGGCTTCATCGGCAACCGCATCCTGGCCGTGTACAAGCAGGCCGCCGACTACATCATGGAAGACGGCGCCAGCCCCTACGAGATCGACGAGGCCGTGCGCGGTTTCGGCTACCCCATGGGGCCGTTCCAGGTGACCGACCTGGCCGGTGGCGACATCGGCTGGGCCACGCGCAAGCGGCGCCGTGCCGCGCTACTTGCATCGGGCGCCCCCAAGGCGCGCTATGTCGAGGTGGCCGACCGCATCTGCGAGCGCGGCTGGTTCGGCCAGAAGACCGGACGCGGGTTTTATCTCTACCCGCAGGGCTCGCGCATGGGCCAGCCCGACCCCGAGGTGCTGGCCATCGTCGACGCCGAGCGCGCGAAGAAGGACGTCACGCCGCGTCCATTTACGCCCGAGGAAATCATGCGCCGCTACATGGCCGCCATGATCAACGAAGGCGCCAAGGTGGTGCAAGAGGGCATTGCCCTGCGTCCGCTCGACGTGGACGTGACCTTCCTCTCGGGCTATGGCTTCCCGCGCCACCGGGGCGGCCCGATGAAGTACGCCGACATGGTGGGCCTGCCCCAGGTGCTGGCCGACCTGCGGGAGTTCGCCCAGGAAGACCCGCTGTTCTGGAAGCCCGCGCCGCTGCTGGAAAAGCTGGTGGCCGAGGGTCGCAACTTCGACAGCCTGAACCAGGCCGCCTGATTCAAAAACAGGAACTGGCAGCGCTTGATTGACAGCGGTTTCAGCATGAAAAGATGCTGAGAAACAATGAAATCAGGCGCAACAAGCTATCAGAAATAAAGCATTGACACGAGGCACCCACGCATGGATCTCCAATTCACTCCCGAAGAGCAGGCCTTCCGCGAGGAAGTCCAGTCCTTCCTGAAGGACAAGCTGCCCAAGCATATTTCCGGCAAGGTCAAGGCCGGGCAGCGCCTGTCCAAAGCCGACCAGGAGGAATGGCACGCCATCCTCAACGAGCGCGGCTGGCTCGCCAACCACTGGCCCCAGGAATACGGCGGCCCGGGCTGGGGCGCCGTGCAGAAATTCATCTTCGACAACGAGTGCGCGCTGGCCGGCGGCCCGCGCATCGTGCCCTTCGGCGTGAACATGCTGGGCCCGGTGCTGATCAAGTTCGGCAACGAGCAGCAAAAGCGCCACTGGCTGCCGCGCATCCTGAGCGGCCAGGACTGGTGGTGCCAGGGCTATTCCGAGCCCGGCGCGGGCTCGGACCTGGCCTCGGTCAAGACCACGGCGGTGCGAGTCACGGACGCAACAGGCGAGCACTACATCGTCAACGGCCAGAAGACCTGGACCACCCAGGGCCAGCACGCCAACATGATCTTCTGCCTGGTGCGCACCGACCGCGAGGCCAAGGCGCAGTCCGGCATCAGCTTCCTGCTGGTGGACATGACGACGCCCGGCGTGGAACTGCGCCCCATCCGCACGCTGGACGGCGACAAAGAAGTCAACGAGGTGTTCTTCACCGACGTGAAGGTGCCTGTGGAGAACCTCGTGGGCGAGGAGAACAAGGGCTGGACCTACGCCAAGTACCTGCTGACCTATGAGCGCACCGGCATCGCCGGCGTGGGCTTCTGCGTGGCGGCGCTGGCCAAGCTCAAGGTGATCGCCGCCAAGGTGCACAAGAACGGCAGGCCGCTGGACCAGGACCCGCTGTTCGCCGCGCGCATGGCCCAGGTCGAGATCGACCTGGAGAACATGAAGACCACCAACCTGCGCGTGATCGCCGCCGTGGCCGGTGGTGGCGTGCCGGGCGCGGAAAGCTCCATGCTCAAGATCCGTGGCACCGAGATCCGCCAGGAAATCCTCTCGTTGATCCGCCGCGCCATGGGGCCCTATGCGCTCCCCTTCATCGAGGAGGCGCAGTACGCCGGCTACGCTGACGAACCCGTGGGCCCCAGGGAGGCCGCCACGGCCGCAGCCAACTACTTCAACTACCGCAAGCTGTCGATCTTCGGCGGCTCCAATGAAATCCAGAAGAACATCATCTCCAAGATGATCCTCGGCCTGTGAGCTTGCAGCGATGAACTTTGAACACACCGAAGACCGCCGCATGCTGGCGGACACCCTGAACCGCTTTGTGGCCGAACAGGTCGGCATCGAAACCCGCAACCGCATCGCCTACGGCGACACCGGCATGGACGCCGCGCTGTGGGCGCAGTTCGCCGAGCTGGGCGCCATCGGTGCGCTCTTCCCCGAGCAGGATGGCGGCTTTGGCGGCGCCGGCTTTGACGTTGCGGTCGTTTTTGAAGCCCTGGGCCGCGGCCTGGTGGTCGAGCCCTTCCTGGGCGCGCTGGTGGTGGGCCGCGCGCTGGGCGCTGCGGGCACCGCCGCGCAGAAGGAGCGCATCGCCGGCCTGATCGATGGCAGCACCGTGGCCGCGCTGGCGCATGATGAACCCGGCTCGCACTATGCGCTCTCGCGCGTGGAGACCCGCGCCGTGCGCAACGGCGATGGCTGGCTGCTCACGGGCCAGAAGGCCGTGGTGGTGCAGGGCGACCAGGCGCAATTGCTCCTCGTGAGCGCGCGCACCTCAGGCGATGTGGACAGCGAGGAGGGCATCTCGCTGTTCCTCGTTCCCGGCGATTGCGCGCGCCTGACGCGCCGGGGATACGGCCGCATCGACGGCGGCCATGCCGCCGAGATCACCCTGAACCATGTGCAGGTGGGGCCCGAGGCCCTGCTGGGCGCGGAAGGCCAGGGTTTCGCCACGCTGGAGCGCGCGGTGGGCTACGGCATCCTGGCCGTGTGCGCCGAGGCGCTGGGTGCCATGGAGGTGGCCAAGGCGAACACGCTCGAATACCTGCGGACGCGCAAACAGTTCGGCGTGCCGATCGGCAGCTTTCAGGCCCTGCAGCACCGCATGGCCGACTTGCTGCTCGAAGTGGAGCAGGCGGCTCGGCGGTCGTCAACGCGGCGGCGGCCATCGACAACAGCGACCGCACCGGGCGCGAACGCGCGCTGTCGGCCGCCAAGGTCAGCATCGGCCGCATCGGCACCCTGGTGGCCGAGGAGAGCATCCAGCTGCACGGCGGCATCGGCATGACCTGGGAGCTGCCGCTGTCGCACTACGCCAAGCGTCTGGTCATGGTGGACCACCAGTTTGGCGACGAAGATCACCACCTGGCGCGTTTCATCGCGCTGGGCCGCGCGCATTGACCCCCACGGCATTCGAGGAGACATCATGAACCAAGCCTTCATTTGCGACGCCATCCGCACCCCCTTCGGCCGCTACGGCGGTGCCCTGAGCCGCGTGCGCACCGACGACCTCGGCGCCATTCCCCTCAAGGCCCTCATGGAGCGCAACCCCGGCGTGGACTGGGCGGCATTGACCGACGTGCTCTACGGCTGCGCCAACCAGGCCGGCGAAGACAACCGCAACGTCGCCCACATGGCCAGCCTGCTCGCGGGTCTGCCCCTGCAAGTGCCTGGCGCCACCATCAACCGCCTGTGCGGCTCGGGCCTGGACGCCGTGGGCACGGCCGCGCGCGCCATCAAGGCCGGCGAAGCCGGCCTCATGATCGCCGGCGGCGTGGAAAGCATGAGCCGCGCCCCCTTCGTCATGCCCAAGGCGGAGTCCGCCTTCAGCCGCGCCAATGGCGTGTATGACACCACGATCGGCTGGCTCTTCATCAACAAGCGGTTGAAGGAAACGTACGGCGTGGACTCCATGCCCGAAACCGCCGAGAACGTGGCGCAGGAGTTCCACATCGAGCGCGAGGCCCAGGACCGCATGGCCCTGCGCAGCCAGCAGAGCGCCGCGGCCGCGCAAAAGGCCGGCCACCTGGCGCGCGAGATCGTGCCCGTGACCATCCCGCAGAAGAAGGGCGACGCCATCGTCGTCAGCCAGGACGAGCACCCGCGCGAAACCAGCCTTGAAGCGCTGGCCAGGCTCAAGGGCGTGGTGCGCCCCGATGGCACGGTGACGGCGGGCAACGCCAGTGGCGTGAACGACGGCGCCTGCGCGCTGCTGCTGGCCGATGAAGCCAGCGCCGCCCGACATGGCCTGACGCCCAGGGCCCGCGTGGTCGGCATGGCCGTGGCCGGCGTGGCGCCGCGCATCATGGGCTTCGGCCCCACCCCTGCCACGCTCAAGGTGTTGGCGCAGACCGGCATCACGCTGGAGCAGCTCGACGTGATTGAACTGAACGAAGCCTTCGCCGCCCAAGGCCTGGCCGTACTGCGCGCCCTGGGGCTGCAGGACGACGATGCGCGCGTCAACGCCTGGGGCGGCGCCATCGCTCTCGGGCACCCGCTGGGCGCCAGCGGCGCGCGCCTGGCCACCACGGCCGTGAACCGCCTGCACGCCACGGGCGGGCGCTACGCGCTGTGCACCATGTGCATCGGCGTGGGGCAGGGCATTGCCGTCGTCCTCGAGCGGGTGTGAGCATGACCTCGCCCGGCGTGCTCGCCCAGCAGAGTCTGGGCGAGTCCGTGGAATGCGACGTGGTGGTCCCGGTGGCTTGTTCCCCGGTGACGGTCTGACTGCCCGTGTGGATACCCGCGCATCGCCGCGGTATCCATGCCCCGTTTCCCCAATGAAAAAGCCCGTCAGGTGGCGATCCTTGACGGGCTTCGTGTTTACTGTGTTGGTAGGCGCGATTGGACTCGAACCAACGACCCCCACCATGTCAAGGTGGTGCTCTAACCAGCTGAGCTACGCGCCTGTCCTACCAAAGCACGCGATTCTAGCAAGAAATCGGCAGTACCCTGGCAAACCTCAGCGCCGCCGTGCCGAGCGCACGCCATCGACCGCGCCGACGATGGCCAGCACCTTGTTCAGCCGCTCGGCGTCCGTGATCTCCACGGTGAAGGTCATCCAGGCCGTGCCCTTCACCGATTGGGTCTGGACGCCGATCACGTTGGTCTTCTCGCGTGTGAAGACGTCGGAGATGTCGCGCAGCAGTCCCTGCCGGTCAGCGGCCTCGATGGCGACGTCCATCGGATAGACCCCACGCTCGGGTGTCGCGTCGCTGCCCCAGGCGACGTCGATCACGCGCTCTTCATGGCGTGCAGCCAGCTCGCGGAAATTGCTGCAGTCGGCGCGGTGCACGCTCACACCCTTGCCGCGCGTGACGAAGCCGCGGATCTCGTCCGGTGGCGCGGGCTTGCAGCATTTGGCCAGCTGTGTCATCAGGGAGCCGACGCCCACGACCAGCACGGCGCCCTTGCCGGTGTCCGCGGCGCGCGGCTTCTTGCGCGCAGGTGCTTCCTGCGGGGTCGCCGCTGTTGGCCCGGGGTGCAGCAGTTGCTCGATGGAGCGCAGCGACAACTCATCCTTGCCCACCACCTCGAACAGCGCATCCGCCGTCTTGAAGCCGAGCTGCGCCGCCAGATCGTCGTGCTTGAGGGCGGTCCTGCCCTCGCGCTGCAGGAGCTTTTCCACCAGCTCGCGCCCGCGCGCGATGGTGCCTTCGAGCTGCTCGGCGTTGAACCAGGCCCGCACCTTGGCCTTGGCGCGCGGACTGGTGAGGTAGCCCAGCTCGGGGTTGAGCCAGTCGCGCGAGGGGCGCCCTTCCTTGGCGGTGGTGATCTCCACCGTCTGGCCGTTCTGCAGCGCCGTGTTGAGCGGTGCCATCGCGCCGTCCACCTTGGCGCCGCGGCAGCGATGGCCCACGCTGGTGTGCACCGCGTAGGCGAAGTCCACGGGTGTGGCGCCTTGCGGCAGCTCGATGACCGCGGCATCGGGTGTCAGCACGTAGATGCGATCCTCGAACAAATTGCTGTGGCTGGCGTTGCCGGCCAGATCGCGCTCCCACGCCAGGAGCTGGCGCAGCACCGCGATCTTGGCGTCGTAGTCGCTGGCCGCCGAAACGCCGACATAGCCCTTGGTGCCCGCTTCCTTGTAGGCCCAGTGCGCGGCCACGCCGCTTTCCGCATGATCGTGCATGGCCTGCGTGCGGATCTGGATTTCGATGGCCCGCCCGTCCTTGTCCCGCACCACGGTGTGCAGTGACTGGTAACCGTTGGCCTTGGGCTTGGCGATGTAGTCGTCGAACTCCGCCTCGATGGACTGGTGCTGGCTGTGCACCCAGCTGAGCGTGGCGTAGCAGTCCTTGACGCTGGGCACGATCACGCGCAGGGCATGCAGGTCATAGACCTGATCGAACGGCAGCGATTTGCCGCGCATTTTCTTGACGATGCTGTAGATGTGCTTGGGCCGGCCCGAGACCTTGGCCTGGATGCCCTGGGCGCGCAGGTCGGCGTCCAGGCGCGCGCGCATCTGCTCGACGAAGGCCTCGCGCTCCACGCGCTTTTCGTCGAGCAGATGCGCGACGTCGCGGTAGGTATCGGGCTCGAGCTCGCGAAACGCGAGGTCTTCGAGCTCCCACTTGATCTGCCAGATGCCCAGGCGATTGGCCAGCGGCGCGAACACCTGCAGGGTCTCGCGGGCCATGGCGGGAGAGGCGCGCTGCTTGGTGACCGCGTAGTAGCGCATGGTCTGCAGGCGCGAGGCCAGGCGCAGCAGCACCACGCGCAGATCGCGCGAGAACGCGAGCAGCATCTTGCGCACGTTCTCGGTCTGCAGTTGCGCGCTGTCCACCTGCATGCGGGTGGCGTGCGCCTCCCGTGCCTGGCGCTGCACACGCATCAGCTTGGTCGTCTCGATCGCGAGTTGGGCGAAGTTCGGGCTGAAGGCCTTGGCGATGACCTCTTCCGGACGCGTCAGGTGCGGGCAGGCGTGCACGAGGTAGATCGCCGCCTGCATGATCTCCGAGCTGCCCAGGCTCTTGAGGATCTGGGCCACCGCATCGGCATGCGCCAGCGTGTTTTCTCCCGAGTCCAGCATTTCGCTGGCGAGCAGGGGCTGCGCGAACGCGCGCGCCCGGGCCAATGCCTGCGGCGGGTGCAGATCGAGGTCGGTGACCGCGTTGGCCGTGGCGGCAATCAGGTGCGGCAGCGGCTCGCGGGCCTGCGCCGTTGCGCCGGCTCCTGCGGGCGGTGCCGCGAGCGTGTTGCTCTTCATGCGCTGCCTGCGGTTTCCGGGGCAAGCAGAAATTGCGCGACGGTCGCCACCTGGTCAGGGGCGACGAGCGTGGGCGCGTGTCCTATGCCCTCGAACTCCACCATCCTGGGGCGTGGCCCCCGCGCCAGCATGCGCGCGGCGGTCTGCGGCGTGAGCAAGTCCGATTGCTTTCCGCGCAGCAGCAGCACCTGGGCGCCAATCCGGTCGTAGAGCTGCCACATCAGCGCCTCGCCTTCCTGCACGCTCTGCGACGTGAGCGCTCTGAATGGGACGGCGATGGCCGGGTCGTAGTGCAGCCTGAAACCGCCTTCGGGCGCGGGGCGCAGCATGGGACGGCTGAGCGCGAGCCATTGCTCGGGGGTATGCGGTCCGAACGAGGTGGAAATGGCCCAGAGTGCGTCCGCGCCCTGCTGCTCGGAGGCAAAGCGCAGTGGGGCGCCCAGGTACTGTCCGATGCGCTGCAGCGCGTCCCACGACAGAGCGGGGCCCACGTCGTTGAGCACCAGACGGCGTATGGACGCGGGCAGCGGCAGGTTTTGCTGTCCCGCGAGCATCATGCCGATGAGGCCCCCCATGCTCGTGCCCACCCAGTCCAGCGTGGTGATGGGGCCCTGCTGGCGCAGTTGGGCCAGCAGGGTCAGCATGTCGGCCGCATACAGCGGGATCTGGTAGCCCTGCGGGTCGGCCAGCCAGTCACTGTCGCCACGGCCCGCCACGTCCGGGCAGACCACGCGCGCGTGGGGCGCGAGCGCGGCAGCGAGGGTGTCGAAATCCCGCCCTTGACGCGACAGGCCGTGCACGCAGACGATGATGCGCGGGCATGCCGGATCGCCGGTGGCATTCCACTCCCGGTACGCCATGCGGTGGTTCGCCGCTGAACCCCGCGCGGCGGCGCCCGGGCAGGTGACGTAATGGAGCGTGGGTTCAAGTGCGGTGTTCATGTTGCAGTGCAGCGCGGCGCCTGATAATGTCTGCGTTGCATCCTAATTCATTCGGAGATTTTGTCATGTTGAAAGGTAAGACGGCGCTGGTCACGGGCTCGACGAGCGGCATTGGTCTGGGCATTGCGACGGCGCTCGCACGGCAAGGGGCGAACATCGTGCTCAATGGCTTTGGCGATGCCGATGGGCCGCGCGCCCAGGTGCTCGAAGCGGGCAGGACGGCGGGCATCAAGGTGGGTTATCACGGCGCCGACATGAGCAAACCCGGCGACATCCAGAGCATGATGGATTACGCCGCGAAGGACTTCGGCCGCGTCGACATTCTGGTGAACAACGCCGGCATCCAGTACGTCAGCGCCATCCAGGACTTTCCCGTGGAGCGCTGGGACGCGATCATCGCCATCAACCTCTCGAGCGCGTTCCACACGACGCGCCTGGCGTTGCCCGCGATGCTGGCGGCCAACTGGGGGCGCATCATCAACGTCGCCTCGGTGCATGGCCTGGTGGCGTCGGCGCAGAAGTCGGCCTATGTGGCGGCCAAGCACGGCATCGTGGGCCTGACCAAGGTCACGGCACTCGAGACGGCGCCCACGGGCGTGACCTGCAATGCGATCTGCCCTGGCTGGGTGCTGACGCCGCTGGTGCAAAAGCAGGTGGACGCCAAGGCCGCGGAAAAGGGCATTTCCAACGAGGACGCCAAGAAACTGCTGCTGGGCGAGAAGGAGCCCTCGATGCACTTCACCACGCCCGAGCAGCTGGGCGAGCTGGCCGCGTTCTTCTGCTCGCCTGCGGGTGACAACGTGCGCGGCGTGGCCTGGAACATGGACGGCGGCTGGGCTGCGCAATAGCGCGTAGCAGTGATTTGGCGGCGGCCGCACTCGCAAAACCTGTAACAGAGGGTCAGCAAGGGCGGCAAACACGGCATTTTCGCGTGTTTACAGGCCAGAATCGGCGTTGTTACAAATGCCCGGAGGCCACATTCATGACATCAGGCACCAACCGCACCGACAAAATCCTCGTCGTCGATGACGATGCCCGCATCCGCGACCTGCTGCGTCGCTACCTGACGCAAGAAGGCTTCGAGGTGATGGTGGCCGAGGATGGCAAGGCGCTCAACCGCCTGCTGCTGCGCGAGACGGCGGATCTGATCGTGCTGGATCTGATGATGCCGGGTGAGGACGGCCTGTCCATCTGCCGGCGCCTGCGCGCGGCGCATGACCGCACGCCCATCATCATGTTGACCGCCAAGGGCGAGGACGTGGACCGCATTGTCGGGCTGGAAGTGGGGGCGGACGACTACATCGGCAAACCCTTCAACCCGCGCGAATTGCTGGCGCGCATCCACGCGGTGCTGCGCAGGCGCCCGCCGCAGGAGGCGCCCGGCGCACCCTCGGGAGAAAACGAGATGGTCACCTTCGGGCCCTTCACGTTCGATCTGGGGACCAGGGCATTGCAGAAAAATGGCGAGGAACTGCCGCTCACCACGGGCGAATTCGCCATGCTCAAGGCGCTCGTTCGCCACCCGCGCCAGCCGCTGTCGCGTGAAAAGCTGGCGCTGCTGGCCCGTGGGCGCGAATTCGAGCCCTTTGACCGCAGCCTGGACGTGCAGATTTCTCGCCTGCGCAAACTGGTCGAGATCGACGCCGCGTCGCCGCGCTTCATCCAGACCGTTTGGGGCGTGGGCTACGTGTTCGTTCCCGATGGCGGCAATTGAACCTGGGCAGGCGCACATCCATGGGCGTGGATCACGATACGGCCTTTGCCGATACGTTTGTCGATAGCCAGACCTCGGCGGGCATCCAGAGCGAGCGCCGGCGTGTTCCGCGCAGGCGCGTCGGGCTCAATCTGTTCTGGCGCACCTTTTTTCTGCTGCTGCTGCTGCTCGTGGGCAGCATCCTCGTATGGCTGCAGACCCTGCGCGCGCTGGAGCTCGAACCGCGCACCGTGCAGGCGGCGCAGCAGATCGCGTCGCTGGTGAACCTGAGCCGGGCGGCGCTGACGCATTCGGACGCGATCGCGCGCGTGGCGCTGATCAAGGCCATGGCCGACCAGGAGGGTGTGCGCCTGGTTCCGCGCGAGCCGGGCGATCATTTCGATCTGCTGGAGCCGTCGCCCCTGGCGCAGCGCCTGACCATCGAGCTGACGCAGCGCCTGGGTCCGGGCACCATCGTGGCCAGCCACGTCAACGGGGAGTCGGGCCTGTGGGTGGGCTTCACGATCAATGGCGATCCGAACTGGCTGCTGCTCGATCCCTCGCGCCTGACGATCGCCGGTAGCGGCACCTGGCTCATCTGGCTGGCCACGGCCGTGGTGCTGTCGCTCGCTGGCGCGGCCATGATCGCGCGGCTCATCAACCGGCCGCTCAAGCAACTGTCAGACGCCACCAACAGCGTGCGCCGCGGCGACTTCGCGGCCAGCATGCTTGACGAGGGCGCGGTGACGAGTGAGGTGCGCGAGGTGAACATCGGCTTCAACCGCATGGCGCAGATGCTGGCCAAGCTCGATCAGGATCGGGCCGTCATGCTTGCGGGCATTTCGCATGATCTGCGCACGCCGCTGGCGCGCCTGCGGCTGGAAACCGAGATGAGCGTGAACGACGAGGAAGCGCGCACGCACATGGTGGAAGACATCGCCCAACTCGATGCCACGATAGACAAGTTCCTCGATTACGCGCGCCCCGATTCGGTGGCGCTTTCGGCGATCAATCTGCATTCCGTGGTCTCGACGTGCGTGCACGCCCTGCGCAGCGAGGGGCAAATGCAGATCAGCACCCGCGTGGCCGAGGACCTCTTCGTGATGGCCGACGAGATCGAGCTCGCGCGGGTTGTCTCCAACCTGCTGGAAAACGCACGCCGATACGGCAGAACGCCCGGCGATGAGACAACGGTGCTGGACATCACGGCCGAGGCCACGGATACGTGGGTGAATCTGCAGCTGCGCGACCACGGGCAGGGTGTGCCGCCGGAACAAATTGCGCGGCTGATCCAGCCGTTTTTCCGGGGGGATGCCGCGCGCACCGCGGCCGCGGGCGCGGGGCTGGGTTTGTCCATCGTCGACAAGACCGTGCAGCGCATGGGAGGCGCCTTCGCGTTGTTCAATGCCGAGCCGGAATCGGGCGGCGGGCTGGTGGCGAGGATCGAATTGCGCCGGGCAAGTCCGCCAGCGGACGAGGCACCGGGGACGCGGGATCAGGCTTGACGGGGAGCGTGGCGGTCCGGTGGTTTGCGCAACGAAAAGGGCTTGCCGCAGGCAAGCCCTTTTCGCGTCATGAAGCAACGCCGAATCAGACGCGCTTGCGGTATTCGCCGGTGCGCGTATCGATTTCGATGCGGTCGCCCTGGTTGACGAAAAGCGGCACGGAGACGTCGAACCCCGTGGCGATCTTGGCCGGCTTGAGCACCTTGCCCGAGGTGTCGCCCTTGACGGCGGGTTCGGTCCAGGTGATTTCGCGTTCCACGCTCGTGGGCAGTTCCACCGAAATGGCCTTGCCATCGTAGAACACCACTTCGGCCGCCATGCCGTCTTCCAGGTAGTTGATGGCGTCCGTCATGTTCTCGGCTTCCACCTCGTATTGGTTGTATTCGCTGTCCATCCAGACGTACATCGGATCGGCGAAGTAGGAGTAGGTGCAATCCTTCTTGTCCAGGATCACGTTGTCCATCTTGTCGTCAGCGCGGAAGACGAGCTCGGTGCCCATGTTGTTGAGCAATCCCTTGAGTTTCATGCGTACCGTGGCGGCGCCGCGGCCACCGCGGGCGTATTCGGTCTTGAGGACGATCATCGGGTCTTTGCCCTGCATGATCACGTTGCCTGCACGGATTTCTTGAGCGATTTTCATGGCCTGTAGGGTCCAGTGTGTGGTGCCGCTCCTGAGCTGGGGCGGGTAGGCCTGGAAAGCCGGCCTTCCAACCCCGGAGGGCAGGAAGCCGACGGGGGGTGCTTGCAAGCGCACTGCGCGTGAAGCACAAAGACCGCCATTCTAGCTTTTTTCTTTCACGAACCGGAAGAGCTGCGTGACGAGGTCATCCTGCGTCAGCAGGTGCTGGCGCGCGGCTTGCACGCAGGCGGTCCATTGACTGTGCAGGCTCGTGTCCAGCACGTCGGGCATGGCGCCCTGCCGCATGCCGTTCCAGAGGTGGTGAATCTCTCTCATGGAGGGCGGCGCGTCCAGCCAGTCCAAGAAGGCGTCGAGTTTGGCATGGTGGGCGTTGTCCTGCTGCGGGTAGATGTGCCAGAGCAGGGGCCGACCGGCCCAGAGCGCGCGCACGAGCGAATCTTCGCCGCGCACGCAGTTGAAGTCGCTGGCCCAGAGCAGTTCGTCGAATTCGGGCTGGCTGCATGGCGCGAGATCCTTGATGAAGGGCCTTGGCCTGCCGCCTCTCGCCGCGTGCACGGCCGCGCTGGCGCGCCCGGGCGTGACCAGCAGACGCGCGTTCTCGTGCTGCGCCAGATCGCCCAGCCAGTCGGACAGAGTCGCGGGCTCGTAGCAAAACAGGCTGATCGCGAACTGCGCATCGCCGATGCCGTGGCGGGCGCGCCATGCCACGCGGTTGAACCGGGCCTGGCGCTCAAGCAGATCGGGCTCGCGCAACAGGCCGCCGGTGCGTTCGGTGAAGCCAGGGTAGAAATACCAGCGCACCAGGCCCTTGCCCGCGCCGCTCATCACGGGCGAGGGCAGGCCGTGGCTGCGCTGCACGTAGGACTCGGCGCTCAGGTAGTCCAGGTTGATCCACGGGGGCGTGCGTTGGCCGGCGTTGTTGGCGCGGGTGAGCGCCGCCGCGAACACCTCCGGGAGATCGCAGCCAAAGGTTTCCAGCACCACGTCGCCCACGCCGCCCGGCGGCAGGGCGTCGGGCCATGGCCGCACCTGAACGCCAGGCGCGCCTTGTGGTGCCATCCACGCGAGGGCGCTCGCGTCGTCCGTCCACAGCCGCACCTGCTGGCCGCGCGCGGCCAGGTCGGCGGCCAGGCGCCAGCCCACGCCGATGTCGCCCCAGTTGTCGACGACGCGGCAAAAGATGTCCCAGCACCATGTCATGCGGGCGATGGTAATGTGCGGCCTGTCTGTCGGTAAACTGTGAAATGAGCATGCAGCAGAAAAACGAATCGCCGCTGCCGCTTGCGGGCGTGCGTGTGGTGGAAATGGGGCAGTTGATCGCCGGGCCGTTCTGCGGCAAGACGCTGGGCGACTTCGGCGCCGATGTGATCAAGATCGAAGCCACGGGCACGGGTGATCCGCTGCGGGGCTGGCGCCTGATCAAGGAGGGCACCTCGGTCTGGTGGCAGGTGCAGTCGCGCAACAAGCAGTCGGTGGCGCTGGACCTGCGCCAGGCCGAGGGGCAGGAGATTGCGCGCCGTCTGATCGCCGAGGCGGACGTGCTGATCGAGAACTTTCGCCCTGGCATGCTGGAGGCCTGGGGCATGGCGCCCGAGGTGCTGCAGGCGGCCAATCCGGGACTGGTGATCCTGCGCATTTCGGGTTACGGCCAGACGGGGCCGTATCGTGATCTGCCGGGCTTCGGTCTGATCGGCGAGGCCATGGGGGGGCTGCGCCACCTGACGGCCGAGCCGGGCCGCGTGCCGGTGCGCGTGGGGGTGTCCATCGGCGACACGCTTGCCGCGCTGCACGGGGTGATCGGCATTTTGATGGCGCTGTACCACCGCAAGGCGCATGGCGGCGCGGGGCAGGTGATCGACGTGGCGTTGTATGAAGCCGTGTTCAACTGCATGGAAAGCCTGATGCCGGAGTACGACGCCTTTGGCGTGGTGCGCGAACCCGGCGGCAGCGCGCTGCCGGGCATCGCGCCGAGCAACGCCTATCCCTGCGCGGACGGCTGGGTGCTGGTGGCGGGCAATGGAGACAGCATCTTCAAGCGCCTGATGACGGCTATCGGCCGGCCCGACCTGGGCGATGCGCCCGACCTGGCGCACAACGCGGGCCGGGTGGCGCGCGTGGCGGAAATCGACGGTGCGATAGCCGACTGGACACGCACGCGCACGGTGGATGCGGTGGTGCAGGCCATGGCCCAGGCGCGCGTGCCGGCCGGCAAGGTCTATACCGCCAGAGATATTGCGCGAGACCCGCACTACAAGGCGCGCGACATGCTGCTGGAGCAGCCCACGCGCGACGGCTACAGCGTGCAGGTGCCGGGCATCGTGCCCAAGCTCTCGGCCACACCGGGGCGCGTGCGAACGAGTGCGCCGCACCTGGGCGAGGACACCGATGCGGTGCTGACGCAATTGGGTATCACGCCCGAGCAGATCGCGGCGCTGCGCGCGCGCGGCATCGTCCAATAGGGCGGGCGCCCGATTCAATTTTCGTTCCAGGAGTTGCTCTTGAAATCGCTGATTCACAGCCTGCGCGGCATGCGACTTGCCGTGGCAGGCGCCCTGATGGGCCTGGCCACGGTGGCCGTGGCCGCGTCGCCGGACTTCACCATCGTTTCGCCCGGGCCGGGCACCACCGTCAAAAGCCCGGTGGTGCTGCGCACGACCGTGGTCGATGCCGAGCTGGGTTCGCCCAGGGATGGGCTCTATCACCTGCATTATTCGGTCGATGGCGGCGAAGAGGTAGCGCTGTATCGCAAGCAGGATGTGTCCATCCCGCTGCGGCCGGGCATGCACGTGATCACGGTAGAGCTTGCCGGCCCCAATCACCGCGCGGTTCATGTGGCCAAGAAAGTGGCGTTCATGGTGAGTGAATGAAGGAAGCAGCGCCGCCGCGGATGCTGCGCCACACGCTGGCCGCGCGCCTGGGCCATGGCGCGGCAGCGTTCAGCGTGGCGCTGCTGCTGCTCACGGGGTATGCGCTGACCGAGGTGTTGCCACCGCGGGTAACGGGCTGGCTGGGTGGACATGCCGTGGTGAGCGACGTGCACGACGTGTGGGGGCTGGGTTTTGCCGCGGCCGCCGTGGTGCTGCTGGCGACGCGATGGCGCGCGAGTCGCTGGTGGCTGGGGTGCCTATGCCGTGTGAAGCGCCAGGATTTCATCTGGCTGCGCGATTTCTTGCGCGATCTTTCCGGCGCGCATGAGCCCAGGGCGTGGCATGCGGGGCGGCTCGACCCGCTGCAACGCTGGGTCCTCGCGCTGGTGCTTGCGATGCTGTTTGTGGTGACGGTCAGCGGCCTCTGCCTCTACATCGCACCGCCTGAGTGGCGCTGGGTCTTTGTCGTTGCGGTCAGGGCGCATATCTATGCCAACGAAGTGCTGCTGGTCGCTTTGGCTCTGCATGTGCTGGCCGGGCTGGGTATCCTGCCGACGCATCGCGGTATCTGGCAGAGCATGTTCGGCGGTGGCGCGGTTCCCCTGGCCACGGCGCAGCGCCTGTGGCCCGCATGGACGGCGGAGCAATCGGGTGTGCCGCGTGACGAAGGTGCGGACAGGTAACGTGGCCAGACCTGATCGGGAAGGACGGGTGGCGCACGGCCATTGCGAGATCAGGCCACGGCGCCAGCCTCACTGTCGCGCCGTCTCGGCCTGGCCGATGCCGTGGCCGTCGAGCGGCTGCTGCAGTTGCAGATCGACTGGCGCTCAGCGGAGAGCCGCCCGGCACCGCGGGGCGGTGGGCCAGTGCGGGGCGGAATCGAGCAGGGTCTTGCCGATGCGGGCGTGGGTCGTGGAAGTCTCTCGGGGGTGGCAGGAAATCCTGCTTTGATAGCTGCTCGCGCTTGTGGGATAAGCGCTGGATGCCTATTTGGCCTGAATTTCTACCTCTCCCTCCGAGGGAGGGGCTGAATCGGATGCGCCGCTGCGTCCCAGGATCAGGTCGGCCGCGCGCTCGGCGAGCATGATGGTGGGCGCGTTGGTGTTACCGCCGATCAAGCAGGGCATCACGCTCGCGTCGACCACGCGCAGCGCCTCGACGCCGCGCACGCGCAGTTCGGGATCGACGACCGAGTCGGCGTCGGCGCCCATGCGGCAGGTGCCCACCGGGTGGTAGATCGTGTCCACGTGCGCGCGCAGGAAGGCTTCGATGGGCGCATCGTCACCCTGCCAGTCGGGTTCGGCGTTCAGCGGCACCTGGGCGTGCAGGCCGAGCGCCTTGGTGCGCAGCAGGTCGGCCGTCTTGCGGGCGGCGCGGATGAGCGCGGCCACGTCGTCGGGGTGCGTCAGAAAGGCCGGGTCGATCAGCGGCGCGGCCAGTGGATCGGTGCTCGCGAGCTTGACGCTGCCACGCGACTTGGGGCGCAGGATGCAGGCGTGCAGGCTGAAGCCGTGGCCCAGGTGGCGCTTGCGGCCATGGCTGTCCACCATGCCCATCACGAAGTGCCACTGCGCATCGGGCCGATCCAGACCCGGCTGCGTGCGGAAGAATCCGCCGCTTTCGGCGTAGTTGGTCGAGAGCATGCCGCTCTGGTCGCGCTTGTACTGGCCCCAGGCGTGCCATAGCGTTCGCGCGCCCGCGAGGCTCAGGCCAAACAGCCGTGTGTCATTCACGCGGCGCGTGAGAATGGCGTCGGGGTGGTCCTGCAGGTTGGCGCCGACCTGCGCGCGCTCGGCCACGCAGGCCAGCCCCAGGCGCTGCAGCTCGTCGCCGGGGCCGATGCCCGAGAGCTGCAGCAGTTGCGGGCTGCCGAAGGCGCCGGCGCTCACGATGACCTCGCGGCGGGCCGCGAGCTGGCGCTTGCTGCCGCCCTCGACGATCTCCACGCCGCTGGCGCGTTGCCCTTCGAAGCGGATGCGCGTGGCGTGCGCGTTCGCCATCAGCGTGAGGTTGGCGCGAGCGCGCACCGGGTCGAGGTAGGCGTGCGCCGCGTCCGAGCGCACGCCGCGCTCCTGCGTCACGTGGTACAAGCCCACACCGTCCTGCTGCGCGCCGTTGAAGTCGTCGTTGCGCGCGTGGCCGCATTCGACGGCGGCATCGAGCACCAAGCGGTTGAAGCCGCTGGGCGAGCGCAGCGCGCTGACCTTGAGCGGCCCGTCGAAACCGTGCACGCGGGCATCGGCGCCTTCCACCAGGCAGCCTTCGGCGCGCTTGAAATAGGGCAGCACCTCGTTCCACGACCAACCCGTGCAGCCGTCCGCAGCCCAGCCGTCGTAATCGCTCGCGTGGCCGCGGATGTAGCACATGGCGTTGATGGCCGAGCTGCCGCCCATCACCTTGCCGCGCGGCTGGTAGCCCCGGCGCCCGTTCAGCCCCGCCTGCGGTACGGTGTCGAAGGCCCAGTTGAGCTTGTGCGTGGGCACGGTGCCGATCAGCCCCGCCGGAATGCTGACCCAGCGCCCGCCGCTGGCCGGTCCGGCCTCGACCAGCGCCACGCGCACGCCCGGGTCGCTGGAGAGGCGATGGGCCAGCACGCAGCCGGCCGAGCCGCCACCGATGATGACGTAGTCGAAAGTGAGTACCTCGTCCATCGCCTGCTCCTTGTTGTTTGAACGTGTCTTACTGTGCCACGCTCGCGGCATCGGCCACGGGAAAGGCGCCGCTGAAATGGTCCGGCAGACTCAAGAAGCGCGCGAGCAGGCCCGCGTTGCCAGGGAGCCGTTGGTGTCGAAGACGCTTGCAGGTTACGGTATCTCGGCTCGACAATGTTCCTGCAGGCACATTCCGACTCCATGAAAAAACCCCTGACTCTTGCGAATCAAGGGTTTTCATGTGGTGCCGGAGAGAGGAATCGAACCCCCGACCTTCTCATTACGAATGAGCTGCTCTACCGACTGAGCTACTCCGGCCAAGCCCGCGATTATATAGGCATGATGATGAGGTTCGTTCCTTTCACACGGCGGGCCGCGATCAGGTGGCCGGCAGGCTCACGATGAGCCCGCGGATGCCGTCCCAGACGATCTGCACGCCCACGGCCAGCAGCAGGAAGGCCATGAGCCGCAGGAAGACGAGCTGGCCGACATCGCCGAGCTTGCGCAGCAGGGCGGTGGCGTAGCGGTAGGTGAGGGCGACCACGGTGCCCACGATCACGATGCCGGCGAGGGCACCCGCGAGGCTGGCCAGGGTTTCGGTGATGCGCGGGGTGCGCAGGCTCGCGCCCACGGCGATGGCGGCGGCGAGCGAGCCAGGGCCGCAGGTGATGGGAAACGACAGCGGGTAGAAGGTGTCGGGGCGCGCGTTCTGGCGCGTCAGCGTCTGCGCCATCTGAGAGCTGTCGTCGTGCGCCGGCTCCTGGGTGTTGAGCATGAGCCAGGCGTTGTAGGCCACGATGATGCCGCCCGCCACGCGCACCACGGGCAGCGAGATGCCGAAGAGATCGAGCACCAGCGAGCCCAGCACCATCGTGCTGGCGAGCAGCAGCGTGACGTAGCGCCCGACCGTGAGGGCCAGATGGTTGCGCTCGTCGCTCCCCATGCCCTGTGTCCAGGCGACGAAGATCGGGGCCGTTGCCAGCGGATTGATGATGGGCAGGATGGCCGCGATGGCGAACAGCAGGCTCTTGCCGGCCACGGCCAGCAGCGCAAGCAAGGTGAGTTCCATGAAGCCGAACGGCGTGCCGCGTTCAGTTGGAGGTGTGGTAGCTGGTCACGCGCTCGACTTCGTTTTTCGAGCCCAGGATCACGCTCACGCGCTCATGCAGCTGGCCCGGCTGGATGTCGAGAATGCGCTGCCTGCCGTTGGTGGCGGCGCCGCCCGCCTGCTCGACGAGCCAGCCCATGGGGTTGGCCTCGTACATCAGGCGCAGCTTGCCGGGCTTGTGGGGCTCGCGCTTGTCCCAGGGGTACATGAAGACGCCGCCACGTGTGAGGATGCGGTGCACGTCCGAGACCATGCTGGCGATCCAGCGCATGTTGAAGTTCTTGCCGCGCGGCCCCTCGGTGCCGGCCAGGCACTCGTCGATGTAGCGGCGCACGGGCGCGTCCCAGTGGCGCATGTTGCTCATGTTGATCGCGAATTCCTGCGTGTCCTCCGAGATGCGCACGTTCTCGCGCGTGAGGATGAAGGAGCCCTGCTCGCGGTCCAGCGTGAACATCGCCACGCCGTCGCCCACGGTGAGCACCAGCGTGGTCTGCGGGCCGTAGACGCAGTAGCCGGCCGCCACCTGGCGGTTGCCCGGTTGCAGGAAGTCGGCGTCGTGCACGCCGGGATGGCCTTCGGGTTTTCTGAGCACGCTGAAGATGGTGCCTATGCTCACGTTCACGTCGATATTGGATGAACCATCGAGCGGGTCGAACATCAGCAGGTATTCGCCCTGGGGGTAGCGGTTGGGCACGATGTAGATGCCCTCCATCTCCTCGCTGGCCATGGCCGCGAGATGCCCGCCCCATTCGTTGGCTTCGATCAGGGTTTCGTTGGCGATGATGTCCAGCTTCTTCTGCATCTCGCCCTGCACGTTCTTGCTTCCGGCGCTGCCCATGGCGTCACCCAGCTCGCCCTTGTTCACGGCGTAGCTGATGCGCTTGCACGCGCGCGCCACGACTTCCAGCAGCAGGCGCAGCTCGGAGGGGATGTGCCCGTGCACGCGCTGCTGCTCGACGAGGTAGCGCGTGAGGCTGATGCGATGGTCCACCATGGCGTTTCCTTTCAGTCGGCGAGGGCGTGCGTGACGAGTTCGCGCACGTCGTTGGAGAGTTTGGCTTGCGCGGCCACGCGCTCGATCGCGGCGCGGGCCTGCTCGCGGTAGGGCTCGGCGAGCTTCTTCCAGCGGTCGAGCGCGCGGGCCAGGCGCGCCGCGACCTGCGGGTTGAAGGCATCAAGTGCCAGCACCTGATCGGCCCAGAAGGCGTAGCCCGCGCCGTCCCGGCGGTGAAAAGCCCCGGGGTTGGCGCTGCAGTAGCTGAACACGAGGCTGCGCGCGCGGTTGGGGTTCCTGAGGGAAAAGTCAGGGTGCTTCATGAGCTGCCGCACCGCGGGCAGCACGTCGCCGCCGCGATCGGTGCGACCGGCCTGCAGCGCGAACCACTTGTCGAGCACGAGGGCGTCGTCCTTGAAGCGTTCGTGAAAGCGCGCGAGCGCCGGCTCGGCCAGTTCATGCCCGCTGCCCACGAGTGCGCCGAGCGCGCTCAGGCGGTCGGTCATGTTGCCCGCATCCTTGAAGTGCTGGTAGGCCTTGCCCGGCCAGATCGGGTCGCCGCTTTCGCGCGCGGCCAGGCAGAGCATGGCGAGCGCCAGGCCCGCGAGCGCACGGGCGCCGCTGCTGGCGGCATCGGGCCGATAGGCGCCGCTGGCCTGGTGCGATTCGAAGGCCCAGACCCAGTCGGCCTGCAGCGCCTGCGCCAGTTGCAGGCGCAGCGCCTCGCGTACCGCATGGATCCGTTGCGGATCGACAACGCCCAGCTGTTCGGCGATGTAGGTCTCGGAGGGCAGGGTGAGCACCAGTTCCTTGAAGGCGGCATCCAGTTGCGGGTGGCGCAGCACGGCGCGCAGGGCTTCGATGATGCGTGCGGGCATCAAGGTGTTTTGGTCTTCTGCGCTTGTTTCACCTGCGTGAGCAGCTATCGATTTGATGGTGACACGCAGCAGCAGGCGCTGGCCCGCTTCCCAGCGGTTGAAGGGGTCGCTGTCGTGCGCGAGCAGCGTGAGCAGGGCGTCGTCACTGTCGTCGCAGTCGAGGATGACCGGGGCGCTGAAGCCGCGCAGCAGTGACGGCACCGGGGCACTGGCCACGTTCACGAAGGTGAACTGCTGGCTGGCCTGGGTCAGCACCAGCGTGCGATCCGTGCCGCCGGCGACGGCTTCGCCTTCGAGCTGCAGGGCCAGCTGCGTGCCATCTTGCGCGACGAGGCCGAGCGCCACCGGGATCACGAAGGGCAGCTTGTCCGGCTGGCCGGGCGTGGCCGCGCAGCTCTGGCTGAGCGTGAGCGTGTACGTTTGCGCGGCGCTGTCGTAGTGGCCTTCGGCCTTCACGCGCGGCGTGCCCGACTGGCTGTACCAGCGCTTGAATTGGTCGAGGTGCGTGGCAAGCGCGCTGCCGGGGTTGGCGTCGGCAATGGCCTGCGCGAAGTCGTCGCAGGTGACGGCGTGGCCGTCGTGGCGTTCGAAGTACAGCTTCATGCCGCGGGCGAAGCCCTCGTGGCCGCCGACCAGCGTGCGCTGCATGCGCACGACCTCGGCGCCCTTTTCGTACACCGTGACGGTGTAGAAGTTGTTGATCTCGACGTAGCTGTCCGGGCGCACGGGGTGGGCCATGGGGCCGGCGTCCTCGGGGAACTGCGCGGTGCGCAGCACGCGCACGTCCTCGATGCGGCGCGTGGCGCGCGCCGAGGGGCTGCCCGCCATGTCCATCGAAAATTCCTGGTCGCGAAAGACCGTCAGGCCCTCTTTCAGCGAGAGCTGGAACCAGTCGCGGCAGGTGACGCGGTCGCCGGTCCAGTTGTGGAAGTACTCGTGACCGACGACGCCCTCGATGTTGGCAAAGTCCTGGTCCGTCGCCGTGGACTGGCTCGCCAGCACGTACTTGGTGTTGAAGATGTTCAGGCCCTTGTTCTCCATCGCCCCCATGTTGAAGTCGCTGGTGGCGACGATCATGAAGCGGTCCAGATCGAGCGACAGGCCGAAGCGCGTCTCGTCCCAGGCGATGGCGGCCATCAGCGAGTTCATCGCGTGCTCGGTCTTGCCGAGGTCACCGGGACGCACCCAGACCTGCAGCAGGTGGTCCTTCCCCGCGCGGCTGGTGATCTGCTGCTCGCGCGCGACGAGCTGGCCGGCGACGAGGGCGAAGAGGTAGCAGGGCTTCTTGTGCGGATCGACCCATTTGGCGAAGTGCCGGCCGTCCGAGAGTTCGCCCGATTCGACCAGGTTGCCGTTGGACAGCAGCACCGGGTAGCGCTTCTTGTCCGCGCGCAGCAGCACGCTGAAGCTGGCCATCACGTCGGGTCGGTCGAGGTAGTAGGTGATGCGCCGAAAACCCTGTGCCTCGCACTGCGTGAAGAAGGTGCCGTTGCTCACGTACAGGCCCATGAGCTGGGTGTTCTTCTCGGGCGCGCAGGTGGTGAAGATTTCCAGCTCGAAGGGTTCGTTGCCCTCGGGCAGGTTTTCCAGCACGAGCTGGTTTTCCTCGATCTTGAACGAGGTGCCCGCGCCGTTGACCAGCACGCGCGCGAGGTTGAGATCCTCGCCATCGAGGCGCAGCGGCTGCGGCGGCACCTCGGGGTTGCGGCGCAGGCGCATCCTGTTGAGCACGCGCGTCTTGGCCGGGTCCAGATCGAAGCTGAGATCGACGGTATCGACCCAGTAGGCCGGCGGCTGGTACTGCAGGCGGTAGACCGTCGTGGGGCTGCCTTCTCTCATCATTTCGTGTTCCTTTGGTCGGCGTCTCAGACGCCTTGCTTGAGCGAGGCTTCGATGAAGACGTCCAGGTCTCCATCGAGCACCTTCTGCGTGGCCGAGACCTCTACATTCGTACGCAAATCCTTGATGCGGCTGTTGTCCAGCACATAGGAGCGTATCTGATGGCCCCAGCCGACGTCGCTCTTGGTGTCTTCCAGGGCCTGCTGCTCGGCCATGCGCTTGCTCATCTCCAGCTCGTAGAGCTTGGAGCGCAGGCGCTGCCAGGCCACGTCGCGGTTGGAGTGCTGGCTGCGCCCGTCCTGGCAGATGACGACGGTGTTGGTCGGCAGGTGCGTCAGGCGCACGGCCGAATCGGTCTTGTTGATGTGCTGGCCGCCCGCGCCCGAGGCGCGGAAGGTGTCCACGCGCACATCCGCCGGGTTGATGTCGATCTCGATCGAATCGTCGATCTCGGGGTAGACGAAGAGGCTGGCAAACGACGTGTGGCGCCCGCCCGAGCTGTCGAACGGGCTCTTGCGCACCAGCCGGTGCACGCCGGTTTCGGTGCGCAGCAGGCCGTAGGCGTATTCACCCTCGATGTGGATGGTCGCGCCCTTGATGCCCGCCACGTCACCCGGCGTTTCTTCATCGACCGTGGCCTTGAAGCCCTTGCGCTCGGCGTACTTGAGGTACTGGCGCAGCAGCATGCCGGCCCAGTCGCAGGCCTCGGTGCCACCGGCGCCGGCCTGGATGTCGATGTAGCAATTGAGCGGGTCCGCCTCCTTGTTGAACATGCGGCGAAATTCCAGCTCCTCGATCAGCGGCTTGAGTTTTTCGACCTCGCCCTCGATGGTGGCGAGGCCCGTCTCGTCGCCTTCTTCCTTGCTCATCTCGTAGAGCTCGGTGTTGTCGGCGATCTCCTGCGTGAGCTTTTGCAGCGTCAGCACCACGCCGTCGAGCAGCTTCTTTTCCTTGCCCAGCTCCTGGGCTTTCTTCGGGTCGTTCCAGACGTTCGGGTCTTCCAGCGCGGCGTTGACGGTTCTCAGGCGTTCGTACTTGGCATCGTAGTCAAAGATACCTCCGCAAGTCCTCGGTGCGCGCGCCGAGGTCTTCGAGGGTGGTGCCGATCAGGTTGATTTGTTCCGCGTCCATGGGGGAATCCTTTGGGTGTGTGTTCGAGATAACTTCGTATTTTCTCACGCAGGGTCGCGCGCGTCTTTGCGGCCGCCGGCGGCGCGAGGAAGGGCGATCGAGCGGCGATCGAGGGGCCGCCGGGCCGGGCGCGCTCAGCGCTGCCCGGGGCGCGTGAATGGCGTCAGCGCAAGCATGCGCCGCAGCGGCGGCCCGAAGCGCGCGCGAAATCCCGGGCTGTGCAGGCACAGGCCCCCGATGAGCCCCACGAAGCTGCCCAGCACCGTGTCGAAGAGCCTGGCCTGGATCAGCGTCGTGATGGGCGCCTCGCCCAGCCGCGCGGCGTCGGCCAGCAGGATGGTCAGCGGCGTGATGAAGATCGCGGCCAGCGCGTAGTGCCTGACCACCAGGGTTTCGATCAAGAAGGTCAGGGCCATCATCGCCAGCGAGATGGTCCAGACGTTGAGCGGCAGCAGCAACAGGCCCCATGCGACCAGGAGCCCGGCGGCCGTCCCCAGGATGCGATGCAGCTGCTTGTTCCAGACCGCGCGCAGCGACACGCCCTGGATCACGGCGACGCAGCTCACCGGCACCCAGTAGGCCCGCTCAAGCTGCAGGAGCTGCGCGATGGCCAGGGATGCGCCGACGCACAGGCCGATCACGATGGAGTCGAACACGACGAATTCGAAGGTGGGCCGTGGCAGCGGGGCTATCGCCTGAGGGTCGTGCCGGCGCAGCATGTAGACGCTGTAGGCGAATGCGATGAGCCCGGCCAGCGTCGAACCCATCACCATGAGCCCCGTCATCCGCGGCACCTCCAGCAGTTCGAGCGGCGAGTACACGCCGATGGCCGCGGCCATGACGAAGAAGATGCTGCCCGGCGGCCCCACCGCGTACAGGCGGCAGAGCATGGTCACCAGGGCCGTGATGAAGATCAGCGCCGGCACCATCAGCACCGGGACGAAGTGGCTGAGCGCGCCGAGGGCGTAGCAGGCCGTCATCGCGAACGCGCAGGCCATGAACTGCACCATGCGGTGGTACAGCGGCGTCGCTGGCAGGTAGAGAAAGGCCAGCCCGCCAATCGACGAGACCAGCCCGAAGTCCATCCGGCCGAAGCAGGCCCCGACGACCAGCGGCAGGCCGGTGGCCAGCGCCGCCGCCAGCGGCATCTGCCACGGGCGGTCGCTGTGGTTCATCCTCGTCAGGTGCCCCATTTCATTGCGCAGGGCGCCGCGCACCGACGCCAGGGCGTGTGTCAGGTTCATGGCTGTGGATGCTCTGGCTCGCGCGGCGCCGCCGCGGTCAGAGTGTCTTCTTGTTCAGGAAATTCTCGATCAGCCGCGCCACCCTTTCGGGCTGGTCGTGGTGCAGCATGTGGCTGCAGTCGGCCACCGTGGTGCTGCGCACATCACGCACGTGAGACAGTCGCTGATGGTATTCCTCGCGCGTGAAGCGCTCGCCCCACCACTGGCCCAGGCTGTCGCCTTCGGCCTCGACATTGAGCACCGGTGCGGTGATGGCGGCGTAAAGGGCAATGGCCTCGTCCGCGCGAAAGAGCTGCGCGCTGGTGACCTTGTGCGCGGCGTCGCCCAGGATGCGCCAGCGCCCGTCGCTGCCTTGCCGGGCCCAGTGCCGCGCGAGCCACGCGGCCTTGTCGGGCGCCAGGCGCGGGTTGGTCTTCACGAGGCGCCGTGCCACGCCCTCCACGCTGTCGTAGTCCTTGAGCGCGATCTCGCCGCGCCGCAACTGGCGAACCTCGTCCATCCACTGCGCGTAGCGGTTGGGCGCCTGCGCGGGCCTCGTGGCGGGCAGGCCGAAGCCTTCGAGGTTGACGAGGCGGCGAACGCGCGCCGCCCGCACGCCGGCGTACATCATCGCCACGTTGCCGCCCATGCTGTGGCCCACGAGGTCCACGGGCTGCGTGCCCGCGTAGTGCTCGATGAGTTGGTCCAGGTCGGCCAGGTAGTCCGGGAAGTGGTAGCAGTCGGTCGGCGCCTCGGGCATGGACAGGCCGAAGCCGCGCCAGTCGGGCGCGATGACGAGGCGGCCCTGCATGAAGGGCTTGCCCAAGGCGTCGATGATGAACTGCCACGACGCGCCCACGTCCATCCAGCCGTGCAGCAGCACCAGCGGCGGCAGGCGGGTGGGCGCATTGCCCCACAGGCGCGCGTGGTAGGCGATGCCGCGGATCGGCACGGACTCATGGCGGGCGGGCAGGCGTTCCTGGTGCATGGCGCCCGATTATTCCCAAGAGCGGGGCTTGCCGCCACTGCGGGCTGCCTGCGGGACGATATCGGATAATCTGAATGAAATTTGGCTCCAGCCCTTGCGTGGAAAGCGCGAGCAGCTATCAAACCAGAATCATGGCCAGAAAAGACAAGACCCCCCACGTGAGCGAAACCCCCGCCACGCAGATGCTGCGCGCGCACGGCGTGGCGTTTACCGAGCACGCTTACGACTACGTGGAGCACGGCGGCACCGGCGAAGCGGCGCGCCAGCTCGGGCTCGACGAGCATGCGGTGGTCAAGA
>OFIS01000335.1_pt1 | contig 33312 bp, 27 predicted proteins | sample 1775071 | NCBI WGS metagenome assembly OFIS01 (sample SAMN08195774, study PRJEB24354) | sludge metagenome | isolation source: sludge from phenol fed wastewater aerobic bioreactor C | place: India: Nagpur | collected 2016-09-17
GCTCTTCCGATCTTCGTGTTCAGCCTGGCCCTGGTTGCCGGCGCCACGCAACTCTCGACGGTCGCTGCCTTCATGGGGTCACCGGAGGTTGGCCTCAGGGTGTCGCTGGGCATGTCGCTCGTCGCCCTCGTGATCGTGGCGATCGCCGAGAACGCCCGCATACCAGTGGACAACCCGTCGACCCACCTGGAACTCACCATGGTGCACGAGGCGATGGTCCTGGAATATTCCGGCCGTCATCTGGCGATGATCGAGTTCGCGGCCTACCTCAAGCTCCTCCTCTACATGTCGCTGATTTCCTGCGTCTTCCTGCCGTGGGGACAGGCAAGCGCCGGGGCAGGACCGGAAGCTCTTGGCCGAGGTGTCGTCGCCTATTTCATCAAGCTGGTTGCCTGCAGCGTTCTGCTGGCCGTGTTCGAGACCGCCATAGCCAAGATGCGTGTCTTCCGTGTTCCGGATTTCCTGGGTGCGGCGCTGATGCTGGCCCTGCTCGCCACGCTCCTCCTGTTTGTGTCGCGGAGCCTGTGATGAGCGGCCTCACCTTCGACATCGCGCATCTGCTGGCCGGCGGGCTCGTCCTGGTCAGTTTCATGATGCTCTATCAGGATCGCCTCTTTGCGCTGATCAACGTCTTTGCGCTTCACGCGATCGTGCTCGCCCTGTCGGTGGCCTGGCAGGCTTACATCCAAGATGCGCATCACCTCTACGTCACAGCCGCGATCGCCCTCATCTTCAAGGCGATCATCATCCCTGTCGGGCTTCATCGCATCATCCAGCGGCTCGGTATCCATCGCGACATCGAGACAGCCGTCGGGATCGGCCCGACCATGCTTGCCGGAATAGGCCTGGTGACCCTGTCCATGGTCCTGATGCTGCGGGTTACTCCCGATGCAGACCCGCTCGCCCGCGAGGATCTTGCCTTTGCGCTCTCGATCATATTGCTCGGGCTCCTGGTGATGGTCACCCGCCGGAATGCCGTCAGCCAGATCGTCGGCTTCATGTCGCTCGAGAACGGTCTGGTTCTTGCCGCCACGGGCGCCAAGGGAATGCCGCTGGTCGTCGAGATCAGTGTCGCCTTCTCGATTCTGATCGCCTTCATCGTCATCGGCGTCTTCCTGTTTCGCATACGCGAGAGGTTCGACTCGGTGGATATCGGTGCGCTCGACGACTACCGGGGAGAACACCATTGAGCGCGTTTTCCCTCGATGCGGTGGCCGCCATTCTGCTGATACCGGTCGCCGCGGCCGCACTCCTGGCCATGCTGCCGAATTACCGGATAACGGCCGGCCTCAATGTCGCTGCGAGCTTCCTGACTTTGCTCGCCGCGGTTTCCCTTTTCGCCACGGACCGGCCCCAGCCCGGGCAATACCTGCTCGTCGACGATCTCAATATCGTCTTTATCCTGCTCAACACCTTTGTCGGTTTCACGACCAGCGTCTTCAGCGCATCCTATATCGCGCACGAGCTGGAAATCGGCCGGCTGACCGCGCCGATGATCGTGGTGCCGGACGTGCTGGCGGCGCTTGAGAGGCTCGGCATCGCGGCACGGGCACGCAGCCGCGCGAAAATCGTCGCGGTGACCGGTTCGGTCGGCAAGACCACGACCAAGGAAGCGCTGCGCCATGTGCTGTCGGCGGTCGGCAAGGTGCATGCCTCGGCGCAGTCGTTCAACAATCATTGGGGCGTGCCCCTGACGCTGGCGCGCATGCCGGCCGATTGCGACTATGCCGTGTTCGAGATCGGCATGAACCATCCGGACGAGATCCGGCCCCTGGTCAAGATGGTGCGGCCGCATATCGCCATCATCACGCTGATCGCGGCTGCGCATCTCGGCTTCTTCCGCAACCTCGACGAGATCGCCATGGCCAAGGCCGAGATCTTCGAGGGGATCGAGCCCGAGGGCGCCGCGCTTCTCAATCGCGACGACGCGCGCTGGAAGCTGCTGGAAAAGATGGCGCGAGGGGCCGGCGTGGCCCACATCCTCGGCTTCGGCGAAAACGCGCGCTCGACCTTCAGGCTTATGAAGTGCGAACTCTACGCCGACCATTCGCGCATTATCGCCAGGATCGGCGGGGCGGATGTCGCCATACGCATTGGCGCGCCGGGCCGGCATATCGTCCAGAACGCGCTGGCGGTGCTGGGCGCTGCATATCTGGCGGGCGCTGACATGGAGAAGGTCGCGGCTGCATTCACTGACCTTTCGGCCGAGCGCGGCCGCGGCCGGCGTCACGTCCTGAGCCATCCGGATGGACCGATCACTCTGATCGACGAAAGCTACAACGCCAATCCCGCCTCGATGGGCGCGGCCATGGCGCTGCTCAACGCCACGCCGGTGTCGGGAGAGGGCAGGCGGATCGCCGTGCTGGGCGACATGCTGGAACTTGGCGAGCACTCGCGCAAGCTGCACGCCGCGCTTGCCAGTCTCATCGTCGGCACCGGTACGCACACGGTTTTCCTCGGCGGCCCCGAAATGCGAGCGCTCGCCGAGGCGCTGCCTGCCGGCGAGATCGAGACGCAGTACCGCACCGGCGCCGAGGAACTGAAGCCGCTGCTGCTTTCAGCGGTCAGGCCTGGCGACGTGGTGATGATCAAATCCTCGAAGGGCATCGGATTTTCGAAGCTGGTCGAGGCTCTGCTGGGCAGGTTTCCGCCTGAAGCAGCAGCCGACAAGGCGCAATAGCGGGTCCGGGGGACGCAAAACGCATGTTTACACTGCTCGTCGATTTCGCGGACAAGATTTCGTTCTTCAACGTCTTCCGCTACATCACCTTCCGCACCGGCGGCGCGCTGATCACCTCGGCGCTGATCGTCTTCATCTTCGGGCCGACCATCATCAACTCGCTGCGGCTGAGGCAGGGCAAGGGCCAGCCGATCCGTGCCGACGGGCCGCAGACCCATTTCAAGAAGGCCGGCACGCCGACCATGGGCGGGCTGATGATCCTGTCCGGCATCATCGTGTCGTCGCTTCTGTGGGCGAACCTCTCCAGCATCTATGTCTGGGTGGTGCTGCTGGTGACGCTGGGCTTCGGCTCGATCGGCTTCTACGACGACTATCTCAAGGTGACGAAGCAGTCGCATCTCGGCTTTTCCGGCAAGGCCCGCCTGGCGCTCGAATTCGTCATCGCAGGCATCGCCGCGTGGGCCATCATGCACAATGGCCAGCCGCCATTCTCGTCGTCGCTGACCTTTCCGTTCTTCAAGGAACTCATCATCAATCTCGGCTGGTTCTTCGTTCCGTTCTCCTGCTTCGTCATCGTCGGCGCAGGCAACGCGGTGAACCTGACCGACGGACTTGACGGCCTGGCGATCGTTCCGATCATGATCGCGGCAGCCTCCTTCGGCGTCATCGCCTATCTCTCGGGCAACGCGGTGTTCGCCGAATATCTGCAGATCCATTTCGTCCCGGGCACGGGTGAACTGGCGGTCGTGCTGGGCGCGGTCATCGGCGCAGGCCTCGGCTTCCTCTGGTTCAACGCACCGCCAGCCGCGATCTTCATGGGCGACACCGGTTCGCTGGCGCTGGGCGGTCTGATCGGCACCGTCGCGGTCGCCACCAAGCATGAGATCGTGCTGGTCATCGTCGGCGGCCTGTTCGTGCTCGAGATCATGTCCGTCATCATCCAGGTCGGCTACTTCAAGATGACCGGCAAGCGCGTGTTCCTGATGGCGCCGATCCATCATCATTTCGAAAAGCTCGGCTGGACCGAAAGCCAGGTGGTGATCCGTTTCTGGATCATCGCCGTGATCCTGGCGCTGGTCGGCCTGTCGACGCTCAAGCTGAGGTAGGCACGCCCGTGATCCCCGCCGCATCCTTCGCAGGCAAGCGCGTCTCGCTCTTCGGGCTGGGTGGCTCGGGCATCGCAACGGCCCGCGCCCTGATCGCCGGCGGGGCCGAGGTGCTCGCCTGGGACGACAATCCCGAAAGCGTCGCCAAGGCCGGCGCCGAAGGCATCCCGACCGGTGACCTGCGCGCCGCCGACTGGGGCCTGTTCTCGGCCTTCGTGCTTTCGCCCGGCGTGCCGCTCACCCATCCGAAACCGCACTGGACCGTGGAACTCGCGCGCGGCGCCGGCGTCGAGGTCATCGGCGACATCGAGCTGTTCTGCCGTGAGCGCATGCGGGCCGCGTCCTCGGCGCCCTTCATTGCCATCACCGGAACCAACGGCAAGTCGACGACCACGGCGCTGACGGCACACATACTGAACGCCGCGGGTCGCGACACGCAGATGGGCGGCAATATCGGCCGCGCGGTGATGACGCTCGACCCACCCGAGTCCAGCCGGCACTATGTCGTCGAATGCTCGTCCTACCAGATCGACCTCGCGCCCTCGATTAACCCGACGGCCGGCATACTGCTCAACCTGACGCCCGACCATCTCGACCGCCACGGCACCATGCAGCACTACGCCTCGATCAAGGAGCGGCTGGTTGCGGGCAGCGAGACCGCCATCATCGGCATCGACGATTCCTGGTGCGCGCAGATCGCCGACCGACTGGAGCGCGCCGGCCGCGAGGTGATCCGCATCTCCAAGCGACTGCCGTTGACCGATGGCTATTTCGCCGACGGCACCAATCTGATGGAGGCCGTGCACGGCCGCTACAGCCGCATCGCCTTTCTCGAGGGCATTGGCTCGCTGCGCGGACAGCACAATGCGCAGAACGCTCTGGCGGCGGTGACGGCCTGCCTGCGCGTCGGCCTCGAACTGGGCGAGATCCAGTCGGGGCTCGAGAGCTTCCCCGGCCTGGCGCACCGCATGGAACAGGTCGGCCGCAAGGGCCATGTGCTGTTCATCAACGATTCCAAGGCCACCAATGCCGACGCGGCCGCGCCTGCTCTGTCGAGCTTCCCGCGCATCTACTGGATCGCCGGCGGCCTGCCGAAAGAGGGCGGCATCGAGCCGCTGCGCGGCTTCTTTCCGCGCATTGCCAAGGCCTATCTGATCGGCGAGGCGGCGCCGGCCTTTTCGGCGACGCTCGGGGAGGCCGTGCCCTACGAAATCTCGGGCACGCTGGCGGCGGCGGTCGAGCATGCCGCGCATGACGCGGCGGCCGACGAGAGCGGCGAGGTGGTGGTGCTCTTGTCACCCGCCTGCGCCAGCTTCGACCAGTTCAAGAATTTCGAGGTGCGCGGCGAAGCCTTCAGGCAAGCCGCGAATGCTATCGAGGGTGTCAAGCCCATCGGAGGGGCACGATAATGCAGAGCCGTCTCGACAAAAGTCCCGTTTCCACCTGGTGGTGGACGATCGACCGCTGGTTCCTGGCCGCCTTCCTGTCGCTGATCGGGCTGGGCATCGTCCTGTCCTTCGCCGCCAGCCCGGCCGTGGCCGAGCGCATCGGCCTCGACAGCTTCCATTTCGCCACCAGGCAGATCATCTTCACCGTGCCGGCGCTGGGCGTCATGCTGGCGGTGTCCTTCATGGATGCGCGCCAGATCAGGCGCATGTCGCTGGTCGTGCTGTGCATCATGCTGCTGCTGATGGTGGCGGTCCTCTATGTCGGCGTCGAGGTGAAGGGCGCGCGGCGTTGGGTTTCGCTGGCAGGACTGTCGATCCAGCCGTCGGAATTCCTGAAGCCGGCCTTCGTCATCATCTGCGCTTGGCTGTTCGCCGAACACCGGCGCCAGCCGGACATTCCCGGCAACCTGTTCGCGATGCTGCTGCTGGCGCTGACGATCTCGCTGCTGGTGGCGCAGCCCGACCTCGGCCAGACCATGCTGGTGCTGGGCACCTGGGGCGTTATGTTCTTCATGGCAGGGTTGCCCTGGCTGTGGATCATCGTGCTGGGCGCGGCCGGCATAGGCGGCGTGTTCGCGGCCTATACGGTGTTTCCGCACGTGGCGCTGCGCATCGACAAGTTCCTCACCGGCGAGGGCGACACCTTCCAGGTCGACATGGGCCGCGAGGCGCTGATCAACGGCAGCTGGTTCGGCGTCGGACCGGGCGAGGGCACCGTCAAGCGCGTCGTGCCGGATGCCCATACCGACTTCGTCTTCTCGGTCGCCGGCGAGGAGTACGGGCTGATTATGTGCTTCTTCATCATGTCGATCTTCGCCTTCATCGTGCTGCGCGGCCTCAGCATCGCGCTCAAGGAGCAGGACGACTTCACCCGTTTCGCCATCGGCGGCCTGGTCACCATCTTCGGCCTGCAGTCGGCCATCAACATCTGCGTGAACCTGCAGCTCATGCCGGCAAAGGGCATGACGCTGCCCTTCATTTCCTATGGCGGCTCTTCGCAGATCGCCATCGCGCTTTCGATGGGCATCGTGCTGGCGCTGACGCGCAAGCGGCCCGAGCGGCGTAAGCAGATGGGCTTCGCGCTGCCGCAGCGGTCCGTGCCGGCGGAATGATGTCGAGGGGCGTCATTCTTCTCGCGGCCGGCGGCACGGGCGGACATCTGTTCCCTGCCGAGGCGCTGGCGCATGAGCTTGCCGCGCGCGGCTGGGCGGTGCACCTGGCGACGGACGACCGCGCCGAGCGGTTCGCCGGCCAGTTTCCCGCTGCTGCCATCCATCCCATCAAGTCGGCAACCTTGGGATCGAAGAACCCGGTGGCGCTGCTTGCCTCGTTCTGGCGCATCTGGAGCGGTGTCAGGCAGGCGTCCGCCGTGATCGGCAGGATCCGGCCGCAGGCGGTCGTCGGCTTCGGTGGCTACCCGACGCTGCCGCCACTTTACGCCGCCACGCGCCGCCGCGTGCCGACGATGATCCATGAGCAGAATGCGGTGATGGGGCGCGCCAACAGGGCGCTCGCCGCCCGCGTCGATGCCATCGCTGGCGGTTTTCTGCCGCAGGATGCGAGTTCCGCCGGCGCCAAGACGGTGACCACTGGAAATCCCGTGCGGCCGCAGGTGATCGAGGCAGCGAAGACGCCCTATGTCGTGCCCAGTGCCGGCCAGCCGTTCCGGCTGCTGGTGTTCGGCGGCAGCCAGGGCGCGCAGTTCTTTTCCGACGCCGTGCCGGCGGCGATCGCGCTGCTTCCCGAAGCACAACGCCGGCGGTTTTCGATAACGCAGCAGGCCCGCGCCGAGGATGTCGAGCGCGTCAAGGCAGCTTACGCGCGCCTCGGCATCGAGGCGGCGGTCTCGCCCTTTTTCACCGACATGGCCGCGCGCATCGCCGCCGCCCATCTGGTCATGTCGCGCTCCGGCGCCTCGACCGTGTCGGAGATCGCGGTGATTGGCAGGCCAGCGCTGCTGGTGCCTTATCCCCACGCGCTCGACCACGACCAGGCGGCGAACGCGGCGGCTCTCGCGGCGGCCGGCGGCGCGCAGGTGCATCCGCAGTCGACGCTCTCGCCGGAGCGGGTCGCGGCCTTGATCGGCGGGCTGATGGACGACCCGGCCCGGCTGGCGAGCATGGCGGCGGCGGCGCGCTCGGCCGGCAAGCCGGACGCCACGCGGTTGCTCGCCGATCTGACAGAGGCTATTGCGTCGAAAAAGACGGTCGCGGAATTCAGGAAGGAAAAGAACGCATGAAGATGCCGCGCACGATAGGGCTGGTGCATTTCATCGGCATTGGCGGCATCGGCATGAGCGGTATCGCCGAGGTCCTGCACAATCTCGGCTACAAGGTCCAGGGCTCCGACCAGTCCGACAGCGCCAATGTGCAGCGCCTTCGTGAGAAAGGCATCGAGTGCTTCGTCGGCCACAAGGCCGAAAACCTCGGCGATGCCGAGGTGGTCGTGGTCTCGACCGCGATCAAGAAGTCCAACCCGGAGCTGAAGGCCGCGCGCGAGAAGCTGCTTCCGATCGTGCGGCGCGCCGAGATGCTGGCCGAGCTGATGCGCTTCCGCCAGGCGGTGGCGATCGGCGGCACGCACGGCAAGACGACGACCACCTCCATGGTCGCGACATTGCTCGAGGCCGGCGGGCTCGACCCCACCGTCATCAATGGCGGCATCATCAACGCCTACGGCACCAATGCGCGCATGGGCGACGGCGAGTGGATGGTGGTCGAGGCAGACGAGAGCGACGGCACTTTCCTGAAGCTGCCGGCTGACATCGCCGTCGTCACCAATATCGATCCCGAACATCTCGACCACTACGGCAGCTTCGACAAGGTGCGCGAGGCGTTCCGTCAGTTCGTCGAGAACGTGCCGTTCTACGGCTTCGGCGTGATGTGCACCGACCATCCCGAGGTGCAGGCCCTGGTCGGCCGCATCGAGGACCGTCGCGTCATCACCTATGGCGAGAACGCGCAGGCCGACGTGCGCTTCACCAACCACCGCGTCGACGGTCCGGCCTCGGAGTTCGATGTCGTGATCCGCGATCGCAAGAGCGGCGGCGAGACGACGATCGCCGGCCTGCGCCTGCCGATGCCCGGCCGCCACAACGTCTCCAACGCCACGGCCGCGATCGCGGTGGCGCATGAACTCGGCCTTTCGGCTGAAGCGATCAAGAAGGGCCTGTCTTCCTTCGCCGGCGTGAAGCGCCGCTTCACCCACACAGGCTCGTGGAACGGCGTCGACATGTTCGACGACTACGGCCACCATCCGGTCGAGATCAAGGCGGTGCTGAAGGCGGCGCGTGGCGCCACCAAGGGTCGCATCATCGCTGTCGCCCAGCCGCATCGCTTCTCCCGTCTGCATGATCTGTTCGACGAATTCTCCGTCTGCTTCAACGACGCGGACACCGTGATGGTGGCGCCGGTCTACGCCGCCGGCGAGGAGCCGATCGACGGTGTGACGTCGGATGCGCTGGTGTCGCGCATCCGCGCCGGCGGGCACCGCGATGCCCGCTACATCCAGGGACCCGAGGCCATCGCGCCGATCGTTCGCGATCTGGCCAAGCCTGGCGACTTCGTCGTCTTCCTCGGCGCCGGCAACATCACCCAATGGGCCTACGCGTTGCCCAAGGAACTCGGCGGTACGCCGTCATGACGCGTGGCCAGGCCCTGATCGAGAAGCTGGGCGACCGGCTTGCCGGCCTGCGCGGCCGCATCACGCCCGATGCCGAGATGGACAAGATCACCTGGTTTCGCGCCGGTGGCCTGGCGGAAGCGCTGTTCCAGCCCGCCGACGAGGAAGACCTCGCCGCTTTCCTGCGCGCGGTGCCCGAGGAAATACCGCTCACTATAGTCGGCGTCGGCTCGAACCTGCTGGTGCGTGACGGCGGCATTCCGGGCTTCGTCGTCAGGCTGTCGGCCAAGGGGTTCGGCGAGGCCGAGGTCACCGGAACGACCTCGATCAGGGCGGGCGCCGCGACACCGGACAAGCGTGTGGCGGCGGTGGCCTACGAAGCCGGCATCGGCGGCTTCCACTTCTACCATGGCATTCCGGGCGCCATAGGCGGCGCGCTGAGGATGAATGCCGGCGCCAACGGCGTCGAGACGCGCGAACGCGTCGTCGAGGTGCGCGCGCTCGACCGCAAGGGCAACGCCCACACGCTCAGCAATGCCGACATGGGCTACGCCTATCGCCATTCGTCCGCGCCCGCCGGGCTGATCTTCACCTCGGCCCTCTTCGAGGGGCAGGTGCAAGACAAGGCCGAGATCAAGGCGGCGATGGATGCCGTGCAGAACCACCGCGAGACCGTGCAGCCGATCCGCGAGAAGACTGGCGGCTCGACCTTCAAGAATCCGGAAGGCACCTCGGCCTGGAAGGAGATCGACAAGGCGGGATGCCGGGGGCTGATGATCGGTGGCGCGCAGATGTCGCCGATGCATTGCAACTTCATGATCAACACCGGCACGGCGACCGGTTACGACCTCGAATATCTCGGCGAGACGGTGCGTGCACGGGTGCTGGAGAATTCGGGCATCCGGTTGCATTGGGAGATCAAGCGGCTCGGCAACTTCCGCCCCGGCCACGCCGTGCAGGAGTTCCTCGGGCAACTGCTCTAGAGCCTCGGTTTCCGCGCGGCGTCTTCGCGTGGCGCACCGGAAAGCGCCGCGGCATTTCAATTCCGCCAAATCCGCGCGACGCCCCAGCGATCTCGCCTGGGCGCGCGGTGCGTGTTCGGCCGGAAACGGCGCCCTTTGCTTCATGCATCACATGAAGAACGGGCGCCCGGATCGCAGGTGCCGCCGCGTCGATGCCGATCAACTTTTCGATCATTTTCACGGAAAGTGAATCTCTCGGAATCATAAGCACTTGTCACGGAATCAACTCTCTGATTCTTTACTCCCAAGCGTTTCCTGTTGAGTCGTTTGAACGTGTTTCCTCGGTGCCCCTCCCGGGTTGCTCCGCAGGGTTCGGACTTGTCCACGGGAAGCCTTGGGGATTCGGGGCGAAGTGTTCGGATTGTTGTGTGCGCGTGATCCTGTTGGAGAACGAGCGGCTCTTCGATTCATGCTCGATGCAGGCCCGCCGTGAGAGGGATGACGGGAAAGATGAAAAACAAGCATGTGGCCGTCTTGCTGGGTGGTTTCTCGTCCGAGCGGCCTGTGTCCCTGTCGTCCGGAAATGCCTGCGCCGCCGCGCTCGAGGCGGAGGGCTATCGCGTCACCCGGGTTGATGTGGGGCGTGACGTCGGCTCCGTGCTTGCCGAGCTGAAGCCCGATGTCGCCTTCAACGCGCTGCATGGTCCTTTCGGCGAGGACGGCACCGTTCAAGGCGTTCTCGAATTCCTCGGCATTCCCTACACCCATTCTGGCGTTCTCGCCTCCGCGCTCGCCATGAACAAGGAGCAGGCCAAGAAGATCGCCAAGGCGGCGGGCATTCCGGTCGCGGAATCGCGTGTCGTCAACCGCTTCGCCGTCCAGAACACGCACCCGATGAAGCCGCCCTATGTGGTGAAGCCGGTCAATGAGGGATCGAGCTTCGGCGTCGTCATCGTGCATGAAGGGCAGTCGCATCCGCCTCAGCTGATCGGTTCGCCGGAATGGAAGTACGGCGACACCGTGATGGTCGAGCGCTACGTCCATGGGCGTGAGCTGACCTGCGCCGTCATGGGCGATGTCGCGCTTGGCGTCTGCGAGATCATTCCGACGGGGCATTCCTTCTACGACTACGATTCAAAATATGTGCCTGGCGGCTCAAAGCACGAATGCCCCGCGAAAGTTTCACCGAATATTTACCAAAAGATACAAACACTGGCTCTGAAGGCTCACCAAGCGATCGGCTGCCGCGGGGTTTCCCGGTCGGACTTCCGTTACGACGACCGTCACTCCGAAAACGGCGAGATTGTCTGGCTCGAGGTTAACACTCAGCCCGGCATGACGCCGACGTCCCTGGTGCCCGAAATCGCCGCGCAAGCGGGGCATTCGTTCGGTGAGTTGTTGAGTTGGATGGTGGAGGACGCTTCGTGTCTGCGTTGAAATGGGGGCAAGGCGGGAGGAGGGGCACGGCTGGGCCGTCGCTGTTCGGCCTGACGTTGTCTTTCGACCATTTCGTGCTGCCTCGCATGCTTCGCCGCCCCATGCGCATGCTGGGCCGTCTGGGTGAGGGCGAGTTTAGGGCGCCGCCTTTCTCGGCCGCCATCCTATCGGCTTCGCTGCTGGCGCTTGCGAGCGCCTATGGCTCCTATGTCGGCGGGCATGCCGACGGCATCATCCAGAGCGTCACCGCCCGCACCGGCTTCGCCGTCGACCAGGTCAAGGTGGTCGGCAATCACGAGACGTCCGAGATCGACATACTGGACCGGCTGCAACTCGACGGCTGGACCTCGCTGATCGGCTTCGATGCCGAGGCCGCGCGCCAGCGTATCGCCACGCTGCCCTGGGTCGAGGTTGCTGCGGTCCGCAAGGTCTATCCGCACACGCTGGAGGTCCGGGTCGACGAGCGTGAACCCTTCGCGCTGTGGCAGCAGGGCAGCGAGGTTTCCGTCATCGAGCGGTCCGGCACGGTGATCGCGCCATTCTCGGGCGGCAAGCAGGCTCTGCTGCCGCTGCTCGTCGGGGTCGGCGCGCCGGCCAAGGCGCCGGACTTCCTCGCCAAGGTCGAGAAATATCCGGAACTCGCCTCGCGGGTGAAGGGCTATATCCGCATCGGCGAACGCCGCTGGGACCTGAAGCTGGACAACGGCATCACGATCAAGCTGCCCGAAGCCGATGAGGATCAGGCGCTCGCCAGCCTCGTCAAGATGGATCGAAACAACAGCCTCCTGACGCGTGACATCGCGGCCGTCGACATGCGGCTTCCCGACCGGCTCGTGGTCGAGCTTTCGGCGGAAGCGGCGACGCAGCGCCAGGCGGCCCTGAACGAAAAACCGAAGCTGGCGAAGCGCAAGCCGGAGACAAAGATATGAGCTGGCTTGGCGGTCATGGCGATGGCTCTTCGCGCCGATCCGGTACCCTGACGGTGCTGGATGTCGGCTCGAACAAGGTCTGCTGCATGGTGGCCAAGCTGAAGCCGTGCGATGACGGCAAGCTGTTGCGCGGCCGCTCCCATCGCATCCAGGTGATCGGCATCGGCCACCAGAAGTCGCAGGGCGTGAAGTCGGGCGTGGTGGTCGATCTCGACCGCGCCGAGCATGCCATACGTCTCGCCGTCGACGCCGCCGAGCGCATGGCCGGCCTTACGGTCGATTCGCTGATCGTCAATATTTCCGCCGGCAGGCTGCGCAGCGATTCCTTCGCCGCCACCATCAATCTGGGTGGTCACGAGGTCGACGAGGCCGACATCAAGCGCGTGCTGGCCGTGGGCGCCAAGCAGGCGCTGAGAAGCGAGCGCGACGTGATCCATTCGCTGCCCGTCGCCTTCTCACTCGATGCCGAACGCGGCGTGCGCGACCCGCGCGGCATGGTCGGCGACCAGCTCGGCGTCGACATGCACGTGCTGACGGGCGACGCCGCGCCGCTGCGCAATCTGGAACTCTGCATCAATCGCTCGCACCTTTCGGTCGAGCGCATGGTGGCCACGCCCTATGCCAGCGGCCTGGCGTCGCTGGTCGACGACGAACTGGAGTTGGGCGCGGCCTGCATCGACATGGGTGGCGGCACCACGACCATCTCGGTGTTCTCGGAAGGCAAGTTCGTGCACGCCGATGCGATCGCCATCGGCGGCAACCACGTGACCCTCGACCTTGCCAAGGGGCTGTCGACCTCGCTCGATGCCGCCGAGCGTCTCAAGGTCATGCACGGATCGGCGCTGCCCGGCAGCGCCGACGATCGCGATCTGATTTCGGTCCATCCTGTCGGCGACGAGGGCGATGTTCCGCTGCAGATCCCGCGCTCGGTGATGACGCGCATCGTGCGCGCCCGCATCGATGAAACCCTCGAACTACTGCGCGACCGGCTGAACAAGTCCGGCTACGGCAATGCCGTGGGCAAGCGCGTCGTGCTTACCGGTGGCGCCAGCCAGCTTGCCGGCTTGCCGGAAGCCGCTCGCCGCATCCTCGGGCGCAATGCCCGCGTCGGTCGCCCGCTCGGCGTGGCGGGCCTGCCGGAAGCGGCCAAGGGGCCTGCTTTCTCGACCCCGGTCGGATTGCTGATCTACCCGCAGATGGCGAGTTTCGAGAGCCATGCTGTGAAGGGAATTTCCGGTCTCAAGATGACCGGAACTGGTGGAAAACTGCATCGCATGAGTCAGTGGTTGAGAGACAGTTTCTAGTTGACGGGGACAGCCCCAAAGCGGCCGCGGCGGCGAAGCGGCGGGAAAGGCAAAGGACGAACACTATGACCATCAATCTGAAAAAGCCGGACATTACCGAGCTTAAGCCGCGCATCACCGTCTTCGGTGTCGGCGGCGGCGGCGGCAATGCGGTCAACAACATGATCACCGCCGGTCTGCGCGGCGTCGAGTTCGTGGTGGCGAACACCGACGCGCAGGCGCTGACGATGTCGAAGGCGGAGCGGTTGATCCAGCTCGGCGCGCACGTCACCGAGGGGCTCGGTGCCGGGTCGCAGCCGGAGGTCGGACGCGCGGCCGCCGAGGAGTGCATCGACGAGATCATCGATCACCTGACCCACACCCACATGTGCTTCGTCACCGCAGGCATGGGCGGCGGCACCGGCACGGGCGCCGCCCCGGTGGTTGCCCGCGCGGCACGCGAAAAGGGCATCCTCACCGTCGGCGTGGTCACCAAGCCGTTCCATTTCGAGGGCCAGCGCCGCATGAAGACGGCCGACATGGGCATCGAGGAACTGCAGAAGTGCGTCGATACGCTGATCGTCATTCCCAACCAGAACCTGTTCCGGCTGGCCAATGACAAGACCACCTTCGCCGACGCCTTCGCGATGGCCGACCAGGTGCTCTATTCCGGCGTCGCCTGCATCACCGACCTGATGGTCAAGGAAGGCCTGATCAACCTCGACTTCGCCGACGTCCGCTCGGTGATGCGCGAGATGGGCAAGGCGATGATGGGCACCGGCGAGGCTTCGGGCGAGGGCCGCGCGATGGCCGCCGCCGAGGCCGCCATCGCCAACCCGCTGCTCGACGAGACCTCGATGAAGGGCGCCAAGGGCCTGCTGATCTCCATCACCGGCGGTCGCGACCTCACCCTGTTCGAAGTCGACGAAGCCGCGACCCGCATCCGCGAGGAGGTCGACCAGGACGCCAACATCATCCTCGGCGCCACCTTCGACGAAGAGCTCGAGGGCGTGATTCGCGTCTCCGTCGTGGCGACGGGCATCGACAAGTCGGCGGCCGAAATCGCCGCCGCTCCGATCTCGATCCGCGCCGCGCAGCCGCAGCAGAAGCCGGTCAGCCGCCCGGCGGCCGTCGTCGAGAGCCGCCCGGCGCCCGTGCAGCAGCCTGTCTACGAGCAGCGCGCCGCCATAGATCCGGTCGCGGAGGCGATCCAGCAGGCTGAAGCCAATGCCGCCGCGATGGCCCAGCACGCCCGTCCGGCGCCGGTGGCGCATGACGAGTTCCGTCCGCAGAGCAAGATCTTCCAGGCTCCGCCGCAGCCCCAACCTCAGCCGCAGCCGATCGCTCAGCCCGTCGTGCAGCAGGTGATGCAGCCGGCGCCGCAGCCGCGCGAAGTGTTCCAGCATCGCGAGGCGCCGCAGCCGGTTGCCATGGCGCCGCAGCGCATGCCGCGCGTCGAGGACTTCCCGCCGCTGGTCAAGGCCGAGGTTGATGCCAAGAGCGGCTCGGTCGGTCATGACAATGGCGGCCCGATGGGCCTGCTGCGCCGCCTGAAGGACGGCCTGACCCGTCGCGAGGAGGAGCCTGCCCGCCTGCAGCCGGCCCAGCCGCGCGAACCGAAGCTGCGCCAGGCTCCGCCGGAAGTGCGCCGCCTCGCCAGCCAGGATTCGCAGCTCTACGCGCCGCGCCGCGGCCAGCTCGACGATCAGGGCCGCCTGACGCCGCAGACCAGGGCGACTCACGACGACGATCAGCTCGAGATCCCGGCCTTCCTGCGCCGGCAGGCGAACTGAGCTGTTAACGTGATGTAACAATTGTTAACAGGCGAGCAAGAAATTGTTCGCCTGTTAACGTAAAAAGCGCTTTTGAAACAAAGCCTTATGATGTGTTCCGGACGAGGGTTCGCGGTTACAAAGAGTAAGAAACCGTGATTTGGAGTCTCCCTGCCGGACCATTATCTTCCCGACCGACCGACGTCGGTTTGCCGGGATTTTCGGGGAAGTGGCCCTGCCTGCCGATTGAATCAAGAGCCGCAGCTTTGGGGTTGGAGAAGCGGACCTAGGCAGTTTAGGGCTATGGGGATTGTCTTGCACGACTACCAGACGACAGTGAAGACGCGCGCGGCGCTTACGGGCACCGGCGTTCACAGCGGCAAGGAAGTTTCCATCCACTTTCTCCCCGCCGATGCCGATACCGGCATCGTTTTCCACCTTTCCAAGGACGGCGAACCCGCCGGCGAGTTCCGCGCCCTCGTTTCCGAGGTTGGCGCCACCGACCTGTGCACCATGCTGGGCGATCCTGCAGGCGAGCACATCGCCACGGTCGAGCATATCATGGCCGCCGTGTTCGGGTTGGGCATCGACAACCTGATTATCGAGATCGACGGTCGTGAAGTGCCGATCCTCGACGGCAGCGCGGCTGCCTTCGTCGAGGCCTTCGATGCCGCAGGCATCGAGGTTCTCCCGGTCAAGCGCCGCTACATCAGGGTGCTGAAGCCGGTTCGCATCGAGAACGGCGCGTCCTGGGCCGAATTCCGCCCCTATGGCGGTACCCGTTTCGAGGTCGAGATCGACTTCGAGAGCCCGGCCATCGGCCGTCAGCTTTTCGCATCGGACATCAGCGCCGACATCTTCCGTCGCGAAATCGCGCGTGCCCGCACCTTCGGCTTCATGAAGGATGTGGAGCGGCTTTGGGCGGCCGGTTATGCGCTCGGCTCCTCGCTCGAGAATTCGCTGGTCATCGGCGACGACGACCGCGTCATCAACATGGGCGGGCTGCGCTACCCCAACGAATTCGCGCGCCACAAGACGCTGGACGCGATGGGCGACCTGGCGCTTGCCGGCGCGCGCTTCATCGGCTGCTTCCGCTCCTATCGCGGCGGCCATCGACTGAATGCGGCGGCGCTTCGCCGCCTCCTGTCGGACCGCTCGGCCTTCGAGATCGTCGAGACGACGCGCCGCGAGCGCGGCCGTACCGCCGAGATGAACGCCGTCAACGCGCCGGTCTACGCTCCCTGGACGATCTGAGCTCAGCCGGAGCATTTCGTTGCCCTGCCGAATCGGCGGGGCGATGGGGCGTCACAAGGCATGGCGGCTACGGGGCTCTTCTCCCGTTTCAGGGTCGGCGCATGTTGCATGAATACATCACCGGCAGCTCAAATCGCATGGATATTCGGCTGGCCCCGAGCCGCCACAAAAATGTGCGATTGGCCGTCGATAGCGTTGCCGGGCAAGGCGATTATGGTTTATGGCTGCTGCCGTTGATTAATGCATGCTGCCTAAAAGAGGGTGCCGGGTTTTGGGACAGCGGCATGCAACGCGCATCAAGTAGCGCCGAAAGGGCGGAATTCAATCATGTTCATCAAGCGAGCTGATCAGTCGAAGGCGTCGCGCAGCGCGGCTCTTGTCGCGCTTTCGGTGGTCATTCCGACGCTCTCCCTGACGGCGTGCATGTCCTCGGAAAAGGACATCAACCTGTCGACCTATGTCGATCAGACCGAGCCGGCCGACGTGCTCTACAATGAGGGTCTGGCCAACCTCAATGCCGGACGCCTGCAGGAAGCGAGCCGCAAGTTCGACGCTGTCGACCGGCAGCATCCGTATTCCGAGTTCGCGCGCAAATCGATGGTGATGGGTGCTTTCGCCAACTACCGGCAGGGCAATTACGACGACGCCATCGGCTCCGCCAAGCGCTACCTGGCTCTCTATCCGTCGACCGACGACGCGGCCTATGCCCAGTATATCATCGGCCTCAGCTATTACCGTCAGATCAAGGACGTCACGCAGGACCAGAAGGAAGCGCGCCAGACCGTCCAGACGATGCAGGACCTGATCACTCGCTGGCCCAAATCCGAATATGTCGCCGACGCCAACGAGAAGATCCGCTTCGCCACCGACCAGCTCGCCGGCAAGGAGATGCAGATCGGCCGCTACTATCTCGAGCGCCGCGAATACATCGCCTCCGTGAAGCGTTTCCGCAACGTCGTCGAGAACTACTCCAGCACCCGTCACGTCGAGGAGGCGCTGGCGCGTCTGACCGAAGCCTATTATGCGATGGGCCTGACCTCAGAGGCGCAGACGGCCGCCGCGGTGCTCGGCACCAACTATCCGGACAGCCAGTGGTACAAGGACTCCTACAAGCTCCTGCAGAGCAACGGGCTCCAGCCGCGCGAGAATTCCGGATCGTGGCTTTCCAAGGCCGGGAAGCTCATCACCGGCGCCTAGAGCCGGATGATTTCAGGTCCTATCGACCTGAAATCTGAATCCGTCTCTAAATCAAAGAGATAGAGCATGATGTCACCCGAAAACCGCTTCACACTTTTCGGCATCATGCTCTAGAGCCGAGGAACGGAGCATGATGTCGCCGGAAAACCGGTTCGAGCTTTTCGGCAGCGAGCTCCAGAAGCGGGACGCGTAAAGTGGAACCAGGCATCCCGCGCTGTTTTTCCGACTTAGCCGCCTTCGTGCGACGCCAGGTGTTTCCGCCTGGCTGCAAAGCGCACTGAGCAGCGTGTCGCCATGCTCTCCAGGCTGTCGATCCGCGATATCGTCCTGATCGAGAAGCTGGACATCGACTTCTCGCCCGGCCTCTCCGTGCTGACCGGCGAGACCGGTGCCGGCAAGTCCATCCTGCTCGATGCGCTGTCGCTGGCGCTCGGCGCGCGCGGCGATGCCTCGCTGGTTCGGCATGGCGCGACGCAGGGGCAGGTGACGGCCGTCTTCGATGTCCCCGCCAATCATCCCGCGCGCATGCTGCTCGCCGAGAATGCCATCGACGATGATGGCGATCTCATCCTGCGCCGCCTGCAGACGGCCGACGGGCGCACCCGCGTCTTCGTCAACGACCAGCCTTCCAGTGTGACGCTGATGCGCGATATTGGCCGGGCGCTGGTCGAGATCCACGGCCAGCACGACGAGCGCGCCCTGGTCGATCCGGGTGCTCATCGCGACGTGCTGGACGCGTTCGGCGGGCATATGGGCGCCGTGCGCTCCACCGGCGAGGCCTGGCGCCACTGGCGGGCCTGCGAGCAGGAACTGTCGCGCCACCGCGCAAGGGTGGAGGCCGCCGCGCGCGAGGCAGACTATCTGCGCGCCGCCGTCGCCGAACTCAGCAAGCTCGATCCGCAGCCGGGCGAGGAGAGCGAACTGGCTGAACTGCGGGCGCAGATGATGCGAGCCGAGAAGATCGCTTCCGAAATCCATGACGCGCAGGACGTGCTGTCGGGCCCGTCCTCACCGCTGCCGCAACTGGCGAGCCTGCTCAGGCGGCTGCAGCGCAAGGCCGGCGAGGTGCCGGGCCTGCTCGACGATGTCGTGAAGTCGCTGGACGAGGCGATGATCTCGCTCGACGCGGCGCAGTCGGGCGTCGAGACGGCACTGCGCGCCACCGAATACGATCCGCAGCGCCTGGAGAAGGCGGAGGAGAGGCTGTTTGCGCTGCGCGCCGCTTCGCGCAAGCACAATGTCGCCGTCGACGACCTGGCGCGGCTGCGCGATACGATGGTGGCCGACCTTGCCGACCTCGATGCCGGCGAGGAGCGCCTGCACGGGCTGGAAAAGCAGGCGGCGGCCGGCCGCGAAGCCTACGATATTTCCGCCGCCCAGCTTTCCTCGTTGCGCCATGCGGCGGCGACCGGGCTGGCCAAGGCGGTCATGGCGGAACTGCCGGCGCTCAAGCTCGAACGGGCCGAGTTCATCGTGGAGATGAAGAGCGCTTCCGAAAGCCGCATGGAAGAGGGCATCGACCAGATCGAGTTCTGGGTGCGGACCAACCCCGGTACAAGGCCTGGGCCGATGATGAAGGTCGCTTCCGGCGGCGAGCTGTCGCGCTTCCTGCTGGCGCTCAAGGTGGCTCTGGCCGATCGCGGCTCGGCGCCGACCCTGGTGTTCGACGAGATCGATACGGGTGTCGGCGGCGCGGTGGCCGACGCCATAGGGCAGCGGCTGGCGCGGCTGTCGAAGCGCGTGCAGGTGCTGTCGGTCACCCATGCGCCGCAGGTGGCGGCGCGCGCCACGACGCATTTCCTGATCGCCAAATCAGGCGGCGCCGATCGCGTCGCGACCGGCATCGCCGAGATGGATCGAACGGCGCGCCAGGAAGAGATCGCGCGCATGCTGGCCGGCGCCACCATCACCGACGAGGCGCGCGCCGCCGCCGAGCGGCTGCTGCGCGAAAACACCTCGGCCCCCTGAAAGAAACGGCGCTCCCAGTCGGTGTCAGTTGATGGCGCTATCGCGTTGTCGCGACGTGCTTTCCTCAGAATCTGGCTCCCTCGAATCCGAAAGCTGATTTATTGTCGCCGTCCTCGCGCGCCCGGACGGGCACGTGGCGCTGTGATGCAAATGCGGGTGTGGAACCAATGTCCGAAAAAACAGTCGACGCCCTCACCGAAAACGAGGCCGAGGCCGAGCTCGAGCGCCTGGCCATGGAAATTGCCGAGCACGACCGGCGCTATCACACCGAGGACGCGCCGATCATTTCGGACGCCGACTATGATGCGCTGACGCGGCGCAACCTCGCCATCGAGCAGCGCTTCCCGCATCTGGTGCGCGAGGATTCGCCCTCGCGCCGGGTCGGCGCGCCGCCAGCGGAAGGCTTTGCCAAGGTACGGCATGCGGTTCCCATGCTGAGCCTGGCCAAGGCCTATACCGATGAGGACGTGGCCGATTTCATCGAGCGCGGCCGGCGCTTCTTCGACCGCGACAAGGACCTCGACATTGCTTTCACGGCCGAGCCCAAGATCGACGGGCTGTCGGCCTCGCTGTGCTACGAGAACGTCGTGTTCGTGCAGGGCGCGACGCGCGGCGACGGGACGGTGGGCGAGGATATCACCGCCAATCTCAGGACGATCGCCGACATTCCGGCGCGGCTGGCAGGCTCCGGCTGGCCCGAGATCATCGAGATCCGCGGCGAGGTCTACATGACCTACGCCGAGTTCGAGGCGCTGAAGCAACGCTCGGCGGCGGCCGGTGGCCAGGATTACGTCAATCCGCGCAACACGGCGGCGGGATCGCTGCGGCAGAAGGATCCGTCCGTCACCGCCAGCCGCAATCTGAAGTTCTTCGCCTATGCGTGGGGCTACACGACGGAAGATCCGGCACCGACCCAGTACGACGCCGTGCGTAAATTCAGCGACTGGGGCTTCAAGATCAGTCCGCTAATGGTGCGGGCGAAATCGGCCGACGAGCTGATCGCGCACTACCATCGCATCGAGGAACAGCGCTCCTCGCTGGGCTACGATATCGACGGTGTCGTCTACAAGGTCGACCAGCTCGAACTGCAGCGCCGCTGGGGCTTCGTCACCGGCGAGCCGCGCTGGGCCGTCGCGCACAAATTCCCCGCCGAGCAGGCGATGACGACAGTGGAGAAGATCGACATCCAGGTCGGCCGCACCGGAACGCTGGCGCCGGTGGCGCGGCTGGCGCCGGTGACGGTCGGCGGCGTGGTGGTGGAGAACGTCACGCTGCACAACGAGGACTACATCAAGGGGCTCGACAGCACGGGCCAGCCGATCCGCGAAGGCAACGATATCCGCATCGGCGATACGGTCGTGATCCAGCGGGCAGGGGACGTCATCCCGCAGATCGTCAGCGTCGTCATCGACAAACGCCCCGCCAATGCGGTGCCGTATGAATTCCCGCACACCTGCCCTGTCTGCGGCTCGCCGGCGACGCGAGAGATCAACGAGAAGACCGGCAAGGAGGATTCGCGCCGGCGCTGCACCGGCGAGCTGATCTGCCCGGCGCAGGCGGTGGAGGGCTTGCGCCATTTCGTGTCGCGCGGCGCCATGGACATAGACGGCCTGGGCGCGGAGAACATCGACCTGTTCTTCAATGCCGGGCTGATCAAAACCGCCGCCGACATCTTCACGCTCAAGGAGCGCAGGCCAGCCGTCACCATGGCGTTGGCAGAGCGGCGGGAAGAGCAGGCGAAGCTGCGCGAGGCTGCCTCCGGCAAGACACGCAAGAATGTGCGCAGCGCGGAGGACCGCAACTACGAGGGGCTCGACAAGCTCTTCGCAGCCATCGATGCTCGCCGCGAGCCGGAACTCGACCGCTTCATCTTCGCGCTCGGCATCCGCCATATCGGCGAAACGACGGCCGCGGTGCTGGCGCGCACCTTCTCGACAATGGAGGAACTGATCCGCGTCGGCAAGGAGACGGCCAAGGCCGAAGACCCGCATACGGTGTTCCCCTCGGTCAACGGCATCGGCGACACGGTGATCGGGGCGCTGCGCGACTTCTTCGGCAATGAACGCAATGACGACGTGCTCGACGCCTTGCTCGGCCAGGTACGGCCGAAGCCCTATGTCGTCACCGTCTCGGCCGACAGCGAGGTGGCCGGCAAGACGATCGTCTTCACCGGCTCGCTGGAGAAGATGACGCGTTCCGAAGCCAAGGCCATGGCCGAGCGCCTCGGCGCCAAGGTGGCGGGTTCGGTTTCGGCCAAGACTGACCTTGTCGTGGCTGGTCCCGGCGCGGGTTCGAAGCTCAAGGTCGCCAGCGAGCTCGGCATCGAGGTGATTGACGAGGACACCTGGCTGCAGCGGGTCGGCAAGTCGTGACCGGGGGCGTGTTCAAGGGGTTTGGCCCGAAAGCCATTCCGTTTCTCAAGGCGCTCGATTTCCACCAGAGCCGGGAATGGTTCCAGGAAAACCGCGACCTTTACGAACAGGAACTGCGGGAGCCGTTCGGCGATCTCGTCGAGACGCTCACCACGCGCTTCGCCGAAGCCGGTCTCGGGCTGAAGGGCGACCGCAAGCGGTCATTGTTCCGCATCAACCGCGACGTGCGCTTCTCCAAGGACAAGCGCCCTTACAACCGCCATCTGTCGGCGATCCTGTCGCCCGACGGCACCAAGATGGAACAGGGCGTCTTCTACGTCCACATCGGCCTTGAGGGGTGCTTTGCTGGCGTCGCCTGGTGGCAGCCCGAACCGGCGCTGATGCTGGCGTTGCGCCAGGCCATCGCGACACGGCCGGACCGATTTCGCGCCATGGTGAAGGCGTTGGCAAAAAATGGCCTGAAGCTCGATGGCGACGGAGCGATGAAGCGTACGCCGCGTGGCTTCGAGCAGGTCGCCGACGACGATCTCGTCGCCGCCATCCGCAACCGCCATTTCCTGGTTCGCCACGTCATCGATCCAGCCGGGATTCATGACGCGACGCTGGTCGACGAACTGGTCGATTTCACCAGCCGCGCCAGGCCACTGCTCGACTGGGGCAGGGCGATCGAAGGCAGGGTCGCGGCATCCTGATGCCGGGCGCATTTGCCGTCGCGTGAACGGTGGGATGCGCCAGGCTTTCTTGTTCCCGCGGAACCGCGGCAAATCCCGGGATTTGCCGGGATTTCGTTACATCCGCATCAGGAGGCCGCCATCGACGGCAAGTTCGATGCCGGTGATGTAGCTCGCGGCGTCGGAGAGCAGGAAAAGCGCGGCATTGGCCATGTCCTGGGGCGTGCCGATGCGGCCGAGCGGCGCGTAGCCGGCCACGGCGGCGCGTTTCTCTTCCGTGTCCCAACGGGCCTGCAGCGGGGTCAGCGCCATGCCCGGGCAGATGGCGTTGGAGCGGATGCGCTCGGCGGCGAGCTGCATGGCCAGCGATTTTGACAGCGCGCAGACGCCGGCCTTCGAGGCCTGGTAGGCATCCTGCGGGTTGGGGTCGCCGCGATACCACTGGATGGTGGAGAAATGCACCATAGCGCCGCCACGTCCGCCGGCGCGCATGTGCGGGACGACCGCGCGCGCCGTGTGCACGAAGGACTTCAGATTGATGTTGAAGACGTCGTCCCAGACGTCCAGATCCATTTCCAGCGCCGACTTGTCGCGGCCGAACCACAGCACGCCGGCGACATTGGCGAGATAGTCGATGCCGCCGCGCTCGCGTCCCGCGGCGCCGACGACCTCCTCGACAAAACCGGCGTCGGTCAGGTCGCCCTGCGCGAAGGTGAGGCGATCATCGTAGGAGGCAAGCGAGGCCGGCTTGGCCTTGACGTCGATGGCGGTGACCGAGGCGCCGGCCTCGAGCAGCGAAAGCGCGATCTGCTCGCCCATGCCGCCGCCTGCGCCGGCAACCACCGCATGCCTGCCGGTGAAATCAAAAACGACCATCAGTCTCCCCTCATTGCTGGCGCGAAAGCGCATGATGGCCGGACAATAGGGGCAGGTAGAAAATCCATCAAGCGGTATTAGAAAAAATTTGCCAAAATGGAAAATCTGGATATCGTGCCCGGCTGACGACCTTTTCCTTCCAGATGGATTGCATCGCCATGAACCTGCGTACCGACGTCCGCACCTTCTCCGTGACCTCTCCTGTCGACGGCTCGACCTACATCACGCGTCCCTATGCCGACGGCGCCACGATCGAGGCGGCGCTGAAGCGCGCTCGCGCCGCGCTGCCGTCCTGGCGGCGCATGCCGCTGGCCGACCGGCTGGCCATCCTGCTGCGCTTCGGCGAAGAGATGAAGGCGAGGGCGGTGCCGCTGGCGGAGATGGTGGCCTGGCAGATCGGCCGCCCGCTGTGGCAGGCCGACGAGACGCCGCGCCTTGCTCTCGTCGGGCAACTCCTGGCCGATGTTGCGCCGGAAGCGCTGGCCGATGCGGCCTATCCCTCGGAGGAAGGCATTCGCCGCTATGCCCGGCCGGTGGCTGGCGGCCTGCACCTTTCGATCTGCGCCTGGAACTATCCGACCGCCATGATCGGCTATCTCGTGACCTCGCCGCTGGCGGCCGGCAATGTCGTGATCTTCAAGCATTCTCCGCAGACGCCGCTGATCGCCGAGCAGGCCGAGGAGGCTTTCCGCGCCGCCGGTGGACCTGAGGGCGTATTCCAGAGCCTGCATCTCGATCATGCCGACGCCGAACGGCTGATCGCCTCCGGCGCGTTCAACGCCGTCAACTTCATAGGCTCGGTCAATGGTGGCCGGCGCGTGCACGCCGCCGCCGCCGGCACCTTCACCCAGGTCCATCTCGAGCTCGGCGGCAAGGATCCAACCTATGTGCGCTCGGATGCCGATCTGGAGAAAGCCGTTCCGCTGATAGCGGAGGGCACCTATTCCAACGCCGGCCAGTCCTGCTGCTCGGTCGAGCGCATCTATGTCGACCGCTCGATACATGACCGCTTCGTGGACGCGCTGGTCGCCGAGACGGCGAAATGGACCATCGGCCACCCGATCGAGGAGAAGCCCATGGTCGGGCCCGTGGTGCGGGCAAGCGCGGCCGACACGATCCGCGGGCTGACCGATCAGGCTGTGCGGGCAGGCGCCCGCCGCCTGATGCCGCAGGACGCCAGGGCGGCGGCGCTCGGTGCCGCCTACGTCCAGCCGGAAGTGCTCGCCGGGGTCGACCATGGCATGCAGATCATGCGCGACGAGCTGTTCGGACCGGTCGCCTGCGTCCAGGCCGTCGACAGCGACGAACAGGCCGTTAGCCTCATGAACGACAGCGATTTCGGCCTCAGCGCCTCCATCTGGACGCGCGATGTCGAGCGCGGCGTGGCGCTGCTCGACGAGGTCGAGGCCGGCACGGTCTACCTCAACCGCTGTGACCATGCCGACCTTTACCTGCCATGGGGCGGCGTGAAGAACTCCGGGTTGGGCCGCACCAACGGGCGCTCGGGCCTTACCGAAGCAACGGCTGCGAAGGCGTACCATGTCCGTTCGATCATCGCTTGAGCCGGCATACGCCGCGCTGGGCCTCAACGGGCTCGACGCCGCGGCCATCGCCGCGCTGGCGGATGCCGGCATCGAGCGGCTCCTGGTAGGGGCGGACAGCCCCTACCTGCTGATCGCCGAACATGCCGGCAACATCGTGCCGGCGCCGTGGCGCGATCTCGGCCTTGCCGCGCCTTATCTGGAGACGCATTTCGCCGTCGATATCGGCATCGACGCGCTGACCCGGCGGCTGTCGGAAGGGTTGCAGGCGCCGGCCGTCATTGCGCATTATTCGCGCCTGTTCCTCGACTACAACCGTCCGGCCGGCGAATGGGATTTCATGCGTCCCGATCTCGGCGGCATCCCGGTGCCCGGCAATCTCGATGTCGACGCGGCCGATGCTTCGCTGCGCCGACAGGTCGGCTGGGCGCCGCTCGAACAGGCGATCGTCGAAGCCGCGAAGGGCAGGCGGGCGCTGGTGTCGGTGCATTCCTTCACGCCGGTCATGGGTGGCGTTCGCCGCGACGTCGACATCGGCGTGCTGTGGCGCGAGCCGTCGGCCTTCGTTGGTTCGGTGCTGGAGGACCTTCAAGAGCGCGGCGCGCGGGCCGGCTTCAGGATCGGCGATAACGCCCCCTACGACTGGCGCCAGGCTGTAGGCTACACGCTCAACCGGCACGGACTGGAGCAGGGCAGGCCCTGTCTTTATCTCGAGGTCCGCAACGACCTGCTTTCCGATCCGGAAACACTGGAGCGCATCAGCCAGGTGCTGGAGACCACCTTTGCCGTTGTCGCGAGGTCGCTATGGCCGGATTCCGCGCTGGTGGACTGAAAGCCGGAGGCCCTCGGGCTGCCAATTGAAGAGATGGAGCACGATGCCGTCCGAAAAACCGCTTCGCACTTTTCGGCGTCATGCTCTAGAGCTTGTCGAATTGGAAACACGGCAGCCAAGGGCGTGGACGATGCAAGGCAATGTGGGCAGCAAGATCCGGGATGCGCGCAAGGAGCGCAACATCACGCTGCGCGACCTCAGCGAGCGCTCCGGCCTGTCGGTTTCCCAGCTCTCCAAACTCGAAAACGGCAAGGCGCGCCTGACCGTCGACGTCGCCCTGATGATCGCCGGCGTGCTGCACGTGCCGGTGGCCTCCTTCCTGTTCAGCCCCAAGCCAGGCATGCAGGCGCGGCGCTCGATCACGCGCGCCGGCAGCGGCATACTGCACCAGGGCAACGGCATGGAATTCGAGGTGCTGTGCAGCGATTTTCGCGACAAGACCAACATTTTCTGGCGGGTCACGCTGCATGCGAAGAGTTTCGAGGAGAATGGCGGCTGGCGCAGCCATTCGGGTGAAGAGTTCGTCCACGTGCTGAGCGGCAACCTCGAACTGCACACGATCCATTACGATCCGGCGGTGCTGCGGCCGGGCGACAGCATCCTGTTCGACGGCGAGATGCAGCATGCCTACGTGGCGCTCGGCGACGAGCCCGTGATCATGCTGATGTCGAACACGGTTCCTCGGGACGGATTGCCGCCCGGCAACAACCTTTAGGCCGGGCGCAGGGCGGGTCCCGGTCCGACGTCGACCTTCATCTCAAGAATATTTTCTAAAATGGAAAAAAATGCTTGTTATGGAAAAGTCGTAGGACTAGCATTCTTGTGACCGGGTGACAGGCAGAAAGAGGCCGACGCCCGGAATGGGAGACGAACCGATGCTCTCGGTAGAGGCGGTCAGCAAGACATTTGGCGGCGTCCAGGCACTGCGCGATGCGACGCTGTCGTGCGCGGCCGGCGAGATTCTCGGCCTGATCGGCCCGAACGGCGCCGGCAAGTCGACGCTGGTCAACGCCATCTCGGGCGTGCTCAAGCCCGACAGCGGCAGCGTGCGGCTCGACGGCAGGGAACTGACCGGGCAAGGGGCCGAAGCCTGTGCCCGCGCCGGCATCGGCCGCACCTTCCAGAACATCCGCCTGTTCAAGGACCTGACGGTTCGCCAGAACGTCGAGGTCGCGCATATCACCTGCCAGGCTGTGCGCCCCGACAAGGCGGCCCGGATCGGCATCGACCAACTGCTTGCCCAGTACGAGCTCGACGGTTTCGCCGATTTCGCCGCAGGCACGCTGCCCTATGGCAGCCAGCGCCGGTTGGAGATCGCCCGCGCGTTGGCGCTCGGACCTTCGCTGCTGCTGCTCGACGAGCCGGCGGCCGGTCTCAACGAGACCGAGTCGGAGGTGCTCGCGGTCGCCATCGAAGGCATCCGCAGCGAGGTCGGCTGCGCGACGATCGTGATCGACCACGACCTGCGCTTCATCAACAGGCTCTGCGATCGCCTCTGCGTCATGGACCAGGGGCAGGTGATCGCATCGGGCGAGACCGAGGCCGTGTGGCGCGATCCCCGCGTCATCGAGGTCTATGTCGGACAATCGGAAACGTCGTGACGTCACCCGTCGGGCGCACGGATAACCAGAGAGAAGGAGGGGTTCGATGAAGAAGATGATTTTGCCGGCGACGATGCTGGCCGCAGGGATGTTCCATGTCGCGCCGGCAGCGGCCGCCGACCTGAAGATCGGTCTTGCCGTGGCGATGACCGGCACCTACGCGCCCTACAGCGAGGCCGAAGGCGCACGCTGCATGGCCGACAAGCTGAACAAGGCGGCGAGCCCCGGCGATCCCAAGATCGAGCTGATGATCGAGGACAACCGCTCCGATCCGCAGCTCTCGGTGTCGCTCGGCCAGAAATTCCTCGACGCCGGCGCGCAGATCATCACCGGCGTGCCGTTCCCCGACGCGCTGATCCCCACGGCGCAGATCGCCGAGCCCTATGGCGCGACCGTGTTCTCGGCGCCAAACACGCAGCTCGAGATGCAGCAGGCCGGTCTCGACAATTTCATCGCCGGCGCGGTTCCGGATCCGATCAATGCCGCCGCGACCGCCAATGCGCTTTATGGCAAGGGCGCTCGCTCGGTGGTGCTGATGGTTTCGCCGGATGCCGGCTCCTATTCGGAGAAGCTGCCGGAATGGTTTGGCGAGGTGTTCGAGCATCTCGGCGGCAAGGTGGTCTCCAAGATCAACTATTCCTGGGGCACCACCGACTGGTCGCCGCAGATCGCCAGCATCAAGGCGCTGCCGCAGAAGCCGGACGCCATCCATGTCTGCGGCGTGCTGCCGGATGTCGGCATCCTGATCCGCCAGTTGCGCGCCAATGGCTATGAAGGCTGGGTCGCGGGCTGCGACGCCTTCGACGACAAGTCGCTGGAGGGAACGGTCGGCAATCCGGCCTCTCTGGAGAAGGTGATGTTCGCCACCCATGGCGCGACCGGCATGGACAGCCCGATCGACAAGTTCCTGGCCCAGTGCAAGGCCGACGGCTACAAGATCAACGGCATCTTCGACGCTCTCGGCGCCGACATGGTGCAGATCAGCTACGAGGCGGCCAAGAAGGCCGGAACCGTCGAGCCGGCGCCGCTGCGCGAGGCGATCCGCGCCCCGGGCGGCTATCCCGGCACGACCGCGCCGGTGATCTCGTTCGCCGAGAAGAAGGGCTATCCCGTCAAGGCGGTGCCGGTGATCGGTTTCGCGGACGGCAAGCGCGTGCTCATCACCGACACGCCGCCGACCTTCGTCCCGGCGCTGAACTGACGGACGAGCGACTGCGATGATGCTTAGCCCGGATTTCTCGCACTATGTGCGGCCTGCGCCGGTTCAAGAGGCCGGCAGGGTAGGAGGCGCGCGAAGCCCGACGCGGTTGCATCGGGCGAGCGCGGTGACGCAGCCTGCCGGGCTCTTCAACCGGCCCTTCGGGTTGCCTTTCGGCGGGCATCTACGGGGTCGGGCGTCTCAACCGTATGTCTCTATACGCTTTTCGCCGCCTGACGCCGTATCTGACGTGCCCAAAGGGCAACGCGGGCCACGCAGAGCGCGAGAAATCCGGGCTAGGGCGCCAACCGTGATCGGGATCGCATCGTGCTGAAGGTCGAGAACCTGAGCGTGCGCTACGGCGCGGTTGCCGCTGTGCGCGACCTGTCGCTGTCGGTGGGGCAGGGCGAGTTCGTCGCCCTGCTCGGGCCGAACGGCGCCGGCAAGAGCTCGACCATCAACGCGCTCACCGGCCTGGTGACGCCGGCGGCCGGCCGCATCGTCTTCGATGGCAACGACATTTCCCGTATCCGGACCGAGGACCGCATCCGCGGCGGCCTGACCTCGACCCCGGAAGGCCGCCATATCTTCGCCAACCTCACGGTTGGCGAGAACCTGCGCCTGGGGGCGGCGACGCGGCGCGATCCGGCCGGTGTGCGCCAGGACATGGAGCGTTTCCTGGCGTTGTTTCCGGTCTTGTCGGAACGCTATTCGCAGGCCGCCGGAACGCTGTCGGGCGGCGAGCAGCAGATGCTCGCCATCTCCCGGTCGCTGATGTCGCGTCCGAAGCTGCTCCTGCTGGACGAACCGTCGCTCGGCCTCGCGCCCAAGATCGTCGTGCAGATATTCGACTTCATCGGCCAGCTCAAGGCGGACGGGCTCACGCTGCTGGTGGTCGAGCAGAATGCCAGGCAGGCGCTGCGCTTCGCCGACCGCGTCTACGTCATGAGTTCCGGAGCGCTCCGCTTCAGTGGGCCGCCATCCGAGCTTGCCGGCGAGAACGGCCTGCTCAACCTCTACATAGGCGGGTAGGCGATATGGATTACATCCTGCAGCAGCTCCTCAACGCGCTCGCCTTCGGCGCCGAATATTCGCTGGTGGCGCTCGGCCTCGCGGTCGTCTTCTCGATCATGGGGCTGGTCAATTTCGCGCATGGCGAGATCATCGGCGTCTCTGCCTACAGCGTCTTCCTGGCGGCGGCGCTGGGCCTGACGTCGCCGATCGTCGCCGTGCTGATCGCAATCGCGGCGGCGGCGCTCGCGGCGGTGACCTTCGAACGGGTTGCCTTCAGGCCGGTGCGCTACGCGCCGACGACCACGGGATTGCTGACAGCCTTCGGCGTGTCGATCGTGGTGCAGAACCTGTTCATGCTGCTCATATCGCCGAAGCCGCAGTCGGTTTCGATCCTCAACGGCCTGAACCAGATGTGGTTCTTCGGCCCCTTCGCCGTGTCGTCGCTGCAGGTGCTGGAACTGATCGTCTCCGGCCTGACCATCCTGGCGCTGGTCCTGTTCCTCAACCGCTCGACGCTCGGCCTTGCCATCCGCGCGGCCTCGCGCGATTTCGCCACCGTGCGGCTGATGGGCATTCGCGCCAACCGCGTCATCGCCACGGCCTTCGCCATTTCCGGCGCGCTGGCCGGCATCGCCGCCGTGTTCATCCTGGCCAGGCGCGGCAGCGTTTCGCCCGATCTCGGCTTCGGCCTTGTGCTGAAGGCTTTCGTGGCCTGCGTCATCGGCGGGTTCGGCTCGCTGGCCGGTGCCGCCGCCGGCGGCATGCTGCTCGGCTTCATCGAGGTCGGCCTGCTGGTCGCCCTGCCGCAGGAGTATGGGGGGTTCAAGGATGCCCTCACTTACGTGATCATCGTCGCGCTCCTCATCTACCGGCCGGAAGGCCTGCTCGGCCGGCGGGTCGAACTCGGCGACAAGGAGATCTGACGTGCCGGGCACCATCGAAAACGTCGCGTTGGCAAGCGTCGCTCCGGCGCGTCCGGCCGGCAAGCTGCAGCGTTCGCTGCTGGGTGGCCTGGTGACGGCGCTGCCGGTGCTGGCGATCGGCCTGCTGATCCTGAATTTCGCTCCGAACTACTACACGTTCCTGGCGCTCGGCGCCTTCGTGAACCTGATCGTCGTCGTCGGCCTGCAGGTTTTCATGGGCAACAGCAACATCGCCAACCTCGGCCACAGCGCCTTCGTCGGCGTCGGCGCCTATGGCGTCGCCATCCTGGCAACGCCGATGGCGATGAAGAAGCTGTCGATCCCCAACGCGCCGTTCGGCTTTGCCACGCTGCAGCTCGACCCGGTGACGGCGGCGATCATCGCGCTTCTCGCTGTCGGCATCATCGCCGCCGTCAGCGGCAAGGTCATCAGCCGCCTTTCCGGTGTCGCCGCCACCATCGTCAGCCTGGCGCTGCTGATCATCGTCCACTCCGTCTTCCTCAACTGGACGAACCTCTTCAAGGGCAACCAGGCCTTCTTCGGCATTCCCAAGGTGGTCGGCCTGCCGTGGGTGCTGGCGTGCTCGGTGGTGGTGATCGTGCTGGCACGGCTGTTCAAGGACAGTCGCTGGGGGCTGCAGCTGCGCGCCAGCGCGCAGAGCCCGCAGGCGGCCGCCGCGCTCGGCATCGATGCGCCGCGGCTCAGACTGATGTCATGGGTGCTGTCGGCGCTGATCTGCGGCCTGGCGGGCGTCCTCTATGCCTATTTCGCCGGCACGATCAGCCCCAAGCTGTTCTATTTCCAGATGATCTTCATGACGCTGGCGATGCTGATCCTGGGCGGCATGGCGACCGTCACCGGCGCGGTCACAGGCGTGATCGTGCTGTCGATCGGGCTGGAGTTCATCCGCTCGATCGAATCCGGTGTCACGATCGCTGGCGTGCAACTGCCGCAACTGCTCGGCCTGTCGGGCGTGGCGCTGGGCGTCGTCATCGTGCTGTGCATGGCGTTCCGGCCAAGCGGCATCTGCGGCCGCCACGAACTCGACGAGCTGCTGGCGCGGTTTTTCAGGCGTGATGCGAAGTAGCGGCCTGACGTTTTCTTTGTGGAGGGTTGAACGTGGAATTTGAGGACAGGGCGGCGGAGTACGCGCCGAAGCTCGAGGCGTTGCAGCGCGATACCAAGCGGCAGGTGGTTGTCGCGACGGTGAAGGATCTGCAGGGCTATCCGATCGAGGAATATGCCAACAAGCTGTTCCGCGCGTGGGGCATCGGCCTGAAGGATGTTAACAACGGCGCGTTGTTCATCATCGCGCCCAACGATCGCAAGCTGCGCATCGAGGTCGGTTACGGGCTCGAACCGGTCCTGACCGATGCACTGACCAGCGTCATCATCAACAACGATGTCGTCCCGCGTGTGAAGGCCGGCGATCTGCCCGGCGGCGTTCAGGCCGGAACCGACGCGATCATCACCCAGCTCCGTGCCTCGCCGGAGGAAGCGCAAGCTCGGCTCGATGCGGCGGTCAAACAATTTGACGCGACGCACCAACGCCAGCGGACGGGCGGCGGCGGAATCCCGATCGGGTTGATCTTCTGGGGCATGGTGCTCGCCATCCTGTTTGCCCCCCTGCACCGGCGGCTGCTGCTGCGCCTGCGGCGCACTCCCAACCTGGCGGCGCTGCTGACGCTCACGATCTGCCTGCTCATCGTCGTCCTGCCCATCCTCGCCATCGCGGCATCGGTGGCCCAGGAAGCCGGCGTCGTCTACCAGCGGGTGCGCGCCGGCCAGATCAATTTCGGGGCCTATGCACAGCAGATCTGGGCGACCTTGCCCGCATGGGTGCTCAGGCTGCTCGAAAGCCTGCACCTGGGCACGTTCGCCGAATTGCAGACGAAGCTTGCGAGCTTTGGCGCGCAGGCCAGCCAGTTCCTCGCCAATCAGGCGATCAACGTCGGCTCCAACACGCTGGGGCTGATCGTCAACTTCGGCGTGATGCTCTACCTGCTGTTCTTCCTGCTGCGCGACGGCCCGCGGCTGGGCGCGCGCATCCGGGGCGCCATCCCGCTGGACGAGGAGCACAAACGCGCGCTGACGGCCAAGTTCATCACCGTGATCCGCGCCACCGTCAAGGGCAACATCGCCGTGGCGGCCACCCAGGGGGCGCTGGGCGGTCTGATCTTCTGGGTGCTGGGCATCGAAGGGCCGGTACTCTGGGGCGTGATCATGGCCTTCCTCTCGCTGCTGCCGGCCGTCGGCGCCAGCCTGATCTGGGGCCCGGTGACGCTGTATTTCCTGGCCACCGGCGCCACCTGGCAGGGCATCACGCTGGCGCTGTACGGCGTCGGCGTGATCGGTCTCGTGGACAACCTGCTCAGGCCCCTGCTCGTGGGCAAGGACACCAAGATGCCGGACTACGTGGTGCTGATCTCCACACTGGGCGGCATGGCGCTGTTCGGCCTCACCGGCTTCGTGATCGGCCCGGTGGTGGCTGCGCTCTTCATGGCCACCTGGGATCTGTACTCACCGCCGGTCGCGGCCGAAGCCGGCGCGCGCGAGTGAAGGCGCCGCCGCAGTCCGCCCCAGGCGGGGAGGCGACGCGCGCGAGGAACTTGTTCAGCGCCGCCTGA
>OFIS01000336.1_pt1 | contig 33249 bp, 22 predicted proteins | sample 1775071 | NCBI WGS metagenome assembly OFIS01 (sample SAMN08195774, study PRJEB24354) | sludge metagenome | isolation source: sludge from phenol fed wastewater aerobic bioreactor C | place: India: Nagpur | collected 2016-09-17
CTCACGCTCAACCGGCAGGCCAACACCTTGTCGGGTGGTGAAAGCCGGCGGATACAGCTCACAAAATTTCTGGGTAGTAATCTGACCGATTCCTTATACATTCTGGATGAGCCCAGCATCGGTTTGCACCCACGCGATACGGAGCGGCTGATCGGAGTTCTGAAATCATTGCGCGACCTCGGAAACACCGTAGTGGTGGTAGAACATGACGAGCTCATGATGCGCGAGGCCGACTATATCATAGACATGGGCCCTCTGGCCAGCCATTTGGGCGGAGAGGTTACCGCAGCGGGGCCATTTAGTGAAATCATCAGGAATAAGATGAGCCTTACCGGTCGTTACCTGAGCGGCGACCTGAAGATCGACACGCCCGCCATTAAACGCAAACCTCATGGAAAACTAAGAATTGAAGGTTGCAGACAAAATAATCTGAAAGACTTGTCTGTTGATTTTCCGTTGAACTTATTGTGTGTGGTAACGGGTGTAAGTGGTAGCGGAAAAACAACACTGGTAAAGCAGACCCTTTATCCGGCACTGCAAAAACACTATGGAGAAAATGCAGAACGACCGGGCCTGCACAGCTATCTCGGAGGCGACCTTGACCGGATTGGTCATGTGGAACTTGTAGATCAGAATCCAATAGGAAAATCGTCGCGCAGCAACCCGGTGACCTATGTAAAAGCCTGGGACGAGATCAGAAAACTTTTTGCCCGCCAGCCCTTATCGAAAATGCGCGGCTTTGCAGAAAAACACTTTTCCTTCAACACGGATGGGGGCCGCTGCGACACCTGCAAGGGCGAAGGTGAGGTAATTGTTGAAATGCAGTTTCTCGCAGATGTGCATCTGCTTTGCGAAAGTTGTAAGGGACGTCGTTTTAAAGATGAGATACTGGAGGTAACCTATCGTGGTAAAAATGTCTTTGAGGTGCTCGACATGGGTGTAGATGATGCGATTGCATTTTTTAGCGAAGAAAAAAAAATAGGGCGTGCGCTGCAACCCCTTAGCGATGTGGGCCTTGGCTATGTAAAGCTCGGTCAGAGTAGCGATACCCTAAGTGGTGGCGAAGCGCAGCGTGTAAAGCTGGCTTCCTTTCTTGGGCGGGGCAGCATGAAAGAAAAGGTGTTGTTCATCTTTGACGAACCCACCACAGGCCTGCATATGCACGACATAAAAAAACTTCTGGGGTCTTTTGATGCGTTGATCGAACAGGGACACAGCGTGCTCGTTATTGAACACAATACAGATGTAATCAAGTCTGCTGATTGGGTGATCGACCTCGGTCCTGAAGGCGGCAATGGCGGTGGATACCTTTTGTACGAGGGACAGCCGGAGGGCCTCCCGGCGGTTGCCGAAAGTTACACTGCACGCTATCTCTAAAATAGTGCGGTCTTAGTTGAGCGTAACCGGTCGCACAATACGATCGCCCGTGCGCACATCCGTAACCCGGAGATAATAAACGCCTCGCGCCCAGGTTACCACTGGAATATCCTGCTTGCGCCGGATGCTGTTTTTGTAAACACATTGCCCTACCGCATTGAGTGCCTCAAGTTGGAGCTCCTGGTCGGAGCTGGTCATCACATGCAGCATATTCGTGGCCGGTACCGGAAATACCCTTAACCCGTTTTGCCAGGCAACGTTCGAAATTCCAGTATTGTGCGTGATGATAAAGTCTCCGTCGTTGATGTTAAAAAACACATTTCCTCGCGACATTACTTTCACCCTGGCTGTAGAAACCGTTGTTGGAATATTGGGGATCAAAACGGTATCGACACCATCGTTAAGCGTGTTGGTGTCCAGCACATAAGGATAGGTGTAGCCTCCGTCTATAGACAGGAGGATATCCACATTCGTGCAATTTACCGGAGCAATGTCAGTGCCGGCTACATCCCAGGTCACTACCTCTTGTGTACTACCCAGCCAGTTGGCCGCAGCGAGCGGGCTTGTTACCGCAAAGGGTCCATTGCCCGTTACGTCCAGATGGATGGTATCATTTGGAAAGTTGAAACTTCCATAGCCGTTGAAAATATCGCGTACGGTTAACTTGAAGCTAAGGAACCGAGCCACATCGGGGAGTTTTTCTCCCTTGTAAGAAGTATATCCGGCAAGTAAGGTATCCAGTCTCGGAAACACGCGCAAGCCTGTTGCCGCCGGACTATAAGAGCGAAAGATCGGCCCTTTGGTACTTGCTGCATTCCACGAAGTGCGGTAGTCACCCCGGTTCCACTGTTCCCAGCAATAACTGAGCGTATCGTGATCCGTATCGGTTACTGCCGGAGCTGAAAGCTCAAATGGTGTGAGCATAGGTATTGTGTAGCTGGCCGTAAACGAAGGCAGTGCCGGCGGGGTGTTGTTGAGTGTTGAGGTGGAAGCACAGGTGGCACCATTTGCTGACACCAGAAAACTATTGATTTGTTCCAGACTGCGGGCATGAAAGTAAGGGTCGCTATGCGGTTGAAGATTGTCTATAGCGCCACAGATGCCGGCGTACGCCATAATGGTGGTACCCGCGCCCGGCTCATAAGCAGAACTACTGCTACCGTTTCCGTTACAACTTCCTGTGTTCGCATTAAAGGTATGCTGGCCACCAAACTGATGACCCATTTCATGGGCTACGTAGTCAATATCGAAGGCATCCCCTACAGGATTAGACTGACCGGTAACTCCGCGTGCTTTCTGATTCGATGAACAAACGGATTGCAACATGGCTACACCCCCTCCGCCGGTGCTGAAGACATGCCCCATATCGTAATTGGCAGTCCCGATGCGCGGATCAACAACCCCCTGAATTTCGTTGAGCAACGTACTTCCACTGTTGTTATTGCTAAAAGGATCGGTAGTGCCATCCAAAAATATCAGTGTGTCGTTATTGGCAATGAGGTTCATATGTACCGCTACTTCGCGTTCATACACGCCATTCACCCTGTTCATTGTAGTGACCATCTTGCTCAATACACCCGCTTTAGTGGGGTTAACGCCGGCCACGGCAACTGCATACTCGCCTGTACACGCCAATGCCAGCCGGAAGGTACGCAATACCGTTCCGCTGGTACGTAGCTGAACGGCTCCTTGCTCTGCCAATTCAGTCACTAAGGTGGGGTCGTCGTTTACTTCGCAATGCATGAATGAGCCCACAGAACGCGAATAATCCCTTTTGTAGTAGGCGGAATAAAAACCGTCGTTGAGGTTACTGTAAGGATCGATGAAATAAACTCCGGCATCGTCAAACACCATGGCATGAAAACCAAATTCCGTATAGTCGAGCTTTACCGTCACCCCCTTTTTTCCTGCCTGATAACCAGAAAATGTTTTGATCTGCGGATATTTCTCAGCCAGTCCGGGCTCCATCATCGACTCTTCCCATAGAAAGAAATCACGGCTGCTGCCTTCCGGCGTGGGCAGAGAAACCCGCTGGGCCAAAGCTCTGTCTTTCGGTAGGGAAAATAGAAGTGTCTGCAACACGAGCTCATCGGCATAGAAAATCGCTTCGCGCTGGGGAACGATCGTCCTTGTGCCCTTCGTAGGCACCACGGTATGATCCCAACGATCCCAGCGAAGCTCGCCTGCAAAAGGTTGTGCATAACAGAAACCCGTTGTAAATAGAAGGAAAATAGCTGTAATAAACTTCTTCATTGAATATGCTCTTTGGAGTGGGATAATGTATGCAATTCCTTTGCACCGGCATCGATACCCGGTGGCGTTGAAAATGCAGTCATTATCAGCCCTGTAAGTTAAAGAATTTCGACGAAGAATAATTTAACTCATCCGACGAAAGGCCTCTTTCCTTCGACCAAGTCAATCGTGGTCAATATTACGAATCCCCAACCGCAGAGAGTTGATAATGAGCACCACATCGCTCAACGCCATTAGCCCGGCCCCCCAGGTAGGCGTAAGCAAACCCACGGCCGCAACGGGGATGGCTATGACATTGTAAAAGAATGCCCAAAATAGATTTTGCTTGATGGTCTGTTCCGTATATCGGCCCAAACGTATAGCTTTCGGCAAGGTGGAAAGCTGGTTGTTGGAAAGAATGATGGTAGCCGACTGAATGGCGATCTGGGTGGATTCGCTGAGAGAAATGCCCACGGTGGCACGTGCCAGTGCCGGCGCATCATTAATGCCATCCCCCACCATTGCAGTAGGCCCATTTTGCATCAGTGCATCAAGCATCTTATTCTTCTGCTCCGGCGACTGCTCGGCATGCACCTCCGCTATTCCCAACATTGCAGCGATCCGCTCACATTTTTCGGCTTTGTCGCCACTGAGCAAAACGGTGCGAAAGCCCATTGTGTTCAACTCTGCAACCGTGCGGGCAGCATCAGTCCGCAGTTCGTCGCTGATACGAATTGCTCCGCGGTAACGGGAACCTTCGTACAAATAGAGATCATAGCCGCGGTCAAATTCCGCATCATGATGCAGCCATTTTTCGGACCCCACCCTCCATACCACATCTGTTTCCGTAATGGCCTCCATCCCCTTTCCCTTTACTTCTTTTACCTCTTTGAATGAAATATCGGATGGGGCACCCCATTGCGCGGTAACGGAGCGGGCTATAGGATGTGATGAATGCATTTCTATGGCGGCCACTACATTTTTAAACGCCCGTTCCTCGATTTCATTTGTTTTAAATTCCTGTATAGACAGCTTGCCGGTGGTCAGTGTCCCTGTCTTATCAAAAACGATATTTTTTATTTTTTTCAGATTTTCAAGTGTATCTCCTCCCTTTATCAGTATCCCGCTTCTTGCCGAACGGCCCAGTCCCACAGCAACAGCGGCCGGCGTGGCAAGTCCCATAGCACAAGGACACGCAATGACCATTACGGCAATACTACGCATCATGGCTGCCGCAAAGGGAAGTCCTACTACCCAGTGATTGATCACCAAGGTGAGCAATGCTATTGCTAATACAGTTGGCACAAATACCGCACTGATTTTATCAGCAAGCTTTTGAAGCGGAGGCTTGGTGCCCTGCGCTTCACGTACCATCTTTATGATGTTCGAAAGCACAGAAGCATTGCCCACGGCGGTAGCGCGCACTTTAATATTGCCGTCCACTACAAGAGTGCCCCCCACTACAGCATCACCTATACTGCGTGCAGCAGGCATGCTCTCGCCGGTGATCATGTGTTCATCGACCTGAGCGGAGCCATAGACAACCTCCCCATCCACCGGAATCGTATCTCCATTGTTTACAAGAACCAGGTCATCTTTTCTTACATATTTACTCTCCACCGTCATCACCGACTCCTTACCCAGGCTGTCGGTCATGATAAGCGCAGCTTGCTGGGGCTGAAGTTTGAGCAGAGCATCTATCGCCACAGTAGTTGACTTAACCGTGCGGTGTTCCAGCCAGTTGCCGGTCATGACCAAAGTAATGATGGAAGCGGCCGTTTCGAAAAAAAGATACTGATGTGCCTGTTCCGTATATGCCAGCAAACCGATAAGCGAGTAAATATATGCGGCAGATGCGCCCAGAATAATCAATACATCCATGTTGGGGATGCCATGCCGGAGCGAACGCCAGGCGCTGGGCAGAAAAACATAACATCCAATAAGGTAAACGGGTGTGGAGAGACTCCATTGCACCCAGGGATTGTGGAGCAACGGCCAGGCGACAAACATATGCAGCAATAGTGGCAGCGTCAGTGCAATACTGATCATCCAGAGCAGCGAATCCTTCTCTATGCCCGGGGCTGGTGCCTGCGCTGCGGCAGTACCTGCATCCTCCTCACGCACCACCTTGTATCCCAGCTCATCAATAGCATCAAATATTTTCCCTTCTTCAGTGCCCCCCACAATGGTGAAACTAACCGCTCCGGAGGCGGCATTTGCAGAGATATTCTTCATGCCCTTTTTCTCGAGCAGGCGGGATATCGTTAAGGCACAATTACCGCAGGTCATTCCCTCAACCACCGTAGAAACCGTCTTTTCCATCATGCTATAGCTTTCGTGTACATTTGCGCCTGTATGGCTGAGACATCGCTGCAAATTTCCTACAGTTTAGCAACAATAGAAAATGAGATGCATCACTTCTGGCAATATGTTCATCAATGCCGGGTGCTGGCCTTCAGTGGAGCCATGGCAGCGGGAAAAACTACTTTTATTCACAGGCTTTGTCAATATCTGGGCGTGCAGGATGCGGTAAGCAGCCCAACCTTTGCGCTGATCAATGAATATCATTTTCAGGACAAGGGTGCCGATCGAAAAATATACCATATGGACTGGTATCGCCTTCGCGATGCTGAAGAAGCGGTACAGGCGGGTATGGAAGACGCGCTGCATGACCGTGATGCCTATTGCTTTGTAGAATGGCCTGAAAAGGCAGAACAACTTTTGCCTTTTCCGCACATGTGGATACATATCGAAGCGACGGGTGCCCATGAGCGCACGATGACCTTAATACTAAAAGGTTAAAAGCTGATAGAGATTCTAAGTGCATTCGGCGTAAGTTGCTATATTGCCGCATGCATTTATCCAGTGCAGTAGTCGGCGGACTTATCCTTGGCTTGTTTATGGCCATATCGGTAGGTCCCACACTTTTTGCTGTGCTACGTTACAGTCTCAATCATAGCTACAAAGCCGGTCTTTCCTTTGTGCTGGGTGTATCTGTGAGCGATATTCTGTTTGTAACTGTAGCCAATGTTGCTACGCCCTGGCTGCAGTGGCTTCATCAGTTTTCCCGTTCGCTCTCCTATGGCGCTGCGGTGCTGCTGCTCAGCGTAGGGCTTGTAGGCCTTATCCGTAAGTACAAACCCACCAAGCCTTCCACCACCATTGTGCAGGCCAACGGGGCGCTTTATTTCAAAATCTGGTTCAGCGGTTTTTTGATCAATACGCTCAATCCTGCTCTTATTTTTCAATGGATAGCCGCTGCTACCGGCCTCGCGAAGGAAACCGATCTCTACCGTTTCATTTTTTTCGGCACCTGCCTGAGTCTGGTATTGGGTGTAGACGTTCTTAAAGTCATGCTGGCCGACAACATACGCCGGAAGCTAACCTTGCGTCGTATTATGTACCTGCAGAAGTTTTCGGCTTTTATGATTTTTGCCTTTGGTGTCGGACTGCTGGTCATGGCCATCATGAACATAGAGCTCAAAACGCCCGGCGCGGGTAAAGCGCCACACCATCAGCAGTCGCAGCGGGCATACAAACGTCAGTTCACCACAAAGCCGTGCATTTTCACAAAACCTCAGGCGCAGATGCTGAAAAGCTTAGTATCTTTGCCGCCTCATGTCTGACGCTATACGCCACGAGTGTGGGCTTGCATACATCCGTCTTTTAAAACCCCTGGCTTATTATCACCGCAAATACGGCACAGCTTTCTACGGCCTCAACAAGTTGTATCTCCTTATGGAGAAACAGCACAACCGTGGACAGGATGGTGCAGGTATTGCGACAGTGAAACTCGATATAACTCCGGGCCACCAGTTCATGTACCGGCAGCGGCAAAGTGGTGCAGGCGCCATTTCGCAGATCTTCCAAAACCTCAATCAGGAGGTTGCCGAAATGGAGAAGATGTATCCCGACTTCAAGAAGCATCCGGGACTGATGAAGGGGTATATGCGGTTTATGGGAGAAGCCATGCTGGGCCATTTGCGATATGGCACCCAGGGCCGGAACAACGTTGAGTTCTGTCATCCTTTTTTGAAGACAAACATCAACCCTACCCGAAACCTGTCGATGGCCGGCAACTTCAACCTCGTTAACACCGACGAACTTTTTGCCATGCTCGGCGCCCACCCTACCACCTCCATACGCGAAAGTGATTTAGGTGCTATGATCGAGATGGTTCATTACTATCTCGTCATGGCCGACGAAACGGATCCTCAGCACCTGAACCTTGAGGGCGTTCTGAAACAATCTGCTACCCACTTTGACGGAGGATATGTATGTGGCGGACTGATCGGTAACGGTGATAGCTTTGTGCTGCGCGATCCGAACGGAATACGTCCCGCCTATTTTTTCAGAAATGATGAAGTTGTAGTGGCCGCCTCCGAGCGACCCGCTATTATGACCACGTTCAATGTAGGTTTTGAAGACGTGCAGGAACTACAACCAGGCCATGCCCTCATTGTGAAGGCTGATGGCAGCTTCCACAATCCGGAGATAGTTCCGCAACGGGAAAAGACCTCGTGTAGTTTTGAACGAATCTACTTCTCAAGGGGCAGCGATGCAGAAATATATCGTGAGCGGATGCAACTGGGACGCAACCTCGCGGATAAGGTGCTCAGAGCGATAGACAATGACCTGAAAAATACGATCGTTTCCTTTATTCCCAACACGGCAGAGACTGCGTTTTATGGACTGATTAAAGGCCTGGAAGACTATCTGAACGATACCAAGATTCAAAAAATAACCTCACGGGATCTTTCTGAAGAGGAGATGAAAGAACTGCTGAGCCGCCGTGTGCGGATTGAAAAAATTGCCATCAAAGACGTGAAGATGCGCACCTTCATTACAGAAGATGCCTCGCGCGATGAAATGGTTCAACACGTGTATGATATTACCTATGGCACCGTGCGCAAAGGTGTGGATTCGCTGGTGGTGATTGACGATAGTATTGTACGCGGCACCACACTCCGGCAAAGCATTATCAAGATGCTGGACCGGCTGGGGCCCAAAAAAATCATTATTCTTTCGTCGGCACCGCAAATCCGGTACCCGGACTGTTACGGCATCGATATGAGCAGGATGGGCGACTTTATTGCATTTCAGGCCGCAGTCGCATTGCTCAACGATCGCAACAAACAACACATTCTGGAAGAAACTTACCAGAAATGCCTGCAGGCGGAAGCGGAGAATAATCTGATGGCAGAAAACTTTGCAAAAGCGATCTATGCACCTTTTTCGCCGGAAGAGATCAGTGAAAAAATAGCACAGATGCTGAGGCCCGACGGCGTAAGTGCGGAAGTTGAAATCATTTATCAATCGCTTGAAGGACTTTACGATGCCTGTCCTCAAAACAAAGGCGACTGGTACTTCACCGGAAACTATCCCACCAGGGGAGGCAACCGGGTAGCCAACCGCGCATTCATGAACTATATGGAGCGCAAGGAAGGCAGGGGTTACTGATTCGGTTTTCATACCCCTAACGAATGATATCGTTTGTCAGAAATTGATGCATGTGAGCCTCGGATTTATGCGGCGAAAGCATTCAGACAACTTCCGGAAACTGGGAATGATTCTTTCAGCAAAAACCTGTAATCCGGCTTAACTGAGCACCAAAAAATTTTCTGAATGCTTACGTATCTGATGGCGGCATTAACGATTATTGCGGCAGCACTATCATGCTTGGATGCGTACCGCAAAATGAGCGTCAGACCGATAACCCTCATGCGTACTGCAGCAAGCCTGTTTACCGCGCTTTTCGTTTTTCTCTACGGCACCTGGTTTTACCTTTCGGTTTTTCTGAAGTATGTTTTCGCGGTTGTATATTTTTTGATCTGTGCTGTTGCGTTGCGAAAGAACAAGTCGCCAAGAAATCGAAGGTTTCACTTTTCTGTTGGGCAGCTTCTCATAATAGGCATCCTCGATATCCTTTACTTCACGGGAACTGTTTGTGAACAGGGGACCGCTTCGCTCAGCTTTCCTCTGAAGTCGGGCAACTATCTGGTGATGCAGGGCGGCAAAGGATTGCCTACCAATTTCTTTCATTACAGTTATCGGGGAGCCGTGTTCGCGATGGACATTACCAAACTCAACCGTTGGGGCAACAGGGCAAACCGTGTGTTCTCTACAAACCTCAACGATTATGCTATCTTCTCAGATACGATATACAGTCCATGTTCGGGCATCGTACGCAGGGTGCATGATGATAACCCCGACAACAGACCACCTACGCGAAAACGCGGACCCAGCAATACTAATCAGGTGCTGATTGAAGGAGAAAATTTTTATGTTTTTCTTGCCCACCTGAAGTTTAAATGTGTTTTTGTAGCAGAAGGACAGCACGTTAAAACAGGCACTCCCTTAGGATTAGTGGGTAATTCCGGCTTTAGTCTCGAGCCTCATCTTCACATACAAGCGCACCGGAATTCGGGAACGGGGAAAGCCTGGTATCAGGAAGAGCCTCTGCTTATTCTCTTCTCCGGTAAGAGCTATCGGCTATTTGACCCCATCAGAGCGCAACCCAACTGAACTTATCTAACGACCTTTAGCGGCCAGCCTTCTTAACTCATTGCGGATTTCGTACACCGACTGACTGATTTGCTGTAGGGACTGCTCACCTGCGGGAATGGTATCGGATATATAATTTACAAACTGCCACACTTCCAGCACGTCGGCAACATTCACCTCATAAGGTTCGTAACTGGCGTTAAGCGATGCTAAGAGCAGACTTCTGCGCTCTTTAATCCGGCTGGTTACCAGTTTGAATACAATGCCTTCATGACGCGTCACCACTATACAGGGAGTCTCTGGCTTAAGACTATTCCAGTCATCCACATAGTTCCCGATGACCAGGCAATTTTCAGGTATAGGATACATGGAGTCTCCCGTTGTAGAAAACATCCTGAACTTTCTGTCGCGCGGCAACTGAGGCATAGTAAAAGTGGGCAACTGACTGATAAACTCCGGATCCGAAAAACCGGCAAGGTATCCGGCCCGGGCTTTTACAGGCACGTACTCAATATTTTCAACATTATTGCGATCAACTGTGGTGGCCAGTACTTTCATGTTTCTGCCAGAGACAAAATCATTACTCGCGGACTGCAATTCTGTAAGTCTTGACTCAGAAACTGCAGAAAGATCGGTGCGCAGCAAGGTGTCAATACCGATTTTAAAGTAATCGGAAAATCGAAACAGATCCTCAACGGTGGGATTAACAGTTTGTCCGTTTTCATGAGCGTTAAGCTTTGAGCGGGTAATACCGAGCTCCTTACCCAATTGCTCCTGATTCAGCTCCAAGCGTGACCTTAAAAATTTGATATTCGATGCCCAAAAACAAGAAAGCTCTGACACTATTAATTACAATTTAGAACAACTAATAATGGCAAAGTACACTATTTGTCTTCATTTTTCAAAACTAAGTGCTATCCAGTTATCCTCATTGTACTTCCTTATAAATCTAAACCCCTGCTGTAGGGCGGCCGATTTGACAATTTCTTCATCGCTGAACAAAAGACCGCTGAGCAGTAGTGTGCCACCGTTCAGCAGTTTGTCGTACATCAGACTCATATACTGCAACAAAATGTGGCGGTTAATATTGGCCAGTATCAGGTCAAAATTATCTTCCTGAACAACCTCGAGCGAGCCAAGCCGGAACTCCAGCGACCTGCACGCGTTTCTCGCAGCATTCTCGGTGGAGTTTTCAATACACCACTCGTCATTGTCAACGGCCAGCACAGAGGCGGCTCCTAACTGTTCCGCAAGGATTGCAAGTATGCCCGTACCTGTTCCAAAGTCGAGAACTCTTTTTTCCTTACAGTCCAGATCTTTCATGGCCCTCATCATACTACGAGTGGTCTGATGGTGCCCGGTGCCAAAAGACATTTTCGGAGTAATGACGATTTCATACGGAGTCTCTACAGGAAGGTGATGAAAATCTGCGCGAATAGTGCAAAAATGTTCCAGAACTACCGGCTGAAAATGTTCTTCCCACTGTCTGTTCCAGTTTTCGCGCGCTACTTGCCTCGAATTCCATTCTATTTTCCAGGTTGCTAAGATTTCGGCGAGGCGGTTTACGTCAAAATCGCTTTCGGTGGTGTAAGCAATCAGACAATCCTTACGTTCTTCAAATCCATCATAGTTCATTTCAGAAAGAAGAGCAATCAGCATTTCCTGCCGGGCTTGGTCTTTGGTGAAAATGGTCACTTCCCTATAGTCCATTCTAAAGTACTTGTAATAAAAAAAGAAAGGCTGCAACGGGTGCAGCCTTTCCATATGGTCGGCAAATTTATCGTATCAAAGTGACATTTCCTGTTTTGGTGAATGGCTTACCGGAAGCCGTTGTTGCTTCGATCATGTACACATACACACCCATAGGTTGTGGCTGGCCATTCAGTCTGCCATCCCAGCCTTCGTCAATGTTGCTGGTTTCAAACACCTGAGCACCCCAGCGGTTGTACACCCTAAAGCTCTTCAGCGTTGCAAAGCCGCGTCTTACCACCTTCAGCACATCATTAGGCGCAGAACCCGGACTAAAGGCATTGGGCATGTCGAGCAGAGACTCAGCCTTTACAATCACATCAATCGTATCTGTCAGCGAACATCCCGCTTCCGTAGTGGCGCGAACCGCATACTTGGTGCTTACTTCCGGAGAGGCTACTGGGTTTGCGATCGAAGTAGCATTAACGCCAGCCGGACCGGTAAGACCCACAGGCGGAGACCATTGGTAATACAAGGCATTGCCACCCGGATTCATCTGATATTGTTCACCAGGATAAATCGCTACCGAATCTGGCAGTGTCACCACCGCATCAGAATGTACAGTGATGGTTGAATAAACAGTGTCCTTACAACCATACTGATCAAATACAACCGTGCGATAGTCCACATCCGTAACCGGATAAGAAACCGGAGATGACGCCGTAGAATCGGTCAGGAAGATGCCCGGAGTCCAATCGTAGAGTACACCACCCGTGATGCGCATAGGTACGCTGCTATTAGGACAAACCGCTGTATCCACAGGACTTAGTGCTGCGAAGTTACCTTGATGTACAATGATCTTCAGTGAATCCTGACCGGAACAACCTGCAGGTGTAGTCACCTTCACAAACAAACCTGCACTTTGCTGACCTGTAAAGATCACATGCGGATCTGTAGTGCTGGACAGGCCTGGATTTGGCGCCCATTGGTAGGTATATTTATTATACCAGCTTGGCGTGACCTTGACATCTATCGGGAATGCATCCCACTGACATTTGGCTGTATCAGGTCCCAGACTTACTGAAGGTACCGGTTGTACATCTACAGTCACCGACTTAACAATGTTGGGACAGGTCGGATAGCTGGCTGTAACAGTATAGGTTCTCGTTGTATCAGTTGTAATGAAAGGATTGACCAGTGTGGTATCCGAAATGCCTATGGAAGGCGTCCACGAATAATTAAACTTAGGATGGCCGGTTGCGCCGATCTGGAAGCCAATGCCCTGGCAGATTGAGGTATCGAACAATGCGAAGTCGTTCGGCAAAGTCTCAATAGTAATGCTATCTACTTTCTGACAGAAACCAGAATCAACAGTAAGCACATACGTTGTGATACCCAATGTAGCAGCAGTGGGAGTAAACGTAGGCGCCAGCGTGTTCGGATTGCTCAGACCTGCATTAGGCGACCAGTTGAAAATATAATTACCCGTTGCTGGGGAAACCCACGAAGTAAGATTAACCGGTGTACCGATACAGGTTACGAAACTATCGCCTGCATCCATCGTGAAGTTACTTTCAATAAACTCTATCGTATCCTGTCTGTAACAGTTATTGGAATCTGTCACCCGAACAGTGTATTTCGGGTTACCATTTGTAGTTGAAATTGGATTGGTACAATCATAACAGCTCAGTCCGGGACCTGTCCATGATATGGTCAGCGGTGGAATACCGCCACCAATTGTGGTATTGAGCTGAACCGGAGTTCCACCTTTGTAACAAACTGTGTCTGAGGTAAGCTGAAGCGTGATATCAGCTACGAGGTTTGTCTGCAGCGTGTCAGCACATCCCACACCTGCGAATGGAGTCAGCACTACATAAAAGAAGGAAGCAGGATTAGGAGGCGTAATACCATTTACGATCTGACCCGTTGCTACCGGCGTCCAGTTGGCCGTGTACCACTGGTAGGTCAGGTAACCCGGAGGCGCGGCCAAAGTAAGTCCATTGCCACTCAGCGCACAGGCAGCAATTACCGCGTTGTAGGTTCCGCAGCTCACTACGTCGAAATAACCATAACCAAAGTGTCCGCTCAGCGCACAGTCGTAGTTCTCTACATCAAGAATTATCGTCTTTCCCGATTGTCCTGAAAGGTTGATGGAACCCGACTGCCAGGGCAGATAATATACTCCTGAGCCTACGGAAGACTGAATAACACCGAGACCAGGTGTTCCTGACACGTAGAGCCTGTCAGAGCAAGGCACCAGATTTCCTGTTACAGAGTCGTACGCCTTGATCAAAAACTTCGGCTGATCCTGGGGTTGGTGCCCAGGATCCTGGAAAACCACTGCATACTTGTAAGTAAAGGAATAGTTGTTGGCATTGTTGGGAACGTGGATGTAATAACGAACACGTTCGGTTTGAGCACCCACCTGATCGTTACCGAGCTTCAGTGAATAAGTACCCCCGCCCGGAGCTACCACAGGGAAGCCTCCGTACAGATCGACAGCAGAACCTGTCATCAACTCATGCCGACCAGCTACGGGCGGGCCCACGGGACCCCAGTTCGCATTGGTGCCCGGATACGTTCCCGTATAGCAGTACCATAGCTGAAAAGTACCCGTCTCAAAATCAATGTTTGGTGGACAAGGAATCGGTTGCGCCTTCAGCGAAATGCTGCCCGTAAGCAACAAGACAAGGAGGGCACATACCTTGGTTGTTAATGCGCCCATCTTCTGCGCAAGATTAACGGTATGTTGGTTTTTGTTCATAAACCTGGTTTTCTTCATTTTACTGCGGAAACAAATTTATTAAAAATAAGCACTTCTTTAAGAAAATGAAGCGAATCGATTATTAATCTCCTGCTTCACACTCTGATAGCCATAGAGGTGCTTTCGTCAATATAAGACTTCAATTTGTAAACTTTGGTTTGCTTCTTATAAGATTTTTTCAGCGCGCCCTAAAAAAACAGCGGACGAGGGCAATTGCTCCGTCCGCTGTTCCTGAATTTACCTGCCAGACCTACCGGATAAGGGTTACATTTCCACTTTTTCTAAAGACACGCTTACCATTGGCTTGTGTCGCTTCTATGACGTAAACATACACACCCATAGGCTGCAACTTTCCGTTCAGTCTGCCATCCCATCCTTCGTCTATATTACTCGTTTCGAACACCTGGCCACCCCAGCGGTTGTATATCTTGAAGCTCTTAAGGTAAGCCGTACCACGACGAACGATTTTCAGAACATCATTTACTCCTGCCCCCGGGCTAAACGCATTGGGTACATCCAGAAGTGATTCTGCTTTTACAATCACATCTATCGTGTCCGTCACGGTGCAGCCGCCTTCGGTGGTGGCCCGTAATGCATATTGGGTGCTCACCTCGGGCGAGGCCACAGGGTTAGCAATCGAAGTGGCGTTAACACCCGCCGGACCGAAAAGACCTACCGGCGGAGACCATTGGAAATACAAGGCGTTACCATCGGGGTTCAATTGATACTGTTCGCCAGGATAAATCTCCACCGAATCGGGCAGTGTTACTACTGCATCAGAATGCACCGTGATAGAAGAGAAAACCGTATCCTTACACCCATACACATCAAGGACCACCACACGATAATTCACATCGGTAACCGGGTAAGAAACCGGAGCAGAGGACGTCGAGTCTGTCAAAAAGATGCCGGGCGTCCAGTCATAGAGCACACCACCCGTGATATGCATGGGTACACCGCTGTTCGGACATACCGCTGTATCCGGGGGGCTCAGAGTTGCGAAGTTGCCCTGATGCACAATAATCTTCAGTGAATCCTGACCGGAACAACCTGCAGGGGTAGTCACCTTTACAAACAGACCCGTGTTCTGCTGACCGGTAAAGATCACATGCGGATCTGTGTTGCTGGACAAGTCCGGATTCGGGGCCCATTGGTAAGTATATTGGCTATACCAGTTCGGCATCACGTTCACATTGATCGGCAAGGCATCCCACTGGCATTTGGCAGTATCAGGGCCCAGGTTGACCGACGGCACGGGCTGCACATCTATCGTCACCGATTTAACAATATTCGGGCAGGTCGGGTAACTTGCTGTAACCGTATATGTTCTGGTGGTGTCGGTGGTAATAAAAGGGTTAATAATGGTCGTATCTGATATGCCGATGGAGGGAGTCCACGAATAGCTGAAATCCGGATGACCTGTTGCGCCTATCTGAAATCCTATACCCTGACAAATCGAAGTATCGAACAAAGAAAAATCGTTGGGCAGTGTAGTGATCTGTATAGTGTCAGTCTTTCTGCAATACCCTGAGTCCACGGTAAGTACGTAGGTGCCCATACCCAAAGTTGTTGCGGACGGGGTAAAAGTCGGGGCGATGACATTTGGGTTACTCAGCCCGGCACCGGGTGTCCATTTTACGGAATAGTTGCCTGTAGCCGGTGTGATACTTGCATTGATATTTACAGGCGTGCCGATACAGGTGGTAAAGGTGTCGCCGGCGTCAATGGTAAAGTTGCTTTCAAAAAACGAAATCGTGTCCTGACGAAAGCAATTATTGGAGTCTGAAACCTTAACGGTATAAGTAGCATTACCTGTGGCAGTAGAAATCGGGTCGGTACAATCATAGCAATTAAGTCCTGGGCCGGTCCATTGTATCGTCAGCGGGGCAATACCTCCTCCGATATTTGCATTGATCTGTATCGGCGTTCCACCCTTGTAGCACACAGTATCGGAAGTAAGTTGCAAGGTTATGTCCGACACAAGATTCGTCTGAAGCGTATCGACGCAGCCCGCGCCGGTATAAGGTGTCACCACTACGTAGAAAACGGAAGGTGTGGCCGGTGGCGTAACACAGGGAACGATTTGCCCGCTGGCAACCGGAGTCCAGTTTGCGGTGTACCATTGATAGCCGAGGTATCCGGGGGGCGCAGCCAGCGTGAGTCCGCAGCCGCTTAATGCGCATTGCGCAACCACAGCATTGTAGGTGCCGCAGCTTACAATGTCGAAATATCCCTGCCCCATATGCGCGCCGAGTGCGCAATCATAATTCTCTACGTCAATGACTATCGTTTTACCCGCCTGACCCGACAAATTGATCGAACCCGTTGACCAGGGCAGAAAGGTGACCAAAGCTCCTCCTGGCCCTGTAAGCAGCGAGGTATCAAAACCGGGTATAGGCTGCGAAGTACTCCCTACATAATTTCGGCTGGTACAGGGAATGGTATCGAGCGTTACAGAGTCGTAGGCTTTTATAGAAAAACGAGGCTGCTCGGTAGAATCATGACCTTGCGGATTTTCCAGCACAATGGCAAACTTGTAGATAAAGCTATAGTTGTTAGCATTGTTGGGAACATGGATAAAATAGCGGATACGCTCACAGTTGAAACCGGACAAATCGTCGCCGAGCTTTACGGAGTAGGAGCCTCCCCCGGGCGCTACTTCCGGAAATCCTCCCCAAAGATTGGTTGAGGTGCCGGAGGTGATGGTATGCCTGCCCGCCACTGGTGGTGCTGCGCCCTGCCATACAGCCGTGTAGGTATTCATGGTGGATTGCGAATTTCCTATAAACGTAGTCCAGAGTTGAAATGTGCCCGTTTCAAAGTCTATATTCGGTGGGCAGGGAATGGGCTGAGCCAGAGAAATGTTGCAAAATGCCAGAGTAAAGGCAATGAAGGATGTGATCCTCTTCATACAAAGAGATTTATACGGTGAAATAATCTGGCGGCAGCTATCCGGCATTGCAACCGCCTTCCGCGTATAAAGACTTTCTACCTTGTCAATCGGTTGGTAAAAATTCAACTTTGTTTAACAACTCCGCTCGCGGGTGTCTTCATGTAGCGATTCATCACTTCCTCATAAAGCTGTTCATATAAGGGTATAATACGTGATCGTTCGAAACTCTTCGCATGTTCCAGTGCGCGGTGTTTAAAACCTGTTAGTGTATCGTCTTCTTTAAGGATGTAAATGGCATTTTCTGCCATGCCCTCAATGTCCCCCACATCATTGAGAAAACCCGTTACGGATTGCACGTTGATCTCCGGCAATCCTCCCACATTGGTCGAGATGACCGGAACCCCGCAGGCCATAGCTTCGAGTGCAGAAAGGCCAAAGCTTTCATACTGCGAAGGCAACAAAAACAGATCGGTAATACTGAGTATCTCATCCATCTGTTCCTGCTTTCCTAAAAAGCGGATATCGTTGCATACACCGAGGCAACGGCAAAGTTCTTCGGCATTCTGACGTTCGGGCCCGTCACCGATCATCAGCAGTTTGGAGGGTACTGCGGCATGCACTTTTTCAAAAACCCGGATCACATCTTCCACCCTTTTCACCTTTCGAAAGTTTGAGACATGCGCAAGAATCCTTTCTCCATTCGGCGCCAGCATCTTCTTGAAATGCTCTTTATCGCTGTGCCGGAATTTTTCAGTATCTACAAAATTTGGAATGACCTGAATATCCTTCTCGATACGAAAATGCTTGTAGGTTTCTTCCTTCAGATTTTGAGACACAGCGGTTATAGCATCCGACTCGTTGATGGAAAAAGTAACCACGGGCGCATAGGTAGGATCTTTACCAACAAGGGTAATATCCGTGCCATGCAAGGTGGTGATAAATGGGATGTCCCTTCCTTCTTTCATGAGGATCTGCTTGGCGAAATAAGCGGCAGATGCATGGGGAATGGCATAATGTACATGCAGCAGATCAAGATTGTTATTGGTGATCACATGAACGAGGCTACTCGTAAGCGCGGTTTCGTAAGGAGGGAAATCAAAAAGCGGATAGTTCTGAACCACCACTTCGTGATAGTAAATATTGGGATGGAAATTAAGCCGTACAGGCTGCTGATAACTGATAAAGTGAACTTCGTGCCCCTTTGCCGAAAGCGCCATGCCCAGTTCGGTGGCCAGCACACCGCTGCCGCCGAAGGTGGGATAGCACACAATTCCGATTTTCATAAACGAACCAATTGTGTGCAAATATCAGCTAAGCTGCGCAAGCCGCCGAAATAGAGGGATAAACTTTTGCAATAAACTTTTTGCCCGAATGCTATGAAAGCTTTGCCTTCGAAAGCAGATAAGCACGAACCAATGCACCTTGCTCGTCACTGAGATTCGATTTTCTGAACATAGAAGGCAGCACTTTCTCAAGCTTCTCCACAGTTCTGGTGGCCGGATCTTTCAGACCATGGCATTTATTACACTTGCTCTCAAAGATGGTCTTTCCCTCAGCTAACTGATCGTCGGAAAAATTCTTTTTTATTTCCGCCACCTTGTCTGACGAGGACATCTCACTGCCTGATGTAGCAGTAGCCGCCGAACGCGAGGATGAGCAATTTGCAGCAAAAACCGAAATAGCTGCCATAGCGAAAAGATAGACTAGCTTCTTCATCATGTACATTTCTTGTTCGTAAAAATAGTGTTAGTTTTTCCTAAAGCAAATATGCAACAAGCTGAATCCGTAAAAATTAGCTCCCGGCCCGGCGGGAGCTCTCAATTCTTAAAATATTACGCATAGACTTTTGATCACTCCTGCAAGCCTTATGGCATCGTAGATCCGGGGCTCCGTAGCTCCATGTTGCTTTACAGAATTTTCGTGCGATGCCACACAACGCTCGCAACCATTCAGTGCAGACACCACAAGGCTCATCAGTTCAAAAAGTTCTTTGCCCATCACCGGGTTCATCATAACGCTCATGCGGATGCCTGCCGGTGTGTTCTCATAATAGTCCACACCATCCATGTAATGACGAAAACGGTAGAAAACATTGTTGACATTCATGACGCCGGCGCAGGCATGCACCTCTGCGAGTTCTGCATCACTGGCACCTTCGTCCCGTGCCTTCTGCTCAAAAGCGGATATCAACGTTTGATGTTTTTCATTGACGGCCACAGAAAGTGCCAGCAGCAAGGCGTCTTTTCTGCTGATGTTGCTGCTGTTCAAAACGGCGCTTACATTCAGTTTCAGGTCTCTTATATAACGACTGTCAACCGCTGCCAGACGCTGAAGGCTCAGGCTGCTGTGTGTGGGTTCTATACCAAGTTCCGCAAAAAAGTTTGCGAGGGTTTCATTCTGCAAAATGTCCATAGTTGGATTGATAAAAAATAAGAAAATGCTATTACGAAAAATCCACCCAATAATGAGTGGACTTTACATTCATGATCATTGCTATTAAGCAGCAGAAGCGGCTTCTTTTGCTTTTTTCTGAGTAAGAGTTTCTTGTCCCTTCGTCCAGTTACAGGGGCAAAGTTCATCTGTTTGCAGCGCATCAAGTACACGCAGCACTTCTGCCACATTGCGACCTACACCCAGGTCATTGATGCTCACCCAGCGAACAATACCCTGAGGGTCTATGATAAACGTAGCACGGTAGGCCACTTTTTCACCGTCAGTGAGGATACCCAGTTCCTCTGCCAGGCTCTTCGATGTATCGGCGAGCATAGGAAATTTCAGCTCACGGAGATCGTTATGGTCTTTGCGCCAGGCCAGGTGAACAAACTCACTGTCGGTTGATGCACCAATAAGCTGCGTATCACGATCCTGAAAATTTGCATAGTTCTTATTGAACTCAGCTATTTCCGTGGGACAAACAAAAGTGAAATCCTTCGGCCACCAAAACATCACAGACCATTTTCCTGCAAGGTCCTCACTGCCAAGTGTTTTGAATTCCTTGTCTTTCTCGATCGAAACCACAGCCTTCTTCCTGAACTCAGGAAATTTCATTCCCACTGTTACGAAATTGTTCATAATCTATTGATACTTTTTTATTTGCGTGCAAATTTCGTCAAATACTCAGGTACCACCAACTATTAGTCTGATCTTTTGCCCTATGTTTTGATAGATGATATCAATGTATTGCCCGGCGAAACGGCTGGCTGGTAAGGCAGGGGCGAAATTTGCCGTAGGCTGTTCTTATCGGAGGGGCAAGAGAAACGGCGTACGCCTGCTGCCGGTGTACGCCGTTTCGGCTTTCAGTTTAAAGACAGCGCAGGTATGGGTTGCAACTGTGCGTGAAAATATCCTAAAAGATTACAGGCCACGTCAGCAAAAAATTTACGCAGGGGAAATGCCGAAACTACGTCCATGGCCGATCGCTCATCGTCAGCCAGTACTACACACCACAAATGATCTTTTGTCGCCGAGAGGCTAAAAAAAGGAATGCTTCCGCTTTCAAACAAAGGATGGAGATAGTGCATCTGCTCGTTCATCACATCCGTCAGATCTTCATCTATCGGAAGCAAGTCTATTTCGAACAAATACTTCATGTACACCCTTGCGCTTAGGTCATCGTACCAGCGTAACGTTACCGCTTCGCTTGAACCGCTTGTTCTCGATACAGAACCCGTCTGCCTCCCAGATGTAAACACCCATCGGTGCGGGGGTTCCATTCACTTTGCCATCCCATTGGCGTGTAACATCGCTTGTTTCAAAAACCAGTTTACCCCAACGGTCAAACACGCGCAGATAGTTCAGTTTAACGATCTGCCGATTCATCAGGCCAAACCTGTTCGTGCCGGGGTTAGAAGATTCCGGTGTGAAGGCATTAGGAAGATTAATGTCATTGCAGGTTATCCGCACCACGACCGTATCAATATCATAACATCCAAAGGTATTTCGCACTTCGAGGTAGTAGGTATAGTCGTAAGGCGGATTGACTACAGGATTCGTAATAGAAATGTTGCTGATGAACTGATTGGGCAGCCAGGTATAAGTGTATTGCGGACCTTCAGTAGTCATGGGGCCTCCCAATATCGTTTTAGCGCCATCTCCCAATACTCTGTCTGGACCAGCATCGGCTTTGTTCTTGCTCACGTCCACATATACATCTGTATCCACCACACATCCATTTGCATAGGGAACCACTACCCTATAATCGGTAGCAAACTCGGGCCACACACGCACATCGAATGAATCCGTTTTTGGACCGAGATTATAATCGGGACGCCAGTTGAAGCTAAGGCCTGTCTGTGAACGTATGGACAGCGTAAGCGAATCTCCCTGACAAATAATAGTATCCTGACTGATGGTCATGGGGGGAATAGGCAATACGTCAATCTGCTGGCACTGCATCCTCATGGTAGGCAGACCCTCATCGAGTGCGAGGTAAACATTGTACCTGCCCGGTTGGCTATAGGAGTAAGTGGGAGGAATATTGGTTGTAGCAGACGTGACCGTAGCACTGGTACACTGTGGAAAAGCAATTTGTGAAATGGAGTTATCACCGTAGTTCACAATGTAGCTGTAGAGATTATCTCTTTCTCTCACCACTTTGGTGATGCTCCTCGGGTCATTTAACGAACCAACCGCAATGTACTCGGTTCCCCGGAAGGGACCCGTAACTACTGAGGGAGCGTCAAGACGAGTGATGCTACTGCCGAGGCCGTTAGTCACGAAGAAATGGATAGCGTCGCAATCGCGGATAAAAGTGAGGCTGCTTGGTCCTTTGAGCGGATCTCCGGCGGTTGCAATAGTACTTCCAACCGGCACATTGGTCAGCGACGGGCCGAAGGCCAGTCTTGTGAGCGCATTGTTACCTACATTCACTGCGAAAGCAAACCATGCACCATTCTCTACTACAGGAATCATATCTGAAGGACCTCCGAAACCGAAGCCTGCTCCCATATCTGTAACCACGGGGGTCAGGGAGATATTATTGCCGAAAGAAAGTTTGATGAGGTGGTTATCCATCGAGTTGACGAGGTAACCAATATAATTAGTATCAACCTTCTGCACAAAAATGCCGCGCGGTCCGTTAAACACGCCACCCAGATTTCCAAAATTCACGCTGTTGGGCGTGTTGGTCAGCGATTTTCCAAAGTCGATACGAGCCATACTTGAATTGGCCACAGTTGTTCCGCCCACGGCAAACAGAAACCAGTCACCATTAGCATCCTGTGTGAGAAACAATTTAGCCGTACCACCGGGCATGGTGCCGTTAAGGTCGCCGATTACTTTGGTCTGCGGTATATTAGAAAGGCTGGGGCCGAAACTGAGCCGAACCAGGGTATTGTCAAGTTCGTTGGCTACAAATCCGTAGTAGTTCGCTCCTTCTTTTTCAATAACAATCGCCGTCGGCTTGTGCAGGTTGGTATCTGCTCCAAGGTTCGCGCCCGTGGGTGTATTAAAGAGATAACCTGAGCAGAAACCCCAGTAGTAGCTGGAAGCGGTGACATTGGTAGTGATATTGACGGGCTGACGAATACAAACAGTATCCGGGACGTTGAATAATTTCTGAGCGTTAATATAATTCAGTTGCGACACCAACAGAAGTGCTACAAAAACGAGGCATTTTCTCATAATACTGAAAAGGTCTTTCCGATATATTGGGCTAATATAACAATTACAGCAAAACTTTTATAGCAATGCACTATTTTTATTTCTCACAATCAAAATCTTGTTATGTCTTACGTTCACTTCGGTGGCAAGTTATTAGAAAAGACCATTACACTCGCGCTTTTAGTTGGCTTTAGTTTTCAGATCCATGCTAAAGAAGGCATGTGGTTACCCCCTACCCTGCGGCAACGCGAGGCAGATATGAAGGCTATGGGATTGGAAATTCCGATAGACAAATTGTATAACGCCGACGGCACCGGCCTCAACAATGCCGTAGTACTTTTTGGCAAAGGATGCACCGGAGAAATAATTTCCGGCAAAGGGCTGGTGCTCACCAATCATCACTGCGGCTATGGTACCGTGCAGGGCTTAAGCAGCAAAGAGAATGATTACTTTGCGCAGGGCTTTTTTGCAATGAATCCGGGCGAAGAAATTCCCTGCCCCGGGCTCACAGTGACCTTTATTCGTAAGATGGAAAACGTTTCTGATCTGATTTTATTCAACCTGCCCGACACCCTTCGGGAGGCACAACGCGACAGCATTATTTACGGCCGGGTAAAAGCCCTCGAAAAAGGATATCGCTACACGACAAAAATGGATGCTGTGATCAAGCCTTATTTCAACGGAAATCAATATTGGGTGATCATCAGTGAAACCTTTTCAGACATACGCCTGGTAGGGTTTCCTCCCAATGGCATCGGGCAGTTTGGTGGCGATACTGACAATTGGATGTGGCCGCGCCACACCGGCGATTTCAGCATGTTTCGGGTATATGCAGGTAAGGATAACAAGCCAGCAGCCTACGCCAAAGAAAACAAACCCTACCAGACCAATAATTATTTCAGCATCAATACCGGTGGCTACAAAGAGGGCGATTTCACCATGGTCTATGGCTTTCCGGGCAGCACACAGGAGTACATTGCCTCAAGCCAGCTCAACCAGGTATATTCTATCGTGGACCCTATTCGTATCAGTATCCGAACAAAAAAACTGGATGTCTGGACCCGCCACATGGCTGCAGACCGCGACGTATTTCTTAAATACACTTCAAAGCGTGCCGGTGTGGCCAATGGCTGGAAGAAATGGCAAGGAGAAGTGCGCGGACTCAGCATCAATGACGTGGTGGCCAAAAAGCAAAACTATGAAGCAGAATTCCAGGCCTGGGCATCTTCTGAAGGCTCGCTACCCTATGCGGACGATCTTCTGTCGCATATCACCGCGCAAACCGAACAGGTGAACCCAAGGCTACAGGCAGAAATCATTATTCAGGAAGCGGCTCTGGGCATCGAGGCCATCCAACAAGCCGCTACGCTGGACAAAATGCTGCAGACGATGCGTGCACATATACCGTCCGGAAAGCTTACAGACTCATTGAAAAAACTGGCGGCATCGCTCGATGGATTTTACAAGAATTACGACGCTGCAACTGATCGGGATGTGTTTCTGGAACTGATGCCTGTTTACCTGAATGCGCAAAACCATGTTGCTGCGCCTTCCGTAATAAAAAGCTTTGCAGCATACGGTAAAGACACGAGGCTTTGGGCCAACGACATCTATGGCATCAGCATGATTGCCGACCAGCAAAAGCTCCGGCAATTTGTGAATGCTGCCGAGGCAAAAGACAGCCTCCGCATTTTGTCCGACCCCGCATGGAGACTGTACAACGACATTGCTACCTATCGGAAAACAACACTGGCACCCGCCCTGAGCGAGTTCAGCAATTCGATGAACTACTACAACCGGCTCTATATAAAGGCCAGAATGAAGAAAGACTGGAATACGAATTTCTATCCAGATGCCAATCTTACGCTTCGCCTGGCCTATGGCAAAGTAGAAGGCATGGATCCCGATGGACCCGCGCCATATAGTTATCAAACTAACCTTGACGAAGCCATTGCCAAAGACAACCCGGAAGTAGAAGAGTTTCGGGTACCTCAAAAGCTCAAAAACCTTTATAATAAAAAGGACTACGGACGATGGGCAGTAAATGGCACTGTGCCATTAGCATTTATTGCCACCAACCATACAAGTGGGGGTAATAGCGGCAGCCCGGTGCTCAATGCCAAAGGACAATTGATTGGCACCAACTTCGACCGCGTATGGGAAGGCACCATGAGCGATTATTATTTTGATCCCAAACTTTGCCGAAACATTACGCTCGACATACGCTACACGCTTTTTATCATCGAAAAATTTGGCGGTGCAGGTTGGCTGCTCAAGGAAATGAAACTGGTGAAATAATCAAAAGAATAATTAATAGGCTGAAAACCTGATTGGCTGCTTTTACCGGGCAGCCAATGTTTTAGGCAACATCCCTTTCTCGTAGTCAATCCTGATTTTATATCTTTGCGCCGTTCAATTTTTTACTCATCAATCTATCAATTTACCAAGAATGGAATACCGCATTGAGAAAGACACGATGGGCGAAGTAAAAGTGCCTGTGCATGCACTCTACGGCGCACAAACGCAACGTTCTATCGAGAACTTTAAGATTGCTCAGGACATCAACAGAATGCCCAAAGAAATCATTCGCGCATTTGCCTACCTTAAAAAAGCTGCTGCATTGACCAATAACGAACTGGGTGTATTGGCTGATGAAAAAGCAAAACTCATCGGTCAGGTATGCGATGAGATTCTCGAAGGTAAATTAGATAACGAGTTTCCGCTGGTGGTTTGGCAAACGGGTTCCGGCACGCAAAGTAATATGAACGTCAATGAGGTGGTCGCCTATCGCGCGCATCTGATCCATGGCGGTCAACTTACCGACAAGGAAAAATTCGTTCACCCCAACGATGATGTGAACAAATCCCAGTCTTCCAACGATACTTTCCCTACAGCCATGCACATTGCGGCTTACAAAATGCTGGTGGATGTAACCATTCCCGGAATAAAAAAACTCCGCGATACCCTTGCTGCAAAGTCGAAAGAATTTATGCACGTAGTAAAGATCGGTCGTACGCATTTTATGGATGCAACGCCGCTCACACTAGGGCAGGAATTGAGCGGTTATGTTTCTCAGCTTGACCACGGCCTACGTGCCATCAATAATACTTTAGCGCATCTTAGCGAGCTGGCACTTGGCGGTACAGCGGTAGGCACCGGCATCAATACACCCAAAGGCTACGCTGTAAAAGTGGCTGAAAAAATTGCTGAGCTTACAAGTCTGCCCTTTGTTACTGCAGAAAATAAATTTGAAAGCCTGGCGGCACACGATGCTATTGTAGAAGCACACGGAGCACTAAAAACCGTGGCAGTGAGCCTGATGAAAATAGCCAACGATATTCGGATGCTTAGCTCAGGTCCACGTTCCGGAATTGGTGAAATTTTCATCCCCGACAATGAACCCGGATCATCCATCATGCCGGGAAAAGTTAACCCCACACAATGCGAAGCTCTGACGATGATTGCTGCACAGGTCATGGGCAATGATGTAGCCATCAACATTGGCGGTGCAACCGGACATTTCGAACTGAACGTGTTCAAACCGGTAATGATCTACAATTTCCTGCACAGCGCAAGGCTTATTGGCGAAGGCTGTGTGAGCTTTAATGATAAATGTGCGGTGGGTATTGAGCCCATTCAGAAAAACATTGATCAGCACCTCAACAACTCCCTGATGCTGGTGACTTCTCTCAACACGAAAATTGGCTATTACAAAGCAGCAGAAATTGCACAGACGGCTCACAAACAAGGAAAGACGCTGAAGGAAACAGCAATTGAACTGGGCTACCTCACAGCCGAACAGTTTGACGAATGGGTGAAACCTGTAGAGATGGTAGGTGAATTACCTTCGTAGGTATCTTGATATTCCTCTATAAAAAAAAGCGTCTCCTTTCGAGGCGCTTTTCCATTTCGATAAACTACTTTTTTAACTCCACACATACTGCTTCTTATTCAGCAGCAAGGCTTCGCCGGCAATCGTCTTATCACCGGTGCTCACTTCGTACACCGCACAATCGTACAGAATGCGGTTCTTCTCTGGGAAAATCTCCTTTACGGTAATCACGGCTTCATAATCCGTATCCACAAACATCGGCTTCATCCATTTCATGCTTTGGCTCATATATACGTGCCCATCAGCATGCCAGAGTGCACCAAAAATTTTGGTAAATACACTTGCACCCAAAAAACCGTGAATGATGTTTCTTCCAAACATACTGTCCTTACCTGCCTGCGCATCTATATGCAAGGGGTTTACGTCGCCGCTCACCCGGGCATACGTGTCCACGTCGTCTTGTGTGTAACTAAACTTGTGGCGAAATTCATCTCCTACTTTAAGCATAACTATTTTTTTGTACAACACTAAAATAGTCAAGTGACTCAAATTCCAAAATAATAAGGGATGAAAAACAACATCATTCGACGTCCTGGGCCCGCATACGATAACAGTTCCCATGCTTCAGGAGGCACGCCTGTTAAATTATCACTACGGCTGGATAAATCCCGCTGTTTCCGGAGACACTAAGGACGATGGACTGTTTTCCGGATGGTATCGAACAACCCATGCACCATAGGCCCAGACATCTTAATAAATCAATAAAAAAATCCGAACCGAAAAGAATTTTACAATTATTAATAGGAAACCGCTACCTTTGCGCCGCCAAAAGGAAAGTAATCAGGAATAGAAGATACAGCGAAGTAAAAATTGTTTAACAGGAAGGAAATACAGGGCTAATATAATAGCTATCCTTTTGCAGAAGAATATTTCAGGTAAAAAATTTTTTTTCTCAATAAAAAAAGCAAACAATGGCTAACCAAGACAACAATTTCGTGAACACCGTGGTGGATGCGCAAAAGCAGGCAGTAGATACCATGGTAGAAAACACTAAGAAATTTACAAACGGCAACAGCCTGGTAAATGAATCAGTGCAAAAGGGGTCTGAGTGGTACAAAAACTGGTTGGACAATCAAAAGAACTTTTTTGCTCAAAGCAGCGAAAAGACAGCAAACATGACAGGCAACATGCAGGGCAATCTGAACCAGATGAATGAGTTTTATCAAAACTGGTTTAACACTCAGATGAACTGGGCTAAGCAAATGTGGGAAATGAACATGAATCATTTCCAGAATGCCTCTGCTCAGACTTCTGCTGCCAATGCAAACCCCATGAACATGTGGCAGAACATGCAACAAAATTGGAACAACTGGATGACCGGCATCAACAACACCAACCAATGGATGAACATGATGCAACAATGGTCAAATATGTTCAACGTAGATGCTTATAAAAAAATGACGGACAACTGGTCATCTTTGTACAACCAGTATCAGGACATTCTGAACAGCAACTGGAGCAAGATGCAGGAAAGCATGCAAAACGGCACCGCACAGGATGCGTATAAGAACATGACTAATGCCACAGAGAGCTTCTCTAAATTCTATGAAATGTGGATGCCTATGTGGAAGAGCATTCAGGAGAAGACGTTCAACATGGATATGTACAAGCAATGGATCAACCCTGCTGCCTACAAAGATCTGATGGATAAGTATCTTGGCTTCATGCCCGACTCCAGCCGCAGCTATATGCAGCAAATGACCGGCATGATGCAGGATGGTGCAAAGCAGATGGGAAACCTCACGGCCCAGAACTATGAGCAGATGCGCAATATGATGGGAAACATGATGAACGGGATGAATGGTTCAGCCATGTTTGGCAATATGCTCAACGGCTACAACCAGTGGTACAACATGATGAATGATGCTGCTGCACCCTTTACCAAAATGATGACTCCCAATCAGCAAACAAAAGCGATAACAGAATGGCAGGACATCGCCAATCGTATAGCTGTGTACAACATCAAGAATGCTGAACTGCAGTACATGATGTACCTGCAAGGCACGAAGGTGATGGATAGCCTTGCTGAAAACGTGATGCAAAAAATGAAGAGCGGCGAAGAGATCAACAGCATCATGGCTTTGTTCCAGGAGTGGATGAGCATCAGTGACAAGACCTTCGTTTCTCTTTTTGAAAGCGACGAATACAGCAAGCTGATGGCCGAAGTAAGCGCTATGCAACTGAAGCTGAAAAAAGACGTGGAAAATCAAATGGAGAAGTTCATGACTGGTATTCCTGTGGCTACACGCAGCGAAATGGATGAGCTGTACAAGACTATTTACGAGCTGAAAAAACAGGTACGTCAAATGGAGAAGATGATGGAAATTGGCAACGAAGACGATAGCCAGACAGCAGAGGAGCCAAAAGCTGCACGCCGCACTGCTGCAAAAAAATAAATAAAACGTTTACCCTGAAGAAGCCGTCTCAACCTGCGCGTTGAGACGGTTTTTTATTTCTGTCGCTTTTTGGGACCAAAGTTTACAGATCGGCACGCAACATACGCTCATTGCCGTGCATATCCTGCCTAAGCGTTACTTTGTGGTAACCCATGCTTCGGAACAGTGTAACCGTCTGTTGCGCGTAGTCCTGATGCAGCTCGCAAAAAATTCTACCTCCTTCATGAAGGTGATTAAGCCCAAACTTCGCGATGGCCTCATAGAAAACCAGAGCATCTTCCGCAACAAAAAGGGCAAGAGAAGGCTCATAGTCAGCAACGTTCTTATGAAGCGTTTCTTTTTCAGAAAAGGGAATATAAGGAGGATTCGAGACGATAATATCAAACTTCCCAAGAGCTTCCCGTTGGTGTCCGTCTAGAAAATCAATTTGCAGAAACTGAACTTTCGCACCCAGTTCAGCAGCATTTTTTTGGGCCACGGCCAGTGCCATTTCACTGAGGTCAATGGCTGTAAGTTGTAACGATCCCAGCTCCAGACTGAGTGTTATGGCGATGCACCCACTACCCGTCCCGATGTCGAGAACGGAGGCAGGCTTTGCTTTATCAACGGCAGCCATCACCCATTGTACCAGTTCCTCGGTTTCCGGCCTTGGGATCAGAACAGCCGGATCAACAAAAAATCTGCGACCGCAAAACCATTGTTCACCGGTAATATATTGCAACGGCTCGCCTTGCACCAAACGCTTCGTCGCTGCCAGATACTTCGATTGCTCCAGGTCCGTAAGTGGTGTACCCTTCTCCGTAAGTCGTAGTAGCTTTCCTTTACCCGTCAGGTGTTCCAGATATAGATGCGCTATAGCCTGAGCTTCGCTGGTTTCATATACTGTATGTAAGGCCTTTGCGAGTGCCTGATAAGCCTCACCATAAGAAAAGCGATTCTGCATAGTCATCCTTTTTTCCGGTCCATATCCAGCAATACCGCTCTGATTTCATTATAAGATATCGCATTGCCGGTAATCTCCCGTATAGCCGCCGCATTTCTTTGCGATGCTTTGTTAATTGCCTCGGTGATTACAGGCAACTTTTCCGGAGCCACCAACTGGTTCAGACTCACTTCACCGGTCTCAATATACTGCAACAAATGGCCTTCGATGGTGCCCGTCGCCAGCCCTCTCTTGCGGGCTATCTCAGCCACATTACAGCCGTCCAGAAACATGCGCAAACTAATGCTGCGAGTATCTTCCCTGGCAGGAAGCGCTGTGGGCAGGCCCGGCAGTGCAGGGATATGTTTGTGAACCGCCTGGTATTGCTCAAGCAAATGATTGATGTTTTTACCGCGGGCTACGCCTTCTGCCAGCATAGAAGCCTGCTCAATAAGTTGTCGCTTTCTGATGATCTGTGTGTAAAGGGGCTGTAGCGATTTAAGGTATTTTTTGGTCTTGGCCTTTATCTTGGTTTCATCAAAATGCTGCTGCCAGGGTTGCAGGAGCTTTAGGTCAATTTCCTTATCAAAATAGATCGCTGCTGCATGTACCCGCTCATGTATTGTGCGGGCATCTGCGCGCTCAGTAATCAGCCGGGTGAGCTGATTCGAAAATCGTTCGGCAACCTCATGCAACGCTAATACCGCGGTGAGCATGGCTGACGACCACGCAACGGCTTCTTTCTGGTGGGGAAGACGAATGTGATTATAGCCATCATGATGATCACGAAAAAGCACAGCCATTTGTTTCCAGTCGAAACTTTTCATCAGCCGGCTTTCCAGAAAACTTTGTTCTTCGGCGGCCAGTGTCTCCAGCAACTGGCTGAGGGAAGGCTTTCTGCTGATGAAGGCTGAAACCCGACTTTCTGTATGAATGGCGGCTGTCGTGATCTGCGAGGCCAGCACCAATCCCGAAAGGGCGGTAAGCCTGCTGAGCGCTACATAAACCTGACCTGCGGCAAAGGACTGACCCGCATCTATTATCGCCCTTTCAAACGTCAGACCCTGGCTCTTATGTATGGTGACGGCCCATGCCAGGCGAACCGGATATTGCCGGTAGGAACCCAGCTCCTGCTCCGTAATCTTGTCGGCTCCCTCATCATACTGATAGCGTACATTTTTCCAGGTTTCCTGCTCCAGTTGCAGTTCTTCCCGCTCACCCGGAAACCGTATCCAAATACCGCCATTACTGATGCGGGTAACCATCCCGATTTTACCGTTATAGTATCGGCGTTGTTCGCCCTTATCATTCTTGATGAACATGATCTGCGCCCCCACCTTCAGCGTCAGCATCTTCTCTACCGGTAGCGCCGATTCGTTGAAATCTCCGCTCAGGGTACCTTCAAAACGATGGGCCTCACTGTCCAGCCGGGCCAGGGCGCTTTGATTGATCTGATCTGCCTTTCTGTTGTGTGTCGTCAGTATGATATATCCTTCTTCCGGCTCCGGAAAAAACGAAGGATCAAATTTCCTGTTTAATAAACGCAGATCGTCCTCAGTAGCCGTGTTATCCCTTATCTTGTTCAACAGGCTGATAAACTCCTCGTCCGACTGACGGTAGATTTTATCGAGCTCTATTTGCAAGGGCTCCACTTCTTTCAAAACATGAGCATCGAAGAAGAAAAGACTTTTGTAATACTGGCTCAGATACTCCCATTCATCGTCCTTTACTACGGGTGGAAGCTGCATCATGTCACCGATATAGAGTACCTGCACGCCCCCAAAGGGTTCACCGGATTTTCGGTAATACCGCAAGATGCCATCTATGGCATCCAACATGTCGGCGCGCAGCATGGACACTTCATCAATCACCAGCAGTTCAAGCTCTTCCAGCATGCGCCGCTTTTCTTTGTTAAACCGTATGTTCTTCAACAAAGTGTGTAGATCGGTGCCGCTGGAAGGCGAGCTGGAAAAACCTGTTTGTCGTACCGGCAGAAAAGCACCGAGCGGGAGCTGAAAGAACGAATGCATCGTCACGCCTCCAGCATTGATAGCGGCTACACCGGTGGGTGCAACGATGACCATATTCTTGGCCGTGTGGTCTTTAATGCTTTTCAGAAAAGTTGTCTTTCCTGTGCCAGCTCTTCCGGTAAGAAAAATATGACGGCTGGTGTGCAATACAAATGCCTTGGCAATTTCGGCAAACGAGCTATTGATAGAGAATGACATGCAGCGTAAAAATAAGCTTTCCTCGTAAAGTGCTTGCTCGCATCGGCGAATTCTGATGGCAGAAAAACCGGATCCGTTGAAAACATTTTTTACCGTTAGCGAAAATAAGCCGACATTTAAGTACCCACTTGAGCCCTCGCAATATTTTAAATATTTCTGCTCATGACACTACTGGGCCTAATGGTGGTGATCGTAGCTGCAATATTGATTGTTCTGTTGGTTAAGAACAAAAGAGACGGGCGATAAAGACTTCAACAGGCATTTCATTTTGCTATTACGAGCCCCTAATTTTACGCCGTTATATGGATCGTCAGCTTTTCATGAAACGCTGTCTCGAACTTGCATTGCAGGGCAGGGGGAAGGTAGCGCCCAACCCCATGGTAGGAGCTCTGCTTGAATATCGGGGACAAATTATTGCTGAAGGATTCCATGCGGCTTACGGCTCTGCCCATGCCGAAGTCAATTGTTTTGATGCTGTGCCTCCTGAACGCCGTCATCTCATTCCGGACAGCACACTTTACGTTTCGCTGGAGCCCTGTGCCCACTACGGTAAAACGCCGCCCTGCGCCCTGCGCATCGTAAAAGAAAGACCGAAGAAAGTGATCGTTTGCAATGAAGATCCTTTTCCCGCTGTGGACGGAAAGGGATTGCAGATCGTAGAAGGGGCAGGTATTGAAACGGAGACGGGTTTGTTAGCCGATCAGGGTTTGTGGCTCAATCGCCGGTTCTTTTGCTTTCATACTTTACACCG
>OFIS01000338.1_pt1 | contig 33134 bp, 30 predicted proteins | sample 1775071 | NCBI WGS metagenome assembly OFIS01 (sample SAMN08195774, study PRJEB24354) | sludge metagenome | isolation source: sludge from phenol fed wastewater aerobic bioreactor C | place: India: Nagpur | collected 2016-09-17
CCCGGCAAGCGCCGCCGCGGGGTGCCCTTTCTCTTTGGCTACTTTCTCTTTGGGCACGCAAAGAGAAAGTAGCTCGGCCACCGGCAGGTGGACGAAACCGCTTTGTCGCTTGCGGCAGGTGGACGAAACCGCTTTGAAACTTGCAAAAAAACGAGAACAAAAGCCCCCCCCTCTTCCTCACTCCTCAAAGCAGAAGCCATCCATGACCCAGCCCAGCGTCCGCAAGCGAGAGAGGAGAAAAGCCGCCGCGGCAGGCACCCGACAACCGCCGCCACCCTCTCCCGAAGGGAGAGGGTCTCGATAGCCAGCGCTTGCGCGAATTCAAGTCGCTTGGCTCCCCGCCGGACAACCGCGATCCTCGCGCCAGTGCGCGCCGAGGCTGCGCCGGCGCAGGCGCATCGCGCGCAGCAGTTCCTTCGCCAGCCGCATCTGCCAGCCGGTGGCGGCGGCTGCCGCACACAGGCGCCATGCGTCACGCAGGGCGGCGGCTTCGCGCACCGGCCCGGCCGCCTGCCACAGCAGTTCGCGCAGGGCATGCAGGTTTTCCGGCGGCAGCGCGGCGCCGCGTTCGATCCAATGGTGCCCGCCGCTGGCCGGCAGCGGTGCGGCGGTCGCCAGCCTCGCGCCCAGCCGGCGCCCGCCGGCCACCGCTTCCAGCAGCGAGTTGCTGGCCAGCCGGTTCGCGCCGTGCACGCCGTTGCAGGCCACCTCGCCCACCGCGCACAGGCCGGGTATGGACGTCTGGCCGTCCAGATCGGCGGCGACGCCGCCCATGTGGAAATGCGCCACCGGGGTGATCGGCAGGCGCTCGCGGCGCGGGTCGAGTCCGTGCGCGAGGCAGGACGCGAGCACGGTGGGAAAGCGCCGCTGCCAGTCGCCCTCGATCGGCGTGGCATCCAGCCAGGCGCTGCCGCCAGCCTGCTGCACGCTCCACACGCGCCGCGCCACCACGTCGCGCGGTGCGAGATCGCCCAGCGGATGCCGGCCCGCCATCAGCGCCCTGCCCTCGCCGTCGATGAGCCGCGCGCCGGCGCCGCGCAGCGCCTCGGTGAGCAGCGGCAGGCTGTGACCGTCCAGCGCCAGCGCGGTGGGGTGGAACTGCACGAATTCGAGGTCGCGCGCCTGCGCGCCTGCCGCCAGCGCCAGCGCGAGCCCGGCGCCGTCGGCGCCCGGCGGGTTGCTGGTGTGCGCGTACAGCGCGCCGAGGCCGCCGGTGGCGAGCACCACCGCCGCGGCTTCGATCACCTCGTGCCGCCCCTGCGCGTCGCGGGTGCGCACACCCACGACGCCCCCGGCGCGCAGCAGCAAGGCATCCACGTCCACGCCGCCGCGCCATTGCACGTGTTCGGCGCGCGCCACCTTCGCCCGCAGCGCGCGCACCAGCGCCGCGCCGGTGGCGTCGCCGCCCGCGTGCACGATGCGGTGCGCGCCGTGGCCGCCCTCGCGGCCCAGTTGCAGCGCGCCCGCATCCGTGCGGTCGAAGGCCGCGCCCTGCGCGGCGAGCCAGTCCACCGTGGCCGGCGCGGCCTCGCACAGCCAGCGCACCGCGGCCGCGTCGTTGTGCCGGCTGCCCGCTTCCAGCGTGTCGTGCACGTGGGCGGCGGGGCTGTCGCCCGCGCCCACCGCGGCGGCGATGCCGCCCTGGGCCAGCGCGCTGGCGCTGCCGCTGCCGTCCGCGGCGCGGCACAGCAGGCGCACCGGCGCGGGCGCGGCGGCCAGCGCCGTGGCCATGCCGGCCACGCCGCTGCCGATCACCACGATGGGCAGGCGCGCACGCTTCACACGGTTTCGCGGCGGCCCACCGCCAGCATGCGGTCGAGCGCGCGGCGCGCGCCGGCGATCGTGTCGGCGGGAATCTCGATGGCGTGCTTCAGGTCGCGCAGCGCGGCGTAGATGTTCGGCAAGGTGACCCGCTGCATGTGCGGGCACAGGTTGCAGGGCTTGATGAACTCGGTCTGCGGAAACTGGCTGCGCAGGTTGTCGGCCATCGAGCACTCGGTGATCATCGCCACCCGCGCCGGCCGCTCGCGCGCCAGCCACTTGCCCATCGCGGTGGTGGAGCCCACGAAATCCGCCTCGGCCAGCACTTCGGGCGGGCATTCGGGATGCGCCACCAGCTTCGCGCCGAACTGCTCGCGCGCGTGCCGTGCCTGCTGCCCGGTGAACTTCTCGTGCACCTCGCAATGGCCGTGCCACAGCACGATCTCCACCGCGGTGCGGCTGGCCACGTGGCGGCCGAGGAATTCGTCGGGCAGGAAGATCACCTTCGGCGCGCCCATCGCCTCCACCACCTGCACCGCGTTGGCCGAGGTGCAGATCGCGTCGGACTCGGCCTTCACCGCCGCCGAGGTGTTCGCGTAGCTCACCACCGGCACGCCGGGGTGTTTCGCGCGCAGGGCGCGCACGTCGTCCACCGTGATCGAGCTGGCCAGCGAACAGCCGGCGTCGAGGTCGGGGATCAGCACGGTCTTGTCCGGCGCGAGGATCTTCGCGCTCTCGGCCATGAAGTGCACGCCGCAGACCACGATCAGCCCGGCGTCGCATTCGGCCGCCGCCCGGGCCAGGCCCAGCGAATCGCCGGTGACGTCGGCCACGCCGTGGAAGATCTCCGGCGATTGGTAGCTGTGCGCCATGATCACCGCGCCGCGCTGCTGCTTGAGCTGGTTGATCGCGGCGATCCACGGCAGGTGCAGCGGGATCTCCAGGCACGGCACCAGCGGTTCCAGCCGTTCGGCCAGCGCGGCGTATTCGTCGGCGAGTTCGTCGCGCCACACGGGCACGGGCAAGTCGTCGGGTTTTTTCGTCATGGGAAAGCCTGTGCGGTCAGTGCCGCCGGTGCGCCGCGCGCGCGGCGCGGGCGAAGCGGGCGCCGCGGTTCAGGGCGATGCGCAGACCCAGCGGCACCGACTCCCACGGCAGGCGGTCGAGCAGGTTGCGTGCGGTGAGGCCCAGCTCGGTGTCGCCGGTGAGCACCAGCTCGCGCTGGAAGAACAGCGTGTCGGCGTCTTCGAGCCGGCTGGCGAGCAGCAGCAGGTCGGTGGCGCTGCCGCGCACGCAGGCTTCGGGCGTGTCGTCGATTACCATCAGGCGGCCGTCGCGCAGGGTCAGCACCCAGCACAGCTCGAGGTCGCTCACCGCGATGCCCAGCCGGCGGCCGCGCATGAAGTCCAGCGCGCCGTCGGCCAGCGGCGCCGCCAGCACGCGCGCCATCGCGCGTTCCAGCAAGGCGTGCTGCCAGCGGGCGGGCAGCGCGCGCAGCAGGGGCGCCAGCCGGCGCGGCGGCGGCAGCAGGCGCAGCATCGGATCGGCGCGGGTGGCATCGGGCATCGGGCTCATGCCGGCAAGCATGACGGGCGTGCCGCCCTGCCCGCCTTGACCCGCGTCACTCGCCAGCCGCTGTTGCGCGCAGGCATCGTCGATCACCAGGTCGAGCAGGCGCGCGGCGGTGTCGGCCGGCACGTCGAGGCGATGCGCCAACCGTTGCGCGCGCGCATGCACCGCCCGTTCGCGTTGCGGGTCGCGCCCCGCCACGCCGGCGCGTGGCTTGAGCCAGGCCACCGCGCGCACCAGCCGGCGCCGTGCCGCGAGCAACAGCAGCAGGCCGTCGTCCACCGCGTCGATGGCGGCGCGGGTGCGCGCCAGCGCGAAGCGTTCAGGCGGCATCGGCGCGTGCTCCCGCCTGCAGCGCCTGCGCGGCGGGCAGCGCGTGCGCCTCGTAGATGCGCTGCGCCTCGGCGGGATCGAAGTCGGCATGCTTGCGCTTCTTCACGCCGTAGTCGGACAGCACCAGATGGGTGTCGGCCAGCACGCCCGCGTTGGCGAGGCAGGCCGCGGCGCATTTGAGCACGCAGCCGTCCAGCGCGAGGATGCGCCGCCCGCTCTGCGCGGTGCGCACGAGGCCGGCGCCGCCGCCGCCCACGCCGGCGATGCAGCTCATCTCCGCCGCGCCGGCGCGATCCAGCTGCAGCGCGAGCCGGTTCGCCATCTGCGCCGCGCTGGAACAGCCGGAACAGGAATACACCAGGGGCAGGTCGCTACTCATCGAAGTCTCCTCAAGCCGTTCGTTCGACGCTGTGCGCGTACGCGCGCGTGTCGCGCAGCACGCCCAGCAACGCATGGCCGTGCGTGCCCCACGCGCCCACTTGCGCGAGGCCGGCCAGCCGCGCCAGCCACGCCTGCGGCCACAGCAGCGCGGCGAGCAGCAGCGCTCCGGCCAGCGCCTGTGCCAGCAGCACGCGCCGCTTGCCCGCGTCCGGCAGCAGGCGCTGCACGCCGGGAATCCGCACGCCGCGCGGAACCCGGTGGCGCAAGCCGATCCAGGCCACGAAGGGCACGATCTCCAGCGCCATCGCGCCGACCAGCAGCGGCAGGCCCACGCCCAGCGCCAGTGCGCCGGCGAGCATGCCGTGGCCGCCCGCCAGCGCCGGCGCGGCCGGCAGCAGCACCAGCAGGCCGGCGCGCCAGTGCCGGTACAGCATGCTGCGGCGCGCGGCCGGCACCGGCCATTGCAGCCCCAGCGCCGCCAGCGCGAACGAGGCGCCGCCCGCGGCCAGCACCGCCGGCAGCGCGATGTCCGCGGTGCGCACGAGATGCCATGCCGAAGCCAGCGGCAAGGCCAGCAGCACGCCGCCCAGCCAGATCGCCTGCGCGCGCGCCGGCACGCTGCCGGTGGCCTGGAACATCGGCATGGTCACCCGCCCCACCGCGGCCAGCAGCAGCACGATCCAGCCCAGCACGCCGAACGCCGCGTGCACGTCCACCAGCACCGGCGGCCACGGCTGCGCGCCGGCCAGCCCCAGGGCCAACGCCGCCCCCAGCAGCGCGGTCGCCAGGCCGCCGCCCAGCGCGGCGCCGATGCCCGCGCGCAACAGCCGTTCCCCGGCGGCGGCGAACAGGCCCGACAGCGTCATCGCGGTCAGCCACAGGAAGGCCAGCGGCAACAGCACGCCGGCCAGCAGCAGCGGCCCGCGCGCGTTGCAGCGCAGGCCGAGCGCCAGCAGCAGCGTGCCGAGGTTGAACGCCGCATGCAGCCACGCGGCCGTGCGCCGCCCGCGCAGCGGCGCGCCCACGGCCACCGGCAGGAACTGCAGCAGGCTGCCGAACATCGCGTTGCCCAGCACGCCCAGCGCCCACACGTGCACCAGCGCCAGCGTGGCCGGATGCCAGCGCGAGTGCAGCGGCGCGGCGCCGTCGATCAGCAGCAGCACGCCGCCCGCGATGCCCCAGCACGGCATGGCGAGCAGGAAGCGCAGCGGCAGCGTGGCCGCCGGCGCCTGTTCAAGCCGCAGTTTCGGCATTGCCGGGGCGCCGGATCACCACGCGCACGCTGCCGTCGGCCTGCGGCGCCTCCGGCTCGGCGTCGTAGCCGAGATGCGCCAGCTCCGTCAGCAGCGGGTACGGCATACGCGGCGCAATGATCGCCACCGCCTCGCCCGGCGCCAGCCGGTTCGCGGCGTCGAGCGCACGCTCCATCGGCAGGGGCGCGTAGAGATGGCGCAGGTCGAGATCGTCGGGAGTCATGCGCTTATTGCAGCGCCTGCGGCGCCGGCCGGCGCTGACGCAAGTCAATTGCCGGCAGGCTTGCTGTCTGTCACGCGGGCTGCGGGGAGATCGCGAACAGGCTCAGAGCGCCTGCTTGCCGCTCCACTCCAGCTGCAGCCACAGCTTGGTTTCGTCGCGGCCGTAGCCGTCGGCGCGGTAGCGCGCCAGCTTGACCAGGCCGTTCAGGCCCGGCAGGAACGGATAGCCCAGCGAGGCATCCCACTCGCTGCCGTAGCGGCCGCCGCGCACCGCGCGGTAGTCGTGCCAGGCGACGGTCCAGGCCAGCCGCGCGGCGATGCCGCTGCGGCCCATCGCGCCGTTCAACGCGGCGTAGCGATCCTGCAGGCCGCCGGCCGGCGTCGCCAGGAACTGGTCGTCCCAGCCGTTGAACGCGTGCAGCGTGGCCAGCGGGGTCTGCAGCGCGGTGCGCCCGTTGCCGCCGAGGTATTCCCAGCCGAGCTTGCCGGTGAGGCCGAACTGCGTCCACGACGGCTCCACCAGCCAGTAATTGTGCGAGAAGCGCTGCGGGTTGTTCGCGTAGTCCGTCTGCCGCGCCGCCTCCAGCTGCCAGCCGAAGCCGCTGCCGGCCGGCTTGCCGGTCCAGCGCACGCCCCAGGTGGCGGTGGATGCGCTGGCCACGTCGCGGTCCTCGTGCAGGTAGGCATAGCCCGTCCACTGCTGGCGCTCGCGCTGGTACGCGGCGTTGAACAGATGCGTGTCCAGCCGGCGCTCGCGCGCCAGCGGGCTCAGCGCCTTGCGGCCGGCCACGCGGTGCACGCGGTCCAGCCACGCGTAGCGCAGCGTCCAATCCGTGGCGGGCTGCCACTGCAGCGCCAGCGCGTCGAAGGTCTGGTAGTGCTGGCGCCAGCCGCTGTCGCCGATCCAGCGCTGGTTGTCGAACAGCAGCCGCTGGCGGCCGGCGCTGGCGCCGAACGTGGCGCCCTGCCAGCCCAGCCAGGCCTGGCTGAGTTCGGCGCCCTCCGGGTCGGCGATCGTGGGGTATTGGGTGTGGCCGTTCGCGCCGCTGTTGTAGCGGTCGCCGGCGCTGGCCACGCCGCTGCCTTCGACGAAGCCGCTCCAGCCGGCGCCGAAGTTCGCGCGCAGTCCCAGGCGCAGGCGCAAGGTGTCGGCGCGCGCGTCGCGGGCGTAGGCGTCGTTGTCGACCTGCTCGTGGCGCAGGCGCGCGTTCCATTCCACTTGCAGCGGCGAGCTGGCCGCGGCGTCGGTGTCCGCATGCGCGGCGGGCATGGCGACGGCCAGCAGGCAGGCGGCGGCGAGCAGGTTGCGGGGGGTCTTCATGGGGGGATGGCCTCTCGTTGAATGCGCGCACTGTGGGGTTGCCGGCACGGCCGCGGCTTGACGGCGATCAGTTCGACGCCGCGCCGAGCCAGGCTGTGACAACGCGCCGCGCACGCTGTGAAAAGGCCGCCATCGCGGCGACCTGCAGATCAGGAACGGACGTCTGGACGTCCAATCGGAAACATCACGAACCGGCCAGCACGCGCTTGACCTGTTCGACGAAGGCCGGATCGAGCCGGCCGATGCGCGAGGTGCGCGCCACGATGCGGCCCTCCGCATCGAGCAGGATCAATTCGCTGGAATGGTTGAACTCGCCATCCGGCAGCTGGCGGAACTGCAGGCCGAGCACGCCGGAAAGCTGGCGTGTCTGTGCGGCGTCCGTGCGCGCCAAAGTCCACGGCGGCGTTTCCAGCTTGCGCTTCTGCGCGTAGGCCTTGAGCGCGGCCACGCTGTCGCGCGCGGGGTCGAAGCTCACCGCAAGCAGGTCGAGCCGGCCCTGCCCCGCCGGCGGCAATGCCTTGTACGTGGCGCGCATGCTGTCCACGATCATCGGGCAGACCATCTGGCAGGAGCTGTAGAACATGCTCACCAGCTGCGGCCGGCCGCGCCGCGCGGCGAGCGGCTGCTGCTTGCCGTCCTGGTCGGTGAGCTGCACTTTGAGGTTGTAGACGGAATCGCCGGGCAATGGCTGGGCGGCGTGCGCGACGGCGAACGGCAGCAGCAAGGCGAAGAGCATGGTCAGGCGTCGCATGGCTTACCTCGCGGCGGGTTTCGCGCAGCGAAACCCCATGTTGTTGGTGGTGTCGGAAGCCTTCAGCGCGGAGAGCATCGCGATGCGCATCAGCACCGCGTAGTTCTCCTTCTCCTGCAGGCTCACCGCGCCGGCGCCGCAGAACTTCAGCACGTCCGGATCGTTCTGGTCGCGGCTGTCGCTCGCCACCAGCAAGGCGTTGAAGTCGTCCACCCACTCCCACACCGGCTGGGTGATGTCGCGCACGCCGTAGACGTTGGCTGCGCCGCCGATCGGCGGCAGCGGCGCGTTGGAGGGCCGCGCATACCAGGCCAGCAGGCCTTCGCGCCAGGCCGGATCGCTGCGCGCGTCGCGGCGGCTGGCGTCGGCCGCCGCCGCGTATTCCCATTCGTACCAGGTGGGCAGGCGCGCACCCTCGCTCTCGCAATAAGCCTGGGCGGCGAACCAGCTCACGCGGGTCACCGGCTGTCGCGGCAAGGCGTCCTTGCCCAGCGACAGCGCGGCACCCCAGTGGCTGAGGTAGCGCGCGTCGGCCAGCACGCTGGCGACGCGGTCGCGCCGCCATTCGGGATGGCTCTGCACGAAGGCCAGGAACTCGGCATTCGTGACCGGCTCGGTGCGCAGGCGGAACGGCGCGATCTGCGCGGGCGCCGCCTTGCCGTCGGCCGGCATCACGCTGGCGAAGCGCCCGCCCGGCAGGGCGGCGTAGTCCGCCGCCGCTGCCGGCAGTGCCAGCACGATTCCCAACCAGGCCAGTGCCAGCCGCATGCGCATGCTCAGTGCTCCGCGTTCACCGCCGGAGCCGCGCCGGCACGCGCCTTGGCCACTTCCTCCTTGCTGAACTGGCCGCCCGGGTTGCCCCAGCTGTTGACGACGTAGGTGAGGATGTTCGCCACCTCGTCGTCGGTGAGCTGGCTCATCGGCGGCATCACCGAGTCGTACTCGTGGCCGTTGACCTTGATCTTGCCGGTGAGGCCGTGGGTGACGATGCTCATCGCGCGCTTCGGGTCGGCGGCGAGGAAGTCGCTCTTCGCCAGCGGCGGGAACACGTTCGGCAGGCCTTCGCCGTTCGCCTGGTGGCAGACCGAGCAGGTGCCGGTGAACAGCTGCTTGCCGGCGGCGATCTGCTCGTCCTTGGTCAGCGTGCCGGCCGCATGCGCCGTGGCCGCGGCGCTCACCGCCTTCAGGTTCGGTTCCGAACGGTCGCCGAGGTAGACCGAATCGACTTCCTTGCCCGAGTAGATGTGCTTGTCCTCCGGACCGTCGACCTTGAGGATGCCCAGCGCGCCCTTGTTGAACGCGCGGAAGATCGAGTGGTCGACCAGCACGTAGCTGCCGGGCACGTCGGTGTGGAACTCCACGATCGCGGCGCCGCCGGCGGGGATCAGCGTGGTCTGCACGTTGTGCTGGGCCACCGTGCCGCCTTCGGGCTGCACGCGGTCGAAGATCTCGCCGATCACGTGGAAGCTCGACACCAGGTTCGGGCCGCCGTTGCCGACGAAGATGCGCACGTTCTCGTTCGTCTTGGCGGTCAGCGCGTTGTCGCCGGTGAGCGCGCCTTCCTTGCCGTTGAACAGCACGTAGGTCGGCCGCTCGTCGATCGCCTTCTCCATGTCGAACGGCTGGTGGCCCTTCTCGCGGTACTTGCCCGTGGTGTAGAAGTCGCCCTGCATCACGTAGTACTCGTGGTCCACCTTCGGCAGGCCCTCCGGCGGCTCGACCAGGATCAGGCCGTACATGCCGTTCGCGATATGCATGCCCACCGGCGCGGTGGCGCAGTGGTAGACGAAGATGCCCTGGTTCAGCGCCTTGAAGGTGAACTGCGACTCGTGGCCGGGCGCGGTGAAGCTGGAGGCCGCGCCGCCGCCCGGGCCGGTGACGCCGTGCAGGTCGATGTTGTGCGGCATCTTGCTGTCGGGCGCGTTCTTCAGGTGGAACTCCACCGTGTCGCCCTGGCGCACGCGGATGAAGCTGCCCGGCACGGTGCCGCCGAAGGTCCAGTACGTGTAGCTCACGCCTTCGGAGATCTGCATCTCCTTCTCCACCACCTCCAGCTCGACGATGACCTTGGCCGGGTAGTTGCGGTGGATCGGCGGCGGCACGTGCGGCGGGCTGGTCAGCACCGCGTGGATCGGCTGGCCCTGCGGCGGGCCGAAATCGACCGGCGCCATGTTGAGCGGCGCGGGCACGGCGTTCGCGCTGCCGATGCCGGCGGCCGACGACACGGCGTTGCGTGCCGAATCGCCGCAAGCGGCCAGCAGCATCGTGGCGGTCATGGCGGCGGCGCATACTGCGTACTTCAAGGGGGAGTGCTTCATGGATGGCTCCTCGGAATCCTGGCGCCATGCTGCCCAGCCGCAGGAACACCCCGCTTGACCGTAATCAATTGCGGAACCTCGAGCCCCGGAGTGCGACAAGCCGCCACATGCCGGGCTTCCAGCGCGTCGTCGGGACAAGCGAAGGCCCGCCGGCGGCGGGCCTTCGGACAAGCCTGCGGTGCGCCTCAACCGCGTCCGGGCAGCATGCGGCGCAGGGTGTTGTCGTGCGTCCAGTAGTGGTGGATCAGCGCGGCGGCCGCGTGCAGGCCGATCAGGTAGTAGCCGATGTTGCCGATGGTCTCGTGGATCTCCTCCAGCGAGTGGCCCAGCGCCTTGTCCGCAGCTAGCAGCGCCGGCAGCTGCAGCCCGAAGAACGGGATCGGCTTGCCCTGCGCGCTCAGCGTGAGCCAGCCCAGCAGCGGCATCGCCAGCAGGAAGACGTACAGCACGAGGTGCATCAGCGCGGCAAGGCGCTCCTGCCACACCGGCATCGGCGGGCGGATCGGCGGCGCCTTGCCGCCGGCCGCACGGAACGCCAGCCGGATCGGCAGCAGCACCAGCACGGTGAGGCCCAGCATGAAGTGCCACTGCATCATCGCCGCACGGCCGGCGCTGCCGCGCGGAAAGATGTCGCGCAACTCGATCAGGGCGTAGACCGCGATCAGCAGCAGCAGGGTCAACCAGTGCAGTGCGATCAGGCCGTTGCCGTAGCGCTCGGCGGGGCGCTTGAAGTTCATGGGGTACTCCAGCAGGCGGATGGGAACGCAGGCAGTCTGCCATCGCGGCGGACGCCGGCATTTGAGCATGGTCAAGCTTTGGCTTGACTTAAGCGTGTTCCGATTTTGCTCGTCATCCCAGCGAGGTGCTTTTCAACAGCCGAAGGCTGGTCAAGCTCGCTGGTGTCCGGGATATCTCGCCGGTGATCTGCTCCCCTCTGCCTCCGGGACGGAGGGCAGGATGCCCGGAGCCAAGAGAAGTAACCAAGAGAAATGGCCTGTTCAATCCGCCGACCCTACAAGCAGGCTGTATTGAAGGCATTGGATCAACGCTCGTCGACACGTCGCCCTACAGCGGCCACCCCGCGACGTATCTGGAAACTGAGGAACACAACGCTCGTCGCCCCAGCGAAAGCTGGGGCCCAGCGCCTTTGCTTCGCTTTGCTGGTGCTTCGCTCTGGCCGTTGCTTCTGCGCGCAGGAGCGCGCTGCTTTTCCCGGGGCCCCTCGGCGACGGTGAGGCGGGGACGATCAGGCCGCGCAGCGGGCGTTGCCAGGGAGGGCAACGCCTTTTCGCGCGGGCAGGAGCCCGCTCGAAAAGCCCGGCCCCGACTCACGGACTTTCCGTCCATGGATGGACGGAAAGCGTCGCCGCGGGGTGTCGTTTCTCTTTGGTGACTTTCTCTTTGGACAAGCAAAGAGAAAGTCACTCGGGCGCCGGCAGGCGACCGAAACCGCTCTGTCGCTTGCGGCAGGCGACCGAAAGCCCGCCACAGGCGAGCCAATATGCGGAATCGAATGGTTCTCGCGAGCACCCGTCCCGGAGGGAGAGGAGAGCAGATCTCCGGCGAAATATTCCGGACAGCAGTGCGCTTGACCAGCCTTCGGCTGTTGAAAAGCACCTCGCCGGGATGACGAGCGAGAAGCCAGCTTGATCAGGCCTCGCATTATCGCCGAGCCGACGGCCGCGCTTTCGCGCGGGCGCCGCATCGCGTCTAATGCGGGGCTCCCCACCGCAAGACTTTCCCGATGAGTGCGTTGCTGCTGTTGTTCGTCTGCCTGATGCTGGGCGTCGTGGTCCGTCGCTGGGCGCAGCCGCCGGCGGGCATCGTGCACGGGCTCAACTGGTGGGTGCTCAACATCGCGCTGCCTGCGCTGGTGCTGGAGCTGATTCCGCGATTGAAGCTGGACGCGACGCTGTGGTTCCTGGTAGCGACGATGTGGCTCACCTTCTTCGGCGCCTGGCTGCTGTTCGCCGCGATCGGGTCGCGGCTGGGCTGGTCGCGCGGGCGGATCGGCGCGCTCACCCTGGTCTGCGGGCTGGGCAACACCTCGTTCATGGGCTACCCGATGCTGGAGGCCCTGCATGGCCAGGCGGGGCTGAGCCTGGCGGTGGTGGCCGACCAGCTCGGCTGCTTTCCGCTGGTGGCTTCGGTGGCGGTGGCGGTGGCCTCGCTGTATGCGGGGCGCACGTCCGATCCGCGCCGCATCGCGCGCCGCATCCTCACGTTTCCCCCCTTCCTCGCGCTGCTGCTGGGCGTGATCGTGGGGCTGGCCGGCGGCTGGCCGCCCGTGCTGGACGGCGTGTTCAAGCCGCTGGGCGAGACCATGTCGCCGCTGGCGCTGTTTTCGGTGGGGCTGCAGTTCCGCCTGCACGGCGGCCATCGCCAGCTGGGCGCGATGGCCGCGGGGCTGGGCTGGAAGCTGCTGCTGGCGCCGGCACTGTGCTGGGTGCTGGGCATCGCAACCGGCGTGGGCGGGCTCACGCTCACCGTCGGCGTGCTGCAGGCGGCGATGGCGCCGATGGTGTCGGCCACCATCCTCGCCGACGAATACGGGCTCGATCCCGAACTGGCCAACACCGTGCTGGGCGTGGGCATCGTGCTGTCGCTGCTCACGGTGCCGCTGGGCAACGTGTTGCTGGGCGCGTAGGAGGGTATACCGCGATGCATCCCGTCACGCCTGCGTTGACCGAAGTGCGCGTCGACGTATGGCTGTGGGCCGCGCGCTTCTTCAAGACCCGCAGCCTCGCCAAGCAGGCGATCGATGGCGGCAAGATCGACGTCAACGGCGGCGGCTGCAAGCCGGCCAAGGCGCTGCATGTGGGCGACACGCTGAGGATCGGCCGTGGCGAAGAGCGGCTGGAAGTCGAGGTGCTGGCGCTGGCGGACCGGCGCGGTCCGGCCAGCGCGGCGCAGGCGCTGTACCGCGAGAGCGAGGCGAGCCGGCTGGCGCGCGAGGCGCAGCGCGAACAGCGCCGGCTGGCCGGCGTGCAGGCGCCGCGTCAGCGCCCGGACAAGCACGCGCGCAGGGAATTGCGCCAGCTGAAAGACCGCCATGAGACGTGATCGACATCTTCCGCGCAGGCTCTGAGCAGTGCATCGCAGATTTCGCGGCGCCGCTGCCCCACCATCCGCGGCAAGGGCGGCACGGGCTGCGGAGGGCTACGCGATGAGCGGCATGGGATTCTTCAAGCGATGGCTGGGCGGCGCCGAGGCGTCGGCACCGCGGACCGATGGCCGGCGGCTGGCGCCGCTGGGCACGCGCATGCTGGTGGTGGACGACTCGCCCACGATCTGCGCTGTGCTGGGCCGCATGCTGGAGCAGGACGGCTACGCGGTGCAGAAGGTCGCCGACGGCGAGCAGGCGCTGGAGCTGGCGAAGGCCGAGCTGCCCGAGCTGATCTTCCTCGACATCGTGCTGCCGGGCATCAACGGCTTCGCGGTGCTGCGCGCGCTGCGCCACGATCCGCTCACCGCGCACATCCCGATCGTGATGATCAGCGGCAACCCGCAGGCCACCGAGCAGTTCTACGTGCAGCGCTACGGCGCCGACGATTTCATGAAGAAGCCGTTCGGCCGCATCGAGGTGCAGGCCAGCATCGAGGCGCTGGTGCGCGCGGACCGCCTAGCGGCGCGCACGGTCGAACCGCCGGTGGCGGCCGTACCGTCCGCGGTCGAAGCCGTGCACGACGTGATGGCGGGCATGGCGGCCTGAGCCGCTCAAGTCTGTCTCGAAGCAGACGGCCCGCGCGAGCGGGCCGTCTGCCTGTTGCGCTTCAGGGCTTGAGGCCGAGCGCCTTCGCCACGCCCTCGCCGTAGGCCTTGTCGGCCTTGCTGCAATGGGCGATGTGGCGGCGCTGGATTTCCTCCGGCACGCCCTGCATCGCGCGCGCGGTGTTCTCGAACAGCGCCTTCTTCTGCTTCGCGCTCATCAGCCGGAACAGCGCGCCGGGCTGCGAGTAGTAGTCCTCGTCCACGCGGTGGTTCCAGTGGTCGGCGGCGCCTTCGATCGACAGTGGCGGCTCGCGGAAGTCCGGCTGCTCCTGCCATTCGCCGTAGCTGTTCGGCTCGTAGGCCAGGGTGCCGCCGTGGTTGCCGTCCACGCGCATCGCGCCGTCGCGATGGAAGCTGTGGTACGGGCAGCGCGGGCGGTTCACCGGAATCTGGTGATGGTTCACGCCGAGCCGGTAGCGCTGCGCGTCGCCGTAGGAGAACAGCCGCGCCTGCAGCATCTTGTCCGGCGAGAAGCCGACGCCGGGCACCACCTGGGCCGGGTTGAACGCGCTCTGCTCGACGTCGGCGAAGAAGTTCTCCGGGTTCCGGTTGAGCTCCCACACGCCCACCTCGATCAGCGGGTAGTCCTTGTGCGGCCACACCTTGGTGAGGTCGAACGGGTGGTACGGCACTTCCGCGGCGTCCTTTTCCGGCATCACCTGCACGCACAGCTTCCACTTCGGGAAGTCGCCGCGCTCGATCGCCTCGTACAGGTCGCGCTGGTGCGATTCGCGGTCCTTGCCGATGATCTTCTCCGCCTCGGCATCGGTGAGGTTCCTGATGCCCTGCTGGCAGACGTGGTGGAACTTCACCCAGAAGCGCTCGTTCTTCGCGTTGATGAAGCTGAAGGTGTGCGAGCCGAAGCCGTGCATGTGGCGGTAGCTGGCGGGGATGCCGCGCTCGCTCATCACGATGGTGACCTGGTGCAGCGCCTCGGGCAGCGAGGTCCAGAAATCCCAGTTGCTGGTCGCGCTGCGCAGGTTGGTGCGCGGGTCACGCTTCACCGCGTGGTTGAGGTCGGGAAACTTCAGCGGGTCGCGGAAGAAGAACACCGGCGTGTTGTTGCCGACCAGGTCCCAGTTGCCTTCCTCGGTGTAGAACTTCAGCGCGAAGCCGCGGATGTCGCGCTCGGCGTCGGCCGCGCCGCGTTCGCCGGCCACGGTGGTGAAGCGGGCGAACAGCTCGGTCTGCTTGCCCACCTTGGAGAAGATCTTCGCCTTGGTGTAGCGGGTGATGTCCCTGGTCACGGTGAAGGTGCCGAACGCGCCCGAGCCCTTGGCGTGCATGCGCCGCTCGGGGATCACCTCGCGGTCGAAGTGGGCCAGCTTCTCCAGCAGCCACACGTCCTGCAGCAGGGCCGGGCCGCGCGGGCCGGCGGTGAGGATGTTCTGGTTGTCCGGCACCGGCGCGCCGGCGGCGGTGGTGAGGCGGGGCTTGCGGGGCTTGGCCATGACGGGCTCCGGTGGTGGGGGGGCGGGTCGAATCTACGCGGCGATGGCGATCGCCGGAATTCGTTTGTTCCGATGCGGCCGATAGCGCGTGGCTATGGATGGCCGTTCGCGTCGCACAGGCATGCCACGTTCGTGGTGGATGGCAGGTGATGTCGCGCGTGCGGCCGATCGGCTTGTGCACGGTGGCGCGCTGTGCCGGAAGGCAGGTCTCCCTTGCCAATAGGCCGCCCCGCTTGCGTCCGCCCGCGCCCACGCGGAAACTGCGTCGGCGCAGGCGGGTACGTCGGCGAAGGGGACGGGGCATGGCCGGTTTCGGTTTGTTCAAGCGGCTGGTGGGCGGCGAGCGCCGGCACAGCGAACCGCGCGTGCGCGCGCCGGTGGCCACCCGGGTGCTGGTGGTGGACGACTCGGCGACGATCCGCGCGGTGCTGGGCAAGATGCTCGGCCAGGACGGCTACGAGGTGCTCAAGGCGGCCGACGGCGAGAGCGCGCTGACGCTGGCCCGCAACGAGCGTCCCGACCTGATTTTCCTCGACATCGTGCTGCCCGGCGTGTCCGGTTTTTCGGTGCTGCGCGCGCTGCGCCACGATCCGCCGACCGCACACATCCCGATCGTGATGATCAGCGGCAACGTGCAGGCCACCGAGCAGTTCTACGTGCAGCGCTACGGCGCCGACGATTTCATGAAGAAGCCGTTCGGCCGCGCCGAGGTGTTCGAGCGCATCCGTCAGCTGGTGCTGGCCGGCCGCCTGCCGGCGCGCACGCCGGTGGACCGGGCCCCGCCGCCGGCCGGCCTGAGCCAGGCCGAGTGGGACGCGATTCCCGATATCGCGATGCCGGACGAGGCGCACCGGACGCCCGAGCCGCCGGCCGGCTGAGCCGGTCGGCTAAACGGAGCGGAGTTCCGTTTAACCGGCGTCCTTGCCGCAGGTCGGCCCGAGCCAGTGGCCTTCCGAGTGCATGTCCAGCTCGTAGTCGCCGCCGAATTGCGGTGCGTTGCCCTGCACGCGGCCGTGCATCGTCATGCTGGTGCCGTCGCCGCCGAGGGTGGCGTCGAAGCTGCCGTGCGATGGGCCCGAGCTTTTGTTGCACGCCATCTCGCCGTGGAAGGTATCGCCGGACCAGCTGCCGCTGACCATCCGGCAGTCCTTGTCCTGGCCGAAGTCCGGATGTTCCTGCTTGGCGGCCTGTTCCGGCGTCACGCAGTGCTTGAAGGTGTGCGGCGCACCGAAATCCGGCAGGTGCATGCCGCGCGCCTGCATGCGTGCGCGGAGCTCGGCGGGAATCTGCGGGCCGCCCTTGGCGAAGTGCGTCTGGCTGGTGAGCTGCCACAAGCCGGGCCGCTGGTGTGCGGCGAGGGCGAGGCCGGGCAGGGCGGCGGCCGCGACGACGGCCGCGAACAGGATCGAAGCGCGCATGGAAATCCCCTCCGCAGTGGGACCACGCGGCGAGCATAGGCTCGCGTTTGCGCCCTCGCCAGTGCCGCTAGGTGCGGCTGGCTTGCTTCAGGCGATACAGCGTTTCCAGGGCTTCGCGGGGCGTCATCGCGTCGGGGTCGAGTGCGTGCAGCGCGTCGGCCAGCGCGGCGAGTTTCGGGTCGGGCGCGGCGAACAGGTCGGCCTGCGGCGCCCAGTCGCCCGCCGGCCGCGGGTTCGGCACGGTGCCCGGATGCACGCCGCGCTCCAGCGCAGCCAGCGTCTGCTTCGCGTCGGCGATCACCGACTTCGGCAGCCCGGCCAGCGCCGCCACCTGCAGGCCGAAGCTGCGGTTGGCGGGGCCGTCCTTCACCGCGTGCATGAACACCAACTGTTCGCCGTACTCGACGGCATCGAGGTGCACGTTGGCGATGCCGGCGTACTCGCTGGCCAGTTCGGTCAGTTCGAAGTAGTGCGTGGCGAACAGGGTGAAGGCGCGGCTTGCGGTGGCCAGGTGCACCGCCGCGGCGCGCGCCAGCGCGAGGCCGTCGTAGGTGCTGGTGCCGCGGCCCACCTCGTCCATCAGCACCAGGCTGTGCGCGGTGGCGTTGTGCAGGATGTTCGCGGTTTCGCTCATCTCCACCATGAAGGTGGACTGGCCGCGCGAGAGGTCGTCGCCGGCGCCGATGCGGGTGAAGATGCGGTCGACCGGGCCGATCACCGCGCGCGATGCCGGCACGTAGCTGCCGATATGCGCGAGCAGCACGATCAGCGCGTTCTGCCGCATGTAGGTGCTCTTGCCGCCCATGTTGGGGCCGGTGATGACCAGCATGCGGCGGGCATCATTGAGCACGAGGTCGTTCGGCTCGAACGGCTCCTCGCGCACCTTCTCCACCACCGGATGGCGGCCGCGCTCGATCGCGATGCCGGGTTCGTCGGCGAGTTCCGGCGCGCCCCAGTCCAGCGTTTCGGCACGTTCGGCGAGCGTGGCGAGCACGTCGAGTTCGGCGATCGCGGCGGCGGCCTGCTTCAGCGGCTCCAGCCGTTCGGTGAGCGTGTCCAGCAGCGCCTCGTACAGCGCGCGCTCGCGCATCAGAGAGCGCTCCTTCGCGCTGAGTACCTTGTCCTCGAACTGCTTGAGTTCCTCGGTGATGTAGCGCTCGGCGTTCTTGGTGGTCTGCCGGCGCGTGTAGTGCGTGGGCGCCTTGTCCGACTGCGCCTTGCTGATCTCGATGTAGTAGCCGTGCACGCGGTTGTAGCCGACCTTCAGCGAGGGGATGCCGCTGGCGGCCTTCTCGCGTTCCTCCAGCTCGACGAGGTATTGGTCGGCATGGGTGGAGAGCCGGCGCAGCTCGTCCAGCTCCGCGTCGTAGCCGTCGTTGATGACGCCGCCGTCGCGTTGCAGTACCGGCGGTTGTTCGACGATGGCGCGGGCGAGCAGGGCGGCGCTGTCGGTGTGATCGCCGATGCGCGCGACCAATGAGCGCAGCAACGGGCTGTCCAGCGCTTCGATGCTCGCTCGCAACTCCGGTGCCGCTAGCAAACCATCGCGCAGCGTAGACAAGTCGCGCGGCCTTGCCGAGCGCAACGCCACGCGCGCCAGGATGCGCTCCAGGTCGCCGATGCCGCGCAACTGCTCGCGCAGCGCCTCGTGCCGGCGGCTGTCGATCAGCGCGGCGATGGCCTGGTGCCGTCCGCGCAACACCTCGCGCGAGCGCAGCGGGCGGTTCAGCCAGCGACGCAAGAGGCGCGCGCCCATCGGCGTCACCGTCTCGTCCAGCACCCCAAGCAGGGTGTGCTCGGTGCGGCCGCTGGGATGGGTATCGAGTTCGAGGTTGCGGCGGGTGGCGGCATCCAGCGCGATGGTTTCGCTGGCCGCTTCCACCGCCATGCCGCTCAAGTGCGGCAGCGCGCTCTTCTGGGTTTCCTCGACGTAGCCGAGCAGGCAGCCGGCCGCGCCGATCGCGAGCGGCAGCTGATCCACGCCGAAGCCGCCCAGGTCGCGCGTGCCGAAGAAGCGGTTCAATTCGCGTCGTGCTGCATCGGTTTCGAAGTGCCACGGCGGACGCTTGCGCAGGCCGGGCAGGGCGGCGACCAGTTTCGGCCAAGCCACGCTTTCGTCCACCAGCGTCTCCGCCGGCTGCAGGCGTGCGAGTTCCGCCGCCAGCGCCTCGGCGTGCGGAACTTCGCTGAGCAGGAAGCGGCCGCTGGAAAGATCCACCCAAGCCAAACCGTAGCCGCCCTTCGCGCCTGCAGAGATTGCCAAGAGCAGGTTGTCGCGGCGTTCCTCCAGCAGCGCGGCGTCGGTCACCGTGCCCGGCGTGACCACGCGCACCACCTTGCGCTCCACGATGCCCTTGGCCAGCGCCGGATCGCCGATCTGCTCGCAGATCGCCACCGATTCGCCCAGCCGCACCAGCTTCGCGAGGTAGTTCTCCACCGCGTGGTAGGGCACGCCCGCCATCGGGATCGGCTGCCCCGCCGACTGCCCGCGTTGGGTCAGGGTGATGTCCAAGAGCCGCGCCGCCTTGCGCGCGTCGTCGTAGAACAGCTCGTAGAAATCGCCCATGCGGAAGAACAGCAGCACGTCCGGATGCGCCGCCTTGGCGGCGAGGTACTGGCGCATGAGCGGGGTGTGCAGGGAGAGATCGTCAGCAGTCATCGGGCGTTTGGCTGGGGGCGGCGAGCGCGCTAAGGTGCGCGCTTCGAGACGCAGGAGTTTCGCATGGAGCCGCCATCCGTTCCCACCGATGCCGAACTGCACGCGCTGGCGCAGGCGGTGGCGGAGGCGACGCTGCGCCAGCGCCTGATGCTGGTCACCGCCGAATCCTGCTCCGGCGGCTGGATCGCCAAGACGCTCACCGACCTGCCGGGCAGCTCGGCCTGGTTCGACGCCGGCGTGGTCACCTACAGCTACGAGGCGAAGCAGGCGCTGCTCGGCGTCGATCCGCGCACGCTGGAGCATGCCGGCGCGGTGAGCGAGGAGACCGCGCTGGAGATGGTCTCCGGCGCGCTGGCGCGCTTCGGCGCGGGCGTGGCGGTGGCGGTCACCGGCATCGCCGGGCCATCCGGTGGTACACCTGAAAAGCCCGTGGGTTCGGTGTGGATCGCCTGGAAGCGCCGCGGCGGCTACGCCCACGCCCAGCTGTTCCGTTTCGACGGCGACCGCGAGGCGGTGCGCCGGCAGACCGTGGCGGCCGCGCTCGCGGGCTTGCGGCAAACCCTGACAACCTGAAGCGCCGCGGGCCGGCGGGGCGGCTTGACCGGTATGGGATACTCCCGGTTCGCCTTGATCGCAGCCCGTGAGACGCGATCCGGGCATGATGCCCTCCATACCCAGCCCAACCGGAACCAAGACGATGGATGACAACAAGCGCAAGGCGCTCGCCTCCGCCCTCGGCCAGATCGAAAAGCAGTTCGGCAAGGGTGCCGTGATGCGCATGGGCGACCGCACCAACGAGGCGATCGACACCGTGTCCACCGGCTCGCTGGGGCTGGACATCGCGTTGGGCGTGGGCGGCCTGCCGCGCGGCCGCGTGATCGAGATCTACGGCCCGGAATCCTCCGGCAAGACCACGCTCACCCTGCAGGTGATCGCGAACTGCCAGAAGAACGGCGGCACCGCGGCCTTCGTCGACGCCGAGCACGCGCTCGATCCCACCTACGCCCAGAAGCTGGGCGTGGACGTGGACAACCTGCTGGTGTCCCAGCCCGACACCGGCGAGCAGGCGCTGGAAATCGCCGACATGCTGGTGCGCTCGGGCGCGGTGGACGTGGTGGTGGTGGACTCGGTCGCCGCGCTCACGCCCAAGGCCGAAATCGAGGGCGAGATGGGCGACTCCCACGTGGGCCTGCACGCCCGCCTGATGAGCCAGGCGCTGCGCAAGCTCACCGCCAACATCAAGAAATCGAACTGCCTCGTCATCTTCATCAACCAGATCCGCATGAAGATCGGCGTGATGTTCGGCAGCCCCGAAACCACCACCGGCGGCAACGCGCTGAAGTTCTACGCCTCGGTGCGCCTGGACATCCGCCGCATCGGCGCGGTGAAGAAGGGCGAGGAAGTGATCGGCTCCGAAACCCGCGTCAAGGTGGTGAAGAACAAGGTGGCCCCGCCGTTCCGCCAGGCCGAGTTCGAGATCCTCTACGGCGAAGGCAGCTCGCGCGAAGGCGAGATCATCGAGCTGGGCGTGGCGCAGAACCTGATCGACAAGTCCGGCGCCTGGTACAGCTACAAGGGCGACCGCATCGGCCAGGGCAAGGAAAACGTCCGCCAGTTCCTCAAGGACAACCCCGCCATCGCCAACGAGATCGACGCCGAACTGCGCGCCCGCCTGCTGGTTGGCGGCGGCAAGAGCGCCACCGCCGCCGAGGAAGCGCTGGAAGAAGCGTGATCTGTTGCGCCTCCGCGGAAGCGGAGGCGCAACCCTTTACACTCAGTTTCCAGATACGTCGCGGAGTGGCCGCTGTGGGGGACGTGTCGGCGAGCGTTGGTCCAATCCCCTCGACACAGCGGGCTTGTAGAGTCGGCGGATTGAACAGGCCATTTCTCTTGGTTACTTCTCTTTGGGCCAGCAAAGAGAAGTGACTCGGGCGCCGGCAGGCGACCGAAATCGCTTTGTCGCTGACGTAAGCACACAAGCAAGAGCCCCTCTCCCCAACCCCTCTCCCACAAGTGGGAGAGGGGAAAAGCGCGCTGCGGCAAGCGCCCGAAAGCCCGCCGCAAGCGAGCCAGCATGCGATCAGTACCAAGTTCTGGCGACAAGGCAGCTTCCCCATGAGGCGCAAGCAAAGCGACACCCCCGACAAACCCCGCCCCAGCGCCTACGACAAGGCGCTGGGCCTCCTCGCACGCCGCGAACAGTCGAAACGCGAACTCCGCCGCAAGCTAGGCCAAGGCGGCTACGATAGCGATGAAGCCGATGAGGCGCTAAGCCGACTTGCCGACCAGCACTACCAGGACGACACACGCTTCGCCGCCATGCTCCTCCGCAACCGCGCCGCCCAAGGCTACGGCCCCGCGCGCATCCGCATGGAGCTGAAAACCCATGGCCTCGCCGACGCCGCCATCCGCCAGCTGCTGGACGAGGCCGAAGTGGACTGGAACGCCAGCGCGATGCACCAGCTGCGCCGCCACTACGGCGCCAAGCCCGCCGCGGATCGCGCCGAACAGGGCAAACGGGCACAATTCCTCCTGCGCCGCGGCTTTGCCGCCGCCACGGTAAGATACGCAACCCACGCCGAAGTGGACGAGGCCGACGAAGAAAGCTGATCGCGGCCGCGTTGCGGCGTGTCTCCCAAAGACATTGCAGCCACGCATGAAAACCGCCGACATCCGCTCCGCCTTCCTCGACTTCTTCCGCGCGAAAGAGCACACCATCGTGCCCTCCGCCTCGCTGGTGCCGGCCAGCGATCCCACGCTCCTGTTCACCAACTCGGGCATGGTGCCGTTCAAGAACGTGTTCCTGGGCAGCGAGAAGCTGCCCTACGTGCGCGCGGCCGACGTGCAGCGCTGCCTGCGCGCGGGCGGCAAGCACAACGACCTTGACGCCGTGGGCTACACCGCGCGCCACCACACCTTCTTCGAGATGCTGGGCAACTGGTCGTTCGGCGACTACTTCAAGCGCGAGGCGATCGCCTGGGCGTGGGAGCTGCTCACCGGCGTGTTCAAGCTGCCGCCGGAAAAGCTGTGGGTCACCGTCTACCACACCGACGACGAGGCCTGGGACATCTGGCACAAGGAAGTCGGCGTGCCGGCCGAGCGCATCGTGCGCATCGGCGACAACAAGGGCGCGCCGTTCGCCTCCGACAACTTCTGGCAGATGGCCGACACCGGCCCCTGCGGCCCCTGCACCGAGATCTTCTACGACCACGGACCGGAAGTGGCCGGCGGCCCGCCCGGCTCGCCCGACGAGGACGGCGACCGCTACATCGAGATCTGGAACCTGGTGTTCATGCAGTTCGACCGCGCGCCCGACGGCACGTTGTCCAAGCTGCCCGCGCCCTGCGTGGACACCGGCATGGGCCTGGAGCGCTTGGCCGCCGTGCTGCAGCACGTGCACTCCAACTACGAGATCGACCTGTTCCAGCACCTGATCAAGGTGGCGGCCGAACTCACCGGCACGAAGGATCTCGCCAATCAGTCGCTGCGCGTGATCGCCGACCACATCCGCGCCTGCTCGTTCCTGATCGTCGACGGCGTGCTGCCGTCGAACGAAGGCCGCGGCTACGTGCTGCGCCGGATCATCCGCCGCGCCCTGCGCCACGGCTGGATGCTGGGCGTGCGCGGCGATTTCTTCTGGAAGATGGTGGCGCCGCTGGTCGCCGAGATGGGCGAGGCCTATCCCGAGCTGGCGGCGAAGCAGGCCTTCGTGGAAGACGCGCTGCGCACCGAGGAAGTGCGCTTCGGCGAGACGCTGGAACACGGCATGCGCCTGTTCGACGAGGTCACCGGCAAGCTCGCCGGCAAGGTCATCGCCGGCGCCGACGCGTTCCGCCTGTACGACACCTACGGCTTCCCGGTCGACCTCACCGCCGACATCGCGCGCGAGCGCGGCCTCACGGTGGACATGGACGGCTTCGAGCAGGCGATGGACGAGCAGCGCGAGCGCGCCCGCGCCGCGGGCAAGTTCGAGGCCAAGGGCCAGATGCCGGCGGAACTTGCCAGCCAGCTCGCGCCCACCGCCTTCCTCGGCTACGAGACCCTGGCGGCGCAAGGCTGCAAGGTGCTGGGCATCGTGCAGGGCGGCCGCGAAGTGAAGCAGCTGGCCGCAGGCGAAACGGGCTACGTGATCCTCGACCGCACGCCGTTCTACGCCGAATCCGGCGGCCAGGTGGGCGACACCGGCGTGCTGTCGAACGCATCGGGCCGCTTCGAGGTGAGCGATACGCTGAAGATGGGCGGCGTGTTCTTCGGCCACGTCGGCACCTGGCACGGCGCGCAGCCGCTCAAGGCGGGCGATGCTATGGACGCCCAGGTCGACGCCGCGCGCCGCCAAGCCATCGTGCTCAACCATTCCGCCACCCACCTGCTGCACGCCGCGCTGCGCAAGGTGCTGGGCACCCATGTCACCCAGAAGGGTTCGCTGGTGGCGCCCGAGCGCCTGCGCTTCGACTTTGCCCATCACAAGCCGGTGAGCCGCGAGGAACTGGCCGAGGTGGAGGGGCTGGTCAACGCCGAGGTGCGCCGCAACGCTGAAGCCCAGGTGCGCCACATGGGCTACGACGACGCCATCGCGTTCGGCGCGATGGCGCTGTTCGGCGAGAAGTACGGCGCCGAAGTGCGCGTGCTGAAGATGGGCGAGTTCTCCACCGAACTCTGCGGCGGCACCCACGTGAACCGCACCGGCGACATCGGCCTGTTCAAGATCGTGGCCGAATCCGGCGTGGCCTCCGGCGTGCGCCGCATCGAGGCGGTCACCGGCGCCGGCGCGCTGGCCCATGTGGCCGACGAGGAGCGCCGCCTCGGCGAGCTGTCGCAACTGCTTTCCAGCGGTGGCGACGACGCCGTCGACAAGCTGCGCCAGCTGTTCGACAAGCAGAAGAAACTGGAGCGCGAGCTGGAATCGCTGCGCGCGAAGGCCGCCGGCAACGCCACCGCCGAACTTGCCGACGGCGCACACGACGTCGACGGCATCAAGGTGGTCGCCGCGCGCCTGGAAGGCCTGGACGCCAAGGCGCTGCGCGACAGCGTGGACCAGCTCAAGCAGCAACTGGGCGACTGCGTGATCCTGCTGGCCGGCGCGGCGGATGGCCGCGTGTCGCTGATCGCCGGCGTGCACGGCCGCGCGCTGGGCCGCATCAAGGCCGGCGACGTGGTTTCGCACGTGGCGAAGCAGATCGACGGCAAGGGCGGCGGCCGCCCCGACATGGCGCAGGGCGGCGGCGTGGATGCGCCCGGGCTGTCGACGATCCTGGCGGGCCTGCCGTCGTGGGCTTCCGGCCAGCTGTCGGCCTGAGGCAGCGTCAACCCCCGGCCCCCGCCAGGGGGCACGCACCTGCGCATTGCGCCGTTGTCGCGCGCTCGCTAGTATCGCCAGACGCCAAACTACACGTTCCATATACGACGGACTGGGTTGTCGCGGCAGGTTGGCGGATGGGGACTCGCGGGGCGGTAGGGCCCTGCCGGGTTGATCATCGAACCGCGGTGGTGGGGGCTCAGGGGTGAGGCACCATTGCCGCGGATCTGGAACCGGGAATTAATGGAGTAGCAATCATGTTGATTCTGACCCGCAGGGTGGGTGAAACCCTGATGATCGGCGACGAGGTGACCGTCACCGTTCTGGGCGTGAAGGGCAACCAGGTGCGCATCGGCATCAATGCACCGAAGAACGTTGCCGTGCATCGCGAAGAGATCTACCAGCGCATCAAGGGCGAGCACGAGTCGGGCGGCGGTTCCGCGTCCGGCGGCGACGAACACTGATTGCGCCGCTCGCGGCATCCGGGCTTTACCTCAAGCCAGTCGGCGGTTATCCTTGCCGACCCTGCCGCAGCATCACAAACACGGAGAGATGCCCGAGTGGCCGAAGGGGCTCCCCTGCTAAGGGAGTATAGGGTCAAAAGCCTTATCGAGGGTTCGAATCCCTCTCTCTCCGCCAGACACGCAAAACGCCCCCTTGTGGGGCGTTTTGCGTGTCTGGCGGAGAGAGAGGTCTGATGAGAACCCTTCGTTCGACAAATTCGCCGGGAGCGAATTTGGACAGCCGAAGGCTGGCCCTGGAGCGCGTAGCGTGGAAGGGCGAGCCCCATGGATGGGGCGAGCACAAATTCGTCTGGAACGAATTTGGACAGCCGAAGGCTGGCCCTGGAGCGCGTAGCGTGGAAGGGCGAGCCCCATGGATGGGGCGAACACAAATTCGTCTGGAACGAATTTGGACAGCCGAAGGCTGGCCCCGTAGCGCGCAGCGCGAAGGGGTGAGCCCCATGGATGGGGCGAACAATCCCTCGCTCGCGTCATGCGAACGCACCGTTGATCGAAGCGACAGCACACCTTGCGCGAACGTGCGGGTTCGATATGGGCGCGGCACTTCGCCCCGCCCGAACCCTCACCCGGCTGCCGCCACCCTCTCCCGAAGGGAGAGGGGAGGCACTCGGCAGCGCTCACGCACGACGCGCATGCCGAGCATTTCGCGCCCACAAAAAAACCGCAGCCTCCCTGCCGCGGTTTTTCCCATCACTTCAAACACCCTCAGTTACCAGATCCTCACCCGCTGCTCCCCATCCCGCACCATCGCATCGCCGCTCTTGCACTGGAACGCCTCGGCGAACGCCGGCATGTTGGACGGTGCGCCGATGGCACGGAATTGCGCGGGCGCGTGCGGGTCGGTGTTGAGCAGGGTGAGCTGGGCCTGGGGGCGGATGCTGCCGCGCCACACGCGCGCCCAGTTGAGGAAGAAGCGCTGGTCCTGGGTGTAGCCGTCGATCTTCGACTTCGCCTCGGCGGGGTTCTTCGCCAGCGCCATCTGCAGTGCGTCGTACGCCACGTTGAGGCCGGCGAGGTCGCCGATGTTCTCGCCCAGGGTGAGGCGGCCGTTGACGTGCTTGCCGGGCAGCGGCTCGTAGGCGTCGAACTGGGCGGCGAGCTTGTCGGTGCGTTCGTCGAAGGCCTTGCGGTCGGTGTCGGTCCACCAGTTCGCGTTGTTGCCCTTGGCGTCGAACTTGCTGCCCTGGTCGTCGTAGCCGTGGCCCATCTCGTGGCCGATCACCGCGCCGATGCCGCCGTAGTTGAGCGCGTCGTCGGCCTTGGCGTCGAAGAACGGCGACTGCAGGATCGCCGCGGGGAACACGATCTCGTTCTTCTGCGGGCTGTAGTAGGCGTTCACCGTCTGCGGGGTCATGCCCCATTCGTCGCGATCCACCGGCTTGCCGATCTTGCCCACCCGGTAGTCGTAGTTGAACTTGCGCGCGGCCTGCACGTTCGCGTAGTAGTCGCCGGGCTTGAGCGCGAGGCCGCTCCAGTCGCGCCATTTGTCGGGGTAGCCGATCTTGGGCGTGAAGCTGGCCCACTTCTCCAGCGCTTTCTCCTTGGTGGCGTCGCTCATCCATTCGAGCTTTTCGATGCGCGCCTTGTAGGCGGCGCGCATGTTGTCCACCAGCTCCTGCGCGCGCTGCTTGGAGGCGGCGGGGAAATGGCCGGCCACGTACAGCTGGCCCAGCGCCATGCCCATGCTGCCGTTGACGGTGGCGAGCACGCGCTTCCAGCGCGCCTGCATCGCCTGCTGACCGTTCAGCGTCTGCTCGTTGAACGCGTAGTCCTCCTGCTGGAACGGCTTGGAGAGGTAGGGCGCGGCGTCATCGATGGCGTGAAAGCGCAGGTAGGCCTGCCACTGCGCCACCGGCGTCTGCGTCAGCATCTGGTCGAATGCGGCGAAGAACTTCGGCTGGCTCAGCGAGAAGCCGTCGCCCACGTCGGCGCCCTGCGCCTTGAAGAACGCGGCCCAGTCGAAGTGCGGCGTGACCCGGTTCGCCTCGGCGATGCTGACGTAGTGGTAGCGGTTCTCCGGCTTGCGCAGCTCGGTGGGCAGCAGCGAGGCGGCGGCGAGTTTCGTCTCGAACGCGAGCACGGACCGGGCCTGCGCCTGCGCTTCGCCGGCCGGCGTGCCGGTCAGTTCGAACAGCTTGGCGATGTGCGCCACGTAGGCGTCGCGGATCTTCGCGAAGTCGGGTTTGCTGTAGTAGTCGGGCGTGGGCAGGCCGAGGCCGCCCTGGCCGGCGTAGGCGATCTCGCGGCTGGAATCCTTGAAGTCCGCGTTGCCGCCGAAGCGGAACACCGCGCCGTGGCCTTGCGCGTAGCTGTCGCGGATGTACGCGGCGATGTCGGCGCCGTCCTTGAGGCCGGCGATGCGCGCCAGCTCGGGCTTGATCGGCGTATAGCCGGCCTTGTCGATCGCCGCCTCGTCCATGCCGGCGGCGTACAGCCAGCCGATCTTCTGTTCGATCGAGCCGGGCCTGGCCTGTGCGGCGTGCTTGGCCGCCTGCTCCACGATCGCGTGCTGGATGTTCAGGCTGTCCTCGCGCAGCGCGTCGAACGAGCCCCAGCGCGTGCGGTCGGCGGGAATCGGGTGCGCGGCCACCCACTTCGCGTTGACGAAGCCGTTGAAGTCCTGGCAGGCGTTGATCTTCGTGTCCAGCTCGCGGATGTCGAACGAATGCGACGGCGCGGCGAGCGCGCCGGTGGCGAACGACAGGGCGATGGCCAGTGCCAGCGGCTGGGTGTAACGGTGGCTCATGCGGGTGGTCCTCGGCGGGCGCGGGTGAAAGAATTTGCGAGGCTGCAGGCTAGGCAAAATCCCGGGGCGGCGCCACTGTGACGAAGGTCATGGGTGCGCGGAATGGATCGGAACATCCTTTACCATGCGCGCATGTCCCCACCCGCCATGCTCCGCTTCCGCCCGGCCGTCGCGGCCGACGTGCCCGCCATCGTGGCCCTGGTCGAGTCCGCCTACCGCGGCGATTCCGGCCGCCGCGGCTGGACCACCGAATCCGACCTGCTCGACGGCCAGCGCACCGATGCCGCCGGCGTGGCGGCGCTGCTGGACCAGCCCTTCGGCATGGTGCTGCTGGCCGAGCGCGACGGTGTGCTGGTGGCCAGTTGCCACATCGAGCGGCGCGGCGAGGCCGGCTATTTCGGCATGTTCGCGGTCGATCCCGCGCAGCAGGGCGGCGGCCTCGGCAAGGCGGTGCTGGCCGAGGCCGAGCGCATCGCGCGCGAAGCGTGGCAGTGCCGCGCGATGCACATGACGGTGATCGTGCAGCGCGCGGAGCTGATCGCCTGGTACGAGCGCCGCGGCTACCGCCGCACCGGCGAGTTCCAGCCGTTCCCCTACGGCGACGAGCGCTTCGGCATCCCGCGTCGCGACGACCTGCGCTTCGAGGTGCTGCGCAAAGCCTTCATCGGAGCAATGGCATGAGTCTGGAAAACCAAGGCTGGGTGCGCGTGGGTACGCGCAGCGAACTGCTGCCGGGCGAGTTCAAGGTGGTGTTCGACGGCGACACGCCGATCGCGGTGTACAACCTCGACGGCGACCTCTACGCGATCGAGGACGTGTGCACCCACGACGGCGGCGACCTCGCCGGCGGCGAGGTGTTCGGCTTCGAGGTGGAATGCCCGCGCCACGGCGCGCGCTTCGACCTGCGCAGCGGCGCGGTGACGCGGCCGCCCGCGGTGGAACCGGTGAGCTGCTTCCCGGTGCGCGAGGAAGCCGGTGCGATCTGGACGCGCGACGACCGTTGAGGCGACACTCGCCGCCTCTCAAGGGGTATCACGGGAATCGCATGACGCAACGGTTGCGGGTGGCGCTGGCATTCGCGGCGATCTGGCTGCTGTACCAGTCCGCCGAGGGCTTGGGTACGCGCTGGCTGCACAGCGATGCGGTGCGCAACGTCCTGATGGTGTCCAGCCTGCTGGCGGCGTGGCCGTTGTCGCGCTGGCTGGGCTGGCGCGGCTATGCGGCGTATGCACTGGCGGGCGACGGCTGGCGGCGCTGGTTGCCGGGTTGCCTCGTGCTGGCGGTGCTGGCGAAGTTCGTCGCCGTGGCGGTCGGGCTGCGGCTCGGCGCCTATGCGGGCGAGCCGGCTGCGGGCAGCATGGCAGTGCTGGCGAACGTGCTGCCGATGCTGCTGCTGTCCACCTTCATCCCCTCGCTGGCCGAGGACATCCTGACCCGCGGCTTCTGGTATCGCGCGGCGGGCATCCGCTGGCGCAGCGGCACACTGTTCGTGCTGGCCTCGGCCGCGATCTTCGTGCTCAACCACATCTACCGTCTGGGCGAAGGGCCGCTGGAATGGCTGCGACTGTTCGCCTTCGGCCTGCCGTATGCGGCGGTGCTGTGGCGCAGCGGCAGCCTGTGGGCGGCGCTGGGCCTGCACTGGGGCTGGAACCTGGGCAACGGGCTGCAGGATCTGCTGCTGCCGGTCTCGGTGCGCGATGCGGCCGGCGCCACGGGTCTTTCCATCGCGGCACACCTCGCGCTGCTGGCCATCGTGCTGCTGCTGCCGCGGCGTGCCGTCACAGGTGATAGACGAAGGACAGCGATTCGCTGAGCTGGTTGCGCGAGCCGTACCGGCGCACCAGCGGGCTTTCGGCGGCGTCGCCGAGCAGGTAGCCGTATTCCAGCGAGAGCGCCAGCCCGGTGTGCCGGCTGGTGGGCAGGAACAGGTCGTACTCCAGCGTGGCGAGCTCGCTGCCCGCGCCCGGCTGCCACACCGGCACGTCCAGCGCCTGCGCCGAGGCGGGCGTGGTGCCGAAGAAGCGCCGCATCGCCGCACCGTTCATCGATTGCCAGCGCAACTGCAGCGACTGCTCGACCATGCCCAGCTTGGGCGGATCCCATTCCGCGTAGAAATCCAGGTAGGCGCCCGCACCGTTGGCGTCGTGGCTGAGGCGCAGGCCGGCGTCGAGCTGCCTGGTGAAATCCCATTCCAGGTAGCCGCCGCCGGTGGCGCGTGGCGCCAGTGTGGGCAGCTTGCCGGCCAGGGAGCGCAGGTCGTCGCGGTCGCGGCCCCACTGGAAGTCGCCGTAGAGGCCGCCGTGCAGGTGCGCGTCGCGGATCAGGTCGTATTGCAGGCCGTCCTCGGTGGACAGGCTGAAGCCGTACTGCGGCAGCTCGATGTCCACGAACGGGATCGGATCGTCGCGATGCGTGCGCGCGCCGGCCCAGCCCGGCATGCGCTGCATGCCGGCGCCGATCGCCAGCGTCGGCGTGTCGTCGGCCAGTGCGCCGAACGGCAGCGACAGGCACAGCAGGGCGAACAGCAGACGCGAATAGGCTACGGACATGGGCGGGCAGGGCAGGGGGCCGAATCAGCTTAACGGCTGTCCGCGCGCCCGGTTGTCAGCGGCGCGTCGCCCGCTCAGCCGCGGTTCGGCTGCCGAACGGCAAGCGAAAGGCCGCATGCGATCGGGCCGGCAGTCCTTGCACCAGACAGGGGAAAGGGCGCCGAAAGGCAGCTTGCCTACCGTGACACCCATCATTGTTGCGAGCGTGCCCTGATGCCCGTTTCCGGCTGGACCATCCTGTGCGATTTCGACGGCACCATCTCCGTCGAGGACGTGATCGACTCCCTGCTTGACCGCTTCGGCCGGCCGGGCTGGGAAGTGCTGGAGCAGGACTGGCGCGCCGGCCGCATCGGTTCGCGCGAATGCATGGCCGGCCAGGTCGAACTGCTGCAGATGACCCGCGCCGAGCTGGACGAGCATCTGCGCGAACTGTGGATCGACCACGCCTTCCCGGGCTTCGTGGCGAAAGCGCGCGAGCTCAACGTGCCGATCCGCATCGTCAGCGACGGCCTCGACTACGCGATCCACCAGATCCTCGGCCGCTACGGCCTGAACGACCTGCCGCTGGCCGCGAACCATCTCGCCCCGGCCACGCCGCCGAAACAGTGGCAGCTCACCTCGCCGTTCCAGGCCGACGGCTGCCGCAGCGGCACCTGCAAGTGCGCCTGCGTGGCCCAGGCGCGCAAGACCGGCGGCAAGACCCTGCTGATCGGCGACGGCGCCTCGGACTTCTGCGCGGCCGACCGCGTGGATTTCGTGTTCGCCAAGCACCGCCTGATCGAACACTGCCGCGCCGCCGGCATCCCGTACATGCCGATCACCGGCTTCGAGGACGCGCTGGAATACCTGCCGCGCCTGCTCGACGGCACGCTGGCGCACCACGCGCGCTATCACGAGGCGGCGGCGGCCTGAGCGGCCGCTTCGCTTTTTGCTGCACCCCCTGAAACCGTTCCCCGGAACCCGACACATGATCATCGACAAGAACGCCGTCGGTTTCATCGACGACGCGCAACTGCTCGCCGACGAGGCCAAGTACAGCTCCTTCGGCGACACCGTGCACTACGTGGACCCGCCGAAGATCTTCCGCCACGGCGAAGGCAGCTACATGTTCGACACGGCCGGCACGCCGTTCCTCGACCTGCAGATGTGGTACTCCGCGGTCAACTTCGGCTACGGCAACAAGCGCCTGAACGACGCGCTGAAAAAGCAGATCGACGTGCTGCCGCAGGTCGCCAGCCAGTACCTGCACCAGACCCGCATCGAGCTGGCCAAGACGGTGGCGCTGGACGCGAAGAAGAAGTTCGGCCTGGACGGCCGCGTGCACTTCAACGTGGGCGGCGCGCAGGCGATCGAGGATTCGCTCAAGCTGGTGCGCAACTACAAGAACGGCAAGAGCCTGATGTTCGCGTTCGAGGGCGGCTACCACGGCCGCACGCTCGGCGCCTCGTCGATCACCTCCAGCTACCGCTACCGCCGCCGCTTCGGCCACTTCGGCGAGCGCGCGATGTTCCTGCCGTTCCCGTACCCGTTCCGCCGCCCCAAGGGCATGAGCGCGGAAGAGTATTCCGACAGCTGCGTGCGCCAGTTCGCGCGCCTGTTCGAAACCGAATACAACGGCGTGTGGGACCCCAAGACCAACCAGTGCGAATACGCCGCGTTCTACGTCGAGCCGATCCAGGGCACCGGCGGCTACGTGGTGCCGCCGATGAACTTCTTCCGCGACCTCAAGAAGGTGCTCGACCAGTACGGCATCCTGATGGTGGTCGACGAGATCCAGATGGGCTTCTGGCGCACCGGCAAGCTGTGGTCAATCGAGAACTTCGGCGTGACGCCGGACGTGGTCGTGTTCGGCAAGGCGCTCACCAACGGCTTGAATCCGCTCTCCGGCCTGTGGGCGCGCGAGGAACTGATCAACCCCACCATCTTCCCGCCGGGCTCCACCCACTCCACGTTCAACTCCAACCCGCTGGGCACCTCGCTGGGCCTGGAAGTCATCAAGATGGGCTACGAGCTGGACTACGAGACCAGCGTGCCGAAAAAGGGCGCGCACTTCCTCGAAGGCCTGCGCGAACTGCAGAAGAAGCACAAGGAAATCGGCGACGTCGACGGCCTGGGCCTGGCGCTGCGCGCCGAGATCTGCACCGACGACGGCTTCACCCCGAACAAGGCCCTGCTCGACAAGATGGTCGACATCGGCCTCGCCGGCGACCTCGAACACAACGGCAAGAAGATCGGCCTCGTGCTCGACGTGGGCGGCTGGTACAAGAACGTGATCACCTTCGCGCCGTCGCTGGACATCACCCATGAAGAGATCGATCTCGCGATCTCGCTGCTGGATCAGCTGCTGACGAAGGCGAAGAAGGGCTGATCGCCCGTCGCGCTATAAACGGAAGGCCCGGTGGGAAACCGCCGGGCCTTTTGCTTTTCTCCCTCTCCCCGTCGGGACGCGGGGAAGGGCCATGGATGGCCCTGTCTTGAGGAGCGAGGAAGAGGGCCGGGGTGAGGGGCGGGTACTCGCGACGCCTTGCATTTCCCCTCTCCCGCTTGTGGGAGAGGGGCAGGGGAGAGGGGCCTTTGCTCTCTGACGCTTACGCAAGTTTCAAAGCGGTTTCGTGCCGCTGCCGCGGCCCGAGCTACTTTTCTCTTGCGTGGCCAAGAGAAAAGTAGCCAAAAGAGAAGGCCACCCCGCGGCGCCGCTTTCCGCCCATCCGTGGGCGGAAAGTCCGTGAGCCGCGGCCGGGCTTTTCGGCCGGACTCCTGTCCGGTCGAAAAGGCATCGCCCTCCATGGCGATGCCCGCTGCGCGGCCTGA
>OFIS01000341.1_pt1 | contig 32662 bp, 22 predicted proteins | sample 1775071 | NCBI WGS metagenome assembly OFIS01 (sample SAMN08195774, study PRJEB24354) | sludge metagenome | isolation source: sludge from phenol fed wastewater aerobic bioreactor C | place: India: Nagpur | collected 2016-09-17
AAAATCAGTCGAATTCTTCAACATGTGGGAAACGACAACTCAAATTTTGTTCGAGAGTCTGTTTTGGACATGATCCCAAGGTCAGGAACAGGGAGCGGCAGCCGCCCATGTGGAGAAGGCATCCGCTCACTGGATGCGCCATACCGCAGGGACTCACCCAGATGACAATATGGATTCAAGGCCGTGCGCGGCAATTTGGGGCACGCAAACATCGCTGCCCCCACCGTCCGCGTGCACAGAAAGATGATGCCCGCCATAATCAAGCCATAAATTCTCGCAAGCTGGGGTGGTCGGCGGCTGGAGTTCGTTCACAAACGGTCGCCTTGGAAGTCCAGGCGGCAGCAACCCGCATCAAGAGATCAGACGCCTTTGTGCGATAGGACAAGGCCGAAAACACGGTGCAAAATCACCCGCCATCTGCAGGTGAATCTTCTTGCCTCGGATTTCAGAGGAAAACTGTTTTGGCTATCGCACATTCTGTGGATACACCCCCCAGCAACAGTTCGGCATTCCTGTCTACGCTGCCTGCAGACACGCGCCATCGGCGCATGGCTGGCGCAGCGATTTTTGTCTCCCTTCTGATTTTCCTGGCGATCGCGCCTTTTGCGCGAGTGGCGTTGCCGCAGGTTGGCGCCTTCATTCCCATATACCAGACAGCCCTTGTTACCAATGATCTGATCACGGCAGTGCTGCTACTTGGGCAGTACAGCTTTTTGCGCTCCCGTGCATTGTTGGTACTGGGAACTGGCTACCTTTTTAGCGCCTTTATGGCGGTGTTCCACGGCCTGAGTTTTCCTGGTCTTTTTGCACCTGCCGGCGCGCTGGGATCCGGTTCACAGACCACTGCCTGGTTGTATTTCTTGTGGCACAGTGGTTTTCCTCTATTTGTCCTTGCCTATGTCCATTTGAAGGGTCAAGCAGATCCCGCATCGCCCCCCCAAAACCAGACGACAGGATCCGCACGTCGTGGCATCGCACTTTCCATCTTGTGCGCCGCCATGTTAGCGATCACGTTGATGCTGCTCACAACAGCAGGCAACGATGTCTTGCCGCCACTGATGCGTGGCAACCAAGACGATTCTGGCAAAGTCTGGGTAGCCGCGGGCACTTGGGCTTTGTCTCTGGTGGCGCTAGTGACCTTATGGCGCAAGGCCCACAGTGTGCTGGACCTTTGGCTGATGGTGACACTGGTCGCCTGGCTTTTAGATGTTGCTCTTGCATCTGTTCTGAATGGAGAGCGCTTCGACCTGGGCTTCTATGGCGGGCGTGTTTACGGGCTGTTGGCCTCGTCCTTCGTGCTGATCGTTCTGTTGCTCGAAAACAGCCGTCTTTACGGCGAATTGGCCAGAGTCAATGTCCGAGAACGCCAGCGCAGCGCAGAACTCGAAGCGGCGCGAAATGAAGCCAATGCGGCGGCCGAGGCGAAGTCAAACTTTCTGGCCACGATGAGCCATGAGATTCGAACTCCCATGAACGGTGTCATTGGCATGATTGATGTGTTGGCGCGTTCCAGTCTGAAAACGCCACAGGTGGCAATGGTGGATCTGATCCGCGAGTCAGCCTTCTCTCTCTTGGGCATCATTGAAGACATTTTGGATTTCTCCAAGATTGAGGCCGGTCATCTCGATGTCGAAAGCGAGCCCATGGCCGTGGGTGAGGTGGTGGAGAAAGTCTGTGTCATGCTGAATCGCCTGGCAGAGAAGCAAGGTGTTGAACTGACCCTGTTCACTGATCCCGAAATCCCCCCCTACGTATTAGGCGACGCGCTGCGCCTGCGCCAGATATTGATCAACCTGATAAACAATGCCATCAAGTTCTCTGCAGGCGGCTCTGTCGCCGGGAGGGTGGCTGTTCGTGCCGTGCTTGTGGAGAAGAGCGCTCAAAGCGTGACCATCGACTTCCAAATCATCGACAACGGCATTGGCATGAGCGAAGCCACGCTGGCGACGTTGTTTACAGCCTTCACCCAGGCGGATGTTTCCACCACTCGGCGCTTTGGAGGTACCGGGCTTGGCCTGGCCATTTCCGGCAGTTTGGCTCAACGCATGGGCGGAAGAATTTCCGTGACCAGCACGCCTGGCAGCGGCTCTACATTCGTCTTATCCCTGCCTCTTGCCTGTGTGGCCAACCCTGTCGAAAAAGAACAGCCTTCCCCATCTTTGGTGGCCGGCCTGTCCTGCTTGGTCATTGGCAACGGCAAGACGCGGTCTTGTGATCTTGTGGCCTACCTGGTCAATGCAGGTGCACACACCCAACATGCAGTGAACCTGGATGCCGCCAACCAACTGGCGCCAAATCTTCAACCCGGCCCATGGGTCTGGGTGGTCAATACCGACACTGAAAGCCCTACCCCGCTTGACCATCTGCGCGCCATAGCACGTTCCCATCCGGGGATTGATGCACACTTTGTGGTCATAGGCCATGGTCCTCACCGCTATCCACAGCAGTTCGACGCGGATAGCGTATCCATAGACGGGAATGTGCTGACTCGCAACTCACTCCTGCGTGCTGTAGCGGTTGCGGCTGGTCGTGCTGCCTACCAAGACGACCAGAACACGCTGGCACCCGCGCGCTACCCACCTACACCGGTGGCGCTATCACGAGAAGAAGCTCGCCGCCAGCGACGATTGATTTTGGTAGTCGAAGACAATGACATCAACCAGAAAGTCATCATGCAGCAGCTTTCGCTGCTGGGATTGACCGCAGACCTCACTAGCGATGGCCTGCAAGCCCTGATCCGCTGGCGCACCGGAGACTATGCTTTGATCATGACCGATCTGCATATGCCTGGCATGGACGGCTACCAACTCACCTCCGTCATTCGCGCCGAGGAACAGGAACGCGCCAACGCACGGACCCACGCCGGGGAGCCGGTAGAACCACCGGTTCGCATTCTCGCTTTGACAGCGAATGCTCTCAAGACAGAGGCACAGCGTTGTAAAGATCTCGGTATGGATGACTACATGAGCAAACCAGCTCCGTTATCGGATCTGCAAGACTTGCTGGAACGCTGGCTGCCGAAGCCTGTACCCCCACCAGCCCTCGCCGCCAGGGAAGTGGCCGCCGACCGCCCATCCTCCTCTACTGGGCCAGTGAACATTCAGGTCTTGCGCAGGCTGGTGGGAGACGATCCGCAGCTCATACGCGAGTTTCTCCAGGCCTTTCGCACCAGTGCGGCACGCATTGCGCACGAAGTGGAACAAGCCTATCGGGCTGAAGACGCAGCCAAGACTGCGGCGGCTGCGCACAAGCTCAAATCGGCTGCACGCTCGGTGGGTGCCATGGCGCTTGGTGACCTGTGCGCCGACATGGAGCAAGCTGGCGCGGCAGGGCAGATCGATGCTTTGTCATTGGCGTTTGAACATTTCAAACAGGAGATGGACGCAGTCGATCGACACATGGCCGAGATTTTGTCCAAAGATATGTTGGATGGTGCGCCATGAGCAGTAGACCCGATGTCCGCATCCTGGTGCTCGACGATGAGCCCTTCACGCTGATGCTGCTGTCCCGACAATTGGCGAATCTGGGCTTCACTCAAGTCGACACCTGTGACAACGGCCAAGCGGCACTGGAGTTGGTGGACGACCCCGCGCACGCACCGCAGCTCATCCTGTGTGACCTGAATATGCCCGGCATGGATGGCGTGGAGTTTGTACGCAAGCTCGTGGAGCACGGGTACTCCGGCAGTCTGATACTGGTCAGCGGGGAAGATGAGCGCACGCTGCACTCCGCCCGCACGCTGGTTCAGGCACACCACATTGAAGTATTAGGGAGCCTGCAGAAGCCTGTATCTCCGCAGGCGCTTTTCCAATTGGTGGAGAGATGGGTACCCCCAGCGCGCGCGACCAAGCAACTGCAGGGTAAGGGCTACGGGGCCCACCGGCTGGCTCTGGCCATCCAGGCTGGAGAACTGGTCAACTACTACCAGCCAAAAGTTTCGATCTCCGATGGAAAGATGATTGGCGTAGAGACGCTGGTGAGGTGGCGTCATCCAGTAGACGGAATGGTGTACCCGGACCAATTCATCGGTATGGCCGAGGCCCATGGATTGATCAATGCGCTCACGCAAGCGGTACTGGTACAGGCATTGCGTGATTGCGCCTCATGGGCTCGTCAGGGCATGAGTCTGAAGGTGGCCATTAACGTATCAATGGACAATCTCACGGCATTGGAATTTCCCGAACAGATCACCGCTGCAGCCGCTGCAGCCGAGGTAGAACCACAGTCCATTGTCCTGGAGGTAACGGAAAGCCAGTTGATGAAGGACTTGCGTGCACCATTGGAAATTCTGACCCGCTTGCGCTTGCGTCGGTTCAAGCTCTCCATTGACGATTTTGGCACCGGCCACTCATCACTGGCACAGTTGCGTGATGTACCTTTTCACGAACTGAAAATTGACCAGAGCTTCGTCCACGGCGCCCACAGCGACGAAACCCTGCGTGCCATCTTCTTTGCCAGCTTGACGCTTGCCAAAGAATTGGGTATGGAAGCGGTGGCTGAAGGCGTGGAAGACGCTGACGACTGGAGCTTCCTGCAAAAAACGGGGTGCGATCTGGCACAGGGCTATTTCATTGCCCGGCCCATGCCTGCGGATCAAGTTCTGGATTGGGTGAACAAATGGCAGATGCGCTGGACCCAGGAGCGGTTGGGTGGCTCATCCCCGAAAAGACGGAATTGACGGCAGGCGCCCTGCGCCCTTCGCAACAACTGTCCTTCTCCCCGTAGGGCGTACCAGTTGAAGGTAATCTTTTTTCAGAGCAAGAACGGTCTCGATTAAACCGAGCAGATCAAACCCACGTTAGATCGGCGCCACCGCATTGGCGACACCTCATACCGAGCTCCGAACACTCGGCTGCGAGAGCCATTGCTTCCTGCATGGCAGCGCGACCGGCAAGAAGCGCATCAAGGTCAGGGACAGGCCCGCAGAGGCAGCAGCAAGAGCGATCCACCGGACACCGCCGATTGACGCATGCGGCATCCGAGGCAAGGCAGCGCATACACTTATCCACAGCCGATCACTATTGCGTCGGCTTCCACTCCTGGCTCACGATTCAAGCGGCACGGTGGCTCACTTTTACTTCGACGCGGACACCCGCCCTGCGAACAGATCCACCCTCCTCCACTTCACCCACTTTCACGGAGACCGAACCATGAGACTTTTCCTGACGGCCTTGCTCGCGGCGCTTGCCTTGTCGTTGAGCGGATGCGGCTACAACGACTTCCAGCGGCTGGACGAACAGACCAAATCTGCCTGGTCCGAGGTACTGAACCAGTACCAGCGGCGCGCCGACCTGATCCCGAACATCGTCGCGACGGTGAAGGGGGAGACCAACTTCGAGCAAGAGACGCTGACCCGGGTCGTCGAAGCGCGTGCCAAGGCCACCTCGATCCAGGCCACCCCGGAACTCATCAACAACCCCGAGGCGTTCCAGAAGTTCCAGGCAGCGCAGGGCGAACTGTCCGGCGCGCTGAGCAGGCTGCTGGTGGTAAGCGAGAGCTACCCGCAGCTCAAGGCGAATCAGGCCTTCCAGGACCTGCGCGCCCAGCTCGAAGGCACCGAGAACCGCATCACCGTGGCACGCGGGCGCTATGTGAAGGCGGTGCAGGAGTACAACGTCCTGGCGCGCAGCTTCCCGACCAACATCACGGCCAAGGTGTTCAGTTATGACGTCAAGTCGAATTTCTCCGTCGCCGACGAGAAGGCAATGGCCACGCCGCCCCAGGTCGATTTCGGCGCCCCGGCACCGGCGGTGCGCCCCTGACATGAGCACGACGAGAGCCGCGGCGCAGTACCCGGCCGCCCCCCTGCGGCTGACCCGCATCCTGGCCTGGCTGCTGCTAAGCCTGTTCCTGGCGATCGCGTCCGCGCAGGAACTGGTCGCTGTGCCGCCGCTGCAGGCGCGTGTCACCGACCTCACGGGAACGCTCGCCGCCGATCGGGTCGCTGCGCTGGAGGCGCAGCTTCGTTCCTTCGAAGAACGCAAGGGCGTACAGATCGCGGTGCTGATGGTCCGCTCGACGCGGCCCGAACCGGTCGAGCAGTACGCCATGCGGGTGGTCGAACAGTGGAAACTTGGCCGCCGCAAGGTGGACGATGGTGCGCTGCTGCTGGTTGCCAAGGACGATCGCACCGTGCGCATCGAAGTCGGCTATGGCATCGAGGGCGCGCTGAGCGACGTGGTGGCGCGGCGCATCATCGACGAAGTGATCACACCGCGCTTTCGTCAGGGCGATTTCGACGGTGGCATCGCGGCGGGCGCTGAACAGATCATGCGCGTCGTCGACGGCGAGTCCCTGCCTGCGGCGGACCCGCGGCGGCAAGAGCGAACCAGCGACATCGGCCAGGCCTGGCCCTTCCTGTTCATCGTGGCCCTCATGCTGGGCGGATTGCTGCGCAACGCCCTCGGCCGTTTTCCTGGCGCCGTGGTCACGGCAGCCGTGCTGGGTGTCGCGGCGTGGCTGGTGGTGGGCACCCTCGCGGTGGCCGCGATGGCGGGGCTGGCTGGATTCTTCATCGCGCTGCTGGGCATCGGCATGAGCGGCCACGGCGGCATCCGCGGGCGTCATCGGGATGATGGATGGCCCGGTGGGGGAGCCGGCGGTGGTGGAGGCGGGTTCCGCGGTGGTGGTGGCGGCTTTGGTGGCGGCGGCGCCTCAGGACGGTGGTGAGATGAACATTCAACGACTTCTTCGCCACCTCACCACGACGGAGCGCGCGGTACGCCGCGCCTTCCCACCGCGCGCTTTGGACGCGATCGAGCGGGCCATCCGAACGGGAGAGTCTCAGCACGCCGGACAGTTGCGCTTCGTGGTCGAGGGCGCGCTGGACGGATCGCCGCTATGGCGAGACCAATCGCCGCGCGAGCGGGCGCTGGACCTGTTCGCCCGCATGGGGGTATGGGACACGGCGCACAACAGCGGCGTGCTGATCTACGTACTGCTTGCCGACCGGGCTGTGGAGATCGTGGCCGATCGCGGCATCCATGCCCGTTGCGGTGCCGACATATGGTCGGGTGTGTGCCGGCGCATGCAAGCCCAGTTTGCACAGGGACACTTCGATGCCGGGGCCGTGGAGGGCATCGCTGCCGTCAGCCACCAGTTGATGCAGCATTTTCCTCGGGGCAAGGACCACAGCAACGAGCTGCCTGATCAGCCGGTTCTTCTCTGAACGACGACATTCCTGGGGACCTTCCATGCAACTTCAGTTTCTGGGTGCCACGGGCACCGTGACCGGCTCGAAATACCTGCTGCGCCATGGTGACGCGACCATCCTGGTGGACTGTGGCCTGTTCCAGGGCTTCAAGCAGCTGCGGCTGCGCAATTGGGAGCCGCTGCCGGTTGCGCCCAAGACCATCGACGCGGTCGTGCTCACCCACGCCCACATCGACCATAGCGGCTACCTGCCGCTGCTGGCCCGGCAGGGCTTTCACGGGCGGGTCTACTGCACCTCTGCGACGCATGAACTGTGCAAGATCCTGCTCATCGACAGTGGCCATTTGCAGGAGGAAGAGGCGAAGTTCGCCAACCGCCACGGCTTCTCCAAGCATTCGCCTGCGCTGCCGCTGTACACGCGTGAGGATGCCGAGCGCTGCCTGAAACTGTTCTCGCCGCGCCCGTTCGCCGAGGCGTTCGAGGCCCTGCCCGGACTCACCACCCGGCTGGAGTCTTCGGGACACATGCTGGGCTCCGCTTTCGTGCACTTCAGCGATGGACAGCGTTCGGTACTCTTCTCAGGCGATATTGGCCGCCCGAACGACCCGGTGCTGCGCCCGCCAGTGCAGGTCCCAGGCGCGGACTACCTGCTGGTGGAATCCACGTACGGCAACCGCAAGCATGACCAGACTGACGCGCTGGAAAAACTGGAGACTGTGATCAATCAGACCGCCGCCCGCGGCGGCGTCGTGGTCATTCCCGCGTTCGCGGTCGGCCGCGCCCAGAGCCTGATGTATGGCATCTACCGGCTCAAGAAGCAAGGGCGCATTCAGCAACTGCCGGTGTACCTGGACAGCCCAATGGCCATTGATGCCACGCGGCTGTACCACGCCCACCGTGACGAGCATCGGCTCTCGCCCGAGGAGTGCGAGGGCATGTGCCACGCCGCGAAGATCGTCAACAAGGTCGACGAGTCGAAGGCGCTCAGTGCCGGCCGCGGACCGATGGTGATCATCTCCGCCAGCGGCATGGCCACGGGTGGCCGCGTGGTTCACCACCTGAAGTCCTTCGCGCCCGATCGGCGCAACACGATTCTGTTCGCCGGCTACCAGGCGGGCGGAACCCGCGGAGCGTCGATTCTGCACGGTGCGTCCACCGTCCGCATCCACGGCGAAGATATCCCGATCCGCGCCGAGGTGGCCTCGCTCGACAACCTCTCCGCCCACGCCGATGCCGACGAGATCATGGCATGGCTGCGCGGCTTCACGCAGGCGCCACGCCGCACATTCGTGACGCACGGCGAGCCCGAGGCGGCCGATGCGCTGCGCTCGCGGATCGACCATGAACTCGGCTGGGCGGTCTCGGTGCCCGAGTACCTGCAGACCGTGGAGCTTGCATGACTGCGCCACTTCACGAAGTCTGCTACGCAAAGGAGGCCGGGAACACACTACAGGCGTGGCGCACGGGCATCGACACCCGCCAGGAGCCGGTGGTCTACATGCGGCGTGATTGCCCGGTCTGTCGATCAGAGGGTTTCACGACCCAGGCCCGCGTGCAACTGACGGCCGGCGGCCGAACCATCATGGCTACGCTCAGTGTCGTCGACGGTGAATGGCTGGCCGAGAACCTCGCCGGCCTGTCTGAGTCTGCGTGGGCATCACTGGGCGCGCGGCCGGGCCAGCCGGTCACGGTGACCCATGCGCGGCCGCTCGATTCGCTCAGCCATGTCCGGGCCAAGGTCTACGGCAACGCCCTCGGTGACGCCGAGTTCAGCGCGATCATCTCCGACATTGCGGCGGGCCGCTACTCGGACCTGCACCTCGCCACGTTCATCACAGCCTGCGCCGGCGATCACCTGAACCTGACGGAGACGGTCTCGCTCACGAAAGCCATGATCGCCGTCGGCGAACGCATCGATTGGGGCCGTCCTCTGGTGGTGGACAAGCATTGCGTCGGAGGCCTGCCGGGGAATCGCACGACCCTGCTCGTGGTGCCCATCGTGGCTGCCTGCGGCCTCACGATGCCCAAGACTTCCTCGCGCGCCATTACTTCACCAGCCGGGACGGCCGACACGATGGAAGTGCTCGCGCCGGTCAACCTGGATGTGCCAAGCATGCGGCGCGTGGTCGAGCGCACGGGCGGCTGCATCGTCTGGGGCGGCTCGGTGCGGCTCAGCCCCGCCGACGACATCCTCATTCGCGTCGAGCGGCCGCTTGATCTCGACAGCGAAGGGCAGCTCGTGGCATCGGTCTTATCCAAGAAGGCCGCTGCTGGCTCGACCCATGTGCTGATCGACCTGCCGGTGGGCGCCACAGCCAAAGTGCGCAGTGCACACGCCGCAGCGTCGCTCGGCCGACGCTTGCAGGAGGTGGGCAGCGCCATTGGGCTGCAGGTGTCGCTGCGTGTCACCGACGGCGAGCAGCCGGTCGGCCGCGGGATTGGCCCGGCACTGGAAGCACGGGACGTGCTGGCCGTCCTGCAGGGGACATCCGAGGCCCCAGCCGACCTGCGGGAGCGGGCGCTCCGGCTGGCGGCGGACATCCTTGAAATGGGCGGTGCATCACCGGCTGGCGGCGGCCTGAAGCTCGCCACTGACGTGCTGGCCGACGGCCGGGCCTGGGCCAAGTTCCAGGCGATCTGCGCCGAACAGGGCGGACTGCGCAGCCTCCCGACGGCAGCGCACCTGCACACTGTCGAATCGCCGTCCACGGGCCGCGTCACGCGCATCGACAACCGGCTGCTCGCGCGTGCAGCCAAGCTCGCCGGTGCGCCGACCGCCCCGGCTGCCGGCATCGACGTGCACGCGCGCCTCGGCGACCGCGTCGAAGCCGGACAGCCGCTGTTCACGCTGCATGCCCAGGCTCCAGGCGAACTGGCCTATGCGCTGGAGTTCGTGCGGTCGCGCCCTCCGATCTTCCAGATTTCGGTGAACATATGAAACCTCTCATTTTTCACCTGCCTGGTGACGAAGCCTTCGCCACAGGGCTGGTCCGAGCATTGCGCGCGGAGCGGGCCGCCCTGCAGCAGCACCGGTTTCCGGACGGCGAGTCGTTGGTGCGTCTGGGTGCCGACGTGGCGGACCGCACCGTCGTGATCGTGGCCAGCCTGGCACAGCCTGATGCCAAGGCGCTGCCCCTGCTGTTCGCGGCGGACGCCGCACGCGACCTCGGTGCCACCCGTGTGCTGCTGGCGGCGCCGTACTTGGCGTACCTGCGCCAGGACCGGCGTTTCAACAAGGGTGAAGCCATCACGTCCCGAACATTCGCCGCGCTGGTGTCCACTGTGTTCGATGCCGTCGTCACCGTGGACCCTCATCTGCACCGCTACCACTCGCTCGGCGAAATCTACCGGGTGCCTACCCGCGTCGTGCAGTCCGCGCCCGCCATCGCGGCCTGGGTCGCGGCGAACGTGGATAGACCGGTGCTGATCGGCCCCGACGCAGAAAGCGAGCAATGGGTCCGGGAAGTCGCGCGCTGGGCCGATGCACCGTTCACCGTGCTGCAGAAGATTCGTCGAGGCGACAAGGACGTGGAGGTCAGCCTGCCCGACACGTCGGCCTTGGCGGGCCGCCAACCCGTGCTCATCGACGACATCGTGTCCAGTGCGCGCACGATGATCCAGGCCATTGCGAATGTGCGCCGGGTCGGATTGCCGCCCCCGGTGTGCATCGGCGTGCATGCACTCTTCTGCGCGAACGCCTATGACGCGCTCCTTGCGGCGGGCCCCCAGCGGGTGCTGACCTGCGACACCGTGCCGCATGCCTCCAATGCCATCAGCGTGGTGCCACTGCTGGCGGCCGCGGTTCAGGACCTGATCGAAGCCGGGGCGACATGAGCGCTGGCCTTGTATGCCGCCCCTCCGCGCTGCGGCGGCTCTGGCTCTTTCTGGCCCGGCAAAACGTCCCGCAGCAAGTTACATCGACGCTGGATTGCAGATCAGCGCCTTGAGCACCCGGCAGACCAGATCACGCTGAAGGAATCCCAACTCGCAATTCAGGCGGCAGAAGAGCGCGGCTGGCGGCAGCGCTGCAACAGGCGCACTGGCTGCCAATGGAAGGTGCTGACGAGCGGCCCTGCCGGGCATCCCCACTTTCATCCATGTGACTGTGGATAATCGTCCTCGGTACCCCAACGGACGCAAGTGGATGGAACTCGACGATGTCATGGCAACGGAGTGCGCGCTACCCAGCCTGCCGCGTGCCGTTGCCTTGCTCACGACGGAGCTGGCGCAGCCCGAGCCCAGCCTGCGTCGGATCAACCACCTCTTTTTGACGGACCCGGCCCTGGCGGCGCGTCTGCTGCGCGAGGCGAACTCGCACTCGCACCCTCTGTCCGGCAAGGTGGGCAGCATCCCCGAAGCCATTGTGATGCTCGATACCGCCCAGTTGCGATCCTTTGTCGCCGAAGCCTTTCTCGGGACGACCGCCGGTTCGGTACCGGGAATGAACCTGCAGCATTTCTGGCGCTACAGCGTCAACACGGCCCGGTTGGCGCGCTCTCTGGCAGGTATCGTGCACCGCAATCAGACGACTGCCTACACGGCCGGCCTGCTGCACGGCCTGGGTGAACTGGTGTTGCATCTGCGCGATCCGCAAGGCAGCAGCGCGGCCAGCAGCGTCGTTGCGCCCCTTGATCTGCGCCGCAGCAAGGTCGAAAGACGCGCCAGAGGATACGGCTACGCGGCGGTGAGCGCTGCACTTGCACGGCAATGGCATCTGCCCAATGTGCTCGTGGATGCATTGCGCCATCACAACGCGCCTTTTGATGGCGAGGTGTACGAACCCCTGGCCGCCATCCTTCACCTGGCGGTCTGGCGTGCGCGCGCGAGGGAGGCCGGTTTCATGCCACGCGAACTGGCGGCCACCTTCCCCAGCGAGGTGGGCGTTGCCCTGGACATGGACATCGACACGGTTCTGCAACAAGACCCGATCGACTGGAAGGCGCAACCGTACGCCGACGACTGCGTCTGACTTGGCCTGCGGCCCGGATTGCCCCGATCCGCAGGCGACGGTTGCGCGTAGTGCGGTCAGCGCCGCTGAGGCGGAACGTCCGTGCAAGAGCCATGCGCGACTTCGGCGGCCATGCCTATGCTCTCCCCCAGCGTCGGGTGCGGGTGGACGGTAGCGCCGATATCCACGCTGTCCGCGCCCATCTCGATCGCCAGGGCCACCTCGCCGATCATGTCGCCCGCGTGCGTGCCGACGATGCCGCCGCCCACGATGCGGTGGGTCTCGGCGTCGAACAGCAGCTTGGTGAAGCCCTCATCGCGGCCGTTGGCAATCGCCCGGCCCGAGGCCGTCCAGGGGAACAGACCCTTGCTGATCTTCACGCCCTGTGCGCGGGCTTGGTCTTCGGTCAGGCCGACCCAGGCGACTTCCGGGTCGGTATAGGCCACGCTGGGAATGACGCGGGCGTTGAAGGCGGCACTGGCCAGTTCTTTGTTGCCTTGCAGCTCTCCAGCAATCACTTCGGCCGCGACGTGCCCTTCATGCACCGCCTTGTGCGCGAGCATGGGCTGACCAACGATGTCGCCGATCGCAAAGATGTGGGGCACGTTGGTGCGCATCTGGATGTCGACGTTGATGAAGCCGCGTTCGGTGACTGCAACGCCGGCCTTCTCGGCAGCGATCTTCCTGCCGTTGGGGCTGCGGCCGACGGCTTGCAGCACCAGGTCGTAGGTCTGCGGCGCGGGGGCGCCCTCGCCTTCGAACGTCACTTCGATGCCCGCGTCCGTCGCTCGTGCACCGACGGTCTTGGTCTTGAGCATGACGTGGTCGAAGCGCGGTGCGTTCATCTTCTGCCAGACCTTGACGAGGTCGCGGTCGGCGCCCTGCATCAGGCCGTCGAGCATCTCGACCACGTCCAGGCGAGCGCCCAGCGTGGAATACACCGTGCCCATCTCCAGACCGATGATGCCGCCACCCAGGATCAGCATGCGCTTGGGAACCTCCTTGAGGGCCAAGGCGCCCGTGCTGTCCACGATGCGCGGATCGTTGGGCATGAAAGGCAGGTGCACGGCCTGGCTGCCGGCGGCGATGATGGCGCGCTTGAACTGCACGACCTTCTTGGCGCCGGTCTTTTCCTGGCCGCTGCCGGTGGTTTCCTCGACCGCCAGCTGGTTGGCACCAACAAAGGATCCGTAGCCGCGCACGATCGTGACCTTGCGCATTTTGGCCATCTGCGCCAAGCCGCCGGTGAGCTTGCCGACGACCTTGTCCTTGTGGCCACGCAGCCGATCGATGTTGACCTGCGGCGCGCCAAAATCGATGCCAGCGGCCTTGAGGTGGGCCACTTCATCCATGACCGAGGCCACGTGCAGCAGCGCCTTGGACGGAATGCAACCGACGTTCAGGCAGACGCCGCCCAGTTGCGCATAGCGCTCGACGATCACGACCGAAAGACCGAGATCCGCTGCGCGAAACGCCGCCGAATAGCCGCCGGGGCCACCACCCAGCACCAGCACGTCGCAATCGAGGTCGGCGCTACCCGCGAAGTTCACTGCTACTGGAGCAGGAGCTGCTGGCGCTTGACTGGCGGGCGCTTTAGCCTGTTTTGTCTCTGAAACCACAGGCGCTGGCGCGGCGGTGTCGGCGACTTCCAGCGTCAGCAGCACGCTGCCTTCGCTGATCTTGTCGCCGAGCTTGACCTTGAGCTCCTTGACCGTGCCCGCGTGGCTCGATGGAATTTCCATCGAAGCCTTGTCGGATTCCACGGTCACGAGACTCTGCTCGGCGCGGATCTGATCGCCCGAGGCCACGAGCACTTCGATCACGCCCACGTCCTTGAAGTCGCCGAGATCGGGAACCTTGATGTCCATCACTGCCATCTCAGGTTCCTTTCACAGCAGGATGCGGCGGTAGTCCGCCAGCACCTGGCCCAGATAGGCGTTGAAGCGTGCGGCGGCCGCGCCGTCGATCACGCGATGGTCATACGACAGCGACAGCGGCAGGATCAGGCGCGGCACAAACTGTGTGCCATCCCACACCGGCTTCATCGCGCTCCTGGACAGGCCGAGGATGGCGACTTCCGGCGCGTTGATGATGGGCGTGAAGTGCGTGCCGCCGATGCCGCCGAGCGACGAAATGGAGAAGCACCCGCCCTGCATGTCGGCCGTGCCGAGCTTGCCGTCGCGCGCCTTCCTGGCGAGTTCGGACATTTCCTGGCTGATTTGCAGGATGCCCTTCTGATCGGCGTCCTTGAGCACAGGCACCATGAGGCCGTTGGGCGTATCGGCGGCGAAGCCGATGTGGTAGTAGTGCTTGTAGACGAGGTTCTCGCCATCGAGGCTGGCATTGAACTCGGGGTACTTCTTGAGCGCGGCGACCACCGCCTTGATGACGAAGGCGAGCATGGTCACCTTGACGCCATTCTTCGCCTTCTCGTTCTCGGCATTGGTCTGCACGCGGAAGGCTTCGAGCTCGGTGATGTCGGCCTCGTCGTTGTTGGTGACGTGCGGAATCATCACCCAGTTGCGCGCCAGGTTGGCGCCGCTGAGCTTCTTGATGCGCGAAAGCGGCTTGGCTTCGATGGCGCCGAATTTGGCGAAGTCCACCTTGGGCCAAGGCAGCAGGTCTAGGCCGATGCCGGTGCCCCCCCTGCCCGTCTGCGCCTGAGCCTGCGTCTGCACAGCACCCCCCATGACGGCGCGCGTGAAGGATTGCACGTCTTCGAGCGTGACGCGGCCCTTGGGGCCCGTGCCCTTGACTTCGGCGAGCGGCACGCCCAGCTCGCGCGCAGCCTTGCGCACCGAGGGGCTGGCGTGCGGCAGACCGACCGCGGGCTGGCCGGGCTGGTGCGCAGGGACGGCCACCGGTACGGCAGCCACCGGCGCAGGGACCGATGCCGCCACGGCGGGAGCCGGCGCGGCCGCAGGAGCGGCCACCGGCGCGCTCGCGGCCGGCGCTGCCGCACCTTCGAGCACGGCGATCAGATCACCCACGTTGATCTTGTCGCCGAGCTTGACCTTGAGTTCCTTGACCACGCCCGAGGCAGACGACGGAATCTCCATCGAGGCCTTGTCGGATTCGACGGTGATGAGCGACTGCTCCTCCTTCACCGTGTCGCCAACGGCCACGAGCAGTTCGATGATGCCCACGTCCTTGAAGTCGCCGATGTCCGGCACGCGCACTTCCACGCGCCCGGTGGCCGCAGCGGCCACGGGCGCGGCGACAGGCGCTTCAGATACAGGAGCTTCTGACGCATGTACGGCGGGCGTTGGAGCTGTATTTGATGCCGAATCCGCCGTTTCCACCAGCAGCACCACCGAGCCCTTGTTCACCTTGTCGCCGATCTTGACCTTGAGCTCCTTGACCACGCCCGCCTCGCTCGACGGGATTTCCATCGAGGCCTTGTCGGATTCGACCGTGATCAGGCTTTGTTCCGCCTTGATCGTGTCGCCGGGCTGTACCAGCAGCTCGATGACGCCCACTTCCGAAAAATCGCCGATATCGGGGACTTTGACTTCCTTGATTGCCATGGTCTTGTCCCTCCTTCAGGCCAGCAGCGGGTTGATTTTTTCGGTCTTGATCGCGTACTTGGCGATCGCTTCGGCCACTTTGGAGCGGTCGACCACGCCCTCATCGGCCAGCGCGGCGAGCGCGGCGAGCGTGATGTAGTGGCGGTCGATCTCGAAGTGCTCGCGCAGGCGGTAGCGGAAGTCGCTGCGCCCGTAGCCGTCGGTGCCCAGCACCGTGAAGCTGCGCCCCTTGGGTAGATAGGCACGGATCTGTTCGGGATAGGCGCGCACCCAGTCGGTGGAGGCAACCACCGGGCCGGGGTGGGCGACGAGCTGCTGCGCCACGAAGGGCACGCGCGGCGCCTCGCCCGGGTGCAGCATGTTCCAGCGTTCGGCGTCCCAGCCCTCGCGGGCCAGTTCGTTGAAGCTCGGGCAACTCCAGACGTCGGCCTGCACGCCCCAGTCGGTGGCCAGCAGCTGCTGCGCGGCGATGGATTCGCGCAGGATGGTGCCGCTGCCCATGAGCTGCACGCGCTTGCTGCCCTCGGCGCCGGGCTGGCACAGGTACATGCCCTTGAGGATCTGCTCCTCGGTGCCGGGGATGAGGCCCGGCATGGCGTAGTTCTCGTTGTGGATGGCGAGGTAGTAGAAGACGTCCTCCTGCTTCTCGACCATGCGCTTCATGCCGTCGTGCATGATGACGGCCACTTCGTGCGCGAACGAGGGCTCGTAGCTCTTGCAGGCCGGCACCGAGCTGAAGATCAGCATGCTGTTGCCGTCCTGGTGCTGCAGACCTTCGCCGTTGAGCGTGGTGCGCCCGGCCGTGCCGCCCAGCAGGAAGCCGCGTGCGTGCAGGTCGCCTGCCGCCCAGGCCAGATCGCCGAAGCGGTTGAAGCCGAAGCACGAGTAGTACACGTAGAACGGGATCATGATGCGGTTGCTCACGCTGTAGCTCGTGGCCGCCGCGAGCCAGCTGGACATGCCACCCGCCTCGTTGATCCCCTCCTGCAGCACCTGGCCGTCCTTGGCCTCGCGGTAGTAGGCGACCTCGCCCTTGTCCACCGGCGTGTACTGCTGGCCTGCCGGGTTGTAGATGCCGATCTGGCGGAACATCCCTTCCATGCCGAAGGTGCGCGCCTCGTCCACCACGATGGGAACGACGCGCGGCGCCAGCGCCTTGTCGCGCAGCAGCTGCACGACGAAGCGCACGAAGCCCTGCGTGGTGCTGATCTCGCGCCCCTCAGCCGTCGGATCGAGGATGGCCTTGAACGTCTCGAGCGAGGGCACGGTAAAGCTCTCGTCGGATTGCATGCGCCGGCTTGGCAGGTAGCCGCCGAGCTTCTCGCGGTGCGCGTGCAGGTACCTCATCTCCGGCGTGTCGTCGGCCGGTTTGTAGAACGGCAGGTCCGCCAGCTCGCTGTCGGGCACGGGGATGTTGAAGCGGTCGCGGAAGGCGACGATGGCCGGATCGCCCAGTTTCTTGATCTGGTGCACCGGCATCTTGGCCTGCCCGGCCGCGCCCATGCCATAGCCCTTGATGGTGCGCGAAAGAATGACCGTGGGTTGGCCCCGGGTCTCATTGGCCGCATGAAAGGCCGCGTACACCTTCTGCGGGTCGTGGCCGCCGTGGCGCAGCGCCCAGATGTCGTCGTCGCTCATGTGCTCGACCATCTTGAGCAGGCGCGGATCGCGGCCGAAGAAATGCTCGCGGATGTAGGCGCCATCCTGCGCGCGGAAGGTCTGATAGTCGCCGTCCAGCGTGTCCATCATCACCTTCTTGAGGATGCCGTCCTTGTCGCGCGCGAGCAGCGGATCCCAGCTGCTGCCCCACAGGCACTTGATGACGTTCCAGCCCGCGCCGCGAAACTGCCCTTCGAGCTCCTGGATGATCTTGCCGTTGCCGCGCACCGGGCCGTCCAGGCGCTGCAGGTTGCAGTTGATGACGAAGATCAGGTTGTCCAGATGCTCGCGCGAGGCCAGGTCGATCGCGCCTTTGCTCTCGGGTTCGTCCATTTCGCCGTCACCCAGGAACACCCAGACCTTGCGCCCTTCGGTGTTGGCGATGCCGCGTGCGTGCAGGTATTTGAGAAAGCGCGCCTGGTAGATCGCCATGTGCGGCCCCAGGCCCATGGAGACCGTGGGAAACTGCCAGAAATCGGGCATGAGCCAGGGGTGCGGGTAGCTCGGCAGGCCAGCCTTGTAACCGACCTCCTGGCGAAAGTGCAGCATCTGATCTTCGGAAAGGCGCCCTTCCATGAAGGCGCGCGCATACACGCCCGGCGAGCTGTGACCCTGCAGGTAGATGCAGTCGCCGCCGTGCTCGGGGCTCTCGGCATGCCAGAAATGGTTGAAACCGGTCTCGAACATCGTCGCGACCGAGGCGTAAGAGCCGATGTGCCCGCCCAGCGAGCCGCCGTCGTCCGTATGGATGCGGTTGGCGCGCGCCACCATGATCATGGCATTCCAGCGCATGTAGGCGCGCAGGCGCTTTTCGATCTCGATGTTGCCCGGGCTGCGCTGCTCCTCCTCGGGCTCAATCGTGTTCACGTAGCCGGTCGTGGCGGAGAACGGCATGTCGATGGAGTGCTCGCGCGCATGCTCCAGCAGTTGCTCCAGAAGAAAGTGAGCGCGTTCGGGACCTTCTTTTTCGATGACCGCGGACAGTGCGTCCATCCATTCATGCGTTTCTTGTGCATCGGCGTCCGTGCGCGCCTGGCCATTGATGGCGTCACTCATCTTCAGTCTCCTTGATGGCAATGTGGGTGTCAGGATAGGTGTTCGAGTGTCGCATAGTTTTATGAAATTTCAAATAGTATGAGCGAATCTCATAATACGAAAATACCTAGGAAAACCCCGAAGAAAAACTTCTGGATCACGCTGTCGGTCTTTAAACTTCGCTCATGGTTTCCCCTCATCCGCGCGCCGAGGCCATGCCGATGTCGGAGCAACTGCCACCGCGGCGCTGGCGCCGGTGGTGGCGTGAACTCTCGCCGCACCGCCAGGACCGCTTTGCCGCCCTCGCGCCTCTGGTGGCGGTATTTCTGTTTTTCGTCGCCATCGCGGCTTCGTTCTGGTATTTGCACTCGCAGGAAATCGAGCGCGAACGCGAAGCGCTGCAGCGCGACGTGGAGTACGCCCAGCAGCGCCTGCGCCTGCGCCTGTCCGAGCGCCAGGAGCAGGTCATGCGCATCGCCCGCGACCTCTCCGCTCAAGGCTTGAACGAGTCGGATTTCACCATCCAGGCGGACCTGATGACGACGCAGTATCCGGAGATGCAGGCGCTCACCTGGATCGACGAGACCGGTCGCGTGCGCATCAGCCAGTCGGCGCCCACGCTCGCGGGCAGCCAGATACGCCTGACGGGCGAGCTCTTGCGCCCGGGCCCGACGCAACAGGGCTTTCGCCAAGTGCAGCAGTTGGAGCAGCCGGTTTACCTGCTGCCCGAACTCACCCCGGACAAGCCCGTTCCGCTGCTGCAGCTGCAGGTGCCTCTGACCACGCACGATCGCTTCGCGGGCGTACTGCTCGCCGAATACTCGGTGGACAGCCTGCTGCGCTATGGCACGCCCACGGAAGTGCTTTCGCGCTATGCGGTGACGCTGGTCAACACGCAGCACCAGTTGCTGGCCGGGTCGCCGCTGCAGCCCCGCGTGCGCGCCTTCCTCCCCTGGAGCAGCCCCACCAATGTCTACCAGGCGCCCATCGTCCTGCCTGGGCAGACGCTGGTGCTGCGCGCGCAGGCCTACCGTACCTCGCTGGGTGTGGTGGGCAGCGGCCTGTTCTGGCTCGTGGGGGCGCTCAGCATCATGACGGCCTGGCTGCTGCTCGGCACCTGGCGGCACACGCGCAGGCGCATGCAGGCGCAGGAGGCGCTGATTGCCGAGACCAACTTTCGCCGTGCCATGGAAAACTCCATCCTCACGGGCATGCGCGCGCTCGATCTCGAAGGCCGCATCACCTACGTGAACGCGGCGTTCTGCCAGATGACGGGCTGGTCCACCGAAGAACTCGTGGGCCAGACCCCGCCCTACAGCTATTGGCCCGAGGCGGAGCGCAACTCGCAGCAAAGCAAGCTGCATGAAGAGCTCTCGGGCAAGGCCGTGCCCGGCGGCCTGCAGGTGCGTGTGCAGCGCAAGAGCGGCACGATCTTCGATGCGCGCCTGTACGTCTCGCCGCTGATCGACGGTCACGGGCGGCACACCGGCTGGATGACGTCGATGACCGACATCACCGAGCCCAACCGCGTGCGCGAGCAGCTCGTGGCCTCGCACGAGCGCTTCACCATCGTGCTGGAGTCGCTCGACGCCTCGGTGTCCGTCGCCCCGCTGGGCAGCAAGGAGCTGCTGTTCGCCAATCGCCTGTACCGCCAGTGGTTCGGTTCGCTCACCGAGGGCCATCTGCAGCTCGTGGCCCAAGCCGGGGTGGTGCATGCCGAAGCGCCGGACGACGAAGACAGTCTCATGGGCTTCCCCAGCCACACGATGACACAGGCCCAGTCGGACAACGTCGAGATCTACCAGCCCGATCTGGGCAAGTGGCTGGAGGTGCGCTCGCGCTATCTGCACTGGGTGGACGGGCGCATCGCGCAGATGGTCATTGCCACCGACATCACGGCCCGCAGACATGCGCAGGAGGTGGCCGCGCACCAGGCGGAGCGCACGCAGTCGGTGAGCCGCCTCATCACCATGGGCGAGATGGCGTCCAGCGTGGCGCACGAGCTCAACCAGCCGCTCACCGCCATCAGCAACTACTGCAGCGGCATGATCTCGCGCGTGGAAAGCGGAGAAATCAGCGAACAGGCACTGCTGGGCGCACTCCACAAGACGGCGCACCAGGCCCAGCGTGCCGGACAGATCATCCAGCGCATCCGCGCCTTCGTGAAAAAGAGCGAACCCAACCGGCAGCTGGCCAACGTCACCGAGATGGTGGCCGAGGCGGTGGAGCTCGCCACCATCGAATTGCGCCGGCACAACGTGCGCCTGTCGCACTACGTCGCGGCGCGCCTGCCGCCGGTGATGGCCGACAGCATCCTGATCGAGCAGGTGCTGATCAACCTGATGAAGAACGGCGCCGAGGCCATCGCGCACGCCGACCGCCCCCTGGCTCAGCGCAACGTGGAGCTGCGCGTGGTGCCGCGCCAGGTCGACAGCGTGGATGTGATCCAGTTCAGCGTGGAAGACAGCGGGCCTGGCCTTCCAGCCGACGTGCTCGAGCATCTCTTCGAAGCCTTCTACTCCACCAAGAGCGAAGGCATGGGCATGGGCCTGAACCTGTGCCGCAGCATCGTCGAGTCACACCAGGGCAGGCTCAAGGCGGAGAACCTCTACAATTCCAAAGAGGTCACGGGGTGCCTGTTCACTTTCTGGTTGCCGCTGGCCGGCGCTGAAAACGCTACTAGCGATTTCGAAGCAATAACGACGTGAAAGGCCCATGCATGAATTTGATGTCCCCGAAAAAAGGCACGGTCTATGTCGTCGATGACGACGAGGCCGTGCGCGATTCGCTGCAATGGCTGCTCGAGGGCAGGGGCTATCGCGTGCGCTGTTTCGACTCGGCCGAGACCTTCCTCACCCGCTACGACCCGCGCGAGGTGGCCTGCCTGATCATCGACGTGCGCATGGCCGGCATGACGGGGCTGGAGCTGCAGGACAGGCTGCTGGAGCGCAAGTCTCCCCTGCCCATCGTCTTCATCACCGGCCACGGCGACGTGCCCATGGCGGTGGACACGATGAAGAAAGGCGCGCTGGACTTCATCCAGAAGCCCTTCAACGAAAAGGAACTCTCCGAACTGGTCGAGCGCATGCTCGAACGCGCGCGAGAGAGCTTTGCCGACCACCAGCTCGCCGCCAGCCACGAGGCACTCATGGCCAAGCTCACGGGGCGCGAATCGCAGGTGCTCGAGCGCATCGTCGCCGGGCGTTTGAACAAGCAGATCGCGGACGACCTCGGGATCAGCATCAAGACCGTGGAGGCGCACCGCGCCAACATCATGGAAAAGCTCGGCGCCAACACGGTGGCCGACCTGCTCAAGATCGCGCTGGGCAATTCCCCCGCAAAGCTCTGAATCCCGCATCCGGCGCCGCACGCCCGACGTGGCGCCGCGCGCCCTGACGCAACCCACTGCAAGGTAATCGATGACAGCCCAATTGATCGACGGCAAGGCACTCTCTTCCCAACTGCGCGCGGACATCGCCCGCCGCACTCAAGCACTGAAGGCGCAAGGCAAGGTACCGGGCCTTGCGGTCATCCTCGTGGGTGACAACCCGGCCAGCCAGGTCTATGTGCGCAACAAGGTCAAGGCGTGCGAAGACGTGGGCATCCGCTCCGTGCTCGAGCGCCACGAGGCGGCGATGACCGAGGCCGAGTTGCTGGCGCGCATCCACGCGCTCAACACCGACCCGGCCATCCACGGCATCCTCGTGCAGTTGCCGCTGCCGCCGCAGATCGACAGCCACAAGGTCATCGAAGCCATCTCGCCCGCCAAGGACGTGGACGGTTTTCACGTGGCGAGCGCCGGCGCACTCATGGTGGGCGAGCCCGGCTTCAAGGCCTGCACGCCCTATGGCTGCATGAAGATGCTCGAATCCATCGGCATGCGCGACCTGCGCGGCCGGCACGCCGTGGTCATCGGGCGCAGCAACATCGTCGGCAAACCCATGGCCATGATGCTGCTCGCAGCAAATGCCACGGTCACCATCTGCCACAGCGGCACGAAGGACCTCGCGGCAATGACGCGCCAGGCCGACATCGTCGTGGCGGCGGTGGGAAAGCGTAAGGTGCTCACGGCGGACATGGTCAAACCCGGCGCCGTCGTGATCGACGTGGGCATGAACCGCGACGACGCAGGCAAGCTCTGCGGTGACGTGGATTTCGACGGCGTGAAGGAGGTGGCCGGCTGGATCACCCCCGTGCCAGGCGGCGTGGGGCCGATGACCATCACCATGCTGCTCATGAACACGCTGGCCTCGTGCGAGGGCCTGGCTTGAACTTTTGCGCCGCGGCGCCCATCTGCACCTGCATGACCAATCCCCTGCTCGATTTCTCGGGTGCCATCGCCTTCGATCGCATCACCCCAGCCGACGTGGCGCCCGCCGTCGATGAACTGCTCAAGCGCTGCGAGTCGGCGCTGGCGCAGGTGACGGCCGCCGACTTTCCCGCGGATTGGACCGCCATCGCGCGTGTGCTGGACGTGGCCACCGAGCAGCTCAGCCGCTCCTTCAGCGCCGTGAGCCACCTGAGCGCCGTCATGGACACGCCCGAGCTGCGCGCCGCCTACAACGCCGCCCTCCCCCTGGTGACCGCGTTCTGGACGCGCCTGGGCGCGGACGAGCGGCTGTACGCCAAATACAAGGCCATGGACCCGGCGGGCCTGAACGCCGAGCAGCGCCAGGCGCTGACCAACGCCTTGCGCGGCTTTCGCCTCTCGGGCGCGGAGCTCACCGGCGCGGCGCGCGAGCGCTTTGCCCAGGTGCAGGAGCGCCTGGCCGAGCTGCAGCAGAAATACAGCGAAAACGTGCTCGATGCGACCGATGCGTTCAGTTGCCTCGCCACGCCCGAAGACATGGCGGGCGTACCGCGGGACGTACTGGCCGCCACGCGCGCCGCAGCCCAGGCCGAAGGCCTGGAAGGCCACAAGCTCACGCTGCACATGCCGTGCTACCTGCCGGTGATGCAGTTCGCACGCAGCAGCGCGCTGCGCGAAAAGCTCTACCGTGCCCACGTCACGCGCGCCTCCGATCAGGCCGAGGGCGACGCGAGCCGCTTCGACAACACCACGGTGATGCAGGACATCCTGGCGCTGCGCCAGGAAGAGGCCGAGCTGCTGGGCTACGCCAATTTCGGCGAGGTCTCGCTCGTGCCCAAGATGGCTCATTCACCCGATCAGGTGCTGCATTTCCTGCGCGACCTGGCCAAGCGCGCACGCCCGTACGCGCAAAAGGACCTCGCGGACCTGCGCGCGTTCGCGAAAGAAAACCTGGGGCTCGCCGACCCGCAGGCCTGGGACTGGCCCTACGTCTCCGAAAAGCTCAAGGAGGCGCGCTACGCCTACAACGAGCAGGAGGTCAAACCCTACCTCCCCGCGCCGAAGGTGCTCGCGGGCCTGTTCAAGATCGTCGAGACACTGTTCGAGGTGAGCATCCGCCGCGACGAGGCACCGGTCTGGCATCCCGCGGTGGAGTTCTACCGCATCGAGCGGGATGGCGCGCTCGTCGGCCAGTTTTACCTCGACAAGCCGGCCCGACCCGGCAAGCGCGGCGGCGCCTGGATGGACGACGCACGTGGGCGCTGGCAGCGTCCCGACTCCGGTGCGGTGCAGACGCCCGTGGCCTACCTGGTGTGCAACTTCGCCGACGGCGTCGATGGCAAGCCGCCGCTGCTCACCCACGACGACGCCACCACGCTGTTCCATGAATTCGGCCACGGCCTGCAGCACATGCTCACGCAGGTCAACGAGCACGATGTCTCGGGCATCAGCGGCGTCGAGTGGGACGCGGTCGAACTGCCGAGTCAGTTCATGGAAAATTTCTGCTGGGAGTGGGAGGTGCTCAGGCACATGACGGCGCACGTCGACACGGGCGAGCCGCTGCCGCGCGCGCTCTTCGACAAGATGCTGGCCGCGAAGAACTTCCAAGCCGGCATGCAGACGCTGCGCCAGATCGAGTTCTCGCTCTTCGACATGCTGCTGCACACGCGCTCGCACGCACACGAGGACATCGCCGGGCTGCTCGCCGAGGTGCGCGCCGAAGTGGCCGTGCTGCAGCCACCCGCCTTCAACCGCTTCGCGCACAGCTTCAGCCACATTTTCGGCGGCGGTTACGCGGCCGGTTATTACAGCTACAAGTGGGCCGAGGTGCTCTCGGCCGACGCTTACGCGGCATTCGAGGAAACGCGCGGCGCCAACGGCGAACCGAGCCCCGAGACCGGGCGCCGCTACCGCAAGGAAATCCTGGAAACGGGCGGCAGCCGCCCGGCCATCGAATCCTTCAAGGCCTTCCGCGGCCGGGAGCCCCAGCTCGATGCCTTGCTGCGCCATCAAGGCATGGCCGGATAAAAAGTGAGCTGTCCGCACTGGATTAACAAGGCTTATGAAGCTATTCATATTTGAAAGTATTGACTGACAAGCGGCGTCAGCTATCATTTTTCAGAGACACGAGGAGAACCCCATGAACCGCACGCACACCATCGCACTCGTGGCCGCGTTGTCGGCGCTGCTGGCGGGCGCGGTGCAGGCGCAGGCCGTCTACCGCATCGTGGGGCCGGATGGCCGCGTCACCTTCTCCGACCGGGCGCCCGAGGATCTGTCCAAGGGCGCGAAGGTCAGCACCCACGTGGGCGTGCAGACCGGCACCGATCTCCACGCCAACGACGCCCTGCCCTTTGCCCTGCGCCAGACGGCCACGCGCTACCCGGTGGTGCTGTACACGGGCAAGGACTGCGGCCCCTGCGTCAATGGCCGCAACCTCCTGATCAACCGCGGCATTCCGTTTGCGGAGCGCACGGTCACCAGCAACGAAGACATCGAGGCGCTGCAAGGCCTGGCCGGCGATGCTTCGCTGCCCGTGGTCACCATCGGTTCACAAAGGATCAAGGGCTTCTCCGATACCGAATGGAGCCAGCACCTGGATGCCGCAGGCTATCCCAAGACGTCAGAACTGCCGGCGAGCTACCAACGCTCTGCGGCCGCTCCGCTGGTGGTGCGCGGCACGCCCGTGGTGCCGAGCCATGTCGTTCCCAAGCCAGAACCTCGGCAGCAGCCCGCACGCACGGCGCCGGAAACGCCGGCACCCGCGGCGCCTGCGCCTGGAACCCCCAATCCGTCCAATCCGGCCGGAATCATTTTCTGAGCTTTGCGCTTCGGGGCAGTTCGGCGGGATTGGCCTCGTCGGCCACGCTGGCGCCAAAGCCCCGGGCCAGAGGCGCCTTCGCCCACTGCGCCAGCAGCGGACCGAGCCACTCGCTTTCCTCTTCGCTGCCCATCCCCACCAGCGCCAGACTGGCTGCGTGACCCTTGATCGCCCGGTAATTGACCAGGACGGCCCAGGTGCCCGGGTCGCCCGTCGCCGCATCCTGCGCGGGTGGCGTGTACGCCTGCTCCACACCCGTGACCATCGCGCGTGCGATCTGCGTGCCGTGCCCGTGAAACAGCGAGCGCACCCGCACGTCGATCGTCCCCTCGTCCAGCGTGTACTGCGTCTGCCGCCAGAACAGCACGTCCAGCACATAGACGCCCGCGAGCGCCGCCCCGCCCGGCAGCAAGATGAAAAGGAGCCAGCCCGCCACCGTCAGATCGGCGCCCCAGCCCAGCCACCGGGCACTGGCAATGCTCGCGGCGAAGAGCATGAGCGCGAGCGCCAGCAAGACCCAGAGTGCCGCGCCGCCGCGCACGGCATACACCAGCCGCGTGCCGCCCGAGGGCGTGGCCTGCTGGCGCCAGTACCTGGGCAGCGATGTCATGACCCGAAGTCGATGGTCCGGACCCCCTCGGGGGTTCCGAGGAGGCAGACACTGGCGCGCTGATGCGCGAACACACCCACCGTGACCACGCCCGGCCACTGGCTGACGTCCGTCTCGAACGCCAGCGGATCGGTAATGGCGAGGCCCCGCACGTCCAGGATGTGCTGGCCGTTGTCGGTGACGAGCGGCACGCCGTCCTTGAGCCGCAGCGTGGCCGTGCCGCCCAGTGCGGCAAAACGCCGCGTGAGCTGCGCGGCCGCCATCGGAATGACCTCCACCGGCAGCGGAAACCGCCCCAGCACGTCCACGCGCTTGCTGGCATCGGCAATGCAGATGAAACGATCGGCCAGCGCGGCGACGATCTTCTCGCGCGTGAGCGCCGCCCCGCCGCCCTTGATCATGCAGCCGTGGCCGTCGATCTCATCGGCGCCGTCGATATAAACCGACAGGCGCTGCACCTCGTTCGCGTCGAGCACCGCAATGCCCAGGGCCCGCAGGCGCGCGCTGCTGGCCTCGGAACTGGATACGGCGCCGGGAATCCGTGCCTTCATGTCGGCGAGCGCATCGATGAAGCAGTTGACCGTGGAGCCCGTACCCACCCCCAGGATTTCTCCGGGCGTGACATATTGCAGGGCGGCGCGGCCCACCAGTGTCTTGAGTTCGTCTTGTGTCAGGTGGGCGGCATCGGTCATGGCGGAAAATCGGCAGGTTTTGTCCGGATTATCTCCATGCCGCTGCCCTACACCCTTGCCCGCCCCCTGCTCTTTCGCATGGATGCCGAAACGGCCCATGATCTCACGCTCAAGCTGCTGGCGGCCACAGCAGGGACCCTTGCCGAGCGCACCTGGGCTTGCCCGCTGGTCCATGACCCCATCGCGCTGGCCGGCCTGAAGTTTCCCAACCGCGTCGGACTGGCGGCCGGGCTGGACAAGAACGCACGCTGCATCGACGCCTTTGCCGCCATGGGTTTCGGTTTCGTCGAAGTGGGCACCGTCACGCCCAGGGCGCAGCCCGGCAATCCCCAGCCGCGCATGTTTCGCCTGCCGCAGGCGCGGGCGCTGATCAACCGCATGGGGTTCAACAACGACGGGCTCGATGCCTTCATCGCCAACGTCAGGCGCTCGCGCGTGCGCGCGGCGGGCGCGCCGCTGATTCTCGGCCTGAACATCGGCAAGAACGCCACCACGCCCATCGAAGAGGCCGCGAACGACTACGTGCTGGGCCTGCGCGGCGTCTACCCCTACGCGGACTACGTTAGCGTCAACATCAGCTCGCCCAACACGAAAAACCTGCGCAGCCTGCAAAGCGACGCGGCGCTCGACGCCCTGCTGGGCACGATCGCCCGTGAGCGCGAGACGCTGGCCGCCGCGCAGGGACGGCGCGTGCCGGTCTTCCTCAAGATCGCGCCGGATCTCACGCACGACCAGATCACCGCGATCGCCGATGCGCTGCTTCGCCATGGCATGGATGGCGTGATCGCCACCAACACCACCATCGACCGCAACGGCGTGCACGGCCTGCCCCATGCCCAAGAGACGGGCGGCCTGAGCGGCGCACCGCTCAAACAGGCGTCCAACGCGGTCATCCACCAGTTGCGCGCGCGGCTTGGGCCGGGTTTTCCCATCATTGGCGTGGGCGGCATTCTCTCGGCGGCGGACGCCGTCGAGAAGATACGCGCGGGCGCCGACGTGGTGCAGCTGTACACCGGCCTGATCTACCGCGGCCCCTCGCTCGTCATGCAGGTGGCGCGCGCGCTGCGCGCGGCCGGGCACACACCCTGATGCGCCCGCCGCGCGCACGGACGACAGGCGCTGCATGACGGGAAAAGGCGCCGACTGTTAAAGTCGCCCCCTCGTGCTTCACCCCGCCGGGGGGCAATGAACAACACCTTGGACTCTCCACTGCCCACCCGCCACGCCCTGCGCATCCTGGGCGTGCTGATCGTGCCGCTGGTGGTACTGAGCCTGCTGCCCCAGCCCGACAAAACGCTGGCGCCCGAGATCTATCTGCCGCTGCACACGGCGCTGGAAACCCTGGCCATCGTCATCAGCGCGATGATCTTCGCCACGGTATGGAGCCTGCGGCACGAATCGCTGGCTCCCTGCACCATGCTGCTGGCCTGCGTGTTTTTCGGCTCGGCGCTGCTGGATTTCTCCCATGCGCTCTCCTACGCCGGCATGCCGGACTACATCACGTCGAGTTCCACCGAGAAAGCCATCCTCTTCTGGCTGGCCGCGCGCCTGCTCGATGCCCTGGGCCTGCTGGCCTTCGCCTGGCAAAGTCGCGCGCTTGCCCGGCGCGCGCGCTCACCCGTCCTGATTCTTGCCGCCGTGCTGATACCCGTCGGGCTGGCGCATTTGGCCATCCTCGGCAACGCAACGTGGCTGCCGCGCACCTACCTCCCGGGTCAGGGCCTCACGGACTTCAAGATCGGCAGCGAGTATGTGTTGATTACGTTGTACCTGCTCGCCGCTTTCAAGCTCTGGCAGCGCCTGCGCGAGCCCGGTTTCCCGAACGCAGTGCTGTTTTTCATGGCGGCGGGCATCGCCGCCATGAGCGAGGTATTTTTTGTCCGCTATGCACGCGCCAGCGACCTCTACAACCTGACCGGGCACCTGTACAAGGTACTGGCATTCGTCTATCTGTACCGCGCGGCCTTTGCCGACACCGTGCGCCAGCCTTATGGACGACTGCGGACCGCTCTGACACGCCAGCGGGCCATGCTTGCGGCGCTGCCGGACCTGCTGTTCGTCATGAACGACGAAGGCCGCTATCTCGAGGTTCATGCCGGCAGCGCCGGCGGCTTGCTGACGGGTACCGACGGGCTGCTGGGCAAGACCGTCAACGACATCATGCACCCGCGCGAGGCCCAGACTGTGCTGCAGGCGCTTCAGGAGGCCTGGCACCAGGGTGTCTCGCGCGGCAAGATCATCGCGCTCGAGCTACCCGGCAACGATCTTCGTTCCTATGAACTGTCGGTGGCACGCGCAATGGTGGATGAAGGGGCCAGGCCGCTTTTCGTGGTGATCTCGCGGGACGTGACCAAACGGGAGGAAACGGCCCAGACCCTGCGCATGTTCTCCTATGCGGTGGCGCAAAGTCCGGCCACCATCATCATCACCGACCTCGATGCGCGCATCATCTACGTCAACCCGGCCTTCACGCGGCATACGGGCTATGACGCCAACGACGTCATCGGACGCAACCCCCGCTTGCTGAAATCGGGTAAGACCTCCGAAGCCACCTACCGGGCCATGTGGTCCGAACTGGTCCAGGGCCAGCCCTGGCGCGGCGAGGTGATCAACCTCACCAGAGCGGGCGAGGAAACCGTGGACCTGCTCCTGATCCATCCGCTGCGAGATGCGACCGGCGCCGTCACCCACTATCTGTCCTACCAGATCGACGTCACGGCCGAGCGCGAGGCCAGCCGGCGCATCGAGCATCTGGTGAACTACGACCAGCTCACCGGCCTGCCGAGCCGGCGCAAGCTGATGCGCATCTTCGAGCAGATGGCACAGCGGCAGACGCACATGGCGCTGCTCTGGATCGACCTGGATCACTTCAAGGACATCAACGATTCACTGGGCCACGGGGTGGGTGACCAGCTGCTCGTGCAAACCGCGCGGCGGCTGCGCGCGGCGCTTAACGAGCAGGACATCGTCTCACGCCACTCCGGCGACGAATTCACGCTGCTGCTGCCCGATGCGCAGGCCGACGAAGCCATGCGAACCGCGCAGCGGCTGCTCAAGTTGCTCTGCGAGCCCATGCAGTTCGCGGAGCACACGATCTCGAGCACGGCTTCCATCGGCGTGGCGCTCTTTCCACACGACGGACGCGATTTCGAGGCACTGCTCAAGAGTGCCGAGGCCGCCGCCTATCAGGTCAAGCAACAGGGGCGCAACCACGCCTGCCTTTTCACGGCGCAGATGCAGGAACACGCCGCGCGGCTGCTCGCGCTGAACAATGCACTCAAGCAGGCGCTCGCCAACGGTGAGCTGCACCTGGTTTATCAGCCACAGCAGGACCTGGCCACGGGCGCCATCATCGGCGCGGAAGCCCTGCTGCGCTGGACGCACCCGCGCTGGGGTGCAATCTCGCCCGCCGAATTCATCCCGCTGGCTGAATCCAACGGCCTGATCATTCCGATCGGCGAGTGGGTGTTGCGCACGGCCCTGGGTCAACTGCGCCAATGGCTGGACGCGGGCCTGCCGCCCATGGTGCTGGCGGTGAACCTTTCGGCGGTGCAATTCGGACAGGCCAACCTGCCCGCACTGGTGCACCATGCGCTGCAGGAAGCCGATGTACCGGCCCAGCGCCTGGCACTGGAGCTGACCGAAGCCGCCGCGCTCAAGGCCCCCAATGCGGCTGCCCAGCACATGCAGGAGCTGCGCGCGCTGGGCGTGCAACTGGCGATCGATGATTTCGGCACCGGGTACTCATCGCTGTCCTACCTCAAGCGCTTCAAGATTCACAAGCTCAAGATTGATCAGTCCTTCGTTCACGACATTCACGTCGACCCCGACGACCAGGCCATCGTCGTCGCCATCATCCAGCTGGCCCGCGGGCTCGGGGTGCGCACCATCGCCGAAGGCGTGGAGACTGCCGAACAACGGGCCTTCCTGCTGGAACACGGGTGCACCGAAATCCAGGGCTACCACCTGAGCCAGCCGCTGGCCGCGCCGCACTTCGCCCAGTTCGTTCAGCAACACCAGGCCAGTGGATCGGTGGTCGGAACGCCCGGCCGATGATCAGGCCACGGACATCGCCACCCAGCGCGCCTCGAATGCGTCCGGGCTGTTTCAGACAAAGAAAAACGCTCCGAAGCTTGTAGCAACGGAGCGTCTCTTTGTCTTGGTGGGTGGTACTGGGATCGAACCAGTGACCCCTGCCGTGTGAATGCTAAAAACCACACTTTATTGGACACCATTGGATGACGTAAGTTATTGATTTATATGAAAACACGTCCAATGCCGTCCGGCCGAATCTGATAGCATATATCCGTACCAGATCCGTACGGACGAAAAAATGGCCCGATTCAGCATCGACAAAGCACGCATCCGAAATGCCCTAGAAATCCGCCGCGAGCCCTATTGGGGGGCGCCACTTTCAAAGGGTTTATTCCTCGGCTACCGCAAGACAGAAACCGGGGGCAGCTGGATCGCCCGCAAGCACTCGGACGGACGCCACCGCTACAACAGCGTGGGCCAGGACGACATAAGCTACGACGACGCCGTTTTACTGGCGCGCACGTGGGCCAAAGAAATCGAAGCAGGCATTGACACCAGCGCCGTGGTGACCGTTGCCGACGCCTGCCGCGAGTATGTGAAGGATCGCGCCCGCGAGAAGGGCGAAGCCAACGCCAGGGATGCCGAATATCGCTATGCCAGGACGATCTACAAAAACGCCATCGGCAAGCGCAAGCTAACCCAGCTGCGAAGCCGAGACATCAAAGATTGGCGAGCGAGCATGGACATGGCGCCAGCGTCCCGCAACCGCAATCTAGCGACGCTCAAGGCCGCACTGAATTTTGCCGTTCACGAGCGCTACGTCAGCGCGGGCCAGGCCATTGAATGGTCAACCATCAAACCCGAGCCCGTGACCGCACGCCGTGAGCTGGTGCTTGATCGCCAGCAACGCGCAGCACTGGTTGACGCCCTGCCCGACTTCGCGCAAGCCTTCGTGCGCGTGCTGTGCCTGCTGCCCCTGCGGCCTGGTGCGCTGGCCAGCACGACGGTGCACGATTTCAAACCCCGGTTGCGAATGCTCAGAATCAACCACGACAAGGCCAATGCAGGACGCGATGTGCCACTGAGCGCCGAAACCGTCGCATTGCTGCAAGAGCAGGCACGCGACAAGCTGCCAGCGGCGCCCCTGATCCACTACACCGATGGCACGCCGTGGAATAAAGAGCGCTGGAAAACGCTGATTGCCAGGGCCGCAAAAAAGGCCGGATTACCAGCTGAAACCGTGGCGTACACCCTGCGGCACAGCGTCATCACCGACATGCTGCGCGGCGGAATTGATCCCATGACCGTGGGCAAGATTGCGGGCACGTCCCTGCTGATGATCGAAAAGCATTACGGGCACTTGCTGCACGCAGAAACAGCCGCCGCAATGGATAAATTGGCGCTGTAAAACAGACTATTTGTGATAATTTGTATCCAAAAATCCCATACAAAACTGGCACAGCGACCGCCGAATAAGGGGCCCGCCATGAGCTTTACCGCGACTGCCTGCCGGACGCGCTGGACTTCTTCGCCAATCAGGGCTTGAAGCTGACCCAGCGCGGCAACCCAGAGCTCTGCCAGGTGGCGTAGTCGGCTTGCCAGGGACGAAGTGGCTGGCGCGCTGGTTGCGTGGTGGCCCCTTCGTCAAGCCCATGCTGGGGTTGGTGTTGCAACGCCCTGCTCGCGAAGGCCGTAAACCGCGCCAGGTGCGAGGAAGTGGATTGCCCGTAGGGCAAGGGAGGAAGCCCCCACCAGACGGTGGGGGCTGAGGTAAGAATGTCCTCAAGCGAGTATCGTTCTGGTCGGTCACGCCGCTCTTGACTGCGCCGGGAATGACTTGGCTGATCAACAAGTCTGCGCCATACTTGCTCACG
>OFIS01000344.1_pt1 | contig 32264 bp, 39 predicted proteins | sample 1775071 | NCBI WGS metagenome assembly OFIS01 (sample SAMN08195774, study PRJEB24354) | sludge metagenome | isolation source: sludge from phenol fed wastewater aerobic bioreactor C | place: India: Nagpur | collected 2016-09-17
TTCTCCGATCGCAAGGAGGGGCCGGCACCGCAAGGTGCATCTGTTGGGCGCCTCGCGGCGCTCCATTCCCTCGGCATTTTCCGAGGGTCGAAACAAGAAGGCAGGCCGCCCCGGGCCTTCGAGAACAGGGGCGATGGCGCACGGTTGCGCGTCTTTCCCCCCTCGAAAAATCGGACTAGAACGCCCGCCATGTATGACATTCGATGGATTCGCGAGAACCCCGAGGCTTTCGATCGCGGCCTGACCCGGCGCGGGCTGGAGCCGCTTTCCGGCAAACTGCTGGCGCTCGACGAGAAGCGCCGCGCCGCCATTGCCGCCTCCGAGCAGGCGCAAGCGCGGCGCAATGCGGCCTCCAAGGAAATCGGCCAGGCCAAGGCGAAGAAGGACGAGGCCGCGGCGCAAGCGCTGATGGCCGAGGTCGCGACGCTCAAAGAGACCATGCCGGCGCTCGAGGCCGAGGCGAAGCAGCTCAGCGAGGCGCTCGACAAGGAACTGGCGCAGATCCCGAACGCGCCGGCCGACGATGTGCCGGAAGGCGCCGACGAGCACGGCAATGTCGAGAAGTCGCAGAGCGGAGCGAAGCGGAATTATGCCTTCGCGCCGAAGCAGCATTTCGAACTCGGCGAAGACCTCAAGCAGATGGACTTCGAAACCGCCGCCAAGCTGTCCGGCGCGCGCTTTGTCGTTTTGCAGAAAGGTCTCGCGCGGCTCGAGCGCGCGCTCGGTCAGTTCTTCCTCGACACCCATGTCGATGAGCACGGCTACACCGAAGTCAATCCGCCGCTACTGGTCAAAGACGATGCGATGTTCGGCACGGCACAATTGCCGAAGTTCGAGGACGATCAGTTCTGGGCTGTCAGCGGCGACGTGTTTGCCACCAGTACGGCGGCGGCCGGGATGAAAGGCGCGCGCTGGGGCATGATCCCCACCGCCGAAGTGCCTCTGACCAATCTGGTGCGCGAAGCCATCGTCGCCGAAGACGAACTGCCGATGCGATTGACCGCCTGTACGCCGTGCTTCCGCGCCGAAGCTGGCGCGGCGGGCCGCGACACGCGCGGCATGATCCGCCAGCATCAGTTCACCAAGGTCGAGATGGTGTCGATCACGACGCCGGAGAAATCGCGTGAGGAGCATGAGCGCATGCTCGCCTGCGCCGAGGCGGTTCTGAAGAAGCTCGACCTGCATTACCGCGTCGTCACGCTCTGCACCGGCGACATGGGTTTTGCCTCGCAGAAGACCTATGACATCGAGGTCTGGCTGCCGGGCCAGAACATGTATCGCGAGATTTCGTCGTGCTCGGTGTGCGGCGATTTCCAGGCGCGGCGCATGAATGCGCGATATCAACCAAGGAGCTATCCTCGAAATGTTGGCTTGCAGCCGGATCATCCCGGACCGCAGACGACGCCGATAAAGCCAAAGCCCCAGTTCGTCCACACGCTCAACGGCTCGGGCGTCGCCGTCGGCCGCGCGCTTATCGCGGTGATGGAAACCTATCAGCAGGAGGGCGGCGCGATCGCCGTGCCGGATGTGCTGAAGAAGTATATGGGCGGCGTGAACGTGATCGAGAAGAGATAATCGTCATTCCGGGGCGCGAGCGCAGCGAGCGAACCCGGAATCCAGCCAAATCCGAAAGCGCATCTGGATTCCGGGTTCGCGCCTTCGGCGCGCCCCGGAATGACAGGATTTGAAATGCGCATTCTCATTACCAATGACGACGGCGTGCACGCTCCGGGCCTCGTCGCCTGCGAGAAGATCGCGCGGGCGATTTCCGACGATGTGTGGATCGTGGCGCCGGAGACCGACCAGTCCGGCGTGTCGCATTCGCTGTCGCTGAACGATCCGCTGCGGCTGCGCGAAGTCGGCGAGCGCCACTTCGCGGTCAAGGGCACGCCGACCGATTGCGTCATCATGGGTCTGCGCCACATCATGCCGCAGAGGCCGGATATCGTGATCTCGGGCGTCAACCGCGGCCGCAACGTCGCCGAGGACGTTCTGTATTCCGGCACGGTGGCCGGCGCCAAGGAAGCGACCGTGCTTGGCATTCCGTCCTTCGCGCTGTCGCAGGCTTACGCGTTTTCGACCAAGCATCTGCCGCACTGGCAGACCGGCATCGCGCATGGCCCGGCACTGATCCAGAAGATCCTGAAGGAGGGCATCCCGAAGGACGTGATGATCAACATCAACTTCCCCGATTGCCTGCCGGACGAGGTCGCGGGCGTGGCGGTGTCGACGCAGGGCAAGCGCGACGCCGAGTTTCTCAAGATCGATGCGCGCCATGACGGCCGCGGCAATCCGTATTTCTGGATCGCGATCGCGCGCGGCCTCAAGCCGACGGCGCCGCCGGGCAGCGATCTCGCCGCGCTCGACAACCGGAAGATTTCGGTGACGCCGCTGCGGCTCGATCTCACTGACGAGCCGTTCATGACCAAGCTGGCGCAGTTACTCGCGTGAGCGAAGGCTCACGCGCCGCGCAGCAGCGCTTTCAGCGCCTCTTCGAGCTGCACGCCCTGGAACGGCTTCTGCAGCGTCGGCCGGTTGCGGAAGCGTTCGGGCAAGGTCGTGCGGCCGTAGCCGCTGGCGAAGACGAAGGGCAGGCCGCGCTCGGCGAGGATATCGGCGACGGGGAAGACCTCCTGGCCCTCGAGATTGACGTCGAGAATGGCGACGTCGAAACTTCCGGCGCTGGCGATCTCCTTGGCCGCCGGAACCGACGCGGCGCTGGCCGCGATCTCATGACCGAGATCGGCCAGCATGTCCTCAAGCAGCATGCGGATGAGCGACTCGTCCTCGACAATCAGAATACGGGCGGGGGCTGTCCTTTGATCGGTCATACGGTTCGACTTCCTCTTCGCCACTGGGGCGCGGCATGCCTGACGCACATCAAGCCACCCATGCCGCCGGCTCGTGCTAATCTTGTCGTGGGAACCATACCATGACAGATCCTACCGCCGAGCAGGCCGATATCGAGCGCGTGAATTTTCTGCTGACCCTGCGCCGACGCGGCATTTCCGACCGGGCGGTGCTGCGGGCCATGGGCGATGTGTCGCGCACGGCCTACGTGTCGGCCGATCTGGCGAGCAGCGCCTATGTGGATCAGGCCCTGCCGATCGACTGCGGCCAGACCATCAGCCAGCCTTACGTCGTCGGCTACATGACCGAGCAACTGGGCCTGAAGCCGCACCACCGCGTGCTCGAAATCGGCACCGGCTCGGGTTACCAGGCCGCGGTGCTGTCGAAGCTGGCGCGCGAGGTGGTCAGCATCGAGCGCTACAACACCCTGGCCGACCAGGCGCGGCGGCGCCTGAACGCGGAAGGCGCGGCCAATGTCGAGGTGATCGTCGGCGACGGCTTCGACGGCTGCCCGGAGCGGGCGCCGTTCGACCGCATCATCGTCACAGCGGCGGCGGAGGAGGTGCCTCCGGCGCTCACGGCGCAACTCGCGGACGGTGGTGTGATGATTTTGCCACTGGGGCCACAAAACGGCCCGCAGCACCTCATCAAGCTTACCAAATCGCAAACGCCGGACGGCGTGAAGCTCGACGAGGAGAAGCTTATCCCGGTGCGCTTCGTGCCGATGCTGCGCGGCAAGGCCCGAGAACTATAGGCTTGTGCCGCATTCGCAAGCATGCGCGGCGCGCGATCATGCAAAGCCGCGCTCACCGCTCACGCGGCGTTAAGGTGTACAGACCTTAAACCCTTATTTACTCGGTGCTGCTTTATTTACAACTCAAGCGAATTTGTGCCTGAGTGAGTAACCTTATGACACGTGTTGCCGCGTCATCTTCATCGCGCACCAGCCTGCGCGTTGCCTCCGTCGCCGCGCTGGGTATCGCGCTGGCCGGTTGCTCCAGCTCCGGCCGTTTCGACAGTCCGTATCCGACGGCGTCGCGTCAGAACACCACGCCCCCGCGCGGCGAGGTCACGGGTTCCATCGCTTCGCGTCCGGCGCCGACCGGGCAGGTGACCTCGCAGCCGCTGCCTTCGCCGCCGCAGGCCGTCGCCTCGGGCGGCTACCAGCAGCCGGTGCAGCGCTACGGCGATGTCACCGGCAGCGTGTCGCAGCAGCAGGCCGGTCACTGGACCTGGGATGGCGGTCATCCGGTCACCGTCGGCAACGGCGAAACCGTCGATGTGATCGCGCGCCGTCAGGGCGTGCCGGTGTCGGCCATCCTGCAGACCAACGGCATCACCAATCCGTCGCAGGTCCGCCCCGGCCAGCGCCTCGTCATTCCGCGTTACGTCGCCGGCGCCGCGCCGACGCAAGCCGCGCCGCAGATGACCGCGCCGGCCTACACGCCGGCTCCCGCGCCCGCTCCGGTGGCGCAATCGGCTCCCGCCGCCGGCGGCAATGTTCACGTCGTCGCGCCGGGCGAAAGCCTGATCGGCATTTCGCGCCGCTACGGTACGACGCTGACCGCGCTGGCGCGCGACAACGGCCTCTCGCCCTATACCCGCGTCAATGTCGGCGACCGCATCAAGGTGCCGGGCAATGGCCGTCAGGCCATGGCGCAGCAGCCGAGGCAGGCCGCGCCGCAGATGCAGCAGCCCCAGCAGCCGCGTTATGCCGCCGCCGCGCCGGCGCCCCAGCTCGCGAGGCCCCAGACCACCGCGCCGCAGGCGGCGAGCTGGCCGAACAATACGCCGGCCCAGCCGCGCACCATCCCGATCGATCGCGCGCCCGCCGCCGAGCCGACGCAGAGCGTGCGCATGGCGACCCAGGAAACCCCGAAGGCCGCGCCGGCGCCCGAGAAGGCCGCCGAGCCCGCCGGCAGCCTGCAGTCCTTCCGCTGGCCGGTGACCGGCCGCGTCATCGCCGGCTTCGGCTCGCGTCCGAACGGCACGCAGAACGACGGCATCAACATTGCGGTGCCGGAAGGCACGCCGGTGAAGGCCGCCGATGACGGCGTCGTCGCTTACTCGGGCAATGAGCTCAAGGGCTACGGCAATCTGGTGCTGATCCGCCACGCCAACGGCTATGTGTCGGCTTACGCCAATGCCAGCGAACTGCTGGTGAAGCGTGGCGACACCATCCGCCGCGGTCAGGTGATCGCGCATTCGGGTCAGACGGGCAACGTGACGTCGCCGCAGCTTCACTTCGAGATCCGCAAGGGCTCGACGCCGGTCGATCCGACCAAGTATCTCGCCAGCAACTGAACGACGCCCTAGGCGGTCGCGTAGTAAGCCAGCAGCTTCTGCGCGTCCGGGGCGAGCCAGTCGGCGACGCCGGCCATGTAGCCGGCAATCCGTCCCGATGGCGTGATAAGATAAGTCAGCGGCATCCCGTAGATCAGAAGCGGCGCCGTGCCTTTAGCGGCATTGCCGGCGAGCTTGCCCTCCGGATCAAGATAGACCGGAAGCGAGCGGATCGACAGCTTATCAAGATAGGACTTCACACGCCGGCGTTCGTCGGTGTCGATCGACACGGCCGCGACGGCGGCTTGATGGCTGGCGGTCTTGTGAAAGCGCTCAAGCAAGGGCAGGTCGGTACGACACGCATCGCACCAGCTTGCCCAGATATTGACGAGCAGCACCTTGCCGGGAACCGGGGCGATCTGCGCGGGACGCCCGGTCATGTCGGCAAGCAATACGGCCGGCAACTGTTTCGATGGCCGGACGACGACGAACTGGTGCTTTGCCGCCCGGAAGACTGGCGGACGGTCTTCGCCTTGCGCGCGGACACGTCCTCCGATCGCGGGAAGGGCGGCGGCGCCGAGAACCGCCGCCATTGCCGCGCGGCGGGTCACCCGCACGTTATTCGCCGTCCTTCAATTGCACGCCCTGGCGTCCGGCGATTTCCTGAATGAACTGCCAGGCCACGCGGCCGGAGCGCGAGCCGCGCGTCGTCGCCCATTCCAGCGCCTCGCGGCGCAATTCGTCGTCCGGCAGCTTGAGGCCGTAATGGCCCACATAGCCCTGAACCATGGCGAGGAACTCGTCCTGGCTGCAGCGGTGGAAGCCGAGCCACAGGCCGAAGCGATCCGACAGCGACACCTTCTCTTCGACCGCTTCGCCGGGGTTGATGCCGGTCGAGCGCTCGTTCTCGATCATGTCGCGTGACAGGAGGTGGCGGCGGTTCGACGTCGCGTAGAAGATCACGTTCTCCGGACGGCCTTCGATGCCGCCGTCGAGCACGGCCTTGAGCGACTTGTAGCTGGTGTCGTCGGCGTCGAACGACAAGTCGTCGCAGAACAGCACGAAGCGGTAGCGCGAGGCGCGCGTGATCGCCATCAGGTTCGGCAGCGTCTCGATGTCCTCGCGGTGAATCTCGATCAGCTTGAGCGGCCGCTGGCCGCTCCTGGCGAGACCGGCATTGATGGTCGCCTGCGCCGCCTTGACCAGCGACGACTTGCCCATGCCGCGCGCGCCCCAGAGCAGGGCGTTATTGGCCGGCAGGCCCTTGGCGAAGCGCTCGGTGTTTTCGATGAGCGTATCGCGCACGCGGTCGATGCCCTTGAGCAGCGACATTCCGACGCGGTTCACATGCGGCACCGGCGACAAAGTGCCGTCCGGCTGCCACACGAAGGCGTCCGCGGCCTCGAGATTGATCGGGGGCTTGGCCGGCGGGGCGAGGCGCTCCAGCGCGTCGGCGATCCGCGCCAGCACGACCGGGTCGGCCTTCTGCGGGGCGGCCGCGGGCTTGCGCGCGGGCGTATTCGCCTTGGGCGCGCTGCGCCTGGAAGCGGTCTTGAGGGTCTTCTTTTTGGCCATGGCGGTGCTTTCGGAACTGACGGCCTGCTCCATAGCGGGCGCCGACTGGCCGGGCAACCCAAACCCACCGGAAATGACTGAAAACGGCCAAGAAAACGCCTATGAATCCAGGGTCTGGCAGCGTTGCAATTGAGCGGGCGGCCGCTATAGTCCGCGCCGAATTCAAGCGATTTGAGCCGGGGTCAGCGGGGGCGAGACGCCCGGCGCGGCCGGCTAACAGCCAGGGATCTGAAAACGATGTTCATCACGTCCGCATTTGCGCAGGGGGCTCCGGGCTTGGGAGGCGACGGCGGCATCCTGATGTCGCTGCTGCCCTTCATCCTGATTTTCGTGATCATGTATTTCCTGATCCTGCGTCCGCAGCAGAAGCGCGTGAAGGCGCATCAGGAGATGGTCAAGTCGGTGCGCCGCGGCGATACCGTCGTCACCAGCGGCGGTCTCGTCGGCAAGGTCACCAAGGCCTCCGACGCCGACGAGCACATCGAAGTCGAAATCGCCGACGGCGTGCGCGTGCGTCAGATGCGCGGCATGATCAGCGACGTTCGCGCCAAGGGCGAGCCGGTCAAGGACGAGGCCGCCGCCGGCTAAGGGCGCAGGTTTCCTTTAAGTCGGTCAATCAAGACAGGATCTCATGCTTTATTTTTCGCGGTGGAAGGCGGCGGCGACTGTCCTCGTGGCGCTCGTTATCTGCCTGTTCGCCGTTCCCAATTTCTTTCCGAGCGAGGTCGTCGCCGGATGGCCGAAATGGGCGCAGCGGCATCTCGTGCTCGGCCTCGATCTGCAGGGTGGTTCGCACATCCTGCTCGAGGTCGATTCCAATGCCGTGCGGAAGGAGAAGGTCGAGACCACGCGTGACGACGTGCGCCGCGTCCTGCGCGATGCCCGCATCGGCTATACGGGCCTTGCCATCCGCGGCAACAGCGTCGAAGTCCGCATTCGCGAAGACGCCAATGCCGGGCAGGCGGCGACGAAACTGCGTGAACTGTCGGTGCCGCTCGGCGGCATTCTCGGCGGCAGCGGCCAGCGCAGCCTCGACGTTACGTCGGACGGCAATCTCGTCCGCCTGACCGTGACCGACCCGGCGATGCTCGAGCGCATCCGCCAGTCGGTCGAACAGTCGATCCAGATCATCGAGCGCCGCGTCAACGAACTGGGCACCGTCGAGCCGCTGATCCAGCGTCAGGGCGCCGACCGCATTCTCGTGCAGGTGCCGGGTCTGCAGGATCCGGCGCGCCTCAAGGAACTGCTCGGCAAGACCGCCAAGCTCGACTTCCGCATGGTGGATTCCACCAATCAGGTCGAGCAGGCCTTGCAGGGCCGCGTGCCGCCCGAAGACGATCTTCTCTACAGCGCGTCGGCGCCGAAGACGCCGTATCTCATCGAGAAGCGCGTTCTGGTGTCGGGCGGCGAACTGACCGACGCCCAGCCCGGCTTCGACCAGCGCACCTCGGAGCCGATCGTCTCGTTCCGCTTCAACACCTCCGGCGCGCGCAAATTCGCGCAGGCGACGCAGGAAAACGTCGGCCGTCCCTTCGCCATCGTGCTCGACAACGAAGTGATCTCGGCCCCCGTAATCCGCGAGCCGATCCTCGGCGGCTCGGGCCAGATCTCCGGCTCGTTCACCGTGCAGAGCGCCAACGATCTTGCCATTCTGCTGCGCGCCGGCGCGCTGCCGGCGCCGCTGACCATCATCGAGGAACGCACCGTCGGTCCGGGTCTCGGCGCCGACTCCATCGCCAAGGGCAAGGTGTCGTCCTATGTCGGCGCCGGTCTCGTGGTGCTGTTCATGCTGGTGACCTACGGGTTCTTCGGCCTGATCGCCAACATCGCCGTGGCCATCAACGTCGCCATGATCTTCGGCGTGCTGTCGATGCTGAACGCCACGCTGACGCTCCCCGGCATCGCCGGCATCGTGCTCACCGTCGGCATCGCGGTGGACAGCAACGTGCTGATCTACGAGCGCATCCGCGAAGAATTGCGGGCGGGGCGTTCGGCCATCAGCGCCATCGACGCCGGCTTCTCGCGCGCGCTGGCGACAATTCTCGATTCCAACATCACGACCTTCATCGCCGCCGCCGTGCTGTTCTACATCGGCACCGGTCCGGTTCGCGGCTTCGCCGTTACATTCGGCATCGGCATCATCACGACGGTCTTCACGGCCTTTACGGTGACCCGTCTCATCGTCGCGTCGTGGGTGCGCTGGCGCCGCCCGCAGCGGCTGACGATCTGACAGGGGGAGAATAAACCATGCGTCTTCTCCGCCTTGTGCCGGACAATACCAAATTCGACTTCATGCGGTTCCGGCACATCAGCTTTCCGCTGTCGGCGCTGCTGTCCATTCTCGCCATCGTTCTCTACTTCACGCACGGCCTGAATTTCGGCATCGACTTCCGCGGCGGCACGCTGATGGAAATCCGCCAGACCGCGGGCACCGCCGATATCGCCAAGATGCGCGAGACGATCAGCGGGCTCAATCTCGGCGAAGTGCAGCTTCAGCAGTTCGGCAGCGCCGGCGAGGTGTTGATCCGTCTCGCCCAGCAGCCCGGCGGCGAAACCGCGCAGCAGGAAGCCGTGCAGAAGGTGCGCGCCGCGCTCGGCGACCAGATCGAATACCGCCGCGTCGAGGTGGTCGGTCCGCGCGTGTCGGGCGAACTCCTGTCCTACGGCATCATCGGCCTCGGCCTCGCCATTCTCGGCATCCTCGTTTACCTGTGGTTCCGCTTCGAGTGGCAGTTCGCGCTCGGCGCCATGATCGCCAACGTGCACGATCTCGTGCTGACCATCGGCTTCATGTCGATCGCGCAGATCGACTTCGATCTGACGAGCATCGCGGCGCTGCTGACCATTCTCGGCTATTCGCTCAACGATACCGTCGTCATCTACGACCGTATTCGCGAGATCCTGCGCCGGTACAAGAAGCTGCCGATGCCGGAAATCCTGAACGCGTCGGTCAACCAGACCTTGTCGCGCTCGGTCATTACCCACATCACCGTGACGCTCGCGCTGCTGGCGCTGCTGCTGTTCGGCGGGCAGGCGATCCACTCCTTCACGGCGACCATGATGTTCGGCGTCGTGCTGGTCGGTACCTACACCTCGATCTTCATCGCCGCGCCGATGCTGATCTATCTCGGCGTCGGCGTCGGCCGCGACTCCATCTCGGCGGAGCCGGAACCGGAGATCATCAATCCGAACGCGATCCCGGCGCGCTTCGTCGAGGACACCGGCTCCGACGAGGTCGCCGATAAGCCGGCCGCGCGTCCGGGCGCCAAGTCGTCGATCACGAATAAGCCCAAACCCGCCTCTGGCAAGCCCAAGGGCCGCCGGTAGCGATGGCTGGCGGTTTCGGCAACGACACGCCGCATCTGCCGACGCCCGCGCCGATCGACGCCTACGGCAATGGCGGCTTCCGCTTCGGCGGCATGTCGCATCGCGGCTCGATCATCTGCTTTCCGGACGGCATGTGGGCCTGGCCGGTGGCGTCGGTCCGTGACCTCAATGCCGACACGCTGGCACAGGCCTTCGCACGCGGCGAGGCGATCGACGTGTTCCTGATCGGCGCCGGCCGCGATCCGGCCTTCCTGCCGCCGGCGCTGCGCACGATGTTTCACGAGCTGTCCATCTCGGTCGATGTGATGACCACGGGCGCGGCCGTGCGCACCTATAATGTGCTGCTGGCGGAGAACCGCCGCGCCGGCGCCGGGTTGATCGCGGTCGAATAGTTCGTCGTCGCCGCGCAGGCGGGGACCCATACGCCGCAGCTTTGGCTTGGGAACAAAGTGTTCTTTGCCTGCGAGCGAAAAACTCGTGCAGGGATTATGGGTCCCCGCCTGCGCGGGGACGACAGCGAAGGTGGAGACGCCGTGCTCGATAACGCTGCTTACTGCACCGATCTTGTCCGCGAGGCCGACCGCGACCGCTGGCTCGCGACCTTGTTCGCGCCGCCGGACAGGCGCGCGGCGCTGGTCGCGCTCTATGCCTTCGCCATCGAGATCGGCCGCGTGCGCGACGTCGCGCGCGAGCCGATGCCCGGCGAGATCCGCCTGCAATGGTGGCGCGAGGTGCTGGAAGGCCAGCGCGAGGGCGAGGCGGCGGCGCATCCGGTCGCCTCCGCGCTCATGGCGGGCCTCAAGCGGCGCGGCATCGGACCCGAGCGGCTCACCGGCATCGTCGATGCGCACCAGTTCGATCTCTACGACGAGCCGATGGGCACGCTCGACGATCTCGACAATTACGGCGTGATGACGGAATCGGCGCTGCTCGACGTGGCCTTCGAGATCCTGGGCGGCGGCGGGCCGAACGCCATGATGCTGATGCGCGGCGCCGGGATCGCGGCGACCGTCAGCGGCATTCTCGTCAATCTGGCGAGGCACGTTTCGCGGCGGCAGATGTTCATTCCGCTGGAGGTGCTGGAGCGCCACAAGGTCGATATCCATGAGGTCTATGCCGGCAGGACCACCGATGAGCTCAAGAGCGCGCTCGCCGAACTGCGCCGCCATGCCCGGCGGCAGATGATCGCGGCGCGCGGCGAAAGCGGGCAGGTGCCGCTGGCGCTATTGCCGGCGCTGCTGCCGCTGGCGCTGATCGGCCCGACGCTCAAGCCGATGGACCGGCGCGGCTACGAGCCGTTCGATGTCGCGCCGCTGTCGCGGCTCCGGCGGCAGTGGCTGATCTGGCGCGCGTCAAGGAAGCCGGAGCGGATTTTCGAGGGCTGACGAGTCTGTCGCCGCGACGACAACTCCGCTCATTCCCGCGCAAGCGGGAATCCAGAAAGCCGACGTACTGGGTCCCCGCTTGCGCGGGGACGAGCGGGAGTCAGATTAACCGCCTCGAGGTCACTCCGCCGCGTCGGCCTTCTCGCCGCCCATCCAGGTCGCCAGATCGGCCAGCGCCCGCGCGCTGAGCGCGCCCTTGCGCGCGACGTTCTTGGCCGAGCCGCGGCCGTATTTGCGGCCGCTCTTGTCGTACTCGACCGCTTCGGTGATCGGCGGGAACAGGCCGAAATTGATATTCATCGGCTGGAAGGATGACGCGCCGGCGTCGATGGTCTCGATGTGGCCGCCGGTGATGTGCGCCAGCAGGGCGCCATGCGCGGTGGTCGGCGGCGCGGGCGTGAGTGTTTCGCCGCGGCGCTCGGCGGCGGCAAAGCGCGCCGCCATCAGCCCGACCGAAGCGCTTTCGACATAACCCTCGCAGCCGGTGATCTGGCCGGCGAAGCGCCAGGCCGGATTGGCCTTGAGCCGCAGCGTCTCGTCGAGCAGCTTCGGTGAATTGAGGAAGGTGTTGCGGTGCAGGCCGCCGAGGCGCGCAAACTCGGCATTCTCGAGGCCCGGAATGGTGCGGAAAATGCGCACCTGCTCGCCATGCTTCAGCTTGGTCTGGAAGCCGACCATGTTGAACAGGGTGCCGAGCTTGTTGTCCTGGCGAAGCTGCACGACGGCGTAGGACTTCACATCGGGCGAGCGCGGATTGGTGAGGCCCATCGGCTTCATCGGGCCATGGCGCAAGGTCTCTGGCCCGCGCTCGGCCATCACTTCGATCGGCAGGCAACCGTTGAAGTAGGGCGTGCTCGCTTCCCATTCCTTGAACGACGTTTTGTCGCCGGTCATCAGCGCGTCGATGAAGGCGTAATACTGCTCGCGGTTCATCGGGCAATTGATGTAGTCGGCGCCGGAGCCGCCGGGGCCGGCCTTGTCGTAGCGGGACTGGAACCAGGCGGTTTCCATGTCGATGGAGTCGCGGTGCACGATCGGCGCGATGGCGTCGAAGAAGGCGAGCTGGGTCTCGCCGGTCTTCTGCGCCACTGCGGCGGCGAGATCGGGCGAGGTCAGCGGACCGGTGGCGATGATGACGCTGTCCCACTCGGCGGGCGGCACGGTGACTTCGCCGCGCTCGAGGGTGATCAGCGGCTCGACCTTGAGCGCGGCGCTGACCGCGTCCGAGAAACCGTCGCGATCGACCGCGAGCGCGCCGCCGGCGGGAACCTGATTGGCATCGGCCGCGCGCATGATCAGCGAGCCGAGGCGGCGCATTTCCTCATGCAGCAGGCCGACCGCATTGGCGGCGGCGTCATCGGACCGGAAGGAGTTGGAACAGACGAGTTCCGCATAGCCGTCGGTTTTATGCGCCGCGGTCTCGCGAAGGGGACGCATTTCGTGCAGGATTACCGGCACGCCGGCCTTGGCGAGTTGCCAGGCGGCTTCGGAACCGGCGAGGCCGCCGCCGATGATGTGGATGGGTGCGAATTTTGCCGTGGTCATGCGGTGATCATTAGGCGGTGCGGGCCGGAGCGGCAATGGGTGAGAACTGGGCGATGGGATGGTGTCGAGAGGCGGTGCTGGCCGTCGTGGTGGTGCCGCTGATCCTGGCCGCGCCGGCGCTGGCCGACCGCGCGGCGGTCGAGCAGGCGGCCTATAGCGGCCTGTCGCTGGCGGCGCCGAGCGCCTCGTTCATGACGGTGTGTCATGGTTTCGGCTGCCAGTACCGGGTGGAGCTGGGCCTGACCCCGGCCGATCACGCGACCTTGCGGCGGCTGATGGCGGCGGGCAAGGGCTCGGCGGCGAACGAGCGCAAGGCTGTAGCCACCGTCGGCGCCTGGTTTGACAAGCGCATCGCGCCGCTGGCCGGCACCACCGGTCACGTTGCACGCGCCAATCGCGACTACATGTTTGACAAGGGCCAGTTCGACTGCATCGACACCAGCCGCAACCTGACGAGCCTGTTGCTGGTGCTGGATGAGATGGGGCTACTCAAGTTTCATGGCGTCGCCGAGCCGGAGGCGCGGGGCCACATCATCGATTTCACCGCCCCCCATGCCACCGCGGTGCTTGTGGAGAGCGGCAGCGGCGAGAAGTGGTCCGTAGATGCCTGGACCCGGCCTTACGGGCAGGCGCCCGAAATTATGCCGCTGGCGCGCTGGTTCAGCCTCAACTGATCCGACCGGGAATCAAAACGCCCGCAGAACTGCGGGCGTTTCAGGCTGGCAGGACGCCCGGCACGCTTAGCGGGCCTGAGCGGCGGTCCAAGCGGCGCGCTCGATTTCCGAGCGGTTCAGGCCGATATCGGCCAGTTCGCGATCGTCCAGACGGGACAATTCGCTGACGCTGCGGCTGTAACGCTTCCATTCCTGGATGAAGCGGACGAGGGAGGCAAACATGGGATTTCTCTTTTCAGGTCGCTGTTCGAATTTGTGCTCGACCGGATCCCCGATCGATCTGCGCAGAACATACTCAGCCCTGCTCATATTAAAAGCGCTTATGTTGCGATGCAGCTAAGCGAAAATGCATATCTTAAGTAGCTGATAAAGAATGATAAAATCGAATTTGTCGTAAAGATTGCGCTTTGGGCAGCGCACGGCGCTGCCTTTTCGTTGTGCAAGTGCGAAGGACTCGCGAGAAAGCGGCCAGAAATTGGCGGTTTCGCTTCGACCGGAGAGGTATTGGAGCGAATCGGGGGCTAAAGATTGCTTTGTCACAAAATTGACCTATGCGTTAAGCGCATATGAAGATTTTGCGACCGGCTGCCGGGCCGATCGGACGCCCGCAGGTTGGTGGCGCGGTATCCTGCGGCCCCGCCGCCGTGTAAATCTTGCGCGGCCCGCCGAGGATATCGCCATGCCGCCCATCTTTCTCTCTGCGCCGCTCATCGCTGCGGCCTTGTGGATCGCCGCGACGCCGTCCGCCGCGGCCGCGGAACTGAAAGTTCTCTCGGCCGGCGCCTTCAAGGCGGTCGTGCTAGCGCTGGCGCCGGAGTTCGAGAAAGCGACCGGCCACAAGCTCGTCATCGACAACGACACCGCGGGCGGCCTCAAGAAACGCATCGACGGCGGCGAGGCTTTCGACGTTGCCATTATCACGCCGGCGATCGTCGATGAACTCATCGCCAGCGGTTCGGTGGCGAGCGGCAGCGGTGTCAATATCGCGACCGTCGGCGTCGGTATCGTCGTGAAGGAGGGCGCGGCCAGGCCGGACGTCTCGACCGTCGAAGCCTTCAAGCAGGCGCTGCTGGCGGCCAAAAGCGTCGCCTATATCGATCCGGCCAGCGGCGGCTCGAGCGGCATCTACATCGACAAGCTGCTCGAGCGTCTCGGCATTGCCAGCGAGGTCCGCGCCAAGGCGAAGCTGAAGCAGGGCGGCTATGTCGCCGAACTGATCGTCAGTGGCGAGGCCGAGCTCGGCCTGCACCAGATCAGCGAAATCGTGCCTGTGAAGGGCGCGGTGCTCGTCGGCCCGCTGCCGAAGGAAATCCAGAACACGACGACTTATGCGGCCGGTGTCGGCGCACGCTCGGCCAACAAGGATGCCGCGCTGCAGTTGATCAAGGCATTCACCGGCGAGCCCGCCGCCGCCGTGTTGCGCGCCAAGGGCATGGATCCGGTCCTTTAGAGGCGCGCATTTTGACCATGGCCAATGCCGAGTCCGGTCGCGACCGCCGTCTGGTCGTCGGCGCCTTTGGCGTGGCGCAGATCCTGGGCTGGGGCACCTCGTTCTATTTGCCGGCCGTCTTCGCGCCGCCGATCGTCTTCGAAACCGGTTGGTCGCTCGGCCTCGTCGTCTCCGGCACCTCGATCGGCCTTCTGGTCGGCGGCCTGATATCGCCGAAGGTCGGCGAGACCATTGCCCGTCTTGGCGGCCGTCCGGTGCTGTGCGCGAGTTCGCTGCTGTTTGCCGCGGGTCTCACGGCCATCGCCCTGGCGCCGACTATCGCGATCTATCTCATGGCCTGGGTGGTGATCGGCCTTGGCATGGGGATGGGCCTCTACGACGCGGCATTCGCCGCGCTCGGCCAGCGCTACGGACGCGAGGCCAGAGGGCCGATCACGACGCTGACCTTGTTCGGCGGCTTCGCCAGCACGATTTGCTGGCCGCTCAGCGCCTTTCTGATCGAGCACACCGGCTGGCGCATGGCCTGCCTGATCTACGCGGGCCTGCATCTGCTGCTGGCTTTGCCGCTGCAATTCGCCGTGACCGGAGCCCGCGCGGGCGCGGGCGCGTCAACGGTCGACACGGCGCTGCCCGAGACCCCACCGTTGCTGCCGCCCGCAAGCGAGCGCCGCGTCTTCATTCTGCTGGCCACGATCCTCTCCATCGCCGCCGGCGTCGGCTCGGTGGTGATCGTGCACTTCCTGATTTTCCTGCAATCGCGCGGCGTCGCCGAGGCCGCCGCCGTGACCCTGGGCGCCTTGTTCGGCCCGGCGCAGGTCGCCGCCCGCGTCATCGAGCGGCTGTTCGGCTGCCGCTATCACCCGATCTGGACCATGGTCGCCTGCTGCGTATTGATGACGGTCGGGTTGGCGCTGATTTTCGGCCATTTCCCTGTTCTGGTCATCGCCATCCTGTTCTATGGCGCGGGCTACGGTATTTCCTGGATCGGGCGCGGGACGCTTCCGCTGGCGCTGTTTGGGCCGGCGCGGTTTCCGACCCTGATGGGGCGCATTGCTTTTCCGAGCCTGATCGTTCAGGCATTGGCGCCGTCGGCCGGCGCGCTGATGATCGAGCGCGTCGGCGTCGATGCGACCATCGGACTATTGACCGCGCTGGCTTTGATCAATGTGGTGCTGATCGCTCTGTTGTGGGCGATGTGCCGGGCTCAACTGCGAACGGAAACCTGAACGATGTTGACGCTGCAAACGCTTTATTTCGAGGATCTCTCTGTCGGCCAGAGCGAAAAGCTGCTGAAGAAAGTGTGCGCCTCCGACGTCGTCGGCTTCGCGGAAATCTCCGGCGATCGCAACCCGATCCATTTGTCCGAGCACTTCGCGGCGCAGACGCCGTTCGGAACCCGCATCGCGCACGGTCTCTACACGGCGAGTCTCATTTCGGCCGTGCTGGGCACAAGGCTGCCGGGGCCCGGCGCCATCTATATTTCCCAGACGCTGAATTTCCGCGCGCCGGTGAAAATCGACGACACGGTCGAGGTCACCGTTTCGGTCGCCGAGCTGATGCCGGAGAAGACGCGGGCGCGGCTCACATGCGTCTGCCGCGTCGATGACGAGGTCGTCCTCGACGGGGAGGCCTGGGTGAAGGTGCCGTCGAGAGAGCAGGGCGGCCGGCCGCTGCCGCGGGTTTGATTGCTCTCACGTTCCGCTCACGCAGGCTTTAGGATGCCGTGACGGACCGCCGTGATATGGGCATCGTCCGGCAAAATCGGCCTGACGAGGGTAGCGAATGGCGGCTTATGAACTCTGGCGAGACCGGCGCGGCCGCGTTTCCGCCTTGCGGGTTGTCGCGCTGGCCTTGCTGCTGTTCCCGGTCGCCAAGGCGTTGGTTGATGCCGGGGCTATTGCCGGCGGCGCGCGGCCGCTCAACGACGTCATCCATCGCACCGGCTTCTGGACCCTGGTGTTCCTCGGCGTGACCTTGGCGATCACGCCGCTGCGCCGCGTCGGCCGCTACGGCAACCTGATCGACGTGCGCCGCATGATCGGCGTCGGCACCTTCTGTTATGCCTTCGCGCACATTGCGCTGTATGTCGCCGACCAGAGCTTCGATCCCCTCAAGGTGTTTCAGGAGATTACACGGCGCGTCTATTTGATTGTCGGCATGGCGGCCTTCATCGGCCTCACGGCGCTGGCGATCACCTCGACCGACGGCATGATCAAGCGCATGGGCGGCCGGAGTTGGCGCCGTCTGCACCAAGTGATTTATGTCATCGCCTTGCTCGCGCTCGTTCACTACTTCCAGCAGACCAAGGCCGATGTCACCGTGCCCGTCTTCGTCGCCGGCCTGTTCGGCTGGCTGGCGGCCTACCGCATCTGGGCGTGGTGGCAGGACAAGGCCGAGCTTTCGACCCTGAGCCTGCTGGCGCTCAGCGTCATTGTCGCGGCGCTGACTTTCGCCGGCGAGGCGATCGGCATCGGCCTTCAGTTCGCCGTGTCGCCAATGCGGGTACTGTCCACAGCGTTCGATTTCGATGTCGGCATTCGCCCCGGCTGGCAGGTGCTGGCGGCGGGTCTTGTGGTGGTCGCGCTTGATTTCGTGCGGGCGCGGTGGAATAGCCGGCCGGCCCGGCCGCGAACGGTGGCGGCCGGATAGGGCAAGAGGCGAGGGCTGCATGACATTCTGTGTCGTCGCGCATGGCGCGTGGAGTTCGGCCTGGGCCTGGAAGAGAATGTACCCGCTGCTGGAGCCGCGCGGCATTCATCTCGTCATCCCGACACTGACCGGCCTCGGCCAGCGCAGCCATCTCGCGCATCCCGGCATCGACCTCAACACGCATATCGCCGATGTCATGGCCTGTCTGTTCTACAACGACCTGCGCGACGTCTGCCTGATCGGGCATTCCTACGGCGGCATGGTCGCGACCGGCGTTGCCGACCGCGCCCGGGACCGCATCGGCAAGCTGGTCTATGTCGACGCCTTCGTGCCGCGCGACGGCGAGAGCGCCTTCGACGTCATGCCGGAGTCGACGCGCAAGCAGCGGCAGTCGGCGGCGGCCGATGGCCCCGACAGCAGGCGCATTCCGCCGGGGCCGATGCCGGCCGATACCTCGGCCGAGGATCAGGCGTGGTGCGCGCCGCGCCGCGTGCCGCAGCCGCTCAAGACCTTCGAGCAGAAGCTCGTCTTCCAGAACGGCGATCTGACCCTGCCGCGGCACTACATCTATTGCACGCGGCATACGCCCGAGGATCGCTTCCGGCCGTTCCATGAGCGCGCGAAGGCCGAGGCGGGCTGGCAGTCCTATGAGATCGACGCCAGCCATAACCCGCACATCACCGCGCCGCAGGCCTTCGCCGATCTGCTGGCGACGATCGCGACCTGAGCGCGCTTGCGCTGAATCAAGGGTCGCGCTCCGCGCGCCGCTAGACTGCCTTCCCTGGGCCGGAGGAGCAGTCATGGCGAAGATCGCGATCATTGTCGGCACGCCGCTGAAGGACAGCTATTGCGAGGCGCTGGGGCGCGCCTATCAGCGCGGCGCCGAAAGTGGCGGGCATGAAGCCGCATTGTTCGTGCTGGGGGCGATGCAGTTCGATGCCGTGCTGCGCGAAGGCTATCGCCGCGAACAGCCGGTTGAGCCGGATCTCGTCGCGGCGCGCGACGCCTTCAAGGCAGCGGACCACCTGGTGTTTGTGTTTCCACTGTGGTGCGGTGACATGCCCGCGATCATGAAAGGCTTCATCGAGCGCATTCTGCAGCCAGACTTGCTCGCCTTTCAGAAGAGCGGCGGCGGCGCCAACTGGAAGGTCTATGCCGGCAAGTCGGCGCGCATCATCATGACCATGGGCATGCCGGGCTGGTTCTATCGCTGGTATTACGGCGCCCATGCGCTCAAGCTGATGAAGCGCAACATTCTGGGATTTGTCGGCATCAAGCCGGTGCGTTCTACCATCTTCGGCATGATCGAGGCGGCGGGCGATGACAAGCGTCACGTCTGGTTGCGCGAAGTCGAGGCGATGGGGCACCTCGCCGCGTAAGGGGCGCTACGCCGGATCTCGATGCGGCGCCGGCAGCGGGACATCCGGCTTCTTCGGCCACAGCGGCTTCAAGCGCCCGGCGGCATTGACCAGCGGATTGATCAATTCGCCTTTCATGGTGTGCGCGTCCGGATCGTGCGGAAAGCCGAAGGTGATGGCCTCGCGCTTCTTGCCGGGAATGTAGAGCGTGCCGAACATCCAGTCCCACAGCGCCAGGCAACTGCCGAAGTTCTTGTCGAAATGCTTCGGGTCGGTCGAGTGATGCACCTGATGGTGCGCCGGCGAGATGAAGATGCGACCGAGCAGGCCCTGGAACGAGATCCACATATGCGAGTGCTGCAGGTGCACGTAGGTGTGGATGAACAGCACCAGGATCATGTTGGTGTCGGTGAGCGCATATTGCGGCACCGTCTGGCCGAACATGGCGTGGCCGAGGCCGTTGGCGATCGCCGCCGAGCAGGCGAGGATGTTGGCGAAGACGAAGGTGTAGACCGGATGGACCCGGAAGTTGGTCAGCGGCGTCAGCACCGCGGCGCTGTGGTGCACTTTGTGGAATTCCCACAGGATCGGCACCTTGTGGCTGAGCCAGTGGTTGAACCAGTAGCCGAGCTCATAGGCGAGAAACAACATCACCGTGATGACGGCGCGCGGGACCCATGCCGGCAACGTCGTCGGTCCGATGGGCCCGAACAGCGCGGCGGCGGCATCGGCGATGCCGTGCGACACCGACTGGTAGGACAGGATCGCCCAGCCGAACACGACGCCGAAAACGAAAACGTTGAAGATCAGATAGCCGATATCGGCTTCGTTCGACTTCGACGTGACGATGCGTCTGGGAAACAGCGCGCGCCACACGGTGCGCCAGCGCAGACGGCGTCCGCGTTTGAATCGCTGCGCGGTGAAGAAGGCGGTGGCGATGACCAGCGCGGCGGCGAGCGAGCTCAGCGAAAACGGAGAACCGAGCGAGAACAGCAATTTCTCGCACTGGCCGAGGAAAAATTGTACGCCGACACTGAAGTCCAAGGCAGGCTCCCTGCAAAATCCGCCGCAGGCGCCCAATGTCTTACCGAAGCGTAAAGATTGCGTTAGGCCGAAGCGGAAATGGCTTCAGGCGACGAGGCCGGCATATTCCGGGTGCTTGCCGATATAGGCCTTCACGAAAGGGCACAGCGGCTTCACCTTGAGGCCCTCGGCGCGGATCATGTCGAGCAGGCCCTTTGCCAGCGCCGAGCCGATGCCGCGGCCGCCGAGTTCCTTCGGCACTTCCGTGTGCAGGATGGTGATGACGCCGGCGGCGCGCTCGTAGGTCGAGAAGGCGACGTGACCGTCGGCTTCCAGTTCGAACCGTTGACGCTCCCTGGCGTCGCGGACCTGATGCTGCATGAGGCGTCCTCGCGTGGCGGCAATGCCGCGCCGGCGGCACCTTCAGGGAAATGTAGCGGTCGCGGGCGCGCCTGTCACGGCCGGCGGATGAGACGCCGGAGCATGGCTGGCCAGCGATGGCGCTGCGGCCCGGCGCAGTTCATCGAGGCGGTTGATGTAGTGGGCCATGACGAACTGGCGCACGGCGGACGAGAAGTTGGTACCGCCGCCCTGGCGCGGCCCTGGGCATGGTCGGTGAGCGCCTGTTCGGCGAGGCAGTCGAGCCTCCCGGCCTTGGCGTCACGTTCGATCTTCTCATCGAGGCGTGCAGCATCGAATGCCTCGAACCAGTCGCGGAATTTCGCGAGCTCGTCAGGCGGCAGCTTGGCGACGGCCTTTTCGAGGTCTTCGATGGTTATCGATGGAATATAGCGGGGCCGTAAGGAATTGTTATGGGCGGGCAGCGGCGATCGAGCAACGCCGCAGCCATGCCGCGAAGGTCACTGCGTTCTGACGGCCGGCGACCCCCGAATTGGAGTTCCGGGCTGCGCGGGGGCTGCGATCAGTGGCCACGATCGCTATATGATCTGTCATGAGCCGCGCATTCGTCAATGAAAACAACAGCGTCGAGGACGTGCCGGAGCGGCCGGTCTCGCCGCATCCGAATTACGTGACGCCGCAGGGCCTCGCGGCCATCGAAGCGGCGCTTTCTGACGCACGTCAGGTCTATAACGCCGCACAGGCCGCCGGCGAGCGCGATGCGCTGGCGCGTGCCGGGCGGGACCTGCGCTACTGGAGCGCCCGGCGCGGCAGCGCGCAGCTCGTTGCTCCCGAGCCCGGCGCGAGCAAGGTGCAGTTCGGCAGCACGGTGACTATCGCGCGCGACGATGGGCGCCGGCAGGTGTTCAGGATCGTCGGCGAGGACGAGGCCGAGCCATCACGCGGGACCGTGTCCCATGTGTCGCCGCTGGCGGCGAGCCTGCTCGGCAGGGAAGTGGGCGACGTGGTGCGTGCCGGGCGGGACGACGCGGAGATCGTTGCGATCGAATCGCGATAAACGGCGTTCCCGCCGTCAGGCCAGGCCCTCATCGGGGATGTTCAGCGTCTTGCCGCAGGCCTTGCAGTGCACGGCGTCGGCATCGTGACGCTGCAGGCCGCAATCCGGGCATGAGAAGCGCACCTTGTTGGGGCTGATCAGGGCGCGCGCGAGATTGAAGAACAGCGTCACGCCGAAGATCATGATGACCACCGTGATCAGGCGGCCGGTGGTGCCGGGCAAGGTGATGTCGCCGAAGCCGGTGGTGGTCAGCGCCGTGACGGTGAAATACAGCGCGTCGGCATAATTGGCGACGTCCTTGTTGATCGTATGCTGCGTCTCATAAACGACGGCTGTCATCACGAAGATGAACACCGCCAGATTGGCGACGGCGAAAATCACCTCCTCATAGCGACGGAAGAAACGGCTGTCGGCGCGCAACTGCGCCAGCAGGCGGTAGCTGCGCAGCAGCCGTAGCGTGCGCAGGATGCGCAGGAAGCCGGCGCCTTCGCCAACGATCGGCGCGAGGAACGAGACGATGGCCGCGGCGTCCGCCCAGGTCGAGAAATGCATCAGGTCGCGCGAGCGCCGCTTGCTGGCATAGAGGCGCGCGCAGAAGTCCGCGAGAATGATGAGACCGAAGACGACGTCGCAGGCCTCCACCCACGGCTCGCGCGCGATGAAGGACGTACTGACAATGAAAACGAGGATGAAAAGGTCGAAGGCGAGCAGCCCGTAGCGAAACCGGTAGGCGGCCGACGACGAACCCTCGTAAAGCTGGTGCAGGGCCTCGCGAAAGGCGGCGGGGCGGCTGGGCCGGGCAGACTCCCGGCTGGCCGGTGCGGCCCTGACTTTGGCCTTCTTCTGGGACACGCGGGCTCCGTCGGCGATGGTCATGCCGCCCTTGTAGCACGGTCGGTCTGGCGGCGCTGGACAAGCCGCGGTCCGCCATTCCCGTTCCCGGTCGGACGGGCTACAAACGCGCCATGCCCGGCATCTCGGACTTTTCCTGGCTCATGGCGCTCGACTGGTTCGGCCTCGCGATCTTCGCGGTGACCGGGGCGCTGGTGGCGTCCCGCAAGCGCATGGACATTTTCGGCTTCATGCTGCTCGGCGCGGCGACCGGCATTGGCGGTGGCAGTCTGCGCGACGTGATGCTCGGCCAGTTGCCGGTGTTCTGGGTCAAGGAGCCGGCGGCGCTGGCGATCTGCCTCGTCGTAGCGGCGGCGACCTTCTTCCTCGCGCATATTCCGGAGTCGCGCTATCGCGCTCTGCTCTGGCTCGACGCCGCGGGGCTGTCGCTCTTCTGCGTGGTCGGCGCCGACAAGGCGCTCGACGCCGGCGTCGGTGGCTTCATCGCCGTCGCGATGGGCGTGATGACGGCGACCTTCGGCGGCGTGATCCGCGACATTCTCGGTGGCGAAAGCCCGCTGGTCCTGCGCAAGGAAATCTACGTCACCGCGGCGCTGGCCGGCGCCGTGGCTTATGTCGGTCTGACGTCGTTGGGCGTGCCGGAAGCGGCGGCGACCGTATGCGGCTTCGCGGCCTGCTTCACCATCCGCGCGCTCGCGCTCCATTATCGCTGGTCGCTGCCGGTCTACCGCGCCCGCGCAGGGCGGACGGTGGAGGAGGTGGAGAAGCTGGGGAAGTGAGCGTCAACGCAATCGATCTGGTAGCGCGATTGACGTCAAGCTGACGCCAAAGGCTTAGGGTACGAGAAAACTTGGAGTACGAGAAGGCTCGGGGTACGAAACGGAGCAGGCATTTGGCACGGAACAAAAAGCCCATCAACATGCCTGCGCCATATCTGAAGCGCGTGTGGCTCGAGACGGAGCGGGTGGAGGATCGCGAGGTCTATCCGTTTTGCCTGGCGTTCCTGCGCGATGGAATCGATCTGTCGTTTGATCGCGCGATCACCATCATCGTGGGCGAGAACGGCAGCGGCAAGTCGACCTTGCTCGAAGGTATCGCGGCGCTTGCCGGCTACGACGAAGCCGGCGGGGGAAAGGGGTACAAGGCCGTCGATCATTCGCAGGCGATGGAAAGGATGGGCGGCGCGCTCGCGAAGGCCCTACGGGCGAGCTGGCTGCCGAAGATAACCAATGGCTGGTTCTTTCGTGCCGAGAGCTTCTTTTCCGTCGCGCGCTATCTCGACGACGCGGCGCGCGAGCCCTTGAGTGGGCCGCCGCCCGACTTCCTGTCGCACTCGCACGGCGAAGGCTTTTTGCGCTTCTTTCAGGAGCGTTGTCAGCGCCAAGGCATTTTCATCTTCGACGAACCGGAATCCGCATTATCGCCGGCGCGGCAAATCGAATTTCTGCGGTTGATGCAGGCCATGGACCGCTCCGGCATCTGTCAGGTGATCATGGCGACCCATTCGCCCCTCCTGATGGCTTATCCAAAGGCGCGCCTGTTGGAACTGTCCTCCGCCGGTTTGGCGCCGACTGACGTGCGGGACACTGGACATTTTCGGGCCTTGAGCGACTTCTGGCGCGATCCGGACGGCTTTGTCGAAGATGCGCTCAAGGACGGCCCTTAGGTGACGGCTCTCACCCCGCGATGAAATCGGGGTGGCGATTGCGCCAGTAACGCGCGCGCAGGCGCGGCGCGATGGCCCAGGCGATCGGCGGTGACGCAATCAGACAGGCGGCGACGAGCAGGGCGATGCACCACGAGGCTCGCATGTAGCTTGCTTCATCGAGCAGCGGCGAAGACAGCAGCGCGATGAGCCCGGTCCCGAACAGAACCGCGTTGACCATGCCGCCGATCAGAACGGTGAGACCAAGCCGCATTCGATCATCATCCGGCATCCGGGCCTCCGTGTCGCGCAGCGGTGGCTCAATGCCCGGTTCCTGTGAATGTTCCGGTTTCCGGCCCTAGAGCAGATCGCGATATTCCGGATGACGGTTGATATAGGCGCGCACGAAGGAGCACATCGGTACCACCTTACGGCCTTCGCGCCGGATCTCGTCGAGCATGCCCTTCACCAGAGCCGAGCCGACGCCGCGGCCTTCGACCGCGCGCGGCACTTCGGTGTGGGTGATGGCGATGGTGCGGTCGTCGCGGCGATAATTAGCCATCGCCAGGCCGGCGCTGGTCTGCAGCTCGAAGCGGTTGCGCGCGGGATTGTCGCGGACGGTGTCGGTCATGGGTCAGACGTAAGGCGTGGTGGCGGGGCCAACAAGAGCGTTTTAAGCCTTGGCCTTGTCGGGTTTCGACATCCAGGACACGATCGGCATGGCCGGCAGCACCCAGCCGAGCCCGACCACGGCGTAATAGATTCCGGCGATGATGCCGTTGATGTTGGTCAGCGCCGATTGCGCCAGCGCCATGGCGATCAGCGCCCAGACGATGACGAGGGTGAGCAGCGCGATGGCGCCGATGAATTTGCGCAAGCGAATGGGCAAGTGAATCGTCTCCGGGCAAACGGCCGCTCGCGGCCGCTGTAACGCAAGGCAACCGGAACACGCGTCAGAATGGGCGCTTTGGCCACATTTGCATGATCCGGCGGGCCTGACTATATGGTCGCCGCGCCCGCCCGCAAGGCCGCTTTTTGCCGCGAGATCATGCCGGAACAGCACACCGATTTTCCCTCCGCCGCGCACCAGCACCGCGCCGTGCGCCTTTGGCTCTATTGCGTCGCCGCCATGATCTTCCTGACGCTGGTGGTCGGCGGCGCGACACGGCTGACCGAGTCGGGACTGTCGATCACCGAATGGAAGCCGGTCACCGGCGTACTGCCGCCCCTGAGCGATGCCGCCTGGCAGGCCGAGTTCGACAAGTACCGGCAGATCCCGCAATATCAGCAGGTCAACAAGGGCATGTCGCTCGATGCCTTCAAGACTATTTTCTACTGGGAATGGTCGCACCGCGTGCTGGCGCGCAGCACGGGCTTTGTGTTTCTGGTGCCGTTCCTGTTTTTCCTCGCGCGCGGCATGATTCCGCGCGGGCTGAAGACTCGGCTGTGGCTGATCTTCGCCGGCGGCGCGGCGCTCGGCGCGGTCGGCTGGTGGATGGTGTCGTCGGGCCTGGCGGGTTCAAACCTGACCAGCGTCTCGCAGTATCGGCTGGCGTTTCATTTAACTTTGGCGTGCGCCGTTTATTTCGCCGTGGTGTGGACAGCGCGCGGTCTGTTGCCCGGCGCGGAACCGGCGCAGCCGCGGCTGCGCCTTGCGGCGCTGGTGCTGGCACTGATGGTGCTGTTCCAGATCTATCTTGGCGCGCTGGTCGCCGGTCTCAATGCCGGGCTGATCTACAACACCTGGCCGCTGATCGACGGCGGGTTCATCCCGGAGGCGGCGCGGCTCTGGCACATCGATCCGGCCTGGCGCAATCTGTTCGAGAACACGCTGACGGTGCAGTTCGTGCACCGCATGCTCGCCTATGCGATCTGGCTGGTGGCGGCCTGGCACGCTTACGATGCGTGGACGAGCCGCCGCGTGGCGCGGGGGGCGATGACGATGTTCGCGCTGGTCACGGCGCAGGCGATCATCGGCATCGCCACGCTGTTGCACCACGTGCCGCTGTCGCTGGCCATCGCGCATCAGGCATTCGCGGTGGTGGTGCTGACCGCCGCCGTTGTCCATGCGCAGCGGCTGTCGGCGCGCGCGCCGGCGCCGGTGCTGAGGCCGATGGAGCAGGGCGCATGATCTCCATGGCGGTCGATGACGGCATCGCCATCATCTCCATGGAGCATGGCAAGGCCAATGCTATCGACAGCGAATTCTGCGACGCGCTGACTGCGCTCTTTGCCGAACTGCGCAAGACCACGGCGATCAAGGCGGTGGTGCTCACCGGCCGGGAGCGCATGTTCTGCGCCGGCGTCGATCTCAAGCGTCTCACCGCCGGCGGCGCCGATTACGTGACGGGTTTCCTGCCGTTGCTGCACACGCTCTACGACGCCATCTTCTTCTTTCCCAAGCCGGTGATCGCCGCGATCAACGGCCATGCCATTGCCGGCGGCGCGGTGCTGGCGGCCTGCGCCGATCGCCGGGTCATGGCGGCGGAGTCCGGCCGCGTCGGCATTACCGAATTGCAGGTCGGCGTGCCGCTGCCGGCGCTGGCTTTTGAGATCGTGCGCGCCGCCGTGCCGCCGCGCCATCTGTCCGAGGTCGCGCTCGGCGCTGGCACCTATGAGACCGCCGAGGCGCTGGCCAAAGGCTGGGTCGACGAGGTGGTCGATGGCTGGGAGCTGATGCCGCGCGCGAAGCGGCTGGCCCGGGCCTACGCCGCGCTGTCGCCCGAGGCCTTCGCCCAGACCAAGGCGCAGATCCGCCAACCGGTGGCCGATGCTTACGCCGCGCATGGTGAGGCGACGGACGAAGCTGTCACCGCGATCTGGAAGACGGATGCGACGCTGCGGCGCGTGACGGTCTATGTCGCCAAGACCCTGACCAAGGTCTCTAACGGCTCCGGATCGATGCATTGAACGCGACGCCGTCGTCGGCCTTGTCGAACGAGAAGTGCCACCATTCGCGCTTGTAGTTGGTGAAGCCGTGGCGTCGCATGGCGTCCAACAGGATGCGGCGGTTGGCGGCCTGCGCCGGGGTGATCGACGCATTGGCGGTGTGGCTCTTCACGTCGAAGCAGTCGAAACCGGTGCCCATGTCGAGTGAGTCATCCGGCGCGCGGTCAGTCGCCGGCGCGCGGTCAGTCGCCGGCGCCGTGCAGGCGCCATAGCGCGCCGCCGGATCGAACGGCGCGGTCGGCGCGGTGTTGAGCGGCACAACGGTGAGATCGACGGCGACGCCGCGCGAATGCGCCGAGCGTCCGGAGATGTAACCGGACAGCAGTTTTGATTTGTCGATCGCCGGATAAAACCGCGTCGTGTCGACAGCGGGTTTCGGATCGCGCACCCATGTCACCATCGCAGCGATGGCGCGGGTCGGGCGGTAGCAGTCATAGACCTTCAGCGTGTAGCCGGCCTTCGTCAGGTCGGCCTGCGCCCGGCTGAGCGCCAGCGCGACGGCACGGCGCAGCATACATTCGGCCGCGTCGTAGCCGGGTAACGGTTTGCCGGTGAAGTTGTCCGGACCGGCATAACGCATGTCCTGCCGGATGCTGGCGTCGATATCGCGCAAATGGACCAGCGGCGCCTGCGCCTGCGCCTGTGCCGTCGCGGCGGTGAGGGCCGTCATCAGGACAATGACGGCCCGCCGCATGCGATAAGCCTTACTTCAGCCCCTGGTCGAGGTCGGCGATGATGTCGGCGACATCCTCGATGCCGATGGACAGGCGCACCACGTCCGGACCGGCGCCGGCCGCGGTCTTCTGCTGGTCGGAGAGCTGGCGGTGCGTGGTCGAGGCCGGGTGAATAATCAGCGACTTGGTGTCGCCGATATTGGCCAGATGCGAGAACAATTTGACGTTCGACACCAGCTTGACGCCGGCCTCGTAGCCGCCCTTGAGGCCGATGGTCATCACCGCGCCGCAGCCTTTCGGCACATACTTCTTGGCGAGCGCGTTGTACTTGTCGCCGGGCAGGCTGCCATAGCTGACCCAGGCGACGCTCGGGTGCTTCGACAGGAATTCGGCGACGGCAAGCGCGTTGTCGCAGTGACGCTGCATGCGCAGCGGCAGCGTCTCGATGCCGGTCGAGATCAGGAAGGCGTTGAACGGGGACAGCGCCGGGCCGAGATCGCGCAGGCCGAGCACGCGGCAGGCGATGGCGAAAGCAAAGTTGCCGAAGGTTTCGTGTAGCACGATGCCGGCATATTCCGGACGCGGCTCGCACAGCATCGGATACTTCTTGTCGCGCGACCAGTTGAAGGTGCCGGCGTCGACAATGATGCCGCCGATCGAGTTGCCGTGGCCGCCGAGGAACTTGGTGAGCGAGTGCACGACGATGTCGGCGCCGAAGTCGATCGGCTTGCACAGATAGGGCGAAGCGAGCGTGTTATCGACGATGAACGGGATGCCGGCCTTTCGGGCGATGGCGCCGATCGGCTCGAGGTCGGTGACGGTGCCGCCGGGATTGGCGATCGATTCGACGAAGATCGCCTTGGTCTTCGGCGTGATGGCGCGCTCGAAGGCGGAGATATCGTCCGGATCGGCCCACACCACGTTCCAGCCGAAGCTCTTGAAGGCGTGGTTGAACTGGTTGATCGAGCCACCATAGAGCTTCTTGGAGGCGATGAACTCGTCGCCCGGCATCAGCAGCGTCTGCATGACGATGACCTGCGCGGCATGGCCGGAGGCGACGGCGAGGGCGGCGGTGCCGCCTTCGAGCGCGGCGACGCGCTCCTCGAGCACGGCGCAGGTTGGGTTGCCGATGCGGGTATAGATATTGCCGAAAGCCTGCAGGCCGAACAGCGAGGCGGCGTGATCGACGTCGTCGAACACATAGGACGCGGTCTGGTAGATCGGCGTCGCGCGCGCGCCGGTGGTCGGGTCGGGCTTGGCGCCGGCGTGAATGGCCAGCGTGTCAAATCCGGGGGTGCGTTCGGCGTCGGCCATGATGGTTTCCTCTGCTGGCAGGCGAAGGTCTTGTAGGACCCTGGGCCTTGTCTGGCGCAAGGTTTAGCCGATGGCGGAACCGGGTCAAGGGAAGGGCGGTTTCGCCGTCTCCCCGCACCGGAGCATGAATTGCCGTGCCCGGCGCGTTATTCGCCCGGCTTTCTTCCGTCGCCGAGCCCCATGCGCTGGAAGCCGCCGCCGAGATTCTGCGCGCGCCTGTTCGACAAGGTGCGCGAGTTGATGCCCATCCAGGAAATCTCGGACGACAGCCGGCCGTATTCGATCTTGGGGCAGCGGTTCATCACCACCTTGAGCCCTTCGGCTTCGGCCATGGCGGCGGCCTCGTCATTGCGGATGGTGAGCTGCATCCAGATGACGCGCGGCTTCGGCGTCAGCTTGAGCGCTTCCTCGACCACCGGCACGACGAATTGCGGCGCGCGGAAAATATCGACCATGTCGATCGGCTCCGGCACCTCGGACAGCGAGGCGTAACAGGTCTGGCCGAGAAACTCCTTGCCGGCATGACCCGGATTGATCGGGATCACCTTGAAGCCGCGCTCATTGAGATACTTGAACACGAAATAGCTCGGCCGCGCCGTGTTCGGCGAGAAGCCGACCATGGCGACGGTTTTCACCGTATTGAGAATGCCGCGGATGTAGCTGTCGGGGTAGGAGTCGTGGTTCATGTCACTCACCGGTCATTCCGGACGGCGCGAAAGCGCCGGTCCGGAATCCAGCCACATAACGAGGCTGTCTCTGGATTCCGGGTTCGGTCCTGCGGACCGCCCCGGAATGACGAAAGCCTTACCTGTTTTCCTGGCGCTCCGCCAATAGCGCCCTGAGCCGCGCGTTTTCGGCCTCCAGCTCGGCGATCTTGCGGGTGACGCCGCCCATGGCTTCGGCGATTTCGGCCTCGGTGAAGCGGGTGACGATGTGCTGGGAGCAGTTCACGTCCCAGGCGTCGATGGTGAACAGGATGGCGCGCTCGGGTCTGGCCTTGTAATCCGCATTGAACAGCTTCTCCACCAAGGTGGCGTCGTTCTCGACGACGCGGGCATGGCCCCAGATCTTGATGCGCTGGCGCCGCGCCGGATCGAGCAGGAACAGACAGGCGCGGTCGTTCTCGGAGAGATTGGCGAGCGTGATGTATTGCCGGTTGCCGCGGTAATCGGCGAAGCCGAGCGTCTTGTCGTCAACGACTTTGATGAAGCCCTTGGGTCCGCCGCGGTGCTGGATGTAAGGCGCGCCGTCCCTGGTCGCGGTGCCGAGAAATGCGGTGTCCTGCTCGGCGAGGAAGGCGGCAAGCTCCGGCGTCACCCGATCCGGAAACCCTTCTTCGATACGCTGCGCGTAGGCCCGCGCCGAACCGCGTTCGGCCTGCGCCTGTTGCGCCGCAGGGGTGAAAACAATGGACGCGTTGCTCATGACTGGCCGCCCCCGGTTGCGCAAGGATGACATAGTTAGGCGCGACTGGCGGCAACGCAAAGGGCGGCGCGGATCAAGCCACCGTGAGCGGCGATTATCTTTTCGCCTCCGCCACGACCTTCTTGCAGGCCGCCGACAGCTTGTCGTTATTCTTCGACAGACAGGCGAGCACGCGGCCGCCGCCCGGCATGGTGCCCTTGCAGAACTGATCGTAGTCGCCCTTGCAGGCGGCGCGCTGTTCGGCGGAAAATTCCTGCGCGGCAACGAACGAGACGGCAGCAACGGCAATCGCGGCGGCGAGGGCAAAGCGGATCATCGGCTGGTTCTCCGGCAGGTTCTTCGATTTGAAGGTGCTTGTCGTCGAGGGCTACTTGTCTTCCCAGGCCGGTGGGCGCTTGTCGATGAAGGCGCAGATGCCTTCCTCGGCGTCGCGGGCCATCATGTTCTCGGTCATCACTTCGGAAGCATATGAATAAGCCGCCGACAGGGTCATCTCGGCCTGGGCGTAGAAAGCCTCCTTGCCGACCTTCAGCGTATAGGCCGACTTCGCCGCGATTTGTTTGGCGAGCGCGATCGCCTCGGCCCGCTCGGTGCCGGCAGGGACGACGCGATTGACGAGGCCGATCTGCGCGGCGCGCTGCGCCGGCACCATGTCGCCGGTGAGCAGCATTTCCATGGCGTGCTTGCGCGGCACATTGCGAGACAGCGCCACCATCGGCGTCGAGCAGAACAGGCCGATATCGACGCCGGGCGTGGCGAACCTCGCGGCATCGGAGGCGACGGCGAGATCGCAGCTTGCCACAAGCTGGCAGCCGGCGGCGGTGGCGACGCCCTGCACGGCGGCGATCACCGGTTTCGGCAGATGAACGATCTGCTGCATCATACCGCTGCAGACGGTCATGATCTGATGAAAGTAGGCACGGCCGCCATCGGCGTCGGCGCGGCGGGCGGTGAGTTCCTTGAGATCGTGGCCGGCGCAGAAGGCGGGACCGCTCGCGGTCAGCACCACGGCGCGGACCGAAGCGTCGGCGGCAATCGCCGTCCAGGCTTCCGACAGCGCGATCAGCAGCGCTTCCGACAGCGAATTGCGCGCCTGCGGCCGGTTCAATGTGAGGATCGCGATGGGGCCGTCGCGCTCGACCAGCAGGACCGTCTTGTCGATATCGCGGGCGGTTTCGATGTTCATGCGCAATGTTCCCAAGGCTCGCAGACGGCCGTACCATAATCCTGCGGGCGTGGCCTGCAAAGCCGCGGAACGGGCCCGGCGGCGCGGGCGTTGCGCCTTTGGAACAGGAGCCGAACCATGTCGAAGAAAATCCGCAAGGTTTCGCATCCGCGGCGCAAGACCACAAAACGCTGGTCGCAGCGCGTCACCAACCGGAGCGATGCGCTGACGCTCGAGGAGGGCGTGTTCACGAAGGCGACGCCGCGCCAGATCGCATTGTCGCTGAAGCGCTCCGCCGATCGCAGCAAGCGGCGCAAGGCCGATCCCTATCGCTCGGCGATGTCGATGCTGACCTTCTACATCAACCGCGCGGGCAAGGGCCTGTCGAAGAGCCGCAAGCAGAAGCTCGAGCAGGCCAAGGACGCGCTGCGCGCGGTGTATGGGAAGGGGTGAGGGAAGCAACCGTCGAACTCAGTTTGCAAGGTGGGTCGAGCAACGCGAAGACTCGCTAGTCTCGTCATTCCGGGGCGCGGGCTTAAGCCCGCGAGCCCGGAATCCATATCCCCTGTGCTGCGGCGTATGGATTCCGGGTCCGCCCTTCGGGCGTCCCGGAATGACGGACATGCGTCATCGCCCGCATTGTTTGGTCGGCCCCGGGCAGGCCGCAGTTCCAAGTCGCATTTCCAGCACCCCTTGAAGAACGA
>OFIS01000345.1_pt1 | contig 32190 bp, 33 predicted proteins | sample 1775071 | NCBI WGS metagenome assembly OFIS01 (sample SAMN08195774, study PRJEB24354) | sludge metagenome | isolation source: sludge from phenol fed wastewater aerobic bioreactor C | place: India: Nagpur | collected 2016-09-17
GGGCGCCATGCGCCTTGTTCACATGCGCCCTGCAACGGCCGCATGGCTCGTTTGCGCAAGCGGTTGGGCATGCGCTGAAACGGAAAGGGCCTGCCGGGCTCGTGGCGCGGCAGGCCCTCAGCACGGATTGCACACGGTTTACTTCGCTCCGGCCCAGGATCCGACACCGTTGCGGAGGCTGCCCTTGGCATCGGCGGCCTCGGGCCAGCCAATGTCCTTCTGCAGTTCGATCGGCAGGGCACGAAGGGCGCGTTCGGTCTGGTAGCGTGCACGGGCGGCGCTGATTTCGGTCGCCAGGCGACCTATGGACGAGAGGATGGACATTTCGTTCTCCTTCTATCCGAGCGCGAGGCCCGGGATTGTTCAGTTCTGCTGCAACGTCATTTCACTTCGATAGGGGGCTGCTCAGTGGTCGCTCGGTGGCTGCTCTTGGCAGCAGCCTGCCTCGATGGAGTTGACTATCGCGCCAAACTCAGGTTCAATCAAACGAAATGGAATGATGCTTTTCATCAGAAAAATTGAAAGCCAAACCAGATGAACGCCCCGCTCAATCATCCCCTGCCGCTGCTCGACCTCGACGTGCTGCGCACCTTCGTGGCGATTGCCGAGACCGGCAGCTTCACGACGGCGGCCAATGCGGTGTTCCGCACGCCGTCCGCGGTCTCGATGCAAATCAAGAAGCTGGAGGATATTCTCGGCCGCTCCGTCTTCGCGCGTGACGCGCGTTCCGTGACGCTGACCACCGATGGCGAGATGCTGCTCGGCTACGCGCGCCGGCTTTTGTCGATCAACCGTGAAGTGGTGTCGAAGTTCATCATTCCCGATATCGTCGGTGTGGTGCGGCTGGGATCTCCGGACGATTATGGCGAGCGCATCCTGCCGCACGTGCTCAAGCGCTTCGCGCAGTCGCACCCGTCGATCGCGGTCGACGTGACGATCGACCAGAGCATCAACCTGCGCCGCCGCATGGACGACCGCGCGCTCGACATCACGCTGCTGACCAACTCCTACAAGACCAGCGCTATCGGCGCCGAAGTGCTGCTGACGGAACCCTTGATCTGGGCCGGCGCGAAGGGCGGCTGCGCGCATCTGCGCGAGCCGCTGCCCGTCTCGCTGTGGGAGGAAGGCTGCGCCTGGCGGGCAGGGGCGCTTGAGGCCCTGAGCCGCGAAGGCCGCAACTATCGCATCGCCTATATGAGCGCGCATACGGCGGGCCAGCGCGCCGCCATCATGTCAGACCTCGCGGTCGCGCCGCTGCCGAAATCCTTCCTCGGCCACGACATGGTCGAGCTCGGGCCGAAGAACGGCATGCCGGAGATCGGCACGTACAGCCTTGCCATGGTGGTGGCGCCGGATGCCAGCGCGCCGGTGAAAGCGGTTGCCGATCACATCCGGGCGACGTTCGAGGTGTTCAAGGAGACCGGCAAGTTCTGACGTCGGGGTAGGCGCGGCCGCGCGCTCCCACTCCTGCGCTTGCCTATTCAGCGGCCGTGGCGGATCGGGTTCTCAGATCGGCAGCGTGTTGCCGCGCCGGGCGTTTCTCGCCCAGGAAGGCAACGATGCGCTGGCGGGCGCGCCTGGCTTCCGGCATGTCGATCAGCGGCCAGACGTGGAACATGCCCTCCTCGTGGACGACCTCGACGTCGACGCCCGCGGCGCGTGCCTTTCTCGCGAAGATCAGGTTGTCGGGGGTCAGCAGGTCGCGCGAGCCGGTCAGCAGAAGCGTCTTCGGCAGCACCGAGAGATCGCCGTAGAGCGGGCTGATGTGCCAGTCCGAGCGATCGATGCCGGCGCTGTAGAGCCGGATCGCTTCCAGCCCGCCGGGAATGCCCAGCCATGGGTCGTGGCGCTCCGCCTCGAAAACCTCGGGGTTCGCGAGCGACATGTCGAGGCCGGGCGAGATCAGCACGTGGCGGAAGGGCAGCGGCAGGCCTTCCTCGGCCGCCATCATGGTCAACACGACGGCCATGTTGCCGCCGGCGGAATCGCCCATGAAGACGATGTCGCGCGCGTCCGCCTCGCCGAGCATGTTGCGATAGACGTCGCCGACCATGCCGAACATGGCGTGGAAATCGTGCTCGGGCGCGATGGGATAGATGGGGACGGTGATGCCGAAGCCGAGCCGCTCCGCCATCTCGGCGATCAGGCCCCAGTGATAGGACGTGATCTGGAAGACATAGGCGCCGCCGTGCAGGTAGAGGATGCGCCTGCGCTCACCGGCTTTCGGTGCGATCTCGTAGACTGGAAAACCGTCCACCTCGCCGATGCCTATGTCCAGGCGTACTTGCAGCCAGGCCGGCGGATGATGATCCTCGGTCTTGCGTGCGTTGGCGATCCAGCGCCGCAGGTTCTCCGGGCTGGAAAAGGCCTTCTTGCGGCTGTGCCTGAGCACAAAGGAAACGACGTGGCTCTTGAAACTGGGCATGCGGATACACGGATTTCGGCAAAGCCGACCAAGGAATTTCCCCCCGTCATCCGAAGATTGTACCTCGGCGGGAAATGTCAAGGTTCTGGCATCGCCACATCGACATGATATCCAGATCGGCGTATCGCCCAGGCGGCAATTCAGCGCCGCCCGGGCAGCAAGGCAGCGCGAAGCCGGTTGTCGCCGACCGCCGGGACGGTGCGTCCACGGCGCCGGGCGAGCAGCCTGTATTTATCGATGAAGGTCATCAGCGCGACGTGCCGAGCAGCAAGGCGACTAGGGCGGCCTGCGGGTCGGTGGGCGGCGAGGCCGGCCAACCGATGTCCTTCTGGACATTCGCCGGCAGGCTGTTCAAGGCGCGGATCGATTTTCTCCGGTCATGGGCGATCCGGATCGCGACACCGTAGCGGCTGAGGCTTTCGAACATGGACATGGTGCTTTCCCTCCAAGGAGGGCGCCGGGGCGGAAGACATTTCCCGCTGGCCCCTCGATAGCGGCTAAATGCACTCCCCGTGTTTCGGTTTGATTTCGTTTGAACATCATTTAGGTTTCAGTCTTGTGGGCGGCTGAAACATTTGCATTCAAATGATTTTGAACGGTCCGGTCAGGCTTTCGTCGCCGTCAGGGTTGACACGAGCCGCCGGTTATTGTGCGATGCAGCATAGGGCGGAAGCTGACTGGAGGGCCGATCATGGCGAACATCCACAGCATCCAATACCTTCGTGGATTGGCCGCGCTCGCAGTTGTCTGCTTTCACGTCAGCGAGGCCTTCAACGGCCCATTCAGCGTCGGGGCGGCCGGCGTCGACGTCTTCTTCGTAATCAGCGGCTTCATCATGTGGGTGACGACCTCCGGGCGCCCGGCCGATCCGTTGCGCTTCATCGGCCGTCGCATCACCCGCATCGTGCCGCTCTACTGGATCGTCACCATGCTGACCTCCGTGGCGATACTCCTCAGGCCGCGGTTCTTCTACGACCACGTGCTCAACGTCCTGAACTTCTTCGGATCGCTGGTCTTCGTGCCCGTTCTGGAGAAGGGCATGCCGCATCCCGTCGTTCTCCAGGGCTGGACCCTGACCTACGAGATGATGTTCTACCTTCTCTTCGCGCTGACACTGGTGCTGGACGAGCGACGCCGCTTCGCCGGGCTGGTCGGCCTGCTCGTGGCTATGTCGGCGCTGCATTTCCTGTTGCCTATGGGATATGCGCGGGTGCTCACCAGGCCGCTGGTCCTCGAGTTCGCGGCGGGCGTGGCCATCGGGTGGTTGTGGATGGAGGATTTCCGGCTTCCGCTCAAAGTGGCGTTGGCGCTGCTGTGCGCCGGCTTTCTGATGCTCGCGGCGACCGAGTTCGTTGGCTCCGAGGTAACGCGTGTGCTGCGCTGGGGCGTACCGGCGACGCTGATCGTGGCTGGCGCGGTGTTTGCCGAACGTGCCCGCCCGTTCAAGCCGGTGAGGCTTTTCACCTTTCTCGGCGAGGCGTCCTACTCGATCTATCTCTGGCATGTGCTGGTGGTCGTCGCGATGACTGCCCTCGCGCTGGCGCTGCACGTTCCCGCCAGGCTGCAGCCAGCGCTCATCGCGCTCGCCAGCGCGACACTGTCGGCCTTGCTCTACCTGGCCATCGAGAAGCCTCTGATCCGGCTTCTGCATTCGACCGGACCTCGGAAGGCCGGGCATGCCAAGCTGCCCGCGCACGCCCAATCCAAGGAAAGGAGCCGAGCTCCCGTCGCGTAGAAGGAGGGGAGATTCGTCCTGGCGCGTCCGTCGGGGCGCGCCGGGGCACTATTGCCGACGGATCAACTCCGGCCGCGTCTCGACGCGCGTTCCTCGCGCGAACGCCGGCGTGGCGTGGCGTCGCCGGCGCTGCCATCCTCGCTCATCGCCTTGCGCGGCGGCAGCTTGACCACCGACGCCAGCTTGGGGAATGGGTCGACCTTGTTCGGCAGCGCCATGGCGTAGACGAAATGCTCCTGGAACTTTGGCTCCAGGGCGGTTTCGATCTTCTCGATCCGGCTTACCGTCTCCTCGATCTCGCGGCGGTAGCCGCGGTTGAGCAGCGCCATGCGCGCGCCCGCGCCAGCGGCGTTGCCGACGGCCGAGACCTTGTCGAGGTCGCAGTCGGGGATCAGCCCAAGCACCATGGCGTATTTCGGATCGATGAAGGAGCCGAAGGCGCCGGCGAAGTGGATGCGGTCGACATGCTCGGTGTTCTGCTTCTCCATCAACAGCTTGGTGCCGGCATAAAGCGCCGCCTTGGCGAGCTGGATGGCGCGCACGTCGTTCTGGGTGATGGTGATCTTGGGTTCGCCTTCCTTCAGCACATAGGAGAAGGTGCGCCCGTTGGCGACGATACGCGGCGAGCGCTCGGTAAGCGAACCATCGACGACGCCATCCTCGGAAATGATGCCCGCCAGATACATCTCGGCGATCACCTCGATGATGCCGGAACCGCAGATGCCGGTGACGCCGGTCGCCTGAACGCTCTCGGCGAAGCCGGGATCATCGGACCAGAGCTCGGAGCCGATGACGCGGTAGCGCGGCTCCAGCGTGTCGGGATCGATGCGCACGCGCTCGATGGCGCCGGGCGCGGCGCGCTGGCCGCCGGAGATTTCGGCGCCCTCGAAGGCCGGGCCGGTGGGCGAGGAGGCCGCCACGACGCGCGTCGAGTTGCCGAGCACGATCTCGGCATTGGTGCCGACGTCGACGATCAGCATCATCTCTTCCTGGCGATGCGGGCCTTCCGACAGCGTCACCGCCGCGGCGTCGGCGCCGACATGGCCGGCGATGCAGGGCAGCATGTAGAGACGGGCGCCCGGGTTGAGCTTCAGGCCGATGTCGGAGGCCTTGATGCGCACCGCGCCCGAGACCGCGAGCGCGAAGGGCGCGCCGCCGAGCTCGGTCGGGTCGATGCCCAGGAACAGGTGGTGCATGATCGGATTGCCGACGAAGACGGAATCCAGGATGTCGCCGCGCTGGACGTTGCCTTCGGCGCAAACCTTGTCGACCAGGCCGGAAACCGCCTCGCGCACGGCGACCGTCATGCCTTCGCGGCCGTCCGGGTTCATCATGACGTAGGAGACGCGGCTCATCAGATCCTCGCCGAAGCGGATCTGCGGGTTCGACGTGCCGGAGGAGGCCGCGACGCGGCCCGACAGCAGCGAAACCAGATGCATGGCGATCGTGGTCGAGCCGATGTCGCAGGCGAGCCCATAGGCCTCGTTCTTGAGGCCCGGCCACAGCGCGATGACGCGCGCTATGTCGCTGTCGGCGTCCTTGTGGATGGCGGCGGTGGCGGTCCAGTTGCCCTTGCGCAGGATGCCTTGCACCTGCGGCATGAGGTAGAAATCGAATTCGAGGTTCTTGAGGCCCCAGTCCTTCATCAGGGCGATCTTGAGCCGGTCGAGATCGCCGAGCGGCTTGTGCATGTCGGGCTCTTCGATCTCGACGTAGCACATGCGGATCGCCGTATCGCGGGCAATCACCCTGGTGTCGGCATCCTTGCGGATGGTCTGGGCGTTGATGACCGTGTCCTGCGGCACGTCGATGACGAGGTCGCCGAGGATCTGCGCCGAGCAAGAGAGGCGGCGCCGTTCCGGCAGGCCGCGCACGCGCTCGTAGCGTTCTTCCTTGGCGCCCTTGGGTGAGATGTGGTCGTTGGAGGAAACGATCTTGTGCTTGGCGAAGTTGCCTTCCTGCACCTCGATCTGGCAACGCCCGCAGGTGGCGCGGCCGCCGCACACGCTTTCGACATAGACGCCGAGCTGGCGCGCAGCGTCGAGCACGGGCGTGCCGATGGGGAAGCGCCCGCGCTTGCCGGACGGCATGAACAGGACGAGGGGATCGGTGATGTTGGGAGGCGGGTTCATGCTTGCAAGGATCTCGATGGCAATTGACGATACCGTTTAACGGATCGTTTTACTGTTGGGTGGAGTCTCTGCTGGTCCAGAGGCCAATCATGTCCGATCTGCTGCTGTCCGCCATGCTCACCGCCTTCACCATGGTGCGGGTGCTGAAGGGCTCCTGGCTTCGCAATCCGCAATACCTTGCATGCGGCATTCTCGGCGCGATTGTCGCCGCGCTGGTGCTTCACAGCTTCTGGCCCGCCTATGACGACGACTTCATCGTCGGCGGCGTGACGGGCATTTTCGGATCCTGGGCGGGAATGGCTCTGTTCGACGCCATACTGGGCATCGCCTGACCGCAAAGCAGACGTGTCCGACCGCATCTGCGATGCGACCGGACTGGCATGTTTTGCGGCGGGTTTCACGATGGCGTGGTTACCCCCTGGCCATGCGGGCTTCGCGGCCGCCACGGCGGCGTCCACCGGCGGCAGCGCCACCTTCTCCCGGCGCGGTGACCGGTGTCGCGGCGGGCGCGGCATGGCCGCCTTCAGCCGGTTTGTAATCCTTGTAGGTACGGATCCAGTTGGTGCAGTTCTCGTCGGTGCCGTTCAGCACATTGGCGCCGCGCACGGCTTCCATTTCCTGCGGGCGGACCGGATTCATGATCGCCGAGGTCATGCCGGCGCCGATCACCATCGGGATGAAGGCGGCGTTGATGCCATGGCGGTGCGGCAGGCCGAAGGAGATGTTGGAAAGGCCGCAGGTGGTGTTGACCTTGAGCTCCTCGCGCAGGCGACGCAGCAGCGCGAAGACCTGGCGGCCGGCATCGCCCAGCGCGCCGATCGGCATCACCAGGGGATCGACGACGACGTCATGCGCGGGAATGCCGAAGTCGGCGCAGCGCTCGACAATCTTCTTGGCGACGGCGAAGCGGACGTCCGGATCCATCGAGATGCCGGTCTCGTCGTTCGAGATGGCGACGACCGGAACGTTGTACTTCTTGACCAGCGGCAGGATCGCCTCGAGCTTCTCTTCCTCGCCGGTGACGGAGTTGACCAGCGGGCGGCCCTTGGCGACCTTGAGCGCCGCCTCGATCGCGGCGGTCACGGAGGAGTCGATCGAGAGCGGGAGGTCGACGAGGTTCTGAACGATCTCCAGCGTCTGCACCAGAAGGGCAGGCTCGGTCGCATTGGGGTCGACGGCGGTGACGCCGGCATTGACGTCGAGCATGGTCGCGCCGCAGGCGGCCTGTTCCAGCGCGTCCTTGATGACGGTTTCGAAATTGCCCGCCACCATTTCGGCGGCGAGCTTCTTGCGCCCGGTCGGGTTGATGCGTTCGCCGATGACGCAGAACGGCTGGTCGAAACCGATCACGATTTCTCTGGTCGCCGAGGCGACGATGGTGCGGGTCATGAACTTCTCCGTCTTGATATAAAGATTTCTTTATATCGTTGTATGGTTTCGCTCAAGCTGATGGAAAACCGGATTGACCGTCAATGCGCGGTCTTCACCAGGTCCACCTGCGTTTCGGTAATGTCTTCGTGCAGGATGCGCTCCAGCCGGTCGGCGACGATCTGATCGTCGCGGCGGATCTCGCGCTTCCAGGGTTGGCGGCCCTTGAGCACGCCCGATTCATCGACGATCTCGGCGACGTATTCTTCCTGGCGATAGGCCATCACATGGACCCCCGCCACGCCCGGAATTTCCTTCACCTCGTTGATGATGTCGATGCAGAGTTGCTTGCCTTCCTTTTTCTGGTCCTGCGCGCCCTCGAGCCGCTTGATCACGGCATCGGGGATGTGGATGCCCGGCACGTTGGAGCGGATCCATTTCGCTGTCTTGGCGGAAGCAAGCGGACCGACGCCGCAAAGCAGGAATAACTTTTCGGTGTGACCGAGGTCGCGGGCCTTCTGCATGAAGGTTCTGAACATCGGCACGTCGAAGCAGTACTGCGTCTGCGCGAACTGCGCGCCGGCGGCGATCTTCTTGCCGAGATGGATCGGGCGGAAGTCGTAAGGCGGCGCGAAGGGATTGACCGCGCAACCGAGGAAAACCTGCGGCGGCGTCGTCAGCTTGCGGCCGGACAGGAACTTGCCGTTGTCGCGCATGATGCGGATGGTTTCGAGCAGCGACATGGAATCGAGGTCGAAGACTGGCTTGGCGCCGGGCTGGTCGCCGGCCTGCACGCCGTCGCCGGTGAGACACAGCATGTTGGCGACACCCATCGCGGCGCCGCCCAGCACATCGCCCTGGATGGCGATGCGGTTCTTGTCGCGGCAGGCAATCTGCATGATCGGCGCATAGCCCATGCGCGTCAGCAGCGCGCAGATGCCGACGGAGGACATGTGGCAGTTGGCGCCCGACGCATCGACCGCGTTGATGGCGTCGACCCAGCCGTCGAAGATCCTGGCGCGGTTGTAGACGTCTTCCGGGTCCGCGCTGTCGGGCGGGTTGAGCTCGGTCGTCACCGCGAACTCGCCGCGACGCAGCACGCGCTCCAGCCGGCCACGCGAGGTGTGGCCGGGCAGGGGATCGAGCGGCAGGTGAATGCCGGCCGGATTCTCGTCGCGCTGGCGGCCGTTCATGCCGAGGCTCCGGGGTTCTGGGTCGTTTCGCGCGCAGCGGCGGACTGCGCGGTTACCCGCAGCCAGGCCGAGGTTTCGCGCAGCGACTGATCGACCGGCTTCTGTACAGTCAGGATCTTGTCGCCATGCACCATGTTGCGCGAGCCTTCCCAGGCCTTGACCCAAACGCAGGGCATGTCCGGCTCGACCTCGCAATTGCCATTGGCGCGCACGCCGCCGCAAGGCCCGTTGCGCAACTGCTTGGGGCAGTTCATCGGGCACGACATGCCGGTGGAGGAGAGCACGCACTGGCCGCACATGCGACAGTCGAACATGAAGCCCTTGACGCGCTTCTCGACGAATTTCACCGGGGCTTCGACGCGGCCGTAACCGATGCCTTTCCAGAGCGGGTGCAAGAGCAGGAAGGCGTCGGCGAACCTGCTGTAGAACCATTCCAGCAGACGCGAGTGCCGGATAGACCAGAGCCGCACGGCAAACGTGCGCTGGACGCGGCGCTGCGGCGAGACGTCGGCCGGCTTGTAGTCGGATTTCGGCGCTGCCTTCTTGACCAAAGTGGCCTGGGTAACCGCCGGCTGCTTGTCAGACATTTTCTTTCCCGCCAGCCTTGACCAGAGCGACCAGCCGCTCGCGGCTGTATTTGCCGTCGATCTCGTTGAACGCCTTTTCGACTTCGGCTTCGAGGTCGTCACCCACCGGAATGGGATCGGCCTTGCGCCATTCGGCCAGATAGTCGTCGGTTCCGCCGGCGCCGGTGCGCATGGCGCACATGTCGATCGCCTCGGTGAAGCGCAGCGGCAGTTCGCGCTTGGCGTTCTGCCGGCCCTTCTTGACGATGACCTGGGCGGGGATGTCGCGCCAGTAGACGACGATCAGATCAGCCATGAATTCATTCTCCTCGTAGGTTCGAGCATTGCCGCAAGCATTGTTGGGCCGCTTGTTATGGGACGACGCGCGCCCCTTCAAAAGCGACGCCAGGGTCGCAAACCGGAAGGCGAAATTCCTGGGCGCGGCCGCGGCCTCCGGGCGACCTTCCGCGGGCCGGCCCGGAGGCGGAACAGGATGACCGGGCGCTCCGTCTTCCAGGTGGCGGATACCAGTCGAACAAAGGGCGTTCCTGCGCCAGCTCCGAGGCCGGCGCAGCGCTGATTTCCGCCCGGCCTGACGCCCTTTCGTTGCGGTCGCGTCAGCGCTTCAACTGCAGGATATCCAGCTTGGATTCGTAATAGGGCGCCGGGAACTCGATGCGCCATTCCGTGGCGCTGTTGCGGAAGGCATAGCCTACCTGGTCGGTCTGTGGCCCCTTGCCATAGGGTTTGGCTGGATCGTTGTTGACGTAGGCCGAGCCGAGATAGATGGCGCGCTTCTCACCATCGTCGAAGAAACGGCCCTTCGTGCGCTGTGAGCCGCTGATCTTCTCCAGCCGCCAGCCGGAGCCGTCATCGGTGACCTTGCACTTGAACCAGCCGTAGACGACCAGCGGGCCGAGGCCGCCGGCCTTGATCGTGCGGCATTGCCAGTTGCCGGTGAGGTCCTTGTCCGAGAAAGAAACGAGCGGCTTTGCAAGAAGATCGTCGAGCAGCTTGACGTCGGCTGGCGCGCCGCCCCTGGCTTCGGCGAGGGCGGCCTTGCGGGTGTCGCCATACTTGTCGAGCCGTGCCTTGTCGGCGGCGGTGATCAGCTTCTGGACCTCGCCATCGGCATGGGCCGGCAGGGAAAAGCAGGCGAGAGCGAGGGCGGCGAGCAGGAGGCGAGGGGTCATCGTTGCATTTCCGGGTTTGATGGCTGGAGCAGTCTGCTATTTCTCTTGCCGCACAACTTACCCATTCGCGCCGCCCTGTCATCCGGCGTAATGGCGTCAAAGCCGAAAGGTCGTCCGATCGATGCGGATATTGCTCACGGGGTCGTCCGGCTGGCTGGGCAGCGCTCTTTCGCCTCGGCTGAAGGCGCTCGGCCATGAGGTTGTCGGCCTCGATCCGGTGCCGTCAACGCACACGCGGCTTGTCGGCTCGATCGCTGACCGCGACATGGTCATGCGGACGGTCAAAGACCACGGTATCGAGGCCATCATCCACAGCGGCGCGCTGCACAAGCCCGACATCGAGCGCTACGGGAATGAGCACTTCATCGCGACCAATGTGCAAGGCACGCTCAACCTGCTCGACGCGGCCGTGGCCTTCGGCGTCCAGCGTTTTGTCTTCACCTCGACCACCTCGCTGATGATCTCGCAGGCCATTCGTGACGGGTTCAAGGGCGGCGCGCGCAAAGCCGCCTGGCTGACGGAGGAGATGTCGCCGGAACCGCGCAACATCTATGGCGTCACCAAGCTGTCAGCCGAGCATCTGTGCCGCCTCTATCATCTCCAGCACGGACTGGCCGTCGTCGTGCTGCGCACGGCGCGGTTCTTTCCGGAGGCCGATGACATGGCGCATGCGATCGAGCAATCGGACGCCAACACCAAGGCGAATGAGCTGCTGTTTCGCCGCCTGACGGTTGAGGACGCGGCGGAAGCCCATGTCATCGCGCTGGACAAGGCGTCCGCGCTCGGGTTCGGCACCTTCATCATCTGCGCCCTGACGCCGTTCCTGCCTGAGGATTGCGCCCAATTGATCGCCGACGCGCCGTCAGTCGTCGCACGCTACTTTCCTGATTACCCCGAGCTCTATGCGCGGAGGGGCTGGACGATGTTCTCCTCGATCGACCGCGTCTACGACGCCTCGCTGGCGACGGAGCGGCTTGGCTTCGCGTGCAGGACGAGTTTCGCCGACGTGCTTGGCGCGTTGCGGGCGGAGGCTTGACGGATCCCTGGCTGCGTCAGGTCGGACAACTGCGCCGGGAACAGGTCCGGGCTATTCTTTAGGACGCAGGCTTGGACGATTTCTCTGCGTCCGCCGCCTGCGCCAGCCCGCTGGTCAGATCGCCGTAGCCGGTCGAGCGGCGCTCATAGATGAGGCCGAGCAGCCTGGCGGCGTCTTCGGCGACCTTGTCGAGTTCGGGGTCGTCGGTCTGCGCCAGGTAGATCAGCTTCTCGTAGTTGCCGAAATAGTCCTTGATCAGTTCGGGGTGCCTGTCGAGACCGAGCGGCTTCATGAAGAAGGCGTCGAACTGCCGGCACAGGAAATCGGTCATGTAGAACGACATCATGTCGTCGTCGGCAACCTTCGCGTAGGCCTCAAGACCCTGGTAGAAGGCAAAGCAGTGCGGGCCGGCCATGCGCTCGACGCCGTGCTTCTCGCAGATGCGGTCGAGCAGGCCGCCGGTGCCGCAATCGGCGTAGCCGATGAAAATATGCTCGTAGCCTTCGGCCTTGGCCTTCTCGATCGCCTTGTCCATGGCCGGAGCTATCCTGTCCGGATAGAAGTGGAACTCGGCCGGCAGGCAGGTCAGTTCGAGATGGTCGAGTTTTAGCTGTTGCTTGACGGCCAAAACTTCGCGCGCAATCATCCCGCAGGCGATGACGAGCAGCCTGTCAGTTTGATTCGGTTTCGTTTTTTGCGTTCTGACCAAGTCGAGCCGGCTTTCGCTGCGGGGCTAATATCTGTCGAGGGAGACACCATCCATGAAATTGCTACGCATCGCGCCGATAGCCATCCTTGCTTGCGCGCTTGCACTCACGGCCTGCGCCAACACCATTCGGGGGGTTGGCAAGGACGTCAAATCGACGGCAAATGCCGTCAAAGACACTGTCAACTGATCCGCAGCCTCGTTCATCATCTGGGAACAAAAAAGCCGCGCTGCAAGGCGCGGCTTTTTTCGATCCATCCTGAGGCCTTGGGTCAGGCGGAAGCGCGGACGTTGTGCTTGCGCTTCATGAAGTCCTTGGCCGTCTCGACCGCCACGGCGGCGTCGCGGCAATAGGCGTCGGCGCCGACGGCCTTGCCGAACTCCTCATTGAGCGGCGCGCCGCCGACGAGCACGACATAGTCGTCGCGGATGCCCTTTTCCTTCATCGTGTCGATCACGACCTTCATATAGGGCATGGTGGTGGTCAGCAGGGCCGACATGCCGATGATGTCGGGCTGATGCTGCTCGATCGCGTCCAGATACTTCTCGACCGCGTTGTTGATGCCGAGGTCGATGACGTCGAAGCCGGCGCCTTCCATCATCATGCCGACAAGGTTCTTGCCGATGTCGTGGATGTCGCCCTTGACGGTGCCGATGACCATCTTGCCCTGCTTCGGCGCGCCGGTGGCGGCGAGCAGCGGGCGAAGGATGGCCATGCCGGCCTTCATGGCGTTGGCCGAAAGCAGCACTTCCGGCACGAACAGGATGCCGTCGCGGAAATCTTCGCCGACGATGCGCATGCCTTCGACAAGGGCCTCGGTCAGCACCTTGTAAGGCATCCAACCGCGCTCGAGCAGGATGTGCGTGCCTTCCTCGATCTCTTCCTTGAGTCCGTCGTAAAGGTCGTCGTGCATCTGCTGCACGAGTTCGTCGTCGGAAAGCTCGGAGAGGATGATCTCGTCGTCGGACATGTTTCTCTGGCTCCTTGCCGCTGGAATGCCCACGGCAGCTGAAATCAACGCGCCAATACCTAACCCGTGAGGGCAAGGTAGCCATAGCTGATTTGCGACTTTCCGCAAAAGGAAAGCGACTGGAAATCCATGCCGTGCGCGCCGATGGTGTTGCCGGTGATCCGCCGGCTGGGCCATTGCGACGACGAGGCGGCAAATGCTCACCGTTTCCAGGTCCTTCCACTGTCGGGGAATTCCGTGCTGAAGAGCGATGACGGGATAGCCAGTCACCCCATTGCTTTCGCGCCGGTTTTTGCCCTTGGCCGGATGCGCCGCGATGGCGGGTGGCATATGCGCGCAATCTGCGGGAGTGTTGCCTGCCGTTCCGGTTGGGACGGATGGCGACGATGTTGCCGTCGCGCGATGGGCTCGCGCACGCCTTGCCGGCTTCCACGATCCGCGCCTTTGCGACGCTTGTCGATTTTGCGACAGGCGTTGGCGCTCACTGGCCGTTTCGGATAGGGTGCATGGCTACGATCCGGAGAGCAGCCGCCGCGAGGCGGTCGAACGGATTTCAAGGAAGAACGATCATGAGCGAGAACGCGGCAGTCGACCAGGAAGCGTCGGGCGGAAGACGCGGGCGCGGTGGCAGCGGCGGAGCGGCCGCGCGGCGCGCGGCGCGCGCGGGCGGCGGCCCCGGCAGCCAGCTCACCTACATCAAGCGCAAGATCAACGTCTATGAGGTGCTGGACGAGGAAGGTCTGGCGCTGATCGAGAAGAACGCCGACACCGTTCTGGAAGAGATCGGCATCATCTTCCGCGACGATGCGGAAGCCCTGCAGCTCTGGAAGGACGCCGGCGCCGACGTCAAGGGCGAGCGCGTGCACTTCCCCAAGGGGCTCTGCCGCTCGCTGCTAAAGACCGCGCCGTCGACCTACATCCAGCATGCGCGCAACGCGGAACGCTCCGTGCAGATCGGCGGCAACGCCACCGTCTTCGCGCCGGTCTACGGTCCTCCCTTCGTGCGCGATCTCGACGGCAACAGGCGCTACGCGACGATCGAGGATTTCCAGAATTTCGTGAAGCTCGCCTACATGGCGCCGTCGATCCACCATTCGGGCGGCACGGTGTGCGAACCGGTCGACGTGCCGGTCAACAAGCGCCACCTCGACATGATCTACGCGCACATCAAATATTCCGACAAGCCGTTCATGGGTTCGGTCACCGCGCCGGAACGCGCCGAGGACACGGTGGCGATGGCCAAGCTGGTGTTCGGCGACGACTTCGTCGAGAACAACACGGTGCTCACCAGCCTCATCAACGCCAACTCGCCGATGGTGTTCGACGAGACGATGCTTGGGGCGCTGAAGGTCTATTCGCGTCACAACCAGGCCTGCATCGTCACGCCGTTCATCCTGGCCGGCGCGATGAGCCCGGTAACGGTGGCGGGCACGCTGACGCAGGTTCTGGCCGAGGTGCTCGCCGGCGCTTCCTTCACGCAGCTCATCCGGCCCGGCGCGCCGGTGCTGTTCGGCACCTTTGCCTCGTCGATCTCGATGCAATCGGGCGCGCCGACCTTCGGCACGCCGGAGCCGTCGCTGGTCTCCTACGGCGCGGCGCAGCTCGCACGGCGGCTGAACCTGCCGTTCCGTACCGGCGGCTCGCTCTGCGCCTCCAAGGTTCCGGACGCACAGGCGGCCTATGAAAGCGCCAACACGCTGAACTCGACCATCCTGGCCGGCACCAATTTCGTACTTCATTCGGCAGGCTGGCTCGAGGGCGGCCTGGCCTCCTGCTACGAAAAGTTCATGATGGATATCGACCAGCTCGGCATGCAGCAGAAATTCTGCGAGGGCGTCGACCTGTCGGAGAATGGCCAGGCGATGGATGCCATTCGCCAGGTCGGTCCGGGCAGCCACTATCTTGGCTGCGATCACACCCAGGCCAATTTCCAGACCGCCTTCTACCGGTCGACCATTGCCGACAACAATTCCTACGAGCAGTGGCTGGCCGAAGGCGAGAAGACGGCGCCGCAGCGCGCCAACGATCTCGCCCGCCGCTGGCTGGAAAGCTACGAGGCGCCGTATCTCGATCCGGCGATCGACGATGCGCTCAATGAGTTCATCGCCAAGAAGAAGGGCTCGATGCCCGACGCCTTCACTTGAAAGGAGCCCGATTCAGGCCGGGCTAAAGTGGCCAACATCATCCACAAGGAAGTCTGGCGGAGCGCATTCTCCGACCCGGACAAGAAGGGATGACGCTTGCGCCCGCGGTCTCCGAGGTCGCGGGCGCGCTTTCGCCCGATGGCCTGATCCTTCGCGGCGGGTTCAACTTCACACCGGGCGATGCGCCTCCCGCCGGTCCGTCGGGAGCCTTAGCCAGATCTGTCCTGCTGGTCGGGCAGGCGGGCGCGGCGCCCTGGCCGCATTTCCAGCGCTGGCTCGAGAAACAGCCGAAGCCGATCGCAAACCCGCTCGATACGTGGTCGCGACAGACGATCAGGGCCGTGGCGCAGGTCTTTGGAGGGCGCGCCGTCTCGCCGTCGGACAGGCCCTTCCTGCCGTTCCAGCAATGGGCGATGCGGGCGGAAGGGCTGAAGCCGTCGCCTCTTGGCATCCTCATGCACCCCCGATACGGGCTTTGGCACGCCTATCGCGGCGCGCTGTTGTTCGAGGTGGAAATCGCGCTCGATGAACCTCATGAAGTGATTCATCTCTGCGATGCATGTGTCGACAAACCCTGCCTGAAATCATGTCCGGTCGGCGCCTATACCGAGCACGGCTTCACCCATCAGGCCTGCCTCGACCATGTGCGAAGCGCCGAAGGCGAACCCTGCCGGACGGGCGGCTGCCTCGACCGCAATGCCTGCCCTTATGGCGCTGACTATCGCTACCCCCGAGATGCGCAGACCTTCCATATGGCGAGCTACGCCGGCCTGACGCGCTAAATCCCGCTACGAGAACCACTGCGCGGCGCGACGGGCGCGTCTGCCAGCACTTCGTCTTGACCCTCAGCCACCATGCGCATAGAAAGTCATCAGATGACTTGATGATTATGCAGATGCAGACAGCGATCAGAACCAGCCTTACCGACAGCGCCGCCGAGAATTTGCGCACCGAAATCGTCAGCGGCCGGTGGTGCATCGGCGAGCGCATTCCGAACGAAGCCTCCCTCGCCGATCTCCTGTCGGTCAGCCGGGGCACGGTGCGCGAAGCAGTTCGGATGCTTGTGTCGCAGGGATTGCTGGACACGCGCCAGGGCTCGGGAACCTATGTGCGCTCTGCGGTCGATCCCTCGGCGGCACTCGATCGCGTGAAGCGTTCCGGCCTGCGCGACCAGTGGGAGGCGAGGGCGGCGCTCGACGTGGAAGCGGCGCGGCTGGCCGCGCTGCGCCATACGGCGGCCGATCTCGCGCGCATGCGGCAGTTGCTCGCGGAGCGCGGCACTGTGGCCGATGGCGGCAGGGACGCCTTCATTCATCGCGACATTGCCTTCCACAAATCGATCGTTGTCGCTTCTGGCAACAGGGCGATGATGGAGCTCTACGACTTCTTCACCGCCGCCATCACGGAAACGGTCCGGGCGACCCTCGATGGCGATCTTCCCGAGCCGGACCAGCAGGCGCATGCGGCGATCGTCGATGCCGTCGCCTCGCGCGATCCGGAGCGTGCCGTCGCCGCGGTTCGCGCCTTCATGGCGCCGGTGCTTGCCCAGCTTGAAAGACTGCTTTCCCCATGAACCAGACCGTTCGCCAATCGGCCGCGACCAAAGGGCCCGAAGCCCTCAAGGGCCTGGACAGCCAGTTGGTCGATGCAGAAGTCGATAGCGTGCCCCAGCCGCGGCCGCCTGAACCGAAAAGCCGGGCGGCGCGCATCGTCCTCGGCGCGAGCCTCGTGCTGATCGCCTTCAATCTGCGTTCGTTGTTCTCCAGCCTGTCCGTGCTTTTGCCCGAGGTGATGCACGAGACGGGGTTGTCCACCACAGGCGTCAGCCTGCTGACGACGCTGCCGGTGCTGTGTCTCGGCCTGTTTGCGCCGTTTGCGCCGATGCTGGCTCAGCGCCATGGAGCCGAGCGGACCTTGCTTGGAGCGCTCGTCCTGCTTGTGGTTGGAACCGGTTTGAGGGCGTTCGATTCCGTGCCCGTGCTGTTTGCCGCCACCTTCGTCGCGGGCGGAGCCATCGCCATCGGCAACGTCCTCCTGCCGGGCGTGGTCAAGCGCGACTTTCCTGACCGCGTCGCCCTCATGACAGGCCTCTACACGATGGCGCTCTGCGCCGGTTCGGCTGCGGCTGCCGGTCTCACGCTGCCGATCGAACATCTTGTTACCGGCTCGTGGCGAGGCGCGCTGGGTGCCTGGGCGGTGCCGGCGCTGATCGTGCTGCTGATATGGACGCCGCAGGCGCTAGGCAGCCGGCGGCAGGAAGGGCACAGGGGCTTTCGTGTCGTCGGCCTCTGGCGCGACCGGCTGGCCTGGCAGGTGACGCTGTTCATGGGACTTCAGTCGGCGCTTGCCTATTGCATCTTCGGCTGGCTCGCGCCGATCCTGCGCGAGCGCGGCTTCGACGCCGTTACCGCCGGTTTCATCGTCTCGGTGTCCGTGATGACGCAGGTCGTCACCTGCCTTGCCGTGCCGTCCATCGCTGTGCGGATGAAGAACCAGCGCGGCATCAACGTGGCGCTGGTCGTGGCCGCGGTGGTGGCGCTGCTCGGCATTCTTTTCGCGCCGACCTCGACGGTACTCTTCTGGGCGGTCCTGCAAGGCATCGGGCAGGGCGGGCTGATCGCGGCCGCGATGACACTGATCGTCCTGCGCTCGCCGGATTCGCATGTCGCGGCGCATCTTTCGGGGATGGCGCAAGGCGTCGGCTACGTGCTCGCGGCCTTCGGCCCGTTGTTCGTCGGCCTGATCCGGGGTTGGACCGGCAGCTTCTCGGAGACAGCTTTCCTGTTCGTGGCGCTCGGGCTCGGCGCGGCCGTCATGGGATATGGCGCGGGCAGGGCGCTGCACGTCGGCGCCCGCACCCTACCTGTCGACGCGTAGCCGACCTCTCCCCAGCACGAAATGTTGAGACCGTAGGAAGGTTGGCGCTCTTGCCCAGCTGCTTTCCCCGGATATGTATCGCGTGGCAGCAACGGAGCAGATGATGGCGAAGCAGGACATTTCGATCAAAACCCCGAACGGCATCTGCAAGGCGGGGCTGTTTCGTTCTGCCAAGGCAGGCAAGGCGGGCGTCATCCTCTACATGGATGCGTTCGGCCCACGTCCTGCCCTGGACGACATGGCCGAGCGCCTTGCCGGCGAGGGTTATTCGGTTCTGGTGCCTGACCTCTTCTATCGTGCCGGCGCCTACGGGCCGTTCGATGCCAAGACCGCCTTTTCCGATGAAAAGACCAAGGCCGAGCTTATGGGGCTCGTCGGCGGCACAACGCAGGACATGACGATTGCCGACGGCCGCGTCTTTCTCGAGGTGCTGGCCGGCGAGGGCATCACCGGACCGATCGGCACGGTCGGCTATTGCATGGGCGGCGCGCGGGCGCTGAATGCGGCGGCCGCCTATCCCGATCGCATCGCCGCCGCAGCAAGCTTCCACGGCGGCAACCTGGCCAGCGATGCGACCGACAGCCCGCACCGCAAGGCCGCCTCGATCAAGGCGCGCGTCTATGTCGGCACGGCGGGTGTCGACCGCAGCTTTCCGCCAGAACAGTCGGCCCGTCTCGCAGAAGCCTTGCGGACGGCGGAAGTGGACCACGTGCTGGAGAACTATGTCGGCATGGCGCATGGCTGGTGCGTTCCGGACCACGGCGTCTATGACAAGGCTGGCGCCGAGCGGCACTGGCAACGGCTGACCAGCTTCTTCGGCGAAGCTCTGGCCTAGAGCCGGCTTTTCGTCCCGGCCGCATGGAAACGCCGGCGGAAACATGCGCCGGTTCGGCGGCACAGTCCTGAAACGTTCCTCCTGAATATCGGCTGATCGATTTTGATCAGGAGGCACGATGCGGTTTCTTCCGGGCGGCAGGGTTTTGGTCCTTGCCATGGTGATGGGTTTGTCGGCCGTGCCGGCGCTGGCCGAGCAGATGCAATGTTCCTGCGAGCATCTGAGAAGCGTTCAGGAGGAACTGAAGAACGCTGAATACGAGGCGCGCTTCTTCGAGGATATGGCCAAGCAGTTGAAGGCGGTCGAGGATCCGCTGATCGAAGCGCACAAGATCCCGACCCATCCCGATTCGGACGTCAACATCGGCCACCGCTCGTCCCTCAAGCGAACCGCCATCATGAGCGGGTTCCGGCTCCCCTTCAGCCCGGCCTATGGCTACACCGGTCCGGCGACGGTCGACATGCGCTTCGGCAGCTGCGAGCAGAAGCCGGAAGAGCTGGAGAAGCTGCGCGCCGGCTCTCCCTGCAAGGAAATAGCCGACATCACGCTTGCCCACGAAGCCGCGCATCGCGAGCGTTGCGCCAGGGAAACGGCTTCCGTCTATTGGGACAGGCTGCCGAGCCAGATCGCGGCGGAGGAAGCGGAGCGCTACAAGGACCAGGCAAAGGCGATGCGGGCGGTGCTCAAGCGGATCGTCGATGAAGGCACTCTGACGGTCGAGGCGAAAATGGAGCCGCGCTTCACCGGGCCGCAGTTCGACGCCACCTATTCCTACGAAATTCCGTCGGTGGAGATGAAAGGCAAGAGCTCGGCCGGCTCGGACAGCTGGACGCTGAACGGAAAGGGCAAGCAGACGACGAGGATCAAGGGTGTGAAGATCGCGGGCATGAACTGCAAGCCGAGCGGGCAGCTCAATGACGACATCGATCTTGCGCTCGACACGGACGGGTTCGCGATGAGCCTCAAGAGCAAGTCCACAGGCAGGCCGGGCGATGTGAAGATCCGTTGCACCGGCGGCCACGGCATGTCTATGCGCCCGCAGGGCGAGGTCGGCGCCGGGCAGATGTTTGCCGACGAGCGCCTCACGAACGACGCCGATGTCTCGCAGGATATCCGCACCATGCCTTTCGCCAAGATCGTTTCGCAAGGTGGCATATCCGTCAGCGGCAAGAGTACCGTGACGGTGCGCCTTGTTTGCCCGGGGCAATGAGGCCTCGGTCCGGGCGTTCTCAACTTTTTTGTTTCAAGGACCCAAGGAATCGTCACTAGCGTTCGTCCAACTGGCAAATGATGGCGATGATGCTTGAGGAAAGCGACGCCTCCGACGCCGAATTGGTCGTGCGGGCGAAGGACGGAGACAGGGGGGCTTTCGGCCGTTTGGTCGAAAGGCACTATGATTTCGTCTATCGCACGGCCTATCGCTGGTGCGGCCGCAAGGCGGATGCCGAGGATATCGCCCAGGAAGTCTGCGTCCGGCTCGGTCGGGCGATCCGCGACTATCGCGGCGGTAGCGCGTTCACGACATGGCTCTACACCATGACGTTGAACGCGACGCGCGACCTGATGCGCAAATCCGCGCGCGAGACCGCCAAGACCGAGGCCTATGGCACCCATGCGATGATCGCGGGCGACATGCTCCCGGCGCCCGACGATCCCGCGGATGCGCTCTGGGCGGCGGTGCGTAAGCTGCCCGACAAGCAACGCGACGCGGTGCTGCTCGTCTACGGCGAAGGGCTGAGCCACGCGGCTGCCGCCGAAGTGATGGCGATCTCGGAGACGACAGTTTCCTGGCACATCCATGAAGCGAAGAAGCGGCTGAAGGCTTTGATGCGTTCGGCCGGGGAAGTGTGACCATGGTCGATGACAACGAACTCGCAAGGCTGCGCGACATCGCAACGCCCGCGCCGGACGCGGAAGCCCGGGCCCGCGCGCTGACGGCGGCGATGAGCGCCTTTGACGGGCAAGAAGAAATTTCTGGAGCGACCCAAGGATCGTCGGCGGGTCTTCGTCTCACGGAGCGGGCAAAGGGGCTCTGGAGAGACATCATGCAACGCAAACTCATTGCAACGCCGACCATTGCCGGCCTCGTCGCCCTGCCGATCGCGGGCTATGCGGCTTTCCACCTGCTGGGCGAGGCGCCGGCGCGCTTCGAGGCGGACGGCAAGGTCGCGCCAGCACCGGCGGAGACATCGCAAACGGCGATGCCGCCGGTCGAACTTGACAAACAGAAGAAGGCGGACGCCGAAAGCAAGGTTGCGACGGCGCCACTGGTCGAGCCAGCGGCGCCCCCGAAACCGGAGGCGAGCGCCACGACGCCAGCGCCGCAGGCTGCTCCTTCCGATGCCATGCAGCAGGAGGCGACCGTGGCCGACACGCAGTATGGCGGCGGCGCCGCTCCGGCGGCAAAGATGAGCGCGGCGCCCGGAGGCGCCGTGATGCCTGGCGCCGAGACGAGGCTGATGGTCCAGCCTGCGCCCACGCCGATCGACCCGTTGCAATCTCAGGTGGAGAACCGCGACCGTATCCAAAGCTTCAAGACCAACCCGGTGCATACCGCCGCGGAGGACCCGGTCTCGACCTTTTCGATCGACGTTGACACCGCTTCCTATTCCTTCGTGCGGCGCTCGCTTCGGGAAGGCATCCTGCCGCAGGCCGATACCGTTCGCGTCGAGGAGATGGTCAATTATTTCCCTTATGACTGGAAGGGGCCGGACTCAGCGTCGACGCCATTCAATTCCACGGTCGGCGTCATGCCGACGCCGTGGAACCCCCGGACCAAGCTGATGCATGTCGCCATCAAGGGCTTCGACGTGAAGCCGGCGGAGCAGCCACGGGCCAACCTGGTGTTCCTGATCGACGTATCCGGCTCGATGGACGAGCCGGATAAGCTGCCGCTGGCGCAGTCGGCCTTCCGGTTGCTGGTCGGCAAGCTGCGGCCCGACGATACGGTGTCCATCGTGACCTATGCGGGCGAGGCGGGCACGGTGCTGACGCCGACCCGCGTGGCGGAGAAGGACAAGATCCTGGCGGCCATCGACAATCTGCAGCCGGGCGGCTCGACGGCGGGCGAGGCGGGCATCAAGGAAGCATACCGCCTGGCGCAGCAGTCTTTCGTCAAGGACGGCGTCAACCGGGTGATGCTGGCCACCGACGGCGACTTCAACATCGGGCAGACGGACGACGACGATCTCAAGCGGCTTGTCGAACAGGAGCGCAAGACCGGCGTGTTCCTGTCGGTGTTCGGCTTCGGGCACGACAACCTCAACGACCAGATGATGCAGACCATTGCCCAGAACGGCAATGGCACCGCCGCCTATATCGACACGCTGTCCGAGGCGGAGAAGATCCTGGTGCAGGATGCGTCCTCGACGCTCTTTCCCATCGCCAAGGACGTGAAAATCCAGGTTGAGTTCAATCCGGCCAGGGTCTCGGAGTACCGCTTGATCGGCTACGAAACCCGGGCGCTGAACCGTGAGGATTTCAACAACGATCGCGTCGATGCCGGCGATATCGGCTCAGGCCATTCCGTCACTGCCATCTATGAGATCACGCCGAAGGGCAGCGGCGGCGAGCAGATCGATCCGCTGCGCTACGGGCAGGCAAAGCTGGACAATGGCGGCGTGGCCAACGCCGAGGAATATGCCTTCGTGAAGATCCGCTACAAGCTGCCGAACGAAGATGTCTCCAAGCTGATCACCACGCCGGTAACACCGGCGAGCGAAGTGGAATCTTTCGACAAGGCCAGCGTCGACCAGCGGTTCTCGGTCGCGGTCGCGGCCTTCGGCCAGAAGCTGCGCGACGAGGATGCCATGGCGACGTTCGGCTACGACAGGATCGCCGAGATCGCTGGCGCCGCGCGTGGCGCGGATCCCTTTGGCTATAGGGCTGAATTCCTCTCGCTGGTGCGGCTCGCCTCGGCGCTGGGCGGCGGCAAGTAGGACGGACCGCCCGGCACGTCGTCCTTGAACTTACCGGAACGGACCAGACCGGCGAGACAACGCATCTCGCCGGTACTGCCGCAAAATCGCCGGTCGTTAAATTGCGTTGTATTTCCGGGAGAGGATTGCAACCCCATGCCACTATGCAGTGCTGATACACGGGCGTGAGGGGACCGTCATTGCTGATCACTGTCGCGAACACAGCCTCGCAAGCCCGGGAGACGGCTCGGGGATCGTCCGGCCAATCCGCTCCATCCGCGGAAACCAGCCGGATGAGGAACGATGTCGCGGCGGCCCGCCATACCGCCATGTCGGCACTCAACAACGACCGCTTCCGCGTCATGCTGGAGCAGATCACCGGGCCGGGCGCTTCGGACGCGCTGGTGACAATGCAGGCCGGAGCAAGCCCGGCCTCGACCGATTTCAACTCGGCGCTGTCGCGTTACGCCGAAAACTGCGAATAGCGGATCAGGCGCGGCCGCGGCGACGCTCGCGGCGGCCCTCGCCACCCTCGGCGCCGCTCTCGCTCGCCACCTTGTTGCGCATCGGGCCGATGCGCTCGACGATCGTCGACAGCGTCGGACGTTCAGACCGGGCGTGCTCGTCGAGCGCCTTGCGCATGGCGGCGAGATGCTGGAACGAGGTGCCGCAGCAGCCGCCGACGATCTTCGCGCCTGCATCGACGGCAAGCCTGACATAATCGGCCATCAGTTCCGGCGTACCGGAATAGTGGATTTCGGTGCCGCGAAATTCCGGGATGCCGCAATTGCCCTTGACGATGACCGTTGCCTCCGGCTTCGCGGCCGTCATGTCGAGCAGCGAGGCGAGTATGTCGGACGCGCCGACGCCGCAATTGGCACCGACGCCGAGCGGTGCCTGGGAAAGGCCGTCGGCGACGCCGTGAATGTCCTTCGGCAGCAGGCCCATCATGGTGCGGCCGGCGGTGTCGAATGAGCCGGTATAGGTGTAGGGCAGGCCGACGCGGATCGCGGCTTCGGCGGCGGCCCTGATCTCGTCCGGCGCCGACATCGTCTCGATCCACGCGACTTCGGCGCCGCCGGCCTTGAGGCCCTCGATCTGTTCGGCGAAGGCGTCGACCGCCTCCTCATAGGTCATGGCGCCGAGTGGAACCAGAAGCTCGCCGGTCGGGCCGACAGAACCGGCGACGATCACCTTGCGGCCGGCCTTGTCGGCGACGGAGCGGGCGATCTCGGCGGCGCGCTTGTTCAAATCGTGCACACGATCCTGCGCGTGATGCAGCTTCAGCCTGTGGCGCGTGCCGCCGAAGGAATTGGTGAGGATGATGTCGGCGCCCGCGTCGACGAAATTCTGGTGCAGCCTGGTGATGGTGTCAGGCGCTGTCTCGTTGAGCAGTTCGGGCGCCTCGCCGGCCTCCAGCCCCATCGCGAAGAGGTTGGTGCCGGTGGCGCCGTCAGCCAGCAGCACGCCCTTTTCGGCCAGCAATGCGTCGATAGGGTTGGTCGTCGTCATGGAAATGGCTTTCATGTCTGGATTTTGAATAAGGATATAAAGAAGTCTTTATGTGTAGTCAATGAATCCGCGACGAAATCGCGTCGCGCGTCGCGTCGGTGTGATCCCGACCTCGACGCCATTGGAATCGTGGTTGCTGTCGACCTGTTTGCGGGATGGCTTAGGCAGCGCCTGACGGGAACGACATGCCGGCCAGCCTTTGCGCGAAGGCGGCGGACTCGTGCGCGTTGATATCGGCGGCGCGGATCAGATTGTCGAAGTGCCGGATCAGCGTCTGGATCGGCTGGGTGGCGTTGAGCACGAGATACATGTCGCCGACATAGATGGCGGCGCGGTAGGGCCCGAAGATCGTGTACGGGATCGAATAGCGCATGCGCCCGTCATAGAGGAACAGCCGGAAGGTCGGATAGAGATCGTCGAGCAGCGTCGCCATGTGCAGGAGCTGCTGGCGGCGGTCGGCTTCCGGGAAGCGGTCCCATACGCCCAGCCCACGCGCGAAGATCTCCAGCGTGTGGCGCGGCATGCAGACTTCCATGTCGGTCTCGGGACGCCGGTTGTAGTCGATGCGGTATTGCGTCTCGCCGGCCTGCGCCTGCCTGCTCTTGTTGGCGATGCCGGCTTCGTAGTCGACCAGCGCCTCGGTGCGCAGAAGGTCGGGTATGCCGGCGGGGACGTAGCGGATCTTGGTGCCGGCCGCCTCGGCGTGCCACTTGGCCAGAAGCGTGCGGTCGAAGCCGTCCGGCGCTTCCTCGATCTCGAGGCTTTCGCGGATCTCGCCGGTCAGGACCTCGTCCTGGCTGAGGCCGAGCAACCAGTCGAGCGACACCTTGAACTCGGCGGCGATGTTGAGCAGCGTCTCGGCGCGGGGCAGGCGCGTGGATGCTCCTGACAGGAGCTGGGACAGGGCCGAACGGTCGATGCCAACCGCAGTGGCGAAGGCCGACTGGTTCAGGTCGGATCGTGTCAAGAGCAATTTGAGGCGATCACGGAAGATCGTCGAGAGGTCACGCTTGTCCATGGCTTGGCCTCCGGCCGGAAGAGGAAAAATTTGCGCCTGGGGCTGTCGCAGCCCCTGCCGTAGCGTAAATGAATCCTCGATGTTGTTTACAATAGATAACATGTGCGGCTGAAAATGCGCAATCGCAACAGTTTGTGCGCATTGTCGCGTTGCTGCAACCGCAGGCTCCTGACACAATGCTGTCAGGAATCAATTGCGGTTCCGGCGACTGAGGGCAGTGGTCGATAGCATGACTGGCATGAGCATGAGGCGTAGCGGCAAACCGGCCATCGAATGGCCGACAGTGGTTCTCGCCATTTTCTGTTACGCAACATGGTTCGCCGTTGGCCTGTTCGTCTGGCCTTCCTATCCAATTGTTGCGCTGATCGTTCTCGGTCTCGTCCTGGCGCTGCAATCCTCGCTTATCCATGAAGTGCTGCACGGCCACCCGACGCGCAACGCGCTCGTCAACGAGGCCTTCGTTTTCTTTCCGATCGGCCTGGTCTGGCCGTTCCGCCGCTTCAAGGCCATCCATCTGCGCCATCACGCCGACGAGCGGCTCACCGACCCGCTCGACGATCCGGAGAGCTATTACAAGGCGCTCTGGATGCACGACGAGATGCCGGGCGCGATGAAGTTCCTGCTGAAGCTCAACCATACGATGGTTGGCCGCTTCATCCTTGGCCCCTGGCTGTCGTCGATCGGCTTCTTCATCGACGACGCGCGGCAGGCGATTGCCGGCGACAAGGCCATCCGCAAGGCATGGCTGCTGCACGCCATCGGCGTCGCCGTGGTGGTGCCGATCGTAACGTTCGGCTTCGGCATGCCTCTGTGGCTTTATGTGCTCGGGCCGGTATGGCTCGGCCAGTCCCTGATCTCGATCCGCACCTACGCCGAGCATCAGTGGTCGGAACATCCGGAAGGCCGCACCATCATCGTCGAGCGTTCGCCGCTGTCCTTCCTGTTCCTCAACAACAACCTGCATTTCGTGCATCACAAGAGCCCGACGGTTGCCTGGTACAAGCTGCCGAAGATGTTCCGCGAACGCCGCGAGGAGTGGCTGCGCATGAACAACGGCTATGTCTATCCTAACTATCTGGCGCTGATCCGTTCCTATGCCTTCAAGGCCAAGGAACCTATCGTTCACCCGGTGCTTCGGCGCGCGCCGGAGCCGGGCAGGGCGTTCAAGCCCCGCGTGCGGGCGCGCAACGTCAATGGTCTGGGCACCGCCCCGGTTCCGGCCGAGCCGCCGAAGGAATGAATTGGGTGGCACACGGTGTCGGCTATCTGTGAGTAGGCGCCGTTTCAGCGATCCTTTCTCCGAATATGAATGTTAGGTTCCGGCATGAGCGAATTTATTGCGGCGTTGCCGATGTACGATTGGCCGGAGGTTCGTGGCGAGGTCGACGCCCAGTGGGTTCGGCTGCGCGATGCCTTCCGGAGACGAGGTATCGACGCGCCCGAGAGGATCGTTCGTTGCAACGGCGATCTGCCGCCCGTGCCGGGTGGCATCCGCGATGCCGACGGCACGCTGATCGCGCCCGACCCGGCGACATTACCGCCGGATGAACTCGATTTTCACAAGCTTTGGCTGCATCCGGCGCTGCTTTTCGCGCAGACCTGCTGGGGGCCGATGGAACTCGGCCTGATCAAACATGTGAAGGTGGTCGGGCAGCCAAGTTATGATGCCTATGAAGGCGGGCAGGGCGAACTCTATTCAAGTGCTTTGGTCATGCGCGAGGGCGAGGGGCCAGAGGTTCGAGCGCCGGCCGATGGCCATCCCTCTCTTCCGCTTGATCTCATCCGCGGCAAGCGCTTCACCTTCAACAGTCTCGATTCCATGTCGGGCATTATCGCGCTGACGCGCGACCTCGAGGCACAGGGTGAAAGCCTGGACATCTTTTCGTCGCGTGTTGAAAGCGGCGGCCATCGCGGCTCGATCGTCGCTGTCGCCGAGGGCAGGGCCGATGTCGCGGCAATCGACTGCCAAAGCTGGGCACTGGCGCGGCGCTTCGAGCCTGCTGCCGAAAAAGTCGTGATCGTCGGCTGGACGGGCAGGCGCAAGGGTCTGCCGTTCATCACTGCCAGGACGACGCCGGAAAAGACGGTCAGGGCGCTCAGCGAGGCTCTTGCCGGGCTAGCCGAGCAGCCTCGTATCCAACGGGTAGGTTGAGAGCTGCTCGTTGCCGCTCTCGGTGATGAGGATCTGCTCCTCGATCTTGACGCCTTCGCGGCCGCCCAGCCGGCCGATATAGCTTTCCACGCACAGCACCATGCCGGGCTCGAGCACGCCGTCGGGCGTGTCGGACGTCCAGTCGCTGGCGTGTGGCAGCGTCGGATATTCATCGGCGAGACCGACGCCGTGGTAGAGCACGCCATAGCGAGTCGGGAAGCAGTCGCCGGGCGGCACCGCGGAACGCTCGACCAGATCGCGGAAGGAAATGCCTGGCCGCACCAGATTCGTGTTGTGAGAAATCTGGTCGGCGGCGATGCGGAAGAGGTCGCGCTGTTCGTTGGTCGGCTTTTTGTCGCCGCACAGCCAGGTGCGGGACAGGTCAGCGCAGAAACCATAGGGGCCGATGAGGTCGGTATCGAAGGCGACAAGATCGCCGTCCTCGATGATGCGTGACGAGCATTCCTGGAACCAGGGATTGGTGCGCGGGCCCGATGACAGGAGCCGCGTTTCGATCCACTCGCCGCCGCGCGCGATGTTGCCGCGGTGCAGTTCGGCCAACAATTCGTTTTCGGAGACGCCGGGCTTCAGCGCCGCTTCCATCTCGCTCATCGCCGCCTCGCAGGCAACGATGGCGCGGCGCATGGCAAGGATCTCGTCCGGCGACTTGATGAGACGGGCGTTCTCCATCACGGCTTCGCCATTGCCGATGCCGATGCCGAGCCGCGCGAGTTCCTCGACGCCTTCCGGGTTGAGGTGGTCGACGGCGATCCGGCGGTTGCCGCCGCCGTGCTCGGCGACGAGGTCGGCGATGCCGGCGGCCCAGCGACGCACCTTATGCTCGGTCAACTCGCCGCTGTAGAGATACATCCACGACACGGCCGGGCGCACCTCGTCGACGACGCCGGAATGATCGGACAGATGCTCGCAGGAGAAATAGTCGAACAGCACTACCGGCCCCTCGGTGGCGACGAAGCAATGCCGGGTCGGATTGTGCGCGACCCAGAGCTGCATGTTGGTCGAATCCGTCGCGTAGCGGATGTTGACGGGGTCGTAGAGCAGGGCGCCGGCGTAGTCGCGCCGTTTCAGCTCGGCGCGGATGCGCTCGAGCCGGTATTCTCGCATCGCCGGCAGGTCGGGGGCGGCAATACCCGCCGCCGCCCATTCGCTTTCAGCCTGGGCGCCGTAGCCCAGCACATGTTGGTTGAGCGAAGCCGCCTTTTCGCGCGAAGCTTCGCGCAGCGCCTCGACCGAGCCGGGTTCGAACGGCAGGATCTTGCGGTGCCGGCCGAAGCTGCCCTTTGGCGCTGCGCTGTCCATGGCCGGACCTCAGGTCCGCATTTTCTCGCCGCTCGGGTCGAAGGGAGGCTCGACATTGATGCGGGCGGGGCGGCGCTGGCCGAGGATCTCGATCTCGAACAGGCCGGCGCTTTCGTCCTCGGCCAGGGCGGCAGGCACATAGCCCTGCGCCATCGACTTCTGGACGTAATGGGCATAGCCGCCCGACGTCACCCAGCCGACGACGCGCCAGTCGCCATCGACGATACCGCGCACGGCGGAAGCGCCCGAGGCAGCCTTGGAGCCACGCACTTCCTTGCCGGCGTCGTCGAAACGCGGCGCGCCATAGCCATGGGGCTTCTCCACCGTGCCGAAGTCCTTGCTGACCTTGGCCCAGATCGGCTCGTCCCCCATCACGTCGGCGTCGAGCGCGTCGACGATGAAGGAGACGCGGCGCAGCTTCGGTCCGTCGGCCTGCTCCTTGGCCGATGCTTCGCGGCCGATGAAGTCGTTCTTCTCCAGCTTGATGAAGCGATCCATCGAGCCTTCGAAGGGGCCGTAGATCGGACGCAGTTCGCGGAACCAGGTCGGGAAGTTCTTTTCCAGGCGCATCGACAGCAGCGCGCGCATGCCGAAATCGACGATGCCGAACTCCTCGCCGGCGTCCTTGATCGCCTTGTAGACGAGGCGCTGATAGGCGGGCGCCATCCAGATCTCGTAGCCGAGGTCGCCGGTATAAGTGATGCGGTTGACCATGCAGGGCGCGCCGCCGACCGCCATCTCGCGGAAGTCCATGAAGCGGAAGGCCTTGGTCGAGACGTCCACGTCGACCAGTTTCTGCAACAGGTCGCGGGACTTCGGGCCGGCGATGGAGAGACCGACAAGCGTCTGGTCGAAACGGTGGATGCGCACCGAGCCGTCCTTCGGCAGGTGCTTCTCGAACCAGCGCATGTGGTATTTCTGCGCGGCGGACGAGCCCCAGATCATGAAGCGGTCTTCGCCCGACTTGGCGATGGTGAAATCGCCGATCAGCTTGCCGAATTCGTTGACCATCGGGGTCAGCACGATGCGGCCCACCTTCGGCATGCGGTTGGTCATCAACCGGTTGAGGAAGTCCTCGGCGCCGGGGCCGGACACCTCGTACTTGGCGAAGTTGGCGATCTCGGTGACGCCGACCCGGTCACGCGTGGCGCGCACTTCCTCGCCGATCGGCCCGAAATCGTTCGAGCGATGGAAGGAGACGATGTCCTTCGGCTCGCTGCCCTTCGGCGCGAACCACAACGGGGTTTCCAGTCCCCAGCTGTCGCCCATGACGGCATTGTTGGCGAGCATGGTGTCGTAGAGCGGCGTCGTCTGCGCCGGGCGGGCCGCCGGCAGCTCTTCGTTCGGGAAACGGATCGAGAAGCGGCGCGAATAATTCTCGCGCACCTTGGCGTTGGTGTAGCGCAGTGTTGCCCATTCGCCGAAGCGGGCGACATCCATGCCCCAGACGTCGAAGCCTGGGTCGCCGTTGACCATCCAGTTGGACAGCGCCAAGCCAACGCCACCGCCCTGGCTGAAGCCGGCCATGACGGCGCAGGCGCACCAGAAATTGGTCAGGCCCTGCACCGGACCGACCAGCGGGTTGCCGTCGAGCGCGAAGGTGAAGGGCCCGTTGATGATCTGCTTGATGCCGGCCTTCTCGATGCCGGGGAAATGCTTGAAGCCGATTTCCAGCGACGGCGCGATGCGGTCGATGTCGGGCTGGAGCAGCTCATGGCCGAAGTCCCAGGGCGTGTTGACCGGCGACCACGGCTTGCAGGCCTTTTCGTAGGTGCCAAGCAGGATGCCGTTGCGCTCCTGGCGGGTGTAGATCTCGCCCTTGAAGTCGAGCACGCCGATCATCTCGCGGCCGGTCGACTTGTTGAATTCCTCGACCTCCGGCATCGGCTCGGTCAGCAGGTACATGTGCTCCATGGCGAGCACGGGCAGCTCGACGCCGACCATGCGGCCGATCTCGCGCGCCCACAGACCGCCGCAGTTGACGACGTGCTCGGCCTTGACCGTGCCCTGCTCGGTGACGACGTTCCAGGTGCCGTCGGGCTCCTGGGTCAGTTCGACGACGCGGTTGCGCAGCACGATCTCGGCGCCGAGCTTGCGCGCGGCCTTGGCGTAGGCGTGGGTGGTGCCGGAGGGGTCGAGATGGCCCTCGACCGGATCCCACATGGCGCCGACGAAGTTCTTCTCGTCCATCAGCGGGAACATCGCCTTGGCTTCCGAAGGCGTGATCAGCTCGGTGTCCATGCCGAGATAGCGGCCCTTGGCATGCGCCAGCCGCAGGAAGTCCATGCGCTCGGGCGTATCGGCCATCATCACGCCGCCGGTCAGGTGCAGCGAGCAGGATTGGCCGGAAAGCTCCTCGATCTCCTTATAGAGCTGGACCGTGTAGGCCTGCAGCTTGGCGACGTTGGGGTCGCCGTTCAGCGTATGGAAGCCGCCGGCGGCGTGCCAGGACGAACCAGAGGTCAGTTCCGAACGCTCGATCAGCATCACGTCGGTCCAGCCGGCCCGGGCAAGATGGTAGAGAACCGAGCAGCCGACGACGCCGCCGCCGATGACAACCGCTTTTGCGTGAGATTTCATAAAGTCAGATCCGTTTTTGAAGAGACTGAATCGAGTGGACGCTGCGTGAAGACAAAGCGGAGATCGGACGCCTCAATGTCCTCGGTCAACCTGCCATCAAGCGCGGCAAGGATGGTTTCACAGACGGAAGTACGATGTTTCAGGACGTCATGGCTCCAGAGACGCAAGATCGAATAGCCTTGGGTGCGCATGAACTCGTCACGCCGCCGGTCATATGAGCTGTCGGCATGCTGGTGGCCATCAATCTCAACGACAAGCCAGTTTTCGCGGCAAGCGAAGTCCGCGAAAAAGGGGCCGATGGAGAACTGGCGCGTGAAACGATGACCGCCAAGCTTGCGCGCTTTCAATTCAAGCCAGAGCAATGCCTCCGCCTGATTGCCTGATTGCCTTAGCTTGCGCGCTCGCTGAGTGGCGCCGATTTTGCGGCGGCTACGCGTTTGACGGACGCCTTCCCCCACTCCGTCGCTGCTTCGCAGCGCCACCTCTCCCCCCTCCGGAGGGAGAGGAAAG